>VFQQ010002067.1_pt1 | contig 24538 bp, 37 predicted proteins | sample 3512341 | NCBI WGS metagenome assembly VFQQ01 (sample SAMN10412373, study PRJNA504923) | tailings metagenome | isolation source: Relicate 2 Philex TSF1 revegetated site | place: Philippines: Tuba, Benguet | collected 2017-08-29 | reverse complement strand
CATGCCTCGAATAATGCCCCCCTTTTTTCATCCCCCCTTCCCCTGCATTGCCCTGATGCTTTGCCCCTCAACTGCCCCATTCATTCCCTCACCCTGCCCTGCTTATGCGCCTGCCTCGGAGGCTCCGGCACCATTTGCTTTGCTTTTATGCGCCAGCTGCCGCTGCGTACTATTACACCAGCCCTGCCACTTTCTGCTTGCGTTGTGGCCTTTCATTAATCACCTCTGGTTTTTGCTGCCCCCCTTCTGCACATTATCCGCTTCTGTAAACTTCAGCACAACAGAAGGCATGAGCTGGCTGTCGAGAGCCTGTCGAAGTGGTGCTGGGCGCCGGCAGGTGGGGTTCAGCCAGGCGGCTGCAGGGGCGGTCGCAGGGCCTTGCGGCTTGCCGATTTGGGTTCTACAGCCACTTCACGATGTCCTGAGGGCGTGCAAGGGCGGCTCGGTGCGGCTTCATGATCGGAGCGCGCTGAGGCCCCAGCGCTTCCCAGCCTCACCATCGCTGCATGTGCAGCCCACTGTGTGGTTTGCAGCGCTCCCCGCCCCCAGCTCAAGACACCAACGCCTGCTGTTTCCCGCCACGACCATGAGGCCTTCCTCCTCGCGGCTGCCCCGCTCATCATCGGCACGGTCGCTGAGCAGCTGCGCCCAGCAACAGGGGCGGGCGCCCAGCAAGCCCCACGAGCTGCTGAGAGCCCTTCCCCCCTTTGCCCGCCCTGACGACGCGCTCCCAGCCGCATCCCTTCTAGACAGCCCCCGCAAGCAGGTGGGCAGCCGGGGAGGCGGCGATGGGGCAGCGGCAGCTGCCCGCGCCGGCGGGACTGCGCCGGCGGCGGGAAGCTGGTCAGAGGCCACTGAGCGCCGTAGTTTGCCCGCCTGCTTTCGCGGGCTTGCTGGACTTGCGCAGGGGCAGTTTGGGGCATTCTCACCCTGTACTCAAGCAGATCCATTGTCACCCGTGTCTGCAGGTGCACCGTGGGGCTGTGGCACCCGCAGCAGACCACGCCTCGTACCAGCTGGGCGCCGGCGACGCACACGCCGACAGCGAGGCCCTGCTGGGTGCTTCCCAAGTGCTGACCCACCTGCTAGACGCGACGGCGGCGGCCATCGCGGCGGCCAGCTCACATGTACCTGCCTTTGTGCAGGGAGTGCTGGCCCGCCTCTTTCCCGCCGCCTCCTCGATCTCAGCGGCGCTGCCCTCCCCAGGTGTGCACAGCCGCACCACAGCAGCTGGTCTAGTGAACACTGCTTACGGCTCCAGCGGCGGCTTGCCTGGGCCTGCATGGAGGCCCTTGGTGCAGGCTCTGCCGTGCACAAGGGTTGGCACGTTTTTCCCGCCGGCTCCCGGCGAGGAATTGAGCGCGTACTGCCGCACTTGCAACCACATGGCCGGCAGTATCCCGCCCCCGCCGGCCCAGCCCCAAGCGCCCCAGCCCGCCCTCCCCTCCCCGCCAACACCTCTCGCTTCCACTCACTCGCTGCTTGTGCAGACGGGCAGGCGCTGGCGGTGACGACGCTGCTACACCCAGCGGCCGCGGCTCCCGGCGCCCCCGCCGCCGCCGCCGTGCACCACAGCGAGCCGCTGGGGGCAGCTGGAGTCTGCTCCTTCCACTTGGCGGAGACGCCCAGTGGGGAGTCGCTGCGCCTCATGCGCGCATTCCTGCACCAGCTGGGCCGGCGGCTGGCGGTGCAGCAGGAGCAGCTGGGCGCGTGGCACGCCAAGGTGAGACGCTGCTGCTGCCTGCTGCTGCTGCTGCTGCTGCTGCAAAGGGGGTGTGCCTCTGCTGCTGGGCCTGGCTGTGCTGCCGAATGCTGTGCAGCTGCCGCGCCAGCCGAGGTTTTGAGTGCCCAAAGGCGATGCCGTGCAGCTGCCGGAAGCAGCAATTAGCATCAACGCCCGCTTCTGCCGCTGCCCGGCCCGCACGCATCTCACCACTGCCTTGCCTCTACATGCACTTACTTCCCTACCTGCTTCGCTCACTCTTCCCACGCACCCTGCCAGCACCCTCACCACCCCCCCAACCCACTCCCGACCCACTCCCACCCCTACCGCAGATGCCCGGCACCGGCCTGCAGGCAGCGTACGTGTGCGCCGCGCTGCCGCTGGCCAGCTGCGGCTCGCTGGACAGCTGCGACTCGATGCCCGCCGACTGCTTCTGGGAGTCGCTGTGAAAACAGAGAAGCAGCTTGGGACAAGCAGCTTTGAAGAAGCCGCTGCTGTGAGCGCCGCCTGCAAGCCAAAGCCGGCAGCCGACTGCTTCTGGGAGTCGCTGTGAAAACAGAGAAGCAGCTTGGGAGAAGCCGCTGTTGTGCAAGAGCAGCAGCTTTGGAGAAGCAGCGGCTGCGAGCCAAAGCCGGCTGCGCAGCCCGCTGCGAAGCAGCTTGGGAGCTGACTACCCCCAAGCGTGCGATAGCGCGTAGCATTTCATCTTGGCTGCCGCGGAAGCCGACAGCCCTTTTGATCCTGCCGCTGGCCCGGCGGCATTTCATTGCCCCCCAGCCCCCTCCCACCCACCTCTTTTCCAAACCCAACTCTAATACGCACTGCCGGCCTGCCGCACTTGACCATTCCTACCCCCTCCGTTTTTGCCATGTGCCACCCACCCGTTTTCCCCTGTGCGTGGTTCCTGTGATCCCAGCACTGCAGGTGCCGCTAGCTAGGCATGTTTTCGGCGGCAGGCGCGTCTGCCCGCCGCCCCAGTTTTGCACTGCTTGCCCGCACTAATACTACCCCTGCCGTCCGCGCTTTCCTTACCAAATCGCCTTGTCACTTGCCGGCAGCCCTACATTTGACTAATCCGTTTCAGCTCCATCAAACCCGCCCTTCCCCTTGCCCCAGCCAGAACCCCTCATGTGGCTGCCCTGCCTGCCGTGCCAGGCATGCGCCCCTTTTTGTTGCGCTGTGGCCACTCCCGCCCGCCGGCCGTTTTGCGCGGCCTGGCCGCCTGTGTTGCTCCACTCCGCCTCAGCGGCAGCCAGCCCCACCCTGCCCCTTGTTCCTTCCTGTTTGGTCAGCCCGTTCTGCACAGCCAGCCCGGTGTTTTTCCCTCACGTTGCCACACCGCTGCACTGCAGTCCTGCTCCTACCCTGCTTTTCCCACCTCCCTCTCCGTCCCTCCTTCCCTGGCCTCTTGCTGGCCCTTTTGAGGCGCCCCACGCTGGCCGCGCACATGGATTGTCAAGCCAGCCCTGTTGCAGTGCCCCCTCCCCCTTCCGGCTTTCACTCGACCTCCCCTCGCTGTCACCCTCCTCACTTACTGCGCCTTGCCGGCGCTCTCTCCCACCTGCTTGCCACCGCGCTAGCAATTCTCTCTGGCCTGTTCGTTCCGGCCCAGCCTGCCAACTATGGCAGCGCTCTCATTTCATTGCACTGCTGCACACTGCCCTGCTTTCATTGGCGCAGCCACAAATTGCAATGCAAAGAAACCAGTGCACACAGTTGATGACAAAGGGCTGAGAGGCAGGCAGGCTTCTCATATCTGCGGTGCCGACGAGTGCTGCCGCGGCTGCCACTGCGCCAGCTCTGGCGGCAGCACTGCCGCCAGCTGCGCCGCCTCCTCAGCTGCTGCCTGCTGCGCCCAGCCGTGCAGCAGGCAGGCTGCGGCCGGGTTGGCAGCTGCCCATGCCTCCCACTCCGCCTGGCTGGCACCCACAACTGCCAAAAACTCCCGCAGTGGGCGCCCAACAGCGCGCACAGTGATGGCAGACTGCCCTGGGCTAGCTGTCAACGGCTTGCGGCCCCCTGTAGTCTTGGCCACCAGCCGGTGTGCCTGGCCGCGCTGCTCCACAAACTGCAGCCGCTGCGCCAGTGCTGGGGCCTCCCCTACCACGAGGTAGCCTGCCTGCTGCTCATACAGCTGTGCTGCCGTCAGCCGAAAGCAACGCTGCAGCATCAGCCGGCGCTGCAGGAAGTCGGGGGCAGCTTGGTCGACATGCAGCAGCAGGGCCCACTGCCGAAGCACCGCCTTAGGGTCGGCCACGCCGCAGGCCGCCATGTAGCACAGATTGCGCCGCCACACGGCAGGGCCGCAGGCAAGCGCTGAATGGCTGCTTAGCAGCATGTCTGCTGCCGCCGCCTGCCCAAAGCTCTGCAGTGGGGGAAGGGAGGCAGAGGCGATGCTGAGTTGTTACCTATCTGCAGCAAGCAGCTGTCCTGAGCATTGACACTCCTTGTTTTGAACAGCCACTCGCTTGATAGGTCACAAGACAAGCCGGCGGTCAGCTTTACCAGCATTCTGCCCCGCTCACCTCTGCCAGTGCCGCGGCCCGCTCTCTCAGCGTATCAACACTAGAGTTGACCCAGCTTGGCTTGCGTTGTGCCACCAGGCTGACCACCTGCGCCATCGGCAGGCCAAGCTCCTGCTGCAGCACTGCCGCTCTGCTGGCAATCCGTGCAGCACTATCAGTGCACAACAGCACAGGCTGCCACCAGGCCAACGCTGCCACCTCAGCAGCCGCGAAGCCCGCCCGCTGCAGCTCTGCTGCGCGCTGCTGCAAATAGCCGGCGCTCTGGCACACCAGCCGCACTGCACTGGGCGTCTGGGTCAGCAGCACCGTCACCGTGCGCTGCGCTGCCGGCACCTTGGGTGCTGGCCCACCCAGGCTGCCCCGGTCCTGACTGTGCGCCAGGATGGCCGCCAGCTCGGCAAGGCCTGGCGCAAGGGTGTTGACCTGTGCTGCCTCTGGCCTAACTGCCAAACAGAAGGCTGCTTCTGCCGCTGTCAGCCCAGCCCCCAGCAGCTCGCCAAACAGCACAGCCGCCCGCTGTTCTGGCGGCCAGCTGAAAAGCTCGGGGCAGCGCTCCAGCAGCTGCCCCACCTGTTGCTGCGTCAGTCCCACGGTCGGGCTGCACAGGTGTGCCGTCACTGCCGCTGCATTGTCGAGCATGCCCTGCTGCCGAACGCCGCTGCGCAGCTTGCGCAGGTTGCGCAGCAGCGCTGCTGGGTCGGCTGTGCCGCTGAGGCCCAGGCTGTGCAGCAGCTGCTCTGCATCCACATCTGGCACGGGGCTGGGTGGGCAGCGTCGCTTCTTCGGGCTTGCTGCTGCATCGCTGCCGCTGGCTACTGCCATTGGCACAAGCGGCCGTGCAGCACGGTGATTAGGCTGCATGCCGGCAAAAAAGGAGGCCTGCAGTTCAGTGCAACCGAAGCAAAACATATGATAACAGCAAGCTCCAACCGCAGCCACACTGTGCCCAAATGTTCTCCGCCTAGCCACCGCCGCTCACCCGTGCCGCTGGCGCCCACCGCCCTCTGCCGGCAGCACCGTCGCCGCTTAAGCGTGCGCTCAACGCAACCGAGGTTATCGGAAAGCACGTGCGTGGCTGCAGCGGCGCGACAGAGCGCCCCAGGCACGCCATCGTCGTGGGCTCGGGCTGGTGTGCAGCGTACGGGGTTTGTACACTGTTCTAAAGCCTTGAAAGCGAGCGCAGGGTTATCAGCGCACGAGGAGAGCCGTCGACGGCGCATGGCAGCACCGCCCCGTCTCCGCTTCCCGCTTTGGTGGGCAGTGGGCCTGATGCAGGGAAGAGCCATCTGCGCCCAGGGGACAACTCATCTGACCGCCGCCCTGCTGCTCTGCAGACCACGTAACGGGCCAGATTTACACAGCTGCTACTCCAAAATAAGCACGGTGCGGCTCGCCAAGCATGCGTGGGCGGCAGTGTTGGAGTGTTGCTGGCCATCATCTGCTGCCGTGCCATGCTGCACTGTAAATGAACGGCACCCATGCTGCACCCTTTGGGTCTGTTTGCACCGCAGAACTGTGGTGACGGCAGCGTAGCGTCTATTACATCGATGCTTCCAATGCAGATGCGAACTATGAGCAAATGAATGTGCCACACGGCATGACCTGCAGGTTCGTTGATCCCCTCACGCAGGCACCACCGCGGCAAACGTGGGCTGAGCCACAGCGCCCGCAGTGGAGCACACGGAGGCCAGGCTGAGCAGGCCGCTGGCCGCGCTGCGCCGAAACACCGCCACGCTGTCGCTGTGCTGGTTGGCCACCTGCGGCGCAAGGAGGGGAGAGGGAGGGGAGGGAGGTTACAAGCAGGGAAGGAAGGGTTGCCAGCCAGCGGCTTGTGCCACCACTTGCCCACAAGGTTGCAGGCTGGGTCACGATCGGGCTGGCTGGCAGGGTGCCTGCCTGCAAGGGCAGCTTGCCCTCCTCTCCCCTACCTGCCCTGCGGTGCCCTGGCCCCTCAAAGTTGCCTGCAGCTGCCCAAACCCAAACCCACCAGCATCAAGCGGCCCTGTCCCCTGCCGCCCACCCAAACACAAACCCAGACGCACCAGCATCAGGGAGCCACCGGCAGCCAGGGACATGTGTCGGGGGAAGTCCACCGCCCCGCCGCCGGTTTCCCAGGCCAGCGGCGCCAGGCGGCCGCTGGACGGGCACACTCCAAACACCGCGATGCTGTTGTGCCCGCCCTGGCTGCCGCGGTTGCTGGCGTAGAGGAAGCGTCCATCCGGAGAGAGCACCAGCTCGGCGGCCGCCTGCGGGGAAAGGGGAGCATGCATGTGGGTGCAGAGGGAGCACCCAATCAGTGCGGCAGGCGGGCGGCGAGGGGTGCAGTGCGCTGTGTGGGTGACTGGTGCGATGAGGTGCCAGCCTGGCTCCCAGCCTGCATTCGCCATCGGCCAGCCTGCATGCACCACCTGCCACACGCTCCCGCCTCTTGCCCAACCACCCTGCCCCGCACCAGCTCACCTGCACTGGGCCGCCACGCGCCGCCTGGCGGATGGGCACTCCCGGGGGCGTGCCAGGTGGCAGCGTGCTGACCACCCGCTGTGCCTGCTGTGCTGTGCCTGCTGGGAAGCTCAGCGTGCCGCTGGCCGCATCCCAGTCCAGCTTGGCGATCGAGTTGCCCAGCTCATTGAACGTGTAAGCCACAGGCAGGGAGGGGTGGAAGGCCAGGTGGCGCGGCCCGCTGCCCGGTGGCAGGCGCACCCGGCTGTCCCCGCCTGGCTGGCTCAGCGGGCTCAGCGTGCCGGTGGCGTCCTCAAATGAGAAGCAGCGCACCCAGTCGGAGCCCAGGCAGGGGACGTAGACGAAGCGGCCGGAGGGATCAAACACCACCTGCATTGTGGGCGAGGGCAGGAATGGGCAGTAGGCAGGGCATCCAATCAGTGGGTGCTGCAGAAAAGAAGCAGGCACCGCCTGCCTGTGCATGGCTGCTGCTGCTGGCTGGCTGCTCCACATTTGTACGAAGCAAGTACACGGCCCCAGCGTGCATGACGCAGCAGCCCCTCCCTCCTGCCCAGCCCCCACCTCATGCGGCGCCTTGCCCACAGCCGCTTCCTCCAGCGTGGCAGCCTGCCCCAGCCGCCCGCCTTCCAGCACAGGCACAACGCTGAGGGAGCAGCCGTCATAGCTGGCGGTGAGCACCCAGCGGCCGCTGGGAGCAACTGCCGCGTGTGCTGGGTCGGGCACGGGCGCAAAGCTGCCGCTGCCTGCGGCCGCCAGGCTGGGTGCGGCATCGCCACCGCTGCTGCTGCCTGCCGCCTGCCAGCGCACAGCCGTGAGGCCTGTGCCAGGCCGGTTGCGGGCATGGTTGGTGACGTAGAGCATGCAGGGGCTCGCATTGGTCTGCTGGGCGGCGCCGGCCGGGGCGGCTGCCGGCCGTTGCCAGGCCGCATAAGCAGGCGCCACGCCGCCCACTGAGGTGGTGCTGACGCGCGACAGCGCGCCTGTGGTAGTGTCTAGGCGCATCAGGGCGAGGCTGGTGTCGTCTGGGAAGCCGCCAACAACCACCCACTCGGCGGCGGCAGGCGGTGGCGGCGGCAGCGCCGCAGGTGCGGGCGCGCTGGCTTTGGAGGGCGCCATGGTGCTGGTGAGAGGCTCTAGAGCAGTGAGAGAGCAAAACGCAATAAGTAGCCGGGTGAACTGCGAAGGCAAATGGCCCGCGGCCTCTTGCCAGCTGGTGGGCGGCAGGAAGGTGCGTGCAGCTGCCGCTGCCTTGCGCCACCACTTCCATGCTCCGGGCTCACCCTTTCTTTACCATGCCTCCATTTCACTAGTAAAGAAGCACAGCACAGCAGAAAATAGAGGTACAACAGTAAATAAATAGAGCCTACTCCAGTTGGGCTTTCCCATCCGTGAGCGACAATGGCTCGCGGGCGGCGGCAACAGCCGAATGACCGGTCCAGCCTGCCCTGCCATGCAAGGGTGATCGAGACATCATATGATGCATCGAGGGACAGGGCGTGTGGCACAGCTAGCAGCGGATCCGGTGCGCATGAGCCAGCCGTTTCTCAAGATCATCTCAGCCATTTGCACAAACGCATGCGGGCAGGGAGGTGGGCGGGCACGGCTGGCGGCATAACACCCGAGCAGCGCCTGTGCGCCCTCGGCTCTCCCAGCAAAGTTGAACTATGAACTTTGATTGAATCCCTCTGCACGGTTGTGTTCTAAATTTTTGTTATTGATTACACAAACAATGTATGAAATCGTCAACAATCGATAGGCAAGGGCATGCAGGCAAGTGAATTGCGATCAAACGCACGGCGAAGACATCGCGACACAGGTCTTGCACTCTATGAAACTAGCTAGTTATGATACACGCCAGGGGTGCACTGCCCCCTGGAAGCGATGCCTCATCAGCCTCTGATGCACATGGCCGCTCAGCAGTACAGCTCGGGCTGGCTGGCCGCCTCGCTGGCAGGCCGACTCGTTGAGAATGGCTGGCTGCGGCTGGGCTGCTGGACTGCCTGGTGACGCATGGGCCAGGAGCTCCACTCGAGTGTCGTTCAGCGCAGGCCGCCACTCAGCGACGGCTGCTCACAGACATCAGTTCTGCGGCTCGCAAACAGCAGTGATTTGCTGCCCTCACAGGTCGGCGGCCTCCAGGGACAGCGGCACGTCTCCACGCCGCTCAGCGCAGGCCGCCACTCAGCGACGGCTGCTCACAGAGAGCGGTGCTGCCGCTTACAGACAGCAGTGCTGTCCTCACAGGTCGTCGGCTTCCAGGGACAGCGGCACGTGGAACTTGGAGGGCGCGGGCGCCATCAGACCCTCAAACGCAGCCCGGTCGTAGCCTGCAGCGCACAGGGGCAGGCGGCAACAAAGGGGGCGGTTTGGGGCGGCGGGGCAGGGAGAGCGGGAGGGCTGGCTGAGGCAACCAGCAGCAGCCCACTCTCGGAGCGGCCATTCGCGGCCGTGGCTGTGTGTTGATAAATGTGCTTCTAGACACTCCGCCGCCTGCGCCATGCATTACGTCAGCGCAACCATAAGGCCAGGCAGTGACAAACACGTTCTGCACAGCCCCTCACCAGTGGTATACGAACGAGGGAAGTTGAGGTGGGCGGGCTGGGGGCGGTCGTCGGCGCAGCCCAGCCACAGGCGGACCTGCCAGTGGTTCATAGTGAGTAGGTTGGAGATAGAAGGCTATAGGCAACAGAGGCAGGCCCCACAAACCTTGGCTGCCATGCCTTGCTGCTCCTGCAGCTGCGAGCGCCAGTCACACCCTCCTCAAGCTAGGGCGCACCCCTCGACATCAGAGAACACCAGTAAACAGGCACACGTTAAACACCAATCAACGCTGATAATAGTTCGCACCAGGTGGCGGCGCTCCTCCGGCGCCTCGCCGTCCTTGAAGGCGGAGCGCGCGTGCAGCACCGAGGAGTTGTGCAGCAGGATGATCTGCGGGCAAAAAAGAGTTGGGCGGGGGAGCAGGATGTCTGCATTTTGTCAATTGGGCAAAAGGGCAGGGGCAGGACCGAGGAGTTGTGCAGCAGGGCAGCGCAAGGGATAGCAAGCCAAAGAGGAAGGAACGACTGCGCGAACTCGTAGCATGCATGGGTTGAGCGAGCCAGGGGCAGCACAAGGGGCGCCCGCCGTGCTTCGCCTGTCCTCCCTCAATGCAGCTTTGTTTGCAAACGCACCTCGCCGGGTGCCAGGCGGTGGCTGATCTGGAAGGGCTGTAAAACAGTTCGAAGCTAGACAGTGTTGTAACAACATGAGTATGCAGCGCACCTCGCCAGGCTCCAGGCGGTGGCTGATCTGGAAGGCGGGGTCGGTGGCGATGGCCTCAAACTCGCGCATCGCCTCCTCCTGCAATGGGACAGGAATAGAATGACACCAATGTAAGAACTCGGAAGGAAATGAACCAACTACGGGCGGCACCCAGCTGCATTCGAAGCATTAGGTTCCCTGCTGCGCTGCCCGCCTGCTGACGAAGATCGAAAGGACAGCAGCAGCAGCCAAGCAAGCAAGCAAGCAAGACTATGCTGCCTGCAGCGCGGTGAGGCCGCATCGCTCGGGCCGCTTTGTACAGAGGAAGGAACGAACGGAGGAAGCAAGGAAGCAAGAGGGAGAGAACAAATAAACCCACCTGCAGCGGGGTGAGGCCGCACCGCTCCGGCCACTTCTGGGCGCACAGCCGGTAGTGGCTGCTGTTGTAGTGGGTGGTGAGGTAGCCGGAGTGGTAGCTGCAGGTAGGACGGGTTTAATGAATTACGTTGATTAGGGGATTAGCCACAGGGGTTGATAACAGCAGTTGTAGTGGGTGGTCAGGTAGCCCGAGTGGTAGCTGCAGGGGTTGTTTACGAGCCGCAGCGACTGTCAATCAACAAGCTCAAAAGGCACAGCCAGCCTGCGCTGCTGGCCGCCGCAGCTGGCTCCTGCAAGCACCTCCCAGGATGCACTCAGTCCCTCACAGTTCAGTCCAATATGAATTGTGATCTCACCTGAACACCGGCATGTCCCAGACAGGGTCGGCGCCCTCGGGGACGTCCTGGTACCGAGTCCTGCATGGACAAGGCGGAACCGGGACAGATTACACAGAATTGTGAGAAGGCAGTGGCGGTGCAGGCCGCAGAGCAGTGAGCCCTCAGCTGGCTGTGTGGGCAGGTGTGCAGCTGCAGGCAGGCAAGCCTGCTCAGCAGCCCGTGGCTGCAACAGAATGGTTGCAACAGATGTGATTGCAGCAGATGCCCTTGCCCCCCACCTGTCGCGGTACCAGCTGGGGCCGGCCAGGCACAGCACCAGCGCCAAAGACCGCACCACCCACCTGTCGCGGTACCAGCCGGGACCTGCCAGGCACTGCACAAGGTCGGCACGGCCGCGGCGCAGCAGCTCGTTGTGCACCGACAGGCAGGATGCAAAGGAGGACACGCCTCCCTCCTTGGCCTGCCGGATGCACAGAAGGCCTGGGCAGGCAGAAGGGCAGAAGGGCAGGGTGGGGTGGAGTGGGGAGTGAGGAGAGGGGCGGGCCGGGGTGTGGGGGTGGCGAGAGCAGGGGAGCGGCTGTGGGGGTACCAGACAGGCGGCAGACATGCGCAGCAGCGCTGCTGGCACCCCTGGTGCTGCGCTCCCACAGGGGCCCTATCACGAATGCAATGCCACAAGTGCAACGCCACAAATGCAACGCCACAACTGCATGCTCAACCACCACAACCGACGCTCACCCAGCACATCCGCCTGCGCATCCGTGTGCACCCCACCACAAGTGCAATGCCACAAGTGCAGCGCTCACCCAGCACGTCGGCCTGCGCATCAGTGTGCACGCTAAACTCCAGGTTGTGGGCATGCTCCCGCTGAGCCAGCACCGGCGCCGGTGCCGGCGCCGACGCCATAGCAGTGCTGCCGCTGTCGCCGGCGGCGCCGGGCGGGGCGGCGGCCGGAGCGGCGGCGGCAGCAGCAGCGGCCGGAGTGGCGGCGGCAGCAGCAGCGGCCGCAGGGGTGGTGCCAGCAGAAGCATCAGCCATTTTGGTGGACACTGGGGCGTAGTGCATGCGCACGTGGTTCACCAGCTTGCCTGCACGCAATGGGGAGCAGGGAGGGGAGAGGAGTTTGGGAGTGGCCCTGGTAAGAACTGATGAGGAAGCAGCCCTTGCAGGTAAGCAGCTGGACTGGACCGAGATGGCCCCAAGAGGCACCACCCTGTATGCATGATGCAGCGGGCGGCAGCCGAATGCCACACACCACTCGCACTTGCTGGCACGCAAGGTTGCGCTGGGTACCCCAAAGGGCGTCAATGCAGGCAATTATAAACCTGAACACCCGCTCACCGTCCTTGGACTGCGGCTGGGGGCGGCCAAGGTGCACCGACAGCCCGAGGTAGGCGGCCACGCACTGCCGCTCGCTCCACTCGCCCACCGGCAGGCCTGCGCCGGAGTGGCAGGGCATGGGCAAGCTCAGATGGAGTGAGAAGGGCACAACACAGGGTGAAAGAGCAGCACGAAGTCCGTGAATCGCTGCGCCTGGCAGTAGCAGCCTCAGCGAGCACAGCGCCAGCAGCAGTGTGCGGCTGCATGCGTTGGCCCCAGGGGGTGGGGCATGGATGGCACATGCCCTATGTCTGCTGAATATCAAACACGGCAACCAATGTTGGACATGAATCCAGTCAACACACAAGTGCAAATCCAGCCCACCGCTGATGAGGGAGAAGCCGCGGCCGCGCAGCAGGTCGCGCTTGGCGCCCGTCAGCTTGGCGGTCAGGCTGGCGGGCAGCGGGAAGTGCTCCGGCTTCTGTGATTGAGGAGGGAAAGAAGTAGAAGTGATTAGTGGCAGCCGCTCATACAGCCTCATGCCTAAACGGCATGCAAGAGAAGTGCTCCGCTTCCGCGGCAGGCAGGGGGTGGCGCGGCTCAAGCCGACAGCCAAGGCAGGGCACTTCAGAGTGGCAACAAGTTGTCAATTCTACACTAGATAGACTCAGGTAGCCGGGTGGGCACAGGGCAACGCCAAATGCGTGCACGCGTGTGAGATGGCAGGGTGGCTGTTGCATTGTCCAAGCCCGCTGACCTGGATGGCGGAGAGATGGCACACTGCTGCTGCTGCTGCTACTCCTACTGCATCTTGCACTGCCCTTTCATGCACCCGGTATGTCAACCCACTGACCTGGATGGTGGAGAGGTCTGCTCCCGAGGCCTCAAAGGCAGCCACCGCCGCCTGGAGCGCCGCCACATCCTCAGGCCCCAGTTCCACCACCGCCTCGTGCATGCGGTGCGCCCAGTCCTTGGCACGCCAGGCGGCAGCGTCCAGCACAACGGTTTGGGGCGCCACGGCGCCCTGGGGGCCGGTGATGCTGCACTCGTGGGGCGGGGGTGGGGGTGGGTGGAGTGCAGGGCAGATCCAGGTGTGCGGCTTGGGCTGCAGGTGCTTAGAAAACTGCGCAGTGGAAGCCCTGCCAGTGACCCAAACCAGCTGCAGCTAGCAGTGGCACTGCACAAGCCTTCATTGAGAAAACTTGAAGTCAGCTCACAGGGTGCCCACCCAGCCGGAAGAGGAGAGGCGCAGGCTGAGCTGGGAGGACAGCTGGAAGGAGGGCAGCGCTTGCAGGCTGGCCATGCCGCCCGACAGGGCGCGGTTGAAGGGCGTGGCGGCGCACAGCGCGCTGCCGGCGGCAGCGTTGGCGGCCGACTGCACGGCGGCAATGGCAGGCGTCATGCTGCGCTTGGGCGGCGGCGAGGGTTTGGGGGATGGCGAGGCTCGTGTTGTGCTTGATAGAGTGCGGAGGTGGGTGATCGATGATCGGGAGGCTTGGCAGGGGCTTTAGTGCAACAGGGCCCGGGGGGGCGTGACGGCAGCTTCAGGGACCTGCCCCATCCCTGCCGCAGGTCCCTTTGGTGGCCCGCGGCCCGTGCCGCCTTCCATTAGGCCGCCTGCAGCCGCCATATAGTAGCACGATGGCGCCCGCTCGACACTCCAAGCTGCCCGTCCTCGCTGCCTGGGAGCCCGCTGGCGCATCTGGGTTGTCCGGCTGCAGCAGACATCGGGGCCACTGCTGCATTGCCCCGGCTCGCACTGCGGCTGCCGGCACCTCGTCCCCGCACCTGCTGCCGCTGCCGCCAGTTGGACGCGCCGCCTCGCGATCGCCGCAATGTCGATCGGCAATTCGATCCTCTACGCCTTCCTGGCGGTGGTGCAGGTGCGCTGCGGTGCGGCTGGGTGGGCAAGCTGCCTGGCTGGAGCAGCATGCCTGCAGTGCACACAGTGCTGCAGCCGCCTGGCAAAAGCCGCTGCTCTCCCATCTGCTGGTCTCCGCTCCCATTTGCTATCCCGTCTGCTCTCCCATTCGCTCCTTAGGTCTTGCTCACTATGCTGCCAGGCGTGTACTACGGCCGACGGGTGAGGCTGCCTTGTAGATCAACAACCAGCATTGCCGCTGCGCCATGTGGGGTAGTTTGCATGCGTTCGCCGCACTCGAGCAACGTGCCTCAAGCTTGCTTAAGCCGTCCTGGCGGCCGCCTCGCTGCCTTCGCATTAAATATAAGCAGAGCCTGTGTCCTTGTCACTGCCAGGCCCTGTGTCGTTGCCATTGCCGTGATCATCCACCAACTGTTGCTGCCTGTGTTCCCCTCGCTGGCAGGGCCTGGCGGACGGCCCCTTCCGCCGAGCCCTCTCGCTCCTGGTCTACAATCTGCTGCTGCCCGCGCTGAATCTGTACAACATTGCGGGCCAGGTGTCGGCGTCCACGGTGCTGGAGTACGTGCCCTTTGTGCTCAACGTGCTGTTTGGGTGAGCCGCCTTGCTGCCTTGCTGCTGGTTGGAGACGTGCTGCTTGGGCGCGTGCCGCTCTGAGGTGTGCTGCATGAAAACGTGCTGCTGGGAAAGCTGCGGCGCATGCCCTTACGCCCCGCGCTGCCGAAAGGCTCGCTGCCAGGGACTTGCAATGCTGCAGCTCTGCCGCCCTGCCAGCTTCCCTGCCTCTCAGCATCCCCGCCCCTCCCCACCCACTTCTGCAGCATGTTTGTGGGGCTGGCGCTGGGCTGCATCACCAACTGGCTGGTGGGCACGCCCCGCCACCTGCGTTACCACGTCATCGCCGCCTCGGGTGAGGTTAATGATGCAAATTTGTTGGTTGCAATCGCTGCATAGTCGGCCCTGTCGGACTGGGATGCAGAATAGCATGCGCTACCACGTCATTGCCGCCTCAGGTGAGGGCTCCTATTGATAATGCATTTTGGTTTTGCTCACCTCACATAGCCCTGTCGGACTGGGACGCGGGGCGGGTTGCACCGCCACATGCCTGCCTCGAGTGAGGGCTGGCGCTTGAGCCCCTTGTTGATCCCCTCACTTGACTGCCTTTGAAGCTGCTTCCGCCCGCTCTTGCCGGCTTTGGATGCCCGCCCGTATGGCTCATCCCCTGCACCGCCCACCGCCCACATGTCGCCGCAGGTTTCGGCAACATCAACAGCCTGCCGCTGCTCATCGCCGCCGCGGTCTGCGGCCAGCACTCGCTGCCCTTCCTCCAGTGTGAGTGTAATTTAACTGACCGATTCTGACTAAAGAACCGGTTGTCTGACCAACTAAGAGTATGTGTGAGCTGCGCCTGGAGGAAGGGGCTGGCGGGCCAACTGTAAACAGCAAGCAGCAAACAGCAACAGCTCAGCACAGCGCCGCCTCGCAAGCGCTACCCCCCAGCCACCCCCTCCCAACCCATGCCCTCTGCCCCGCCCCTTCTGCTGCAGCCCTGGGTGGGCAGTGCACAAGCGCGGGGTTTGGCTACCTGGCAGTCGGCAACATTGGCATGCAGATCATTGGGTGTGAGTGGCAGCGCGCCCAGCATGCCCAGCACGCGCCTGCTGCTGCCGCATGGCCGTCCAACTGCTGCCGCATGTGCCCGCTGCGTACGAGGCCGGCGTACTCCGGTGCACTCTGGCATGCTTTCAAGTTATGCGGCATCAAGTTGGTAATCTGCAGCCAATTCAGTGCCCCCTCCTTCTGTTCTTCTCTGACGCCTGCACCTGCAGTCCCCATCTGCACCTGGCTGCTGCGCAATAGGGATGGCCCCTTGCCCATCCAAGCCGGCCCCTCCCAGGCAGCTGGTTCCCTTCAGAAGGCTGCTGGAGTGGCAGGGGCGGCGGCGGGCACCAGGGCAGGCGGCACAGCGGGCGCAGCGGGCACAGCAGGCTCTTCAGCCACCTCGCAGGACCTCTCTGGCTTTGCCCCCTCTGCCGCGTTTGCCCTCACTCCGCTCCCCAGGTTGGTGTGTATGTGTACATGTGTTTCCTTTGTCCTGTGCACAGAGGCATTGGTGCTGCCTCTGCGGGCTGAGCATTGGCGAGCTCAGCAACGTGCTGGCCATCTAACCACTACCGCCTCCTCCCTCCCCACGCTGCAGCGACCACTGCGCTGCTGCACTGGAGTGCCCGCCAGCTTCGCAGGCCAAGGGCACAGACCAGCAGCCTGCTGCTGCTTGTGCACGCTTCGACATAGCCATCACTGTAGGCCCCACCGCAGCCGCCGGCAGCGGCAGCTCGGCGGCGTGCGACGGCAGCAGCACCGGCAGCAAGCACAGCTTGGCGGCGGCAGCGGAAGACACCGCAGCGCAGCAGGCGCAGCAGGCGCAGCAGGCGCAGCAGGGTGCAGCCTGGCTCCGCAGCATGTCGCTGCGCCGGCGGCAGCGCACCGTGCTGGCGTTTATCGTGCGGGACGTGCTGCAGATGCCCAGCGTGGGAGCCGTGCTGGGCCTGCTCATCGGCTGCGTGGCGCCCCTGAAGCACCTCTTCTTCCCCAGCCAGGTGAGGGGTTGTTTGGGGGTCATGTTTGCATGTTGGGTGTGGCGGGCCTGGGCGGTGGCTGCAGCTTGCACATGCCATCTGGCTGCCTGCCCGAGACCTGGGCTCGACACTATCGGCTTTGCTGCACTGAGGCTCAACAGAACGCGTCAATGTCCTCCCTTTTCCACAAATAAACACTCCCCGCCTTCCCTGCTGCAGACGGCGGCGCTGGGCTTCATGACGGGCGCGATGCAGAGCATCCAGCAGTCCTACCTCTTTGTGGCGTCCTTCATCAATGGAGCGGTGATTGCAAAGGTGGGTGGGTGGCTGCATCAGAAGTGCGTTGGGCGTGCATGAGAAGTGCAGCGGTGTGCTGCTTGTGGTGCAGCATGGCAGGTTGGCCTGTTTTGCTCTTGTGTGGTTGTGCTGATGATGCGTGTGCAAGCAGGCAGCAGGCAGGCGGCGTTCTTTGCTGCCCGCACGCCTGGCATGGCTGAGCAGTTCATGGCACGCCCTCCTGTTAATTGTGAGCCTGTTGGGCCTCTTTCTGCACTTTGGAGGCAACCCTCATAACACCTCCCCATCCCGCCCACCCTCCCTGCTGTGTGCAGGGCCCCGGGCGGGGCACCCGCTCCCTGGGCTGGCAAGCCATGCTGTCCGTGGTGACCATTCGCTTCCTGCTGCTGCCAGCACTGGGCGCAGTGGTGGTGGCGGGCACGGTCGCCGCCGGCTGGTACATGCCGCCCAACCCGCTGTTTGCCTTCCTGATGCTGCTTCAGGTGTGCATGTGGGGGTGGTTGGGCAGTCGGGGCGTTTCGTGACTGGAGGCGGCAGTTGGGGATCGGGGCGGGCGGAGCAGCCTGGCGGCTGCTGTTGTGGTACGTGGCCGTTACAGTACTGCCAGCACTGTGCAGCAGCAGGCCCATGCCAATGCTCTTGCTCTGCTCCTGCTGCAAGCTCCTGCTTATCCAGCCTCGCTGCCACCATGCATGGTGCCTCATGCAGCTGCCCTGCTCCGCCCCGCCCCGCCCCGTCCGCCGCAGTACTGCGTGCCGGCTAGCAACCAGTGCCAGAACCTGGCGACCATGGAGCGGAACTGCGAGCAGGAGATGGGTGAGTTCAGCTGGGGTGGCAGCTGTTTTGCACCACGGCGCTGTTTGGTGTGTGGCCTGCATCAAATGAGTTGTTCTGCTGGGCCACCCAGTGAGCTGCTTTGTACGTGCGGCAGGGGCATCCTACACAGCAAGCCGGCGTGGCGCCGGCTGTGGCAGGAGGGGCGTGCATGCATGCCGCTATGCCGCCGTCCGCCAAGCTGCCGCCTGGCCAAGCCCCTCACAATGCCGGCACCATGCCGCCACCTGCCGCAGGCGCGCTGGTGTTTTGGAACTACGCGGCGGCGCTGGTGGCGGTGCCAGCCTGGATGGTGTGCTACCTCTGGATGCTTGGAGCATTTGGGCTGTACAGCAGCTGATCCTGTGGATGCTGGGTGCCTTTGGGCTGTACAGCAGCTGAGCTGAAGAGGGGCAGGCGCACTCTTCGCGGAGGCATGCTGGTCAGCTCTTGTGGTGATGCTGGGCACCTTCGGCCTGCACAGGAGCTGGGCTGCAGAGGGCCAGGCGGCCAGCCTGTGGACGCTGGGCTACTTCACCTGCTGGCAGCCGTGCAAATCAAATCAGTCATGTTTAATTTACATTGCAGAACTGTGACGAGCATTCGAGAGTTCCGCAGCACAAAGAGGGGCAGGCACGCTCTTCACTGAGCCAAGCTGCCCGGGGCGGCAGCGGTGGCTGCGGTGCTGTTGTGGCTGTGCGTGCGGCTTCCGCCAGCCAGGATCGGGCTGCTTGCAATGCTGTATGGCCAGCAGGAGCATACTTTGAGGATGCTGAAATGAGGCTGTTGGTCATCAGGAAAATGAATCGGGGCGGGAATCGGCGGCGGGCCTCAGCGGGCGCAGCACAGGCTGCGTCCACCGGACGCAGCGGCGCGCTGGGCATTCATTCAGCGTCAAGCTTGCAACATGTACACCAGCCTGCAGTGCGCAGCGGGGCTCCGGCCCGTCCTGCTAGGGCGGCGGCCCGCCGTGCGTGTGCGGCCCCACAAACGCGCTCATGTGATCACCAACATCAGGCAAGCTGTGGATCTGGCGGAATCGGCGCCCTAGGCACACGGTCCTTAGTTAACCGGTCTGGACGCCGCTTCGCGCTCCCCTGCAGCTCGCCGGCCCAAGAGCGCGCCACGCAGAACCCCGAGGAGGATGCCGACGTGCTGCACCGCCTGGTGGGGCGCCGCCGCCTTAGCGCCGCCGCTGCTCCGTCGCCGCTGCGCTGCCGCAGCCCAGCCAAACTAAGGACAGCTGCCTTATGGCCAGCGCATGTTGCACAGCTGATTTCGACCTTCAATGCTCAGATCAGTCCACGCCAACTGTTTGTGGGTGCAGGCGTCCTGCGAGACGCACCCGCCCCGCGCCTCCGACCTGGCGGGGCTGCACGGCCTGCAGAAGACGAAGAAGGAGCGGGGTGAGCAGCTGCTGCCTTGTTTGGGTGATTTTTCGATGGGATGGCGGGATGGAAACGTGTGATCATGTCCTGCAGAAGACGTCCCAGCGAGTGGGGTGCGCTGCTTCTACAATCGCTTGTTGATGTACCTGGATGGCACGGCACTGGTTGGGCAGGTCGGTAGTGCACCTGCACCTCGCACTCCAATGTACTCTTCCTGCCCGTGCGGTCTGCATCGTCTTTCTGACAGACACCAGCGCCACAGGCTGCCTCGCTGGCCGCCACGCTCCTTGCCTGTGCCCATTATGCACAGCCACCTCAGCGCTTGCCCGTGCCGTCTGCTAACCCTTGGGACTGTCCTTGGCCCAAGCCCTGCACAGACACCCGCACTGCTGCCTCGCTGGCAGCTACAATCAAGCTGCACCGCCGCCTCAGCGTTAGCCTGCCATTTCTGCATCCTGAGCATGAACGCCCTTTCTGCACAACTGTTTCTCCAGACACCAGCGCCACGGCTGCCTCGCTGGCCGCCACCCTCAAGCTGCACCGCCACCTGAGCGCTGGCGGCAACGGCAGCAACGGCAACGGCAACGGCCTGACTGCGGCTGAGGCGGAGCTGTTTGAAGACATGGACGACATTGGGCTCAAGCCGGCCACTGTGTATCACAACCTCAGGTGAGCAGGTTGCTATGGATCTTTATGCAAGATGAGCACGGGCTGTGCAAAGGCTTGCACAATTATTGGGCTGATGCTGGCGACAGTGTACCACAACCTCAGGTGAGCAGGTTGCTGTGGATCTTGATGCGGGGCAAGATAGGCGGCGGCTTTGCAAAGGCTGGGATGGACCTCTGCAGCTGTGTGCCACAATCCGAGGCAAGTGCTGTGCTGGCACATGTGGATGTTGGGGAGGGGGGACGCTTCATCATTCGCCCGCCGTCCTGGCAGTGCACACACGCAGCCAGCCCCTCCTGATCTGAAGAGTGGCAGAGCTCTCCAAGCGTTCGCTCAAGCACGAACCGTCCAGTGCACCGATTGCACCTAATAGGCAGAAACTGATCGATACAGTGATGCAACTGCTGCCTTCCTGCAGTGTGGCGGAGCTTTATGAGCACGCACTCAAGCACGAGCCGTCCACCCACATTGTGTCATCGGGCGCGCTGGCCACGCTGTCCGGCGCCAAGACGGGGCGCTCGCCTAAGTAAGAGTGGACTGACAAAGGTTGGCTTGAAACGATGCAGCAAGGTTGGGGGTATGATAATGCGTGTGCAGCGCTGGCCACGCTGTCCGGCGCCAAGACCGGTCACTCGCCCAAGTGAGCAGGATGGGCAGGAGAGTGTTGTGTAGCACGCTGCGGTGTGTGTGCATGCGCTGTACTGAGCCACCACCAGTAATCGGCACGCTCTTTGCCCCGTAATGCGCTGTGCTTGCCTTCTAACCCATCACCCGTGACCTGGCTGCAAGGTTATTGGTTATTTGTTAGAAAGCTAAAGCTTGTCTGACCAATCACCCGTGACCTGGCTGCAAGGTTATTGGTTATTTGTTAGAAAGCTAAAGCTTGTCTGACCAATCACCCGTGACCTGGCTGCAAGGTTATTGGTTATTTGTTAGAAAGCTAAAGCTTGTCTGACCAATCACCCGTGACCTGGCTGCAAGGTTATTGGTTATTTGTTAGAAAGCTAAAGCTTGTCTGACCAATCACCCGTGACCTGGCTGCAGGGACAAGCGGGTGGAAATTTCTGCGGGCAGCAAGGCGGACATGCGAACGTGCATTCAGGCTGCAACTAATCGCAACTAAACACCTGTGATGTGCCAACCACTACTGGCTGTGCATCTCGCCTGCAATGCACCATGCCTGTCATTCATCTTGTTGCAGGGACAAGCGTGTGGTGAAGGAGCCTGCCAGCGAGGCCGACATCTGGTGGGGCCCCGGCTCGCCCAACTTCGAGATGGACGAGCAGTGAGTGGCTTTGTTACATTGCAGGCTGCATTTGTTTTAGTTGCCTGTGACCGCCCAACTTCGGGATGGACGAGCAGTGAGTAGGCTTGCCACTTGTTTTGCATGGTGCATGAGCCAGTTTGTGACCGCCCAACTGCGAGATGGACAGCAGTGAGTTGGGCGAGCAGTTGCCGGCCAGCTGGCAGCCCCTGTTGTGCTGCTGTTATTCGTGGTGTCATAGGTGGGGGGCGGATGATCCAACTGCCGCTGGGCAGCGGTGCACCCTGCCGCTCACACTCTGGGTGGTGTGGGCCAGTTGCTGCAACCCTCGTCATGCTAAACAACCTGCCGCCCCGCCCCGCCCCGCCCGCCCCTGTAGCACCTTCATTCTGAACCGCGAGGCAAGTGCAGGCTGGGCTGGGCTTTGGGCTGGTCTGCAAGCCTGCTACCGGCCGGGCCTGTGCTGCCGTCGCGTTGCCCCTTGCTGGCTCCCTGGCTTGCCAACTGCTGGCCGGCCTGAAGGCCGCAGCGGCACCCCTGCACCCCTGTGCGACCAAAATGGAAGATTCCCCTGCCTCCTTGCTTCCGTCCTGCAGCGCGCCGTGGATTACCTGAACACGCTGGACCGCCTGTACGGTGCGTGCTGTGCCCGCTGTGGTCATTTCATGCTGTGCCTGCTGTGGTCGTTTCATGCCTTGCCCGCTCCTGCTGCCGCTGCTGCTGCTGCTGCGCTGCTGCTGTGCTGTCGTGCGCTTTGCGCTGTGGTCTGGCTTTGCGGGTGCACATTCAGTCCATCAACTGTGTTCTGTACACCAGTAGACGCGCCTTCTGCTCCAATTGCAACGCAGTGCTGCACGGCTATGCGGGCTGGGACCCCCAGCCTCGCTTCTGCACCCACCACATACAGAGTGGCAAATGCAGTTTCTTTGTTAAAACGACTGCACCATCTCCTATTTGCAACGCAGTGCTGGACGGCTATGCGGGCTGGGACCCGCAGGCGCGCTTCAAGATCCGCATCGTCTGCGCCCGCCCCTACCACGCGCTGTTCATGCACAACATGCTGATTCGGTGCGATTGGCAGGCTCCAAGGCCTGCTGTGCTGGACTTGTGTGCGCCAATTGTTTGGCTGTGCCCGCCCCTACCACGCCCTCTTCATGCACAACATGCTGATTCGGTGGCTGGAATGCATTCCAACCTGAATGCGCGCTGCCGCAGTTCAGGCTGTTGGACCAGCCTGAATCGGCGCTGCCGCTGCAATGCAAGTTTGCAACTGTTCATGCCCCCTTTGTAAGCCTACGAGGCGGAGCTGGCGGACCCACCGGCGGCTTTGCTCCATAACCTGTTTCAATGTTCTGATCACACTGCTGCCATGTTTGTTTGCAGGCCCAGCGAGGCGGAGCTGGCGGAGTTCAACGAGCCCGACTTCACAATCTACAACGCGGGTGGGTGTGCTCTGTGTGGTTAGTACTTGCAATTAAGCTCCAGCTGGTCTCCTCACTGCTGCTTCTTGCCTGTTGTCTATGCCCTCACAATTCGCCTCTGCTTGCTGTCACACTCGCAGGCGCGTTCCCCGCCAACCGCTTCACCGGCGGCATGACTCCACCCGCTGATCGCCACTTGTAGCATTCTCACAACAATCTCCTTCTGTCACACTCTCAGGCGCGTTCCCCGCCAACCGCTTCACCAGCTACATGACCTCCCCCACCTCGATTGACGTCTCGCTCAAGCACCGCCAGATGGTGAGTCGTGTTGCTTGTATTGCTGTTGTTTTGCTGACAGGGAGGGGGATGCAGAGGGGAGATGAAAACAGTTGTGAGTGTGTCCGTGCTTGCGGAAAAAACTAGGGGTTGCTTAAAGCGCTGCAAGATGGCGAGGGTGACATTGACAATGCGGGCTGTCAGTCGTCACGCACCGCCAGCCGCCGCCAGGTGTTGAGGCTGGGCGGCGGCAGCCGTCGCCACACTGGGCTGGGCTCCATGCTTGTTGCTTCCCCTTCCTGTCAGGTCATCCTGGGCACCCAATATGCCGGAGAAATGAAGAAGGGCGTGTTTTCTCTGATGAACTACGTGCTGCCCAAGATGGGCATCCTGTCGCTGCACAGCGGCTGCAACGAGGGCAAGGACGGCGATGTGACGCTCTTCTTCGGCCTCTCGGGTGAGTGAACCGTTGGCTATTTTTTTTCCTTTTTGTGAGCAAACCTGCGCTTGGGCTGCAACGAGGGCAAGGACGGCGATGTGACGCTGTTCTTCGGCCTCTCGGGTAAGCAAACATCTGCTGTTTCCTGCATGCTGCATGTCTTGAACAAGCTGCACAGTGGCTGCAAGGAGGGCAAGGACGGCGGCGTCACGCTCTTCTTTGGTCTCTCAGGTGCGCACATGGCACTGCATTGTTTGTAAATTTGCAGCAGGCTGGATGCTTAGGCCAGCTGGCTTGCCGTCACGGCGTGCCAGTGTGGCAGCAGCCGCCCATGCCGCCCGTGCCGCCGGAATGTGGCCCCAAACCACCCCACCCCAGCACCCCCCTGACCTGTTCTGCAACCTCCTGACCCCAATGCAGGAACGGGGAAGACGACACTTTCCGCTGACGCAAACAGGCCGCTGATTGGCGATGATGAGCACGGCTGGAGCGACCGCGGCGTGTTCAACATTGAGGGCGGCTGCTACGCCAAGGCCATTGGGCTGAAGGAGGTGAGGTGGCTTGCTGCATCGACGCTTGTGAGAGGTGTTCATTCCGGCCAAGCTCTGTACAGTGCCGCGGCTTGTGGCTGTGCACACCGGCTGCTGGGCTGCTGCGGCTGCTGCTGCTGTCGCTGCCACTGCTGCTGCCGCCGCTGCTGCTGCTATACTTTTGTCGCAGCTGCTGCTGCTGCTGCTTTTTCGGCTGCCGCTGCTGCTGCTGCCAACAAGGCACCCAGGTGTGGTTGCTGAGCCAAGGGATATCATCTCCTGCCTTGCTTTTCGCAGGAGAACGAGCCCGACATCTACCGCGCCATCCGCTTCGGCACCATCCTGGAGAACGTGGTGTTCGACGAGGAGGTGCGGATTGAAATCTGGGAACTGGGTCGCTCCCTGCTGCCCCTCTGAACTCACGCGTGTGGTGGACTACGATGCCAGCCGCATCACCAATAACACATGAGGCTGCTGTGGGCTTAAATCTTACCGTTATTGTCATCTGTGTATCCCTTTCTGCAGACGCGTGTGGTGGACTACGACGCCAACCGCATCACCGAGAACACGCGGGCCTCCTACCCCATCGAGTTCATTGGTGAGCGCACAGGAACAGGCAGAAAAGATGGCGGGTTGTCTGGTCGGCCAGGCGCTTGGCGGCAGTGTGCTCTGTGCGCCTCGCGCACCTTGCATTCATCAGTGCGTTGAAACTGTTGCAAGTCTGGTGGCTGCCCTGCCGAGCCAGCTGCGCTGCCTCGCTCGCCGCGGCCTGTCAGCCCGCTGCCCGGCTCACTTGCTGTGCACCTGTGTTGAAATTTGCAGATAATGCCCCCAGAACATCATCATGCTGTACTGTGCTGCGCTGTGCCTCACTAACCCACCACTGCGCTGTGCCTCACTAGCCACTCACCCACCACAATCTCTGTGCATCTCCTTTCTCACCTGCAGAGAACGCCAAGATCCCGTGCGTGGGCGGCCACCCCAAGAACATCATCATGC
>VFQQ010002066.1_pt1 | contig 24558 bp, 40 predicted proteins | sample 3512341 | NCBI WGS metagenome assembly VFQQ01 (sample SAMN10412373, study PRJNA504923) | tailings metagenome | isolation source: Relicate 2 Philex TSF1 revegetated site | place: Philippines: Tuba, Benguet | collected 2017-08-29 | reverse complement strand
GCCCCTCATTGGCCGCAAGCTCAAGCTGCTGCCGACGGTGTCGGTGAGAGAATGGGAGTGACGGGAGCACAGCCCTTTGGGGGGCATGCTGGTGGGGGGGCTGCGTGCAGGTTTGAGGAGCCTGGGTGTGGCATGCATAGCATGTGCTACAGCATAACACTCACGAGCTGATACCGTCTCATGAACTGCAGGTGGTCAATCTAGATGCCATTCGCAACTTCCTGTGCAAGCACCCGGACGCGGCGGTGAAGAGCGTGGCGCAGGGCAGCAGCGACGCCGCGCTGCACCAAGCGGTGCTTGCAAGCGGGGAGGTGCGTGAAGCTGGGCCGTGGCTGAGCAGTTGGCCATCTGGTTGGCTGTGGCTGAACATGTGGGGTTTAGCTGGCGAGCTGCACCAATCGGCTGTATTGGCGAGCGGGGAGGTGCGTCGTGTGCTTGCACTGCCTGCCCTTGAAACTGTGGGGAAAAGGAACACTTCTGCTGCTTTTGCCATGCAGATCCGCAACTTGTATCGCCTGTTGCTGTTTGTGCCACTGCAGGTCATGCAGGTCCGCAAGAGCTACTTTGTTCAGTTGGCAATTGGCCGACCCATTCACCTCCCTAATGACTGCAGGTCACGCAGATCCGCAACTTGTGTCGCTCTGTTGCATGTTTATGCCACTGCAGGTCAGCCAGATCCGCAAGAGCTACTTTGCCACCAAGCTGGGCATCTCCACGCTGGACCCGCTGCGGTGAGCCTGCTGCGCCTGCTGTGCATGCCATGTGCGCTGAGTGAATTGTTTGCGCCGTGCCCATGGTGCTGCTGCTGAGCTTGGTTGCAAGGCGTTGAGCGGCCTGCCGCCCTGCTTCAACGTATCATCTGCACCATTGCAACCGTCTGCATGCTGGCCTGTCCTACCACCCGGCTCCGCCCTGTCGCAGCGACGTTCTGATCGAGCTGCTGCAAGAAAAGGAGCAGCTGCGGCGCAGCGACATTGTGGAGGCGGCCAAGCAAAAGGTGGGCTGCGGCTGTTTAGAATTGGTCTGTTGGAGCCTGCTTCGGTGCCTTGGGCTTGGCAGCCCGCAATGCTGGTGCAGCTCTCCATGTGCTTCCATGTGTGACGAGGGATCCAGCAAGCAACTACGCAGGATGTGCGTGCACCCGTTGTACGTGGGCCCTTGCAGCCCTGCCGCTGCTCCGCTCACCTCCCTCTCGTGCACTCACTGCGCTGCCGTTGTGTTGTTGCATATCTGCACCACCTCTGCCGCCTCTGCTCCGCCTGTGCAGGGCATTGCCGTGTCCGACTCGCTGTACAGCAAGGTTGCAACCTCTCGTGCCCTTGCTTCTCTGCCTTTGCACATTCGCATCAAAACACCACCTCCTCTGCCTGTGCAGGGCATTGCCGTGTCGGACTCGCTGTACAGCAAGGTTGTGAAGGAGCTGTGCACCTCCCGCGGCGCCGTCTGGAGCCTGCGATAGCGGCTGCCAGCACAGCTGGGAAGCCCTGGAGTAACGCAACGCCTCCAAGCCGCTTTGCTGGCTAGAAGCAAAGCAGTAATGCCATGCATAGACAGCCCACTAGTTGCGCGCATGATGGGCGTGCATGGGCAGCGGCAGCCGGCATTGCATACATGTCGCCTTGGCTGCCCGCCGCTGCATGTAAGCCATGCGCACCTGTAGCTGACTTGTGAAAGCAGCATCCCTGTTGCGCCTAAATGAAGGCAGCCTTAAAACGCACGAACTGAACACAGGCTTGAAAGCAGCTCGACGAAGGGCTGGCTCAAAACACAGCAAGCCCCGGCCCAATGCGGTGGCGCGGCAGCGCGGCGCAGCAGTGGGCAAGTTGATCGAGGCTCCCGCGTGCGCTGATCGTCTCCTCGTCCCACAGGAGATAGCTTACCACCACATCTGGCTTCCAGCAGTGGCTTCCAGTCCGCCAACCCGTCCCTCGCGCCGCGCCCCGATCAGGCACGTACCAACAGTGCATCACAGCGTGATGCCAGCCGCACCTGGTTGCCGAAGCTACGCCCTGGCTGCCGCCGCCGCCGCTCGCTCACCGCTCCTTCGCTCCGTGCCTTCCACCGAGCAGGCCCGCCAATGGCGTCAGCAGGTGCACTCTTCACAGCCTGCCGCCTCGGTGATGCACCTGCCGTGCAGCGTATTCTGGAGGCAGCACCAGGGGCAGCTATGGTGGCAGATGCAAAAGGCTGGCTGCCCCTGCACTGGGCGGCTCGCAAAGGGCACGAGGCAGTGGTGCGCCTGCTGCTGCAGGCAGCCCCGGCAGCAGCCATGGAGGGGGATGCGGAAGGCTGCCGGCCCCTGCAGTTTGCTGCGAAGGACGGCCATGATGAGGTGGCACGCCTGCTGCTGGAAGCAGCCCCAGTGGCAGCCACGACAGCAGATAAAGATGGTTTGCTGGCCCTCCACCGGGCAGCAACAGGTGGCCATCAGTCAGTGGCGCGTCTGCTGCTTGAGGCAGCCCCAGCGGCAGCCATGGCAGCAACTGAGACAGGCTGGCTGCCTTTGCACTGCGCAGCGAATGGTGGTCATGAGGCGGTGGCGCGCCTGCTGCTGCAAGCAGCGCCTCAAGCAGCCATGGCAGCAATAGGTGCCCACTGCGTTCTGCCCCTGCACTTAGCAGCGACAGGTGGCCATGCAGCGGTAGTGCAGCTCTTGCTGGAGGCAGCGCCAGCGGCGGCAACAGCCCGGACAGCACCTCCCCTCAGCCGGACGCCGCTGCATTATGCGCTGGTATTTGGCCACCAATCAACCGCCCGTGCCCTGCTTGGTGCTGGCCATCCCCAGTTTGTCTTGTCCACCCTTGCCGCTCACACTCCATATCCATCCCTGTTTGCCGATTTCCTGACCCCCGGCCGCCTGCCGCTGGATGCTGCCCACTGGGCAATGATGCCCGCCCCATGCATGGCCATTGGCCGTGCACTTCCCACAGCCCTAGCCTGCTCCCCCGCCCAAGCTGCCCAGGTGGTGCGGCGCCTGCCACTGGCGGATGCAGCGCGCCTGCAAACCGCCGCTCTGTGCCTGGGCCGCTCCCGGCTGCCGGGCCCTGTGGCTGGCCACATCCTGGCACAGCTGTTCTGCTAGATGTCACCGCTTTGTCATGTCACTTTGACGCTTGCCCTACCTGGTTTGTAAGCATGCATCTGTGCATATCAACCTGGCTGCAGCCATGCACTAGCATCGGGTAGGGACTGCGGAGCCGCCTGCGGAACTTGCTGGATTAGTTGTAAGAATGGCCCAGGGCATGGTTGATGCTAGCGGCGTGAGCATGTTGGGATGCCATGCAGCTGGCCAAGCAGGCTGTGGTAGCTGGTAGGCCATAGGCCATGCCTCTTGTACCTCTGGTAGCTGCGTTGCAAGGGCGGCGCCTGAGAGCGGGCGGCAGTCGGCGGGGCACACGGCTGCACACCCGCTGCGATCCATGCCGCGCAATCGACGTGGTGGCCATGCGCCAGTGTGCGGAAGGGCTTGGGGGCGAGGGAGGGGCTCACACAACCCTATGAGGGTGGTGGGGCTGCAGCGGGCCTCCTGGCGTGCATGGCCGCACATCGCCGGTCGCTGATTGCCCCACCAAGGCTGTTGACCCGTGTACGGCCGCAATTGGGGCCCGACAACGCGGTGCGTGTGCTGTGGCACGCTCAGCTCGGCCTGCACCAGCCGCTGCACCAGCTGCTGCGGTGCGCATTGAGCTGCCGGTCCCTGCCAATCGACGACACGAGCGCTTGCAGGGCTTGCAGCCGCGCCGCGGCGGCGCACCCAGAGCACTGCGACCCTGTGGAGCCCGGGTCAGGCTGCTGCGAGTCCCAAGGGATCTTGGACAATGGCGGCAGCAGCTCTAGCGACTGCTGCCGCCCCTGTAGAGCTTGCGGCGGAGGCGCCCGAGTGGCCGGCGGCGCAGCGAGAAGAGGACCGGCTGGCCGCAATTGGCGCACCAGAGGGCGCAGGGGAGCCGTTGGGCAGCGCGGAACCGCTGGCGGCCGACCCACCAGGTGCAGGCGCCGCAAGCAGCGGCGCCCCCGCCGCCAGCGCCGAGGAGGCGCAACCGCAGCAACTGCAGCAGCAAGCACAATTGCAGCATGTTCCCGAGCAGCAGGACGGGCATGCACAGCAGGATGTGCAACAGCAGGCCGACCAGCAGCAGCAGCAGCTGGCGGCGGCGGCGGCAGATGTAGCGCCGCCGGCAGACGCATTTGCAGCTGCCGGCGCTGAGCTCGCCACCGCAGCAGGCAGCCCACCCGCAGACGATCTAGATAGCCTGCTCCAGCAGCAGCTGGGGCAGCCGCCCGCGCAGGCGCAGGCGATAGAGTTGCCACAGCAGGTGCAGCAGGCGGCGCCAGACGCGGCGGCGACGGCAGTTGCGGCGGCGGCAGCAGGGGGCGAGTGGGACGATGAAGCAGAGGATGCAGACCCTAATGCCAGCACCGGCCTCTTCATCCCTGGCACAGAGGGCGAGCACGGAGGTGCGAAGCTGAGCCAGGCTTGCTTGCTGCCGCCATGTGCTGGGCTGCCTGCTGTGGCATGGCTTCTGCCGACCTGCCGCCTTGGCTGCCCTTGCACTGCTGCCATGTAGTGCGGCTGTGCCCTGGCTGGCATGGCAGCACAGCCGCTGCTTCTCTGCGTTGCAGGGCAATGTCGTAGCCCTTTCTGCGGTTGAGATTGCACCTCACGCCATGGCAGCTGTCCCCCCGCCGCCCCCGCCGCTCGCCTGCAGAGGCGCCGCAGCAGCTGACGGTCGCGGACGTGAACGGCATGGCTGTGCACAGCGAGGGGCAGTGGAGCGCGGATGAGGAGCAGGAGCTGGTCAGCATCTGCACCAACGAGTCGTACCGAGCGGTGAGATGCAGGGGCTGCCCTAAAGGCTTGCAAGCAAGCTGGTGCTTGGTGTCGCAGCCCATGGTCAACAGTTGCTGGGGCTATGGTTGGTTCACCGAGCTCCGCTGCATTGTTACTGTCTGCGCCGGCCGCATCGTTGCCGCGTCCTCCACCTCCGCCCTCACTTACGGCTGGCTGTTGCGATGCTTTTGCTCGCCTGCAGGAGCGCATGGGCGAGCCGTGGGCCAAGTGGAACGTCAGCTCCAACCGCTTTGCACCGGTGGCCGCCTACATGAAGCGAACGATCCGCGATGTGCGGCGCAAGGTCCGGCTGATGGGCTTGCGCGCAGCAGCGCCTGCAGCAGCATCGACGACACCCGCGGCGCCTGCGGCAGCAGCGGACGCAGCGGCAGCAGCAGCGGTGGGAGTGGTGGCGGCGGCGGCGGGCGTGGCGGCAGCAGGTGGGAAAAGAGTGCGGTTTTGGAGGAGTGAGGTCCTTGAGTTGAGGTGGGGGTTTCAGTCACCTTCACATGCCGCTGTGGCCTTCCTACTGCTGCAACTGCACCTCTTCACTGCCCTGTCCTTCCCCAGCAGCCGACCCAAGCCAGGCGGCAGCCGCTGGCACAGCGGCAGCAGCGGCAGCAGCGACGGCTCCCGCGCTGGCGCTGCCGCCCATTGTGGACGGCCATGCAGCGCTGACGCTCCCGCAGGCAAGCCTCAGGTTTCATTGATGAACGGGACATGGGGCTAGGTGGCGTGTGCAGCAGGGTCGGGCGTCGATGGGTGCTTGCGCTGCGGCGGCATTCCTTGGGCAGCCCTGCCCCTCGCACATCCGTCTTGCAAGTGGCTTCATCCCTGCCTAACCACCCTCTTCTGACCCAACCTGCCTCTGCAGCTGCCGCCGATGTCTTTCCACATCGACCCAGCCACCAACACGCTGCAGCCAACCCCTGTGGCGCCTGGGGCAGTCGCACCCGCAGCCACCTTCCAGCAGCCCAGCCTGCCGGCCCTGCCGTTCCTGCCCGGCTTCCCGGCAGCCACCGGCGCAGCCACCGGCGCAGCAGAGGGCCTGCCTGCGGACGGCGGCACCGCAAGCGGCACTCCAGCCTTGACATTCCCCCCGCCCATGGACCCAGCAATTCTGGCGCAGCACATGGCAGCGGCGGGCCCCTTCCCGCCCCTGCCGCTGCCGCTGCTGCCGCCACTTCCGCGCATGGAGCCGTCGTCCGCGGCCAACAACACCAACCCGCGCAACGACCGCCACTTTTGGAAGGAGGCGGAGCAGCACGAGCTGCTGCGGCTGGTGGCTGACACCTCGTACCGCCAGTCCATCCTGGGTGAGAGGGTGTGCTTGCTGGCATATGCCTTGTTTGCTGGTTCGTATGGGGTGCTTGGTTGGTGCGTTGGGTATGGTGCATGTGGCACACACACAACAGCAGGTGGAGTTCAACCCTTTTCTTGCCTTGTCTGTCTGCCACCCGCCACCTGCAGGCATCTCGGAGCTCAACTGGGACGCGATTGCCAAGCACCTGGGGCGCGGCAAGCGCTCGGTGCAGCGCAAGTATGACAACCTCAAAGGCTCGCTGGTGCACGGTCCGCCAGGTGCGGCTGCTGCTTGCTTAGGGGCATGTCTGGGTTGCTGCAATGCGTAGGGCTGCTGTGCTGGGAAGCTGCCGCCCGCCTGGCTTCGCGCCTGCTAAACCCTTGACTTGCCTCCCTGCGCAGTCACGCAGTCGTGTCACGCAAGGGCAAGAAGCGGAGGCAGCCCATGGCACTCGCAATCCTGGCTCGCTACACCCATTGCGCTTCCAACCCTCATGCTGCCCTCCTGGACATGCCTCTACCTGCAGGTCACGCCCCGCTGCCCTCCAACGACGGCAAGAAGTGGAGCCAGGAGGAGGTGACGGAGCTGCTGCTGCTGGTGGAGGACGAGGGGTACCGGCGCCAGCGCCTGGGGCTGGACAAGGTGCGAGGCTGTGCGATGGGCACGCTGTAAAGAACGATATATTGTAGCTGCTGCTGCTGGTGGTGGTGGTGGAGGATGAGGGGTACCGGCGCCAGCGCCTGGGCTGGACAAGGTGAGGAAGTAACACTATTCCTGTGCATGGGAATGCAAATTGGGAGCATGTGCGGTGACAGCTTGCCTTGCGGTGCTGATAATGGTGGTGGTGGTGGCTGCTGTTTTGACGCCTGGCCAGAGCTCCTGCCGCTGCTCCCTGCCATGTTCCCGGCCTCGAATCCCATCCTTGCCACGCTTGCCCTTCTGCAGGTGGACTGGCGCGCCTTTGGCCAGCACTTTGGCCGCTCCTACGAGTCTGTCTCGTACAAGTACTCGTACATCAAGAACACGGGGCGCACGGGTGAGTGCAGGTTGCAAGCATTGAGTGGTAACACCCTTGAGGCCAGAACTTGGGCAAGCGGGTGCAAGAGCTCGACACCTTGAGAAGGCAGCAGCGCCTAGCCAGCTACCTGCTGAGGGTGCTGCACCCGCTTCTCAGGCCTCTCTCAATAATAGTACATGGTTGCTGTCACCCGCTTCCACCTGCAGGCCAGGAGGGCAAGGCCAAGCACGCCAAGGCCAAGCACGACACGAGCTACAAGGAGATGGCCATCTACGCGCTGCAGCAGGTGGGCAGCCTCACGCAGCACTGTTTGGTGTGATTTGCATTGCTCGTCCTGCATTGGAGGGCACCAGGGGCCAGGCCTGTGCAACAATGTGTTCAGCCCTCCTGGCCTGTGCAAGCCAACGGCTGCCGCCCGGCCTCCTTTCCCCTCCCCCTTGCAGCTGACGCACAAGACGGGCGTGCCTGAGGGCACCAGCGGCCAGATTTGTGCGGAGATCCTGCTCAACCCCGTGTTCCAGCCGCAGCTGGACACTGCGATTGTCAGCGGCAAGAAGACGCTGCAGCGGTGAGCAGGCTGCTGACGAGTTGATGGTGGTTTGCATGGGCTGCAACGAAGGCTGAGGAGGGCGCTAGGAACAAGGGCAGCGCAGGAACAAAGGCGGCTGCTGCAGCTGCCGCTAGCACTGTTCAGCACCTTGCCGGTTCCACGGTCCCCACTCCTTGCTAGTTTAAACACACCCGCTCATTGCCCCCGCCCACAGGTGGAAGCACGGCGTGCGCTCCGCCCTCAACGCCTTCCCCATGTTCCGCAAGACGGGGGCTGTGCGGGACGGCGAGGTGGTGTGGCGCCTGGACGAACCCTGCTTGCGGCAGGAGCAGGAGATGCAGGCCATGGTGAGCGCTTGCTTGCATTGTTCAGTGCATTGGTTGATGGAGTGAGTGCTGGACGGACGCAGCCTGGGGCAGGAGCAGGAGATGCAGGCCGTGGTGAGGATCTATCGTTTGCATGGAGACTGCCGTTCATACATGCTGTAGCTGCCAATTGATCTGCCGCCGGCACCCGTTTGGCCTTGGGTTCATGGCAGCTCCCCATGGCATTCCCCGCTTCAATTGCCCACCATTCCGCAGAAGGCGCACCGCGCGCGGCACCGCCCCATGTCTGGGGCGCAGCGGCGCAAGATCCGCAAGCTGTCAGACGGGCCGGATGGGGATGGGGATGACATGATAGAAGAAGCTGCCGGCGCAGCGCTGCAGGCCCTGCTGCAGGCCCAGGTGGGGCACTCATTTTGGCACTTGCAAATGTTGTTTAGGATGGGGACGACGTGATAGAGGAGGAGGCGGGCGCAGCGCTGCAGGCGCTGCTGCAGGCGCGGGTGCGACGGGGCTGGGCTTGGGACAACGAGGGGCTGTGATGCAAGTGCGTTGTTCCAGGAGCGGAATGGATCTATGCAAGGGATGCAAGCGTCCAGTGCCTGAGGCCACTCGAGCAGCAGGCTTGCAACCTCCAGTACCAGCCCCTTCCGACTTGCATGCGAAACCCTCAACTGCCGTTGCGTGCCGCCCTCCCTGCCCTGTGCAGCGGCCGCCGTCTGCGCGGCTGGCGGCGGCCAAGCGGCGGCCGGGCGCTCGCGGCAGCGACTATGACGATGATGACGAGGACTGGACGGTGAGTTGATGTATGATATGTTATGGGCTTCCTTTTAGTTGGAATTGGAAGTGCGATGTGGCAGCGACTACGGCGATGATGACGAGGACTGGACGGTGGGTTCCGATTGCACATGCGCTGCAACGTGCCATGCTGGTGGCTCGGCTGCACTTTCAGCAACCTGGCGGCTTCTCAACATTCACATGGATTCCGGCAGCATCAGTGTGCCTGGCTGTGCATCGCCACCAAGCCTTGCTCTCCACTGTGAATGTGTGCAGGACAAGCCGGCACGCAAGAAGAAGAAGCCCGCTCCCCGGCCGGTGCTGCCCCCCGCCCTGCCCAAGCCCGGCGTGCTGCCCATGCTGGGCATGGGGCAGGTGCGCTGCGCCCGCTGTGGTCACTGCGGCGCTGACCTCTTGCTGTACTGGTTTGCTGAGGCTGTCGTTGCAGCGGCACCGCATGCAAGGTACCAGCAAACGACGTACTGTGGCGCTCAAGTTTGCATTCCGTGCCGGCCGCGCACCAAAGATGCACCAGGCTTGCTGACTGCCCCTCCTCCTGCCCCTGGCCTTTGACTGCAGCTGCCCATGATGATGTCAGCGGCGGGCATGCAGATGCCCATGTTCCGAGGCATGGTGAGCAGCGCGCACAGCGCACACAGCATGGGTTGCAGGCATAGCAGGCATAGCGTGCCTGTGCTTGTGTACGTTGCAGGGGGTAGTAGGCGCCTGCAATGTGGCTGGTGCAGCCTGCTTCCTTCCTGCTGGAGCATCCTGTGAGCTCTGAATCGGGGTCTTTGCACCACCCTACAGCTTACAGCCACCCCTCCTCACTCCCTCACCCAACCAAGCAGATGCTGCCGCTGATGATGCAGCCCACCAACCCCGACATTGCGGCGCAGCAGGCAGCCATCCTGGCCTCTTTTGCAACGGCGGAGCAGCAGGCAGCCTACCGCTCCACCCTCAACCCCGCGCAGCAGGCGGCCATCGCTGCCATGACAGCCGCGCAGCAGCAGCAGCGTGCCGCAAGTGCAGCGGCAGCGGCGGCAGCGGCAGCGGCGGCCGCCGCCGCCGCCACCGCCGTGGCGGCTCCCGCTGTGCCCGCAGCAGCAACCGTCACGCCGGCGAAAGCGGCGCCTGTGCCAGCTGGCGAGCTGGGCACGCCAGCCAATGCGCCAGTGGCAGCATCCACAGCGGACGTCACACCCCTGCTGGCGCAGCTGTTCCCTCCTTTGACCGAGGAGGAGCAGCGGCGGTTGGAGGAGGAGCAAGCCGCGCTGGCGGCGCAGCAGCAGGCCTCCCCCGCAACCGCGGCGGCAGCGGCGGGCAGCAGCGATGCCGCCACTGCGGCGGCGCACGAGCTGCAGCAGCAGATGCTGGCGGCTGCTCTTGCGGCCAGCCAGCCGGTGACGGCAGCGCTGGGCGCCAGCAGCCAGCCTGGCGGCGATGGGGCAGAGGCTGGGAATGAGCTTCACAGCATCATCACTCCAGCTGAGTATGAGGGCCCTGTCCGCCCGCCCTCCTCCACCCCTGCGGCTGAGGCGGCGGCGGCGGCGGCGGCACCTGGCAGCGCGGAGGCCGCAGCAGAGGAAGGCATGGCCTTGCTGCATGCTTACCTAGCAGAGGGGGCACAAGTGCTGGAGGGGCATGATGCGGGCGGCGAGCACGGCGATGCGGCGGCAGAGGCGGGTAGCTTGCTGGGCCACTTCAGCCCGTTGGATGCCTCGCAGCAGCACTATGCAGCCGGCCATCACGAGCCCTCGGCCGCCTCGCTGTTCGGCCACGAGCACGCCGAGGGGTACGAGGCGCAGCATGCACAGCACGCACAACACGCTGCCAGCCTGCACGGCGAGCTGCCCTTTGACCCGGCCTCGGTGTTTAGCCAGGCAGAGGCGGCGGCGGCGGCGGCAGAGGGGATGCACCACGGCCACGGCAGCGAGGCGGTGTTTGATGCGCACCACCTGGACCCCCACCAAGTGGGCAGTTTGATTGCGCCCATGCGCCCCTGTGCTGCTGCCGCCGCTGCTGTGCCGGGGCGATGCTGCTGCCTGTGCTGCCGCCCTGCTGCCCCATGGAAGGCTGATGTGCAGCTTGGCATGCCCGCAAGCACAGCATGCTGGACACTGTACAGCTCTTGCTGGCCTCCCTTCCAACCTGTCTATCCCTCTTCAACTTTGCTCCACACAGGCGGCCTTCTACCAGCAGCATCCAGAGGCAGCTGCAGCAGGAGAGCATGCCCAGTATGCCGAGCACGGCCAGCACTTCGGCGCGGCCGACGGGCAGCACTACGCCTCAGCGGATGGGCAGCAGTATGCCGTGGCAGCCGACGGCTCGCAGTACGCGGATGCGCATGGGCAGTACGCTGCAGCCGATGCGTCGCAGCATTATGCGGCGGCCGATGCGTCACAGCACTATGCAGCGGTGGCAGACGGCTCGCAGCACTATGCTCCAGCAGCAGACGGTTCCCAGGCCTTTGCTGCCGCTGATGGGCAGCACTACGTGGCAGCTGCGGACGGCCAGCACTATGCAGCAGACGGGTCGCAGCACTATGCAGCGGCCGACGGGCAGCATTATGCAGCTGCCGACGGTTCGCAGCACTACGCAGCAGCAGATGGCACACAGCACTACGCAGCAGCAGCTGACGGCTCGCAGCATTACACTGCAGCTGACGGCTCGCAGCATTATGCCACTGCTGAGGGCCAGTATGCCGCAGCTGACGGCTCGCAGCACTATGCCACCGCTGACGGCCAGTATGCCACCGCTGATGGCCAGTATGCAGCAGCCGAGGGCCACGCTCACGACCCTGCGGCTGCAGCTTACTATGCCCACGATCCGGCAGCCGCCGGCCACCACGACCCTGCAGCAGCGGCCTACTATGCGCAGCATCATGACCCGGCTGCGTATGGCGAGCATGCAGATGCGTATGCGCAGGTGTGCAGCGGCAAAGAGTGGTGTCGGGGGGCGTGTGCTGGCCTGCATGGGGCAGATGAGAGCTCAACAGCACAAACTTGCTGTTGAAGCTGGCTCACATCATGCATTTCCAACTGCACCTGGGCACTTCACATTCCCCATAGTTAGGTTGCTCTAGCCGCAAACCCTTTGCAACCCCACCCCACCCCGCATCTATCTCTCACAGCATTCCACCTGCCCCGCCCCTCCTTGATTGCAGCACTACGGCCACCACGACGCAGCAACCGCCGCCTACTATGCCCAGCACCCGGACGCAGCTGCAGCCGGCTACGATGCAGCCTACTATGCGCAGCACCCAGAGGCGTACGCTGCGCATGCTGGGCATGCTGTGGAGGGCGGCGAAGCGTACCCCCACCACGCTGTGGCCGAGGAGTATGCTGCATACGGCGACCACAGCATGCACGCCAGCCACAGCATGCACAGCTTTGAGCACCACGCTGCCGCTGCTGAGCACGCTGTGGGGCACGCCGTGGGCGCTGAGGCCGGCGGGCTGGACGCAGCAGGCGCCCATGCTGCGGCCGACCTGCACGCTGAGCTGGAGGCGCACGCTGCCGCTGCGCCGCCAGCTGGCACCCCCAGCGCCGATGACGTGCTGAACGCTGTGCTTGCGGGGCAGCATGCCGCACTAGAAGCGCCGCCCGCCGCCGACCCTGCCACTGCTGGCCAGGCCTGAGGGCCTTGCTTTCCCTTTGCAGCTCTGCTTTTGGGCTGCTTGAGCAGCCGCTGCTCAAAAGCCTCTGTTTTGCCCTCGCTCTCTGAGAGCTGCTCATTAGCGCTTCTTGCTCCTCAGGTTGTCTCTCTGCTGGCGCCCATTTGGGCGCTTGTTTGAGCACGCACCGCACCCCTTTGTTGCACAGCACCCCTGACTGCCCAACCCTGCATATACAGTGGCGCAGGCCTGCGCCCCTCCCTTCCTTTCATTCCAGGCTTTGTTGCCCCTGGGCCAAACTGACCGGTACAGGCGTTTGCTTCCGTAGCCCCCATTCCTGACTGCCTTAGCACATTAGCTTCGTGTTGTCTCGACCCTTCGGTGCTTTTGCCCATGTGATAGCCCCCCTTCTTTCATCGTCTCTGTCGCACCCTGCATGCCTTGTCCCCAGTGCCGTGCCCCTGTCTTGCTGCTCTAGCGCGTGTGTGTGCAAGGCAAGGCACGAGGCCTGAACAACCCTAGGTGTAGCTTGCATCTGTCGCCGCTCTCGCCCCGACTGTAGCTTTTGCCTGACTGCGCGAATCGCCACTGATAAGGCCCTTCTCCTGCTGACTTTTTTACTGAGCGTGTGCGGGTGTAATTGGCTGCAAGCACAGGTGCAACTGCGCACAGCAGGGGCGGCGGGGGCCAGGGCGGCTGTGCAGCCCTTGGGGGATTGGGCACCCACCGCAGCCAGCAAGGGCCGCCAGTGGGCGGCGGCCGGCGCGTCGGCAACTAGGCAGGGGCAGCGAACGAAATCGCAGGCGGGGGAAAGCAGGCGAGGGAAAATCAGGCGGAGCAGAGCAAAGCAGCAGCAGAGGGAGAGCAGGACAGGAAGGCCCCAGCCCGGTGCAAGGGAAAGTGGGCTGGGGGCCAAAGGGTGCATTTGCGCGGGCTGCCAGGTGCCGGCAGCCCGGGCAGGGTGGGCGCACCAGCGCAGCCGCATGCTGTGGTAAAAGGTCGGTGCGTGTGGCGGATCGGAGGTCGAGTGTGGGCGTGCACGCTCAAATCTCTTCAGGGCGAGTGGGGTTGGGGCAGCAGGACTGGGTCAGCTGTGGGGTGCATTGGCAACATTGCCGCCGCAGGTATCTTCTACTGCACCGCACTCATCAGCCACCGACACGAGCATCAAATGCATTGCATCCCACACCCAACCAGCACTGCGGATGTACTAGAAGAGTTCGTTCCAATTGCCCCACCCACCCGAGATGTCGAAGTCGATGTAGTCGCCCACCAATCCCCAACCAATACTCAAAAACGTACTAGTACAGTTCGTAATTGAATACCCACCCGAGATGTCGTCGAAGTCGATGTAGTCGTCGTTCTCGCCGCCCTCCTCCTCGTTCAGCGCATCCGTGTCGTTCACGCGGACTGCAGGCAGCATGGGTTATCAACAGACACAGTGCAATTAGTCAGGACGTGTCTGATCCTATAATGCGCCCTCCTCTCGTTCAGCGCGTCTGTGTCGTTCACGCGGACTGCAGCAGCAGAATTGTAGGCAGCATGTCAATCAGCAATAGCTCTAGGAATGGTGCAATGTGCGTCCGCAACTAGGAACGAGTGGGGAAATTGGCCTAGGACTGGTTTCACTGTCAGTTTGCAGCGCAAGCTGGAATGCAGAGCCCAGTTGCGGCAGCAGCACCAGCGCAATGTCTACGCCAGCGGCAGGGGGCTGGAGCCGGAGTTTGCAGGAAGAACTGGAAGGGGAAGGTACCCACTATTCCTTAGCGGTTTGACATGAGCCGCTGATACTGGACCAGAAAGGGAACATGAATCGCGAACACTGGCACATCAAAACCGCACTCACTGTTCTCGGGCAGCTCGCCGTAGGCCTTGAGGGAGCGCGCCTCATCCGCCATGTACCTGCGCAACGGGCAAATGCACGTCAGTTCCTGGGCAGCAGCAGCGTCGCGGCAGCGGCAGCGGCGGCTGCGGCAGCAGCATGCGCAGGTGAGTGCGTAAATGCACAGTTAATTGCTCACTTGAGGATGACGTCTGCCTTCTCGTCCTGGTAGTCGCGCAGGCCCACCAGCACAATGTCGCCCGTGTTCACCCACACCTGTATTAGAAAGAGGGCATTAGCTTCAGGGGCAAGCAAACGGGCCCTGGCAGCAGCAGGGAACAAGCCGGTGTAGCATGCACAGCATCAGGTGTCACCAATTCAAGGGGTAACAGTACTGAGTAGACCCAAGAAAGCAAATTCTTGCGCATTTTGACCATTTGAAATTAAAGCATCACAAGTCAAAGAGTCGGTGGTGACAAGAATCGCACCTTCTTGCGCATCTTGCCGCGGATGTGACACAGCCGCTTGACGCCGTCCATGCAGTGCGCCTCCAGGCGGCCGTTGCCCAGCATGCGCAGCACCTGGGCGTACTCTGCGGCACCGAGAGCGAAGGTGGCAACTCTCCTTCAGCTGAGAGCTGCCATGAACTGATCACGGGCAGCCTGCTGCCCAGCATGCGCAGCACATGGGCGTACTCTGCACAGCGTGGCAAGGCAAGGGCGTCAGCACACGAAGCCAAAAGAGCCCAGTCCAATGGACCGCTGCTGCTGCTGGCGCTCCGCCAGCCGTCCAATGTTGTTGCCGCCACTCCCACCGCCGCTCCATGCCATCAGTGTCGCCGCTGCTCAATGCCACCAAAGCTGACGCTGCTGCTCCGTGGCACGCTGCTGCTGCTGCTGCTGCTGCCCCATGGCATGCTGCTGCTGCTCCTGCCGCAACGCCGCTGCTGCCGCTGCGATGAAATCGCCATGCTGCTGCTGCCCCCACACTGCCCTTGTCACGCTCATCGTCACGCTCATCAAGCCAAAAACACAAGGGCCAGCAACAGCTCGAGGAGGCATGCACGCAGCCTAGCTTGCAAGACAACAGGAGCTCAAACTGCCCACATATCAGCATGGCACATTCCAAAGCACAAGTCAAGCAGCGCACCCTGGCCGTCCTCCTTGAAGATCAGCTCCCGCTTGTCGTCGCTGTCGTTCTTTCCCCTGCGGCGGTTCTTGCCGCCCTTGCCTGCAACAGGGCGCAGCGGGCAGGCGCAGATGCGTAAGTACACAGCGCAGCTGGCAGGGTAATGGACTGCCTGGATGTGCTGCCACCGAGGCAGCGAGGCTGCTGCTTGCAGGCAGCAGCGGCGGGTGGCGGCGGCTGGGCGGCGGCGCGCCGCTGGCTGCCTGCACGCTGCAGCTGCGCGCCGCTGGCCGCGTCCAGGGACTGCTAGAGTCACGCTAGATCGGCTGGGCGAGCCGCAGGACGCGGGCGGGACTGCCAGCGCAAGTTTTGCATGGTGGCGCCGGGCCGGCTCGCTGGCGGCCGCAGCGCCGTGCTTGTGACATCCTGATGTCAGTACAGGCTCACCCAGGGGCGCCGGCGGCCCGGGGGAGCCCCCGCAGCGCCGGTGGGCGGTCGCGCCCGCTGCAGCTGCTGCCTGACCCACCTTTGTTCTTCGGCATGGTGCTGGCCTCCGCTGCTGTCTAGAGGGGCGGTGTGGCAGCCAACAAAGCTTGCTCAGTGACGGCGGCTGTCCGCTCGAGCTTGGGCACGCTGCTAGCGATCGCTGGGCGATGCCAACGAGCGTGGGAGGTGGCGCGAGCACCGAAAGAGGGCGAGGCAGGGGCGCAGCGCGAGCTTGGGAGCTCGGCAGCAGCTTGCATGGGGTCAGCTGGCAGCCTCAATTCGGGCCGTGCGCCCGGCATCGGCGTGATCGTGCACTTGTACATTGCTGCAGCAGGCCAGCGGCCGCTCTCCTACCCCTTCTGCCGCTTGCTGCCACTGGTGCCACCCCTCTCGCAAACGCCTGCCAACGCCCCATGCTGCCTCGGCTGCTGCAACGAGCAGCCCGGCAAGCGGCGGCGGGCAGCGAGCCTTTGGGTTCCATCCAGCTGCGCTCATGCGGCCCAGGCGCTGCGCCGCTGGCCCAGCTGACCTCCCTGCTGGGCTGGCAGGTGCAGCAGGCGGCGGGCTACGCCGCGCACCACCGCGGCGACGCTGAGGAGGAGGAGGAGGAGCTGGCGGCGGCGGCGCACTCCGGCCGGCCCCACCGCCACTCCAAGCTCTCCCACTCGGCGCGGCGGCAGCTCATCGAGCGCAAGCTGGCTGCAGCGGAGGAGGAGGAGGAGGAGGAGCAGCGGCTGGCGGCGGCAGCACTGGAGGAGGAGGCAGAGGCGCTCATTGGCGACCTCAAGAGCCGCACCCCTGTGTCGTACGCCCGCCGCCAGCAGATCCGCAGCCTGCTCTCAGACCTGGGGCGCGACGCAGCAGACGACTCGGCAGCCGCGTTTGTCACCAGGTGCGTGTGTGCATGGCGGGATGACAGAACACGATGCAGTGGCTTGCACTCAAGCGGCGGCAGCCTTGGCAAATGTGCTGCCGCTGGATCGCAGTTCCCGCTTGCTGCCCGGTACAGATGCTGCCGATTTCTTCCCTGTTTGCTGCTGCGCACAGCTTGCTGCTGCCAAATGCAACCCCGCCTGCTGCTCGGTGCACCTGCTGCTGAGTCGAGTCGATCGCTCCTTGCTTGCTCACCCTTATCCCCGGCACCCCTGTGCCTGTGCAGCTTCTTTGGCGAGCGGCAGCAGGCAGACTATGCGCGGCTGGCCACTGCAGCAGGCATCTCCCTGAAGGAGAAGCCCCTAGTGATTGGGCACGGCGGGCGGGGGCCCTCGCTGGCGTACCGCGGCGAGGCTGGGCGGTATGCTCCGCCCACCGAGCCGCTGGCAGGCAGCAGCGATGATGATGAGGAGCAGGAGGAGGTGGAGGAGGATGAGGAGGCACTGGAGGGTTCCATGGAGGTGCGTGGCTTGGTTACTTGCTGCGCCAATCGCGGTTGCCTGTGATGTTTCTTCGCAACGATGATTGTGCTGTGCGATGGACGACTGCATTAGGCTTGGCGTGCACGTTGGGTGCTTGATTAAGGCGTGCGGCGGGATGCTGTGTCGCATGGTGGGCTATGATGCTGCACAGCTCAGCGCGTGCCCGCCTGCTGACCTCTAGCGGAGTTTTCCCCTTGCAAGCGCAATGCAATGTGTGCTGGCAAGCAGTGGTGATGGTTGGTTTTCTGCTGATGCTGTTGATGGCTGAGGGGCTGGGCCGTATTAATTTTCCCATGCTCATAATCTCTAATCAATGTCGTTGCTGCAGGTGGCTGTGCCTGAGGAGCTGGACCAGCAGGAGGAGTTCAACCTCATGAGCAAGCTGCAGGGCCTTCGGCCGGGCTCGCGCCGGTGCGCTGCTGCTGCGTGCCTGCTCGATTTAATGGAATGGGTTCAGGCTTTAGCATGTGCTCCTCTGCTTTAGCTCTGCTGCGGCAGAGCCTGCACAATGGTGGCAGTGGGTTAGTCCAACATGTGCGCCACCGGTGCGTTAAGTGCCAGCTGATGCACTGCATGCATGCATGGTGCTGCCCGCCCACTCACCCACTCCTCCCTACCTGCCTCCCAATCTCCGCAGCATTGTGCTGGCGGGGCTGCTGGCAGGTGGCATTCTGCGGGCCGACCCGCAGGTGAGAACAGAGGCGCTGCTGGGGGCTGGCTGCCTTTGGCTGCTGAGGTGTCGGCTTGGTCCTTGGGTGGGTGTTGGGTAGATACTGCAGGCCTGCAAATTGATGGTGTCCCACGCGGTCGCAGCTTGGCCTGAGCGTGCACAGCAGCTCACAGCTTGCCCTGACACACATGCATGCCACGCTGCAACCCCTCGCACTTGCAGGCCATGAAGGAGTGGCAGGAAATCCAGACGCAGTTCCAGCCGCCCGATGACTTCCGCATGAAGGTGAGTGGTGTGCTCTGGACTGAAACTGGGACAGCAACGATGCCAGTTGTCGCTGTAAACTCGGGTGTGCTCCATGGTGCAATCCCCTGCTGACCACCATCAACGATGATTATGCCGCCCACTGCGCTCCTTGCAGGTGGTGGATGTGAACCGCACGTGCAAGGGCACCCGCACCGGCGGCCTCTACCGCTACAGGTCAGCGGCTGTGATGCATCACGGATGTGCATTGTGTTGGCAGCTCAACCAAAGCAAGGGTGCTTGAGCGAGCTGCAGCGCTGCTTGCTGTGTGCCTGGCCATGTAAAGCAGCATGCCGCGCTAGCCTCTCCGTTTTTATTCTCCCGCTGCCCACCCTGCACTCATTGTACCCGTTTTTCCATGCTCTCTCACCCTGCTGCAGCTGCATGGTGGTGGTGGGCAACGGCAACGGCGTGCTGGGCTGGGGCCAGGGCAAGGCGGCAGAAGTGAACGAGGCGGTGCAGAAGGTGCGCTTTCTCTGTGTGCGTTCTACATTCAATCATTGCTGGCGACGGGGCCACGGGAAGGTGGCAGAGACTGGCCGGTGCAGAGTGTACAGCCCCGGCGTATGCTGCCTGCAGCAGCCTCACCGCTGCGCTGCTGTAGTGCTGTTGCCCGCCGGCGGTAGCAGCGGCGCCACGTGTGACGCCCTCCTTCCTGGACGTCAGTGGCTGCCATGCCAGGCCATCCACCAGCTGCGCCAGCCCGTCCAACCAGCGTGTGCTGCCACATGCCCGCTTTGCAGGCATACCAGCGGGCGTGCCGCAACCTGTACCCCATCCCTCGCTACAACGACCACACGATCACCGAGGCCATCAACGCCAAGTATGGCCAGGTGCGTGGCTTGGCGTGGGACATGAGGCCAGTCCCTATCAACAGACCAGTGCTATCAACAACCAGACCGGCCATGGCATGAGATGAGGCATGGCAGGCCTCAGAACCAATGCGCCATGCCAGGACATGTGCTCGCCCCCTAGCGTGCATGCTGGTAACAGCATGTCATGGCGGTCACGAGTGCTCCCATATGGCTGCATGGATTGCCGCATGGCTGCAGATTTTGGCTCTCCTCCCTGCTCGTTTTGCCATGTCATGCTCGCTCTCACACGCTCAATCATCGCTCGTTCCCGCAGGTCAAGGTGGTCATGTACCCCAAGTCGAGCGGCACCGGCATCATGGCCAACTCGCTGATGCGCGAGGTGAGGTCTGGGTACTGCTTGCACGATCATGTTCGTTGGTATGGCAAGGGAGCATGGACTGCGCTGTGCACGGCATGGCATGGCCAACTCGCTGATGCGCGAGGTGAGGCTGTTCAGCACGGGTGGCTGAGCCACATGTACATGGGGTGCCCAACCATGCCTTCTTCTGCCGATCGTCAGCCAACATGCACTGCCCCTCCTGCCCAACCTTTCTCTGCCCAACCCACAGATCTGCAAGATGGCGGGCATCCATGATGTAGGCATCAAGCTGCATGGCTCCCGCAACGTCCGCAACGCAGGTGAGGCAGCAGGCATGCCTGCAGAGCGGGGTTATTGGCCAGCCATCTCAGCACAGAGCCGAGCTGCGTTTTGGAACATGTGCATGCCCATGCCCATGCCTTGCTCATGCCTGTCCAGGGCCCGGTGGCAGCGGCATGCTCATGCCTTGTTCATGCCTGCGCTGCTCCCGCCGCTCACCATGCCACCCTCAACTGGCACCGCTCTGCTGCCGCGCTCATGCCGCCCCATGCCCGCCTCACTTTGACCCAACCTGACCAACCCAAACCCTATCATGCTTCGCCCTCATGGCATGCCCATGCTGCCACCCACATGACGCGCCCACCCGCCGTTCACCTGCCCCCTCTCCCCACGCTCGCTCCCTGCAGTTAAGTGCGTGTTCAAGGCCTTCGACATGATGCGGACGGAGGAGGAGATTGAGCGGGGGGCGGCACAGAAGGGCGGCGTGGTGGTCAAGATGCCGCCCGGCCGCTTCCGGCAGCTCCGCTTGTAGTGCAGCAGCGCCGCCGCGGCGAGCGGCATTGCGCGGCGTGCGGCGGCTGACGCTGCCCAAATGCACGCGTTGTGTTGCGTCACTCTGTGAGGCTGCGTACGACTGTAACATGTGCAGCACACAACTGTCAGGCTATAATCGAGTGCGGAGGGGGGCTGCAACCGGGCGCGCTGCGCCGACCTTTCTTCCCTGGCCTGCTTTCTTTCACAAGTTCACCGTGCATCCTTGGAGGCGGTCTTGGCGCCGGCACGGGACTGCATTTGCAGCAGCAAACTCGCTACACAGCGGCCGGCTTGCGTGCGGCCCGAGCACAACCCGGCGACTCGCGTGTCGTTCGGCGCTCACACGCTTGCAGCGGCCCCCAGGCAACCTCGAAGGGTCGGCGGCTGCACGGCGCTGCAGCTCGCGCCCACCCCACCCAGCTTGCAGCAGCTGCCGAGCGCCCTCCTGCGATGCGGGAGTCGAGCAGCAGCGAGGGGGAAGAGGCGCCGCAGCCCTCCGCTATCAGTGGGCAGCCGGACGCAGAGGCGGCGCCGGCGGCAGCCGGCAAGCGTCCGCAGCAGCGTGAGCCCCTTGCTTTGCCTAACCCACACCTGTGGGCAATGACGGACATGTCGTGCGGTGTTTGATCAGCCCACCGTCTGCTAAACGTGAGCTGCATGACTGCCGGCTCCCGCCCATCATTCCTCTGCAGACTCGGACGATGGCAGCAGCTCTGATGAGGACAGCCAGCCAGGTGCCAAGCGCCCGCGAATACAGCAGCAGCAGCAGGATGCAGTTAAGTCGATACCGCGCCCCCCCGCCGCAGCTACTGCCGCGCAGGCAGAGGCTGCACAGGCAGCGGCGGGTGCGGGGGGTGTGGTGGCCGGCGGCGGCCTAGCAGGCGCAGCGGCGGCCGCAGCAGCGGCGCCTCAGCTGGCCCCTGCCGCGGCGCTCACGCCTGAGCAGCAGGCGGCTGCGCTGCAGCGGCTGCCTGGGTTCAGTCCAGAGGCGCTGGCTGCGGCACAGGCTGCGTTGCCGGTGGGACTGGCCGGTCAGGCGCTGCCGCTCACCCTGCCGGTCATTGGTCCCAATGGAGAGAGCCTGTCATCGCTGGTGCTGGATCCATCGGTGCTGCTGAGCACCCAGATCACGGGGCCCAACGGCGAGGAGCTGAGCCAGGAGCAGGTGGGTTTGGGCTGCTGCTTGTTGGGAGACCTTGCTGCAGTGGGGAGCGCTTGCGGATCACAAGCACACAGACGGGCAGGCCTGCTGTGCTTGCCACCAGCACGACTGTTCTGAACTGCCATCACATGACTTGCCCCTGACCCGTCCCCAGAATTGACCTATATCTGCTGCCCCTCCCGCCTCTCATGATGCCCCGCTGCTCACCGCTGTGCTGGCCTCTGTTGCTCTGGCGCTTCTTTATCATCTAACTCTTCTCGTCCCTCCACCCGCAGATCGCCGCCTGCTGACCTCTGTCGCTCTGTCGTTTTTCCCCTCTGTTGCCCACCTTTGACACCTTCCCGCCCCTCGTGATGCCCCGCAGATCGCTGCCCTGCTAATTTCTGTTGCCCTCTTGCTGCTTGATTGCCCAAGTTTTTTCGGCCCTCCGCCCGCAGATCGCCGCCCTGCTGGCCACAAACATGCAGTTCATCATCCCTCTGGCCTCTGTCTCTCTGCCGCTGCTTGATCACCCAACTCCTTTCGTCCCTCCACCTGCAGATCGCGGCCCTGCTGGCCACAAACATGCAGTTCATCATCCCTCTGGCCCCCGGCCAGACGCTGCCGGTGGGCGGTGCAGCAGCGTTGGCGGCTGGGGCATCGGATGTGCGCTCCTCGCCCTTCAAGATGTGGTGGGACCCGCGGGAGGAAAAGGTGGGCTGGGAAACATGCAGCTGGGAAACACCAGGTGCAACGCTGGTTGTTGCTGTGCATTTGCATCAGGACGGGATGTTCCTGTGTGCAAGTCCAAGCGCTGTTCCGTTGCTTTGCAGGAGCTGGTGTCATTAGTGGAGGATGCGGATTACCGCTTAGAGATGTTTGGGGCGCGCGAGCTGGACTGGAGCCGCATCGAGGCGCACTTTGGGGGGCGCAGGTGCGGCGATGCTGCTTTGCATGGGGGCCGCTGCTACGTTGTTGAGCGATAAGCGATAAGCTTGCAAGATTCCAGTATCATGCAAGAAGGCCAGCGTGGCTTGCGCGCTTTGCTTGTGGATGGCAGTAGCCTCCTGCATCCGATTGTCCACTCGAGCATCACGAGCCAGCTGCCTCCTCACTGACTCTATCCCCACCAACACGCCAGCCGCAGCCAGAGCGCGTGCCGCAAGCAGTCGTGCAAACTCCCTGCTGCCTCGATGCCATTTTGCTCAACGTCTCAAACATTCCTAACATTCCTTGCTTTCCCTTCCCAACACTGTTTGCAGCCAGAACGCGTGCCGCAAGAAGTACTGGCAGCTGGCCAAGAAGTTGGGGCAGGGCAGCGACAGCGAGCCCGAGCTTGTCCGTGAGTTGTGTGGGTCATGAACTGCTAGGGTTGGAAGGGGGGTCGGACAGGCGATAGAAGTAGAAGTGGAAAGCAACAGTGAGCCTGTAGGTTGGGTCAAGAACTGCTAGGGTTGGAAGGTGTGGGGCGGCTACGTGTCAGGACAGGGCGGCAGGTGTAGCAAGGGGAGGGGGACAGCGAGCTGGAGCTTGTGCGCGAGTAGTTGGGGTGTGGAGGAGCGGGGCGGCTGTCGCCGGAGAGCCAGCGCTGTCGCCGGAGAGCCAGCTGAAATCGTCATCGTTCTGTCGATAAAATGACGTTTCCATTCCAATCGTTCTGCAGCCGTGGACCCCAGCAAGAAGCCGCGGGCCGAGCGCAAGCTGTGGGAGCCCGAGGAAACGCAGGAGCTGCTGCAGCTGGTCACGGTGCGCTGCTTGCTGTGCTGCTGTGGCTGCTTGTGATGGTAATTGTGGCAACAAGTGGGAGCCCAAGGAAACGCAGGAGCTGCTGCAGCTGATCACGGTGCGCCGCCACTTTGCCTTGGTGCATTGTGTGTTCGTCTGTGCTGCCGTCGTCGCTGCCGCTGGCGTCGCCTTGCTGCTGCCGCTGCCGCCGCTCAGCTTACCATGCGCTTTGCTGGGCTCACCCTTCGTGTCGCAAACGCCTGCTGCACACACATCGTGCATCACGCGGTTTCTCTCGCACATGTTGCTGCCTGTGCAGGAGCCCGCGGTCCGTGCCCGTGTGCTGAACCTGCGCAAAGGGGCGACGGAGGCAGAGATGTGGGAGGCCCTGGCCTCGCACTTTGACTGCAGGTGAGCGCTGCTAGGTTTCTTGCAATGCATCGACATGCAGGTGTGATTGCTGGCGCTCACCTTTGGACACATTTTACTGGCTCATTTCAACTGCTTACACTACCCCGCCTGTCCCCGCCTGTGCACGCCTGCGCCCCGACTGCCGCAGCCTGCAAACCTGCAAACGCAAGTACCGGCACGCCAGCGAAGCAAAGCAGAAGGGCACGCTGTCACAGCCGGGACAGGAGAAGGGTGCGCGCTCTTGTCGGCTGCACCTGTTTTGCGCTCGCAACTTGGTGCCGGGGTTGCTCGCAACTTGCTCCACCACCACTGCCCTGCGCCCAGCTGCCCAGCCCTGACCCGCAAGTTTACTGACATGCCGTCAAGCGGCAGCACACTGACCACCTCACCTGCTCAGCCCTGCCCTTGCTCTCCACCTTGGATTGCAGCCAAGCGGCAGCACCACCGCAAGCAGACGCCCTACCGCTGGATGATTGTGAACGCACTCATGGCGCTGCCTAATGGCCAGGTAGGGATGGATTGATTGATGTACAGCACTCTCGCTTGTTATTCAACTTATCACTGGGTCAGCTGGATGACCACAGCGGGTGCATGGCGCTGCCCAATGGCCAGGTATGAACAAGTGTACAGAACTAGTTACTGCTGACCCTTTCCGCTGGGTGCTTGTTGGGTGGTTGTGAACGCACTCATGGCGCTGCCTAATGGCCAGGTGTGTGGGCAGTGCACAGCACTACCCAGGTTTGCGGGCCCCTTCCCAATCGATGAATTGTGGATGCACATATGGGGCTGCCCAACCCCTTGCAACCCTCCTTTCTTCTGCTGTGTGCACAGGGCACTGCTCCGGACATCTTTCAGCAGATCGAGGCCAACCCAGACTACCAGCCGCAGCTGGACACGCGCATCATGCCAGGCACCAAGAACGTGCCGCGGTGAGTGCAGTGGTGTACTGCATTGTGCACTGCGTTGATTGCCCTTATTGAGAGCTTGCATAAGCCCCAGCCGGGTGCGCGCACAATGCCGGGCACCAAGAATGTGCGCGGTGAGCGTAGCAGC
>VFQQ010002065.1_pt1 | contig 24585 bp, 39 predicted proteins | sample 3512341 | NCBI WGS metagenome assembly VFQQ01 (sample SAMN10412373, study PRJNA504923) | tailings metagenome | isolation source: Relicate 2 Philex TSF1 revegetated site | place: Philippines: Tuba, Benguet | collected 2017-08-29 | reverse complement strand
GCAGCCCTGTCGGCGGCAGCCCAGCTGCAGCCACAGCCCCTGGCAGCTCTCGCAGCTCGCCGCGCCCACACGGCCGCCGCTCAGTGCGGCGGCGCCCCTTGCAGCTCTTGCAGTTGCAGCCCCAGCCTGGCCTTGTGCCAGGCAACCCTGTCGGCGGCAGCCCAGCTGCAGCCACAGCCCCAGGCAGCTCTCGCAGCTCGCCGCGCCCACACGGCCGCCGCTCAGTGCGGCGGCGCCCCTTGCAGCTCTTGCAGTTGCAGCCCCAGCCTGGCCTTGTGCCAGGCAGCCCTGTCGGCGGCAGCCCAGCTGCAGCCACAGCCCCAGTCCCGCGCAGCGCTTTGACCGAGACGGCGGAAGCCCCTTACAGCAGAAGTCATGGATGCTCTAGCACCTTGCAGCTTGAGCAGGCGGTCTCGGCATGCAGCCCAGGAACAGTGTAACATGCTTGCATGTTGCACACATTTGCCACCACTCCAAAATCGCCCCTATCTCAGATGTGCACCAGCTAGCCCAAATTCCAGCAAGCCTTAACTCAATTTGCCACCACGCGTTGTATGAGCCTAGAACAGCTCTAAACCGCTATGTAAGTCAAGTCAAGTCAAGTCAAGCTGGCCCTCACCCCACCCTCTCACACGCCCCTGGAAGGGAGAGCGCTCCGTCTCGCTCTCTCGGGCGCTGAGCAGCGGCAATGGCCGGTCAGGATCAGCAGGCGGAAGTGCAGGGCCCGCCAGCCGTGGCTCAGCAGCACGGTGCGTAGGCCGCCCTGCCCCAGTTGCAGGCCCCTGCCCCTGAGCAGCTCTGAATGATTGCCGCGTGAAGGCAGACAGGCCAGCCAGCCTGCACCTGCACCGGTCTCCTTAGCCGCCGCCTGCGCTCGGCGCTCAGCGCAGGCTGCTGCCTCTTGCTGCGCAGGCCTTTGGGCGATCCTAAACTGGGTCGGCATGTCTCTCATGGCGGCGGCCTTCTGCAGCGCAGCCATGGCCTGGCTGCTGCTCTTTGTCGACCCAGATGCCGGCGCGCCCATCACCTGCGCCGTCGCTGCGGCGCTCATTTTCGCGGCCTGCCTGTGGGCGGGACTGTGCTACTGCCGGCAGCGCATGCCGGCGTTTCCGCTGCTGCTGCTGGCGCTGCTGGAGCTCTTCGGTGCCGGCATCTCCATGCAGCGCCAGCTCAAGCTGCTGAGCTGCGCAGCCCTCCCGCGCCCTCATCGCCGCTTACCTGCTGCCACCCGCGATCACAGGCAGGTGGCTGGGCAGAAGTCGGCGTGAATGTAGGGCCAAGCGTGGCAGGCCAGGATGTTGCCTTACAGCCCAGCCCCTGCTCAGTGCCGGCGCCCGCACCAAGGCCATGCATACTGTGATGATGTGACATCATGTGGCGCTCACCGATTCAGAGCTCCGCATGCATATGCCTTCCCATGCGTTCCCATGCCTCCCTGTGCCCCGCAGTCGCCAGCTACGCTTGTGCGCATAGCCAGGCGGGCGCCCGCTGTGGCACGTGGGTCGTGCGCAGCGCACAGTTCGCGCTCGGCACCTCTGCCTGGCTGCACGTGCTGTCCATGCACACAGTGTCCTGGGAGCAAGTGGCGGCAGCTTACATGGCGGGGCTCCCCCTCGGCTTGCTGCTGTGGGCTGGGCTGGAGCCGGCTGTGCGACAGTGCATGCAGACGGCGTCCGGTCCGGGCCTGCGCCCATATCTGACCAGGCTGCTGAGCGAGGGGCACCGGGCAGGTGAGCAAGCTCCAAGCATGGCGGCCATGTGCCTGTTGATGGCTGGCTCCAGCTCAGCAGCTGGGCAGCAGCTCAGTCTGGGCTGCCAGCTGGCATGCATGAGCCGCGCGGCAGCGGCGTGCGTACGCCGTGCGGCATGCAAAAGCAACCGAATCGGCGGGCAGCTTCAGCTGGGCTGCAAATTGTCAGAATCTGTTGCATGGGCGGCTGGGCAGGTTCATGCTGAGCAGCGCTGCCTGCCGATTCCCTGAGTCCGAACAGCGCTGGCTTTGGGGTGACGGCCTGCTCTAATTTCCTCCTCCCAAATGCCCCGCAGACATGTTTGTTGGCCTGGATAACCTGAGCGAACAGGCCCGCAAGGTGGCGGTTTTCAACGGAATGCTGGCCCTGGCAGGTGGGCGGGCGTCATGCGAGCTGCCGGGGGCGCGGCGAGTAAGGGTTGCCAGCCGGGCCTGATGAAAGGTGCAGGCAGCACCTGACATGACAGCACTGCTGGTCGCATGACAGGGCTGCACGCCCATGGCTGGGCACTGCGGCTGGAAAGGCGCATCGTCACTGCCAGCTTGTCACAAGCTTGAGTCCAGCAGCTGTGACCAAGTGGCATGCCCCATCCCCGGCAACATCGCTTGCTGCTAACGGAAGCTCCCCTTCTCATGCCCTTATTGCAGGGATGGCATTCATGGACCTGTGGGTGTGGCGCCTGGGCCACAAAGCCCCGCCCCTGCCGGCACACGGCCCGCGCGCATCCCCAACCAGCTGAGCCCGGCAGCGGCTAGTCAGCGTGCGCTCTAGGCGCCGCCTGGCAGGTGCGGCATCATTGCTGCTGCTTTGTGTTGCTGTTACTCCGGCATCCGCAGGAACCATTCGCTGCTGTGCCTGGTTACTGTGGCCAGCACTGTGTGCGCTGCGCTGTCTGAGTGATGCAAACAAGTGCATTGCTGCCTCGTCAGTTGCTTTGCAGCGGGTGCGGCCAGCCCCTCTGGAGAGCAGCAGAGAAGCTGACAGGGCACCTGCCGCTGTGTGCTCCCCTCCTCCCCGCAGGCCCAGCGCCACTCGGCATTTGTGGCACGTGGGGAAGGATTTTCATGCCGGCTCATGCACAGCGTGCTGCAGCCCCGGCCCAAAACTTCATCTCATGACACGTGTCCTCATCCAGCGGACACGCGGCTCAGCGGGTTGATTCGATTGAATGAGCACACCGACAGGACAGGGCATGGATTGGCTCACTGCTAGTCGCAGCCGGGGGGACTAGCAGCGAGCTGACCAAGCCATGTTCTGTCTGTGTGCCAGTTCTTTTGAAACAACCCGCTGAGCTGGCCTGCGCCGCTGCCGGCAGACACTTTGCTTGCACCCCAACCATCTGCCTGCTGCCCCAGCCTCTTCAGTTTGCAGTTATACTGTTATCGCATCAATGTAGCGCATCAGCAAGTAATGCTTAGATTTTGAGCAGGGTAAAAGGCAGGCAAGTGAGGTCACAGCAGTGGGCTGGAGAGGAGAGGCCACTAACAGGAGGAGTGTTGGTCAAGCCAAGTGAAACAAACTGCCGCTTAGGTGCAGCGGCGGCCCGGCTTGGCGCAGCGGGGCTAAGACGCCACCAGCTCAGCAGCGCTGGTACCACACACAGCGCAGCGGCTGGCTAGAGCTGAGCAGGGCCAGGCGGTACAGCGGCAGCGGGGCGGGCAGCGGGCCGGGCAGCGGGCCGGCAGTCAGAGCGGGGAAGGCGCAGGGGCGGCCGGGGCGGGGCGCAGCGGCAGCGGCGGCCTGCTGCTCAGCGGTGCGGCGGTATGGAGGGATGTATCGTGCGGTGCATGGAGCGGGGGTGGGAGCAATGGGGCGCGGCATGGGGCAGCCAGCCAGGGTGGCAGCGCCGGCGCCGGGGCGGAGGGCGGGAGGCACGTACGGCTGGGCGGGGACGGCCGCCTTGGGCTGCACGTCAATGGCATTGGTGCTGACGGCGGAAATGAGCTGGGACTTCTGGCGTGCAGCCCATGCGCCGGCCAAGGGAGCGGGAGCGGCAGGGGCACGGCCGCCCAGGGAGGGGAAGGCGCCGGCGGCGGTCAGGGCCGCTGCCGCCTGGACGGGGTGCACGGCGGCGATGCAGCCACTGTCGCAGTGGGACAGGGTGCGGGCGTACTCCTTCTGCGAAGGGGTCAGGATGTGAGAGGAGGAGCAGGTCAGGGTGGAAGCGGACTGAGCAGGCATGTGGGGGCAGCAGCGTGCAGGCAGCAAGGCAGCGGCGGCGGCGGTGGGCGGCCTCACCTTGTTGGCCTGGGCGCGCAGCATGGGCGCGGCCGCGTTGCGCGTCTGCACGCCGACCTTGGCGCGCACTGCAGGGAGCGGACGCGGAGGGGCAAGCGCGTTAGGGGAGGGGAGAGGCGAGGAGGGGTGGCTGTGCGGCTGCAGGCAGCGACGCGCACACAGCCACCGCGCTGCAAACTCACCGGCAGTGCTGTAAAGGGCCATGGAGGAGGAGGAAGGCATGGTGGGTTGCGGCTGGGGGCAGGGCGGGGTGGGCTTGGCTGCAGGAGGCCGTGCAGGTGCTAGCAGGAGGTGAATTGTGATTCTGATGCGGTTTGCGCAGATTTGAGCACCTCTGGCCGCCGGACCGGACCGCCACGCGTGCGGCCCGAGGCGCGTCGGCGGCGCGGCGCAGCGCAGCGCAGCGACCACAACGGGGCGGCGGCGGCACAGGCGGCCAGGCCTGGCTCTCAGCGCAGCAGGCGGTGTTTTTACAGGAACTACGATGCTCACTCAGCGATTTGGAATGTTGGATGTTGGCTGAAGGAGTAGTGTTGCAGCCGCCACAGGTTGGATGGGTGGTTCAATCCAGCACGGGGTGGAAGTATGTTCTTCTCAAAAGGTGCGACTGCCCAGGCATCCCACCTGGGCATGCAGACTGAAATGAAAAAAGTGGGCTGTGATCATGCAGCAGATGGGTCGTGGTGGTGCAGGGTGGCCGTGCCCTTGGCAGCGGTGGTCAGCGGGCGCCGCTGTAACCCTGCAGTTGCCAACGGCTGCAGGCGGGCGCAGCTGTGCGTGTGCTGACTGCCGGCAGCTGAGAGCGGGCGCAGCTGCAATTGCTGACAACAAATATCGAGGGGCATCGCTGCCCTACTCCTCCATTTGCACGCTGAAAGTGGGGGGCGCCTCGGCACCAGCACCCACATCGGCTGCCTCCTCTGCCGTACCAGCCGCCTTCTTCTCTGCATCGGCAGCATCAGCTGTGCGCGCCGCCGGAGCCGGCGCCAGGCCGCCGAACTGGTAGGGGCTGCCGGTGGGGCGCAGGCGCAGCAGGCTGGGGGGGCCCAGCGCGCTCAGCATGACGTTGGCAGCCCGTACGAACCAGGCCTGCCACACCGGCATCAGCTCGAATTCGCGGTACACTTCGTACGAGTGCGTCTCGCAGTACCGCTGCAGCGGCTCCCACTCCCCGGCCTGCAGCAGATTGAGGGTGCCAGGGAGGCTTGGTTGTGCCGTTGCATTGTGAGCGGCAGGGAGGGCAGGCGTCCCAGGCCGCTTGGCATGGGCGCGCATGCGGCGGCTGTTCACACGTTCCCAGCCATTGCACACAGCAGCAGCGGTGTTCAACATGTTGCTGTTCACAGCCAGCGCAGTCTGCTTGCATCCGACAAATCCAGCGATAGCGACCGGCATTGACAAATCCAGCGCAAGGGGGCGCACCTGCTCGGCCTGGGTGCGGAAGGCGGGTGGGATTGTGTGGTCGGCAAAGGACCAGGAGAGCAGAGGCTCCAGGCTGGACAGCAGGGTGGCCTTGGATACCACGCGGCTCCGGCCCTCATGCCTGATTGGGAGGCAGCAGGCACAGGGGCGGGTGGCGGGTAAGGAATGGCAGGCAGCTGGCCTTTTGCACAATGGATGCAGCCATGCAGCTTGGCAGGCAGCAGTCGGAAGGAAGGGCAGAGGCAACCGAACTCACTTGTCCTGGCAGCGCAGCATCCAGCGGCCGGCGATGTAGGAGGGGATGTAGTAGATGGCTGCCAGGGCCAGGAACAGCACCGACACCTGCTAGTAGGGTTTGAAGGCTTCAAGTTGCACAAGTGGACAGCGGCCTTGCTGGACGCAAGAGATGGCAGCAAGGGCCAGGAACAAGCACGGAGAATTGCAAACGGGGATGCAGGGCGGGAGAGTTGGCCCAATAATGAGTGTGCGACCGTGCAGCCATGCCATGCCGCTGTCGCTGTCGCAGCCCTGCATACAACTGCTGGCGCGTGCAAGGCCCCAGCAACATATGACAACCCTCACCTGCGCGGCGGCGGCGCCATTGCCGATGCTGTCGCGCTGCAGCCAGGCGGCGTTGAACGCAATGGCCAGCAGCCCGCCCAGCAGGGTGGGGATGGCAGCAAAGAAGGAGGCCACCCCCGCACGGACCTGCAAGCGTTGGAAAAGATGCGGGGCAGGGGTGGGTGGAAATGGTTAGATGAGTTGGGTGCGAGTGATGCCATGCAAATGGCGTGCAAGCATTGCCAGCCGGTGAAGGCGCAGGCACTGCATTGCTGCAGGGCAGACAGTAAGCCGACCAATTGCTGGGTGGGCCGGCCTGGCACGCGAGCATGGCAAACATGCAGCGGCTCACGCGTCATATAGACATATAGTCTGGAATGGTTCAACCATGCCAGCACCCACCAGCGGTTCGAAGGACAGCAGCAGGCGGAAGAAGCTGCGGGCCGGGCGCCCCGTGGCCGCCACAAACACACAGGCTCCGATGGCCAGGTGGGTCAGGGAGCAGGAGGCGGACAGGATCAGCAGCACGTAGGCGGCATAGTCTGCGGCAGGGTGAGGTGGCGAGGGAGGCTGATAGCACGCCCACTGTCGTGATTGTGCAGCAAATGAGATGAGACAGCAGGTCGGTGCATAGCATCCAGCCCAGCTACTGCTCCGCATGTATCGCAGCCTGAAGCAGCTGCCTGGGCAGCGTAGCGCACCTCCCCCGCCCCAGGCCATGCGGTTGGACAGTGATCCAATGAGCGCAGCGGTCGCCACAGCCAGCAGCACCGCCGCCAGCATCTGTGGATCAAGGGGAGTGTTGCCAGCTTGTCAGATTGGAAACGATTCCGACAGTCGTGTGCACCGATGAGATGGCCCGCGGGTGGTTGCGACCGTGCAGGCTGTGCAAGCGCAGTGTGTTTTGCTTGGCAGTGGTGAGCGGGTGAGCCAGCGTAGCGCTCTGTTGCTGGGCCGCCGCAGCACATGTACAGCACGACGATACAGCTGGGTGGCAGCAAAGCATGCAACACAGCGCAGATAGCAGAGAGCAATGCGGCTCGCTGCTCACCAGGCCTGCTGTCTCTCGAGTCAGCTGGTCCTGCACGGTACCGCAGGCTCGCATGAAGCAGCGCTGCAGCTCCGCACGCGCAGCCGGCGCCGCCGCTGTTGCGCCGCCGCCGCCCCGGGCCGTGGGGCCATCTGCACCCTTGAGTTCTTCGGCTTGGGTCTCCTGGCTTGCTCCCATGCGAGCGCCGGTGAAGGGGTGCACTCCAGAGGTGAAGCAAAGCTCCTGCCAGGTGGTGAACACGAGGCTGGCCCAGCGTCCCAGCTGCGCACATCGGATGGGCAGGGGGCAAGGCGGAGGTGGGATACTGTGGTGCCGGCGGGCAGCACGTGGGGGGAGTGGGGAAACGAGGCAAAGCAGGCTGCCCTGCAAGGCTGAGCCGCCAGCCCGAAAGGCTCTGCATGCCAACACCGCGCAGTATGGCAGAAATCTGCCGAATGGCAGCAAAACCCAAAGTCAGCATGCTAGCTCCGCACCCACCTTCACATAATCCTTGCACCAGGGCTCCGGCTCACGCTGTGCGGCCGGCACGCCGCCAAAGCTGGGCCAAGAAAGCCAGGCGTCTCCTGCGGCAGCTGCGGTACTGCCTGCTGCGCCTGCTGCGCCTGCTGCGCCTGCCTCTGGCGCCGCCGCCTCCGGCGCTGGGCGCTCGTTTGCATAAGCTCCGCTGGCTGGTGGCCAGGGCCGGGAGTCCCAGCCCAGCCACAGCAGCCGGTTCCATTGCGGCCACTTGCGTGGCGGCACCTGCACGCTCTCGGCCGGCGCCTCTGCACCAAGCTCTGCCGCCGTGGAGGGCGGCAGAGCGTAGGCGTCATCAGCAGGCGCCACCGGTGCAGCTGCGGCGGCCGCTGCTGCGTCCTCCTCGTCCGCCGGCCGTTTCCTGCCAAACCGTCCGCGCCAGCCCCTGGTTGCTGGCCGGGCCTCTGGCACGGGAGGCGCTTGAGCGGCCTCCAGGTCAGGCTGCGGAGGCACCTCGTAAGGCGGCAAATCTGTGGTTGCGGGGGGCGCCGGCGCTTCGACGGCGGGCGGCGCCTCTGCCGCAACAGGCGGCGCCGTGGCCCGGGGATCGTCGTCTCCCGCCATGGCCTGCGATGTTCGACGGATTCGGGGCACGGCGCTGGGCGGAACGGAGGGCGCAGCGCTGGGCGGCTTCGAGCGGCCTGACTGGGGCACGGAGCTGGCTGGTCGGCCTCTAGATGACACTCAGACCTTCAGCAGACCTGGGTGCAGCGGGGACCTTCTGTATGGGAGGCTTTGTTCGCTGGGCTTGATGCCGCTCACGCTGGACGGCAAGCGAGGGCTGCTGGGAAGACCAGCAACCGCAAGATTGAACCAGCTAAGGCAGATGATGGGTTCCTGAGCGAGCCAGAGCCCATGGCCATGGTCGCCCCGCCGGACTTGCGCAGCGCAGCGGCGGCGCTCAGGCTGGGCGCTCCACCGCCCCGGAATCCAGCACAAATGCAGTCGACCTGAGCTGGGAACCACCTGGAGCTTGAGCAGCGCATCATGCACACGGGTAGAGAACTCCCACGTTGGGCAAGCCTGGATCATCGGCCACAAGCTGCGTCCCGCGAGGATCAGCGCATGCGTTTGGGCGGGCAGAGGTGGCGCTCCGTCCGCTTATGATTGATGCAGCTGCAGCACACAGCTGATGCACATCCACGGTATGTTCAGCCAGGTGCACCTCGCAGACAGCTTGTGAGCAAGCCAACCTGCTTGCCGCAGCTGCTCGGAGTGGCCACCCTATGGGTGATTGAGGCGGCGCCGCCGACCGGGCAGGCGGCGGCGGCGGCGGCGGCGGCCACTGGCGTGCTTCCCTGGCCGCCCTACCATTCTGCACTGTCCTCACAACGACATGGCGGTCCAACCGCGCCCAGATCCGCCGGTGAGATGGGAGCACTGCCGACTTCGGGTCACTGGCGCTTGCAAGCCGCGTCCTTTATACGGTAGGGGCTTCTGGCATCGCAGCTGAGACTTCATCTGGCCAAATACAAGAGCACAAGGGCTTGAAGCTCCCCGCATTCACAAGTTGCCCGTCGCGGTCGCCTGCTGTGTGGCGTGGGGCGGAGCTGGAAGGGCGCCCAGTGCGAGGCGGCGATCTTCCTGAGGTTGCTGGCAGAAGCGGCGGGTGAGCAGCCACAGCCTGGCTGGGTCGGCGCTCTGGCCTCGCTCACAGCCGCCTTGCGCGCCCCCGCCCCTGCCTGGTTGTACTTATCGAGCACAGCTCCGCGCGCCGTCTGGCCCAGCACCCGCCGCTGCTGAAGGCCCGCCGCCGGTGCCGGGACCGCCGCCGCCACTGCCGCCGCCGCCGCTGCCGAGATTGCTTCCCCACCCTCTGCATGCCTGCTGCAAACCCAGCCAGCCCCTCTGCTGGCATGTGCCAACTGCAGCTCGCCGCCATGAAGGCGGACCTGAGTTTTGAGGACGACCAGCTGGAGCACGAGTTCCGGAAATTGCAGGCGGGGCGCAGCCGCCAGCTGGGCAAGCAGGTGGGCGCAGACCGGTACAAAACTGGTTTAGTCTGGCTGGCTGGTTCGCTGGGCAACCTGCTCTGCAGCCTGCAGCCTGCTCACTGTGGAGCAACGCAAACCTGTTTGCTGAGTACTCCTGTTGGCGGTGCAGCCAAGGCCAGCGTGCAGGCAGTGTGTGTGCCTGGCTGCGGTTAAACAGCGCACCGCATTTGAGTCAGCCCATTCCATTCACCGCCCAATTGTCCCTGATGCAACTCGCCCAATCTCCCCCCTCCCTCCCTGGCCGGCAGTTCCACCTGAACCGCGCGGGCGTGTGGGGCGTTGCGCTGCTGCGGGTGCTGGCTAGCCGAGAGTGGGGCATCGCGGCGGCAATCGTTATCGTCCTGCTGCTGCCTGCGCTCACATACATGCTGCCCCTGCACCTCTACACAAGGTGAGCACGCTGAGCTGCGCTGTGCGCTGTGCTGCGCTGCGCTGTGCTGCGTTACACTGATCTGTGCTGTGCTGTGCTGTGCGCAGAGCCCTGTTGTGACTCGTCGCTCTGATGCTCTGCCCAGTTTGCCCGACATCCTGGCTGCCACCCTGTTGGGCATGCACAGGCGTCCTGCGCCTGCCATGACGCCCGCCGCCCCTGCTGCACGCTGCTCTTTCCTGACTGCCGCTGTGGCTTGCTTTCATTGCTCGCAGGCTGCGCCTGCCGCTGAAGGTCTGCGACAACCTGCTTCAAATATCGCTGGGCTGCTACATGCACCACCTCATCGTAAGCCGGGGGGCATTTTGTTTAATCTGTGCCGTCGCTACAAGTTGTTGGCATGAGTTGAGTGCCTGCCTGTAATGTGCTCGACGCCCGCAACCAGCCCGCCCCAGCACCCAGAAACCCTCCGCCCCTCCAATCCTTGCCCCCCATGCGCAGTACCCCAACCCCAAGCAAGGCTCGCCGTCTACCTTCCAAATGGCGGCGGTGCTGCTCACAGGCAACGGCGTGCCCTGGCAGCTGTTCAACTCCATCTGGGAGAGCCTGCCCTTCCGGTGAGTGCTTGTTGAGAGGTAACAATTGCACCATCAGCTGTTCAGCTCGATCTGGGAGAGCCTGCTGTTTCAGTAAGCGGTTGCAAGAAAGCTGATGAACACAGAATGCCTCGACAGCTGGTCAGTTTGGGCTGGAGAGCCTGCCTGTCTGGTGGGGGCTCGTGCAATAAACCTCAACAAACGTGGCAGGTGTTCAACTGTGAGCCCCAAACCTCACCATTTTCCGCATGGCAACACGTTCCCTTGCTCCGCAGGTACGCATTTCCGCAGCAAGCCGCCCTCACCCTCCTGCTGCTGCTGTTCAACCGCAGCCTGTGCCAGCACAATGTGGCGCTGAGGTGAGAGTTTGTGTGGGAGATTGGCACAACCAGCCTGCATGTGGGTTCCCACTGAGCACTCACAGGTCAGCTCTCCCCCCGTTGTCTTCCTAGCAAACCGTACCTACACCCGCCCCTTTCGCCATTCCACCATTAACCCCGCCGCAGGTATTCCTATGCGGGCCTGCAGCTGCACCTGGCCCGCCTGGCTCGCCGCCTGCTGCTGCGCCTGCGGGTGCTGCCGCTGGGCCTTCGCTGGGTGGGCCTCTGGCAAGCCGGCACCGGCTGCGCAGCCGCTGTGCTGGCGGCTCCGCCTGATGCCCGAGAGGCGGTGCGGGCCGCCTGCATGCAAGCCTCGGCGGCGGCGGCACAGGCGGCGGCAGAGCAGCAGTCCTTGCTGGCACTTGCCGGTACCGCTGACGTGGCGGCGGCGGCAGCCAGGATGGAGGCAGGTGGAGTTGAGCTTTGCGTGCGCTGCCAGCCCATCAGGCGAGATAGTGCGGGGCGTTGCAAGGCGGTTGCTGCAGCAAGCGGGGGCGCTGAGGGGCGGAAGCGGGTGCAGGGCGGGGGTGGGGTTGGAATGGTGCGGCGGCAGCTTCCTGTGTGAAGCGCGTAAACTGGGACGATGGGCTGGTGTTGCATTCAAACTGCTCGCCTTGGCACCTCCTCATGCCCTTGCAGCCAACTGCTCCTGGGCTTTGTGTTCCCGGTAAGCTCAGCAGGGCGCTGTGCCCGACGGGCCAGGCAGCCGCCTCGAGTAATGTGCCCTGCCTGCAGCAAGCGCTGGCGCGACTGCGGCGCGCCGCTGCGCTGCTGTGTCATTTGTCTTGCCCTGCCCTCTTCTACCATCTTTGCCACAGACGCTGTACATTTGGTGCGCGGAGCTGCGCTTGCGACGCTCCTTCCTGCAGCAGCACACCGGCGGACAGGTGCGCACCTCACACCTGCTGCCTTTTCCTGCCGCCATTTGCTGTGCCAACTAGCAGCAGGAAGCCGTGGCTCACTGGCCTGTTTTCATTATGAGTGTGTACTCTGCAAAAAGAGAGTGCCGTACACCTGGCCAGCCTCTTCTTACTTACTTTACTACGCATAGCACCTGTCCCTGGTGCAGGCGCGGCGGGCAGCGGGCCGCGAGCGGGAGCCTGGAATGGTGGAATATTTGATGTTTGCGGTGCCAGCCGTGGCGTGCATGTGGTCGGTTGTGGCTGTGCATGCGTAGAGCGTGCAGAGCCATGGATGCCTGCAGAGCCGTGGCATTTGCCAAGCGCTCCCATGCCGCTTGAATGTTGGCATATTTATGTCGCAAGAAGCCAGTTCTGCCACGCTCCCGCGTCGCTGAATAAGCAACTCTTTTACGTGCGGCATTGCATTCCAAGTTGCCTCTATTTGCCGCCCGTTTTCTGCCCGTTCTCCCTACTTTAATGCATGGCCCCCAATTTTGTGGCTCTCCATCGTTTAGCTGTCATTTGCACTTCACCATCTCGCATGTCCACCCGGCCATTTGGCTGCACTTCTGTGCCGTGTCTGCGCATATTTAACTTCACATGTTCACACCCGCCTACCATCCTCAGTGCAAGCTTACACTCTGCTGCCTGTGCAGCATTTGATGCATACTTCGCTACACAACTCATGAAAACACAAACTTCACCAAAGGAGCTCAGGAGCACCCGAAAGCAAACCCGAGAAACAACAACACATCAGCTTTTTTCAATCATGTACAAGATCGTTTCCATTCAACTGCTGCTGCTGCGGGCAGCTGCCCACAGTTTGACTGCATGTGCTGTCCAGCCCACAGTTCCCATGCCACCAGCAAGCCGCCACTTCTGCCCCAGGCTGCCCCTTACCCAGGGAGCCCCACGCCCAGCCTGCCAGCTGACTGCTGCCACGCGCCGTGCTGCAGGCTGGTGAGGTGCCGTGCGCGGCGCAGTGGCTGTTGCTTGGTGGTGCGTTTACAGCCGCTTGGTGGTGGCGGAAGAGGACAGGCCCACCTGCAGCGCATCAAATCATGTTGGGGAGCACAGGGGAACACAGCTGCTGAGCGCAGGCGGCGGACTTCAAGTGCAGTACAGCAGTGCAGTGCAGTCACTGAAAAGGGTGTGCATTGCTGGTGGGCAGGCGGCAGCACGCAACGACCGTGCATGGGGGCCACCATAGGAGCAGGGTGACAGCACAAGCATGGCCCTGCTTGCATTAGAAACGCACCAGGGAGGCGGCAAAGGCGGTGGCCCAGGTGCCCACCAGCACCGGCAGGTACCTGCGCAGCCGGCACAGCAGCATCAGCGGCAGTGGCATCAGCAGCAGGATTGAGTATTGTTGGAACTGCAGTCCAATTGCCCCCCTAGCTACGAACACGTGTCACCCTTCTCGAGCTATTCTTTTCCGGAAGACAGGATGGCAAACGCCACTCACTTGCCACCAGTCCCCTCGTTGGCCATGGGGCCCAGCACCACCAGGTGGCCCAGGGAGGAGAGCAGCAGGCCCAGGTTCAGGGTGCGGCTGGTGTGGTCGGCCAGGGCATCAGCGTCTGCCTTCTCCTGTGGGAAAGAACAGACGCTATGACGCGGTGAGGGTGGTTGGCACAACAGAAGCAAGATGCATGTGGGCTGCGACTGGTCCCTTACGCCAAGGCATTTCCATGCCAGCAGCAGCTTGCAACTTGTTGCAAACTTGCAGCATCGATTGCAGCATGCAGCTTGCCTTCAGGGAGTAGGTCACGGCAGGCAGCAGGGTCAGCAGGGCGCCGCCCATGTTGCGCCACAGGAAGACTGCGCAGGTGGTAAGGTATGGAACTTGGTTTAGGAAGAACAGCAACATCGGCGAATGGCAGGCCGAGGCGCTGACCATGTTGTGCCACAGGCAGGATGCGCAGGCGGGACAGTGAAGCAGGCGGGAGGGCGTTTGCAGGCAGGCAGCAGGCGCGGCAGCGGCGGCTCAGCCGGTTCACTCAACAAAGGCACAGCTGCACGACAAACTGCGCTGCTGTTTAACAAGGTTGCCCTCACTGGAGTCACTGCCCTTCACATGATTGTTGGCGGCACACCGCCAACAACGTGATGCACAGATTGCTTTATTAACAACAAAGTCGCAAACCGGCTCACTGGAGTCGTCGCCCTTCAGCACGTAGCCCAGCAGGTTGCCCAGCGTCTTCTGCGGCACGAAAAACGTTTGCAAGGATGCAGAGAGGGTAGTTGCAGCGCAGCGATTGCCAATGGAGCGGCGGTCCGGGCACGGCATGCAGGGCCTAACCATAGCAGGCGTAGCATGCTGGCGCCAGCATGCTGCAGGAAGGCGAGAGCTGCAGGCGCAGTGCGCAGTGCGCATTCAACATGCACAACACGACCAGAGCAGACACAGCACGACCACAGCGGGCACAGCGTGCTCGCCTGGGGCGCCAGCAGGTAGGAGGCGCCCGCCACAAAGAAGGCCGGGGTCAGCACTGCGGAAAAAGCAAAAGGCAGAGGGGGGGTGTTGGTAAGATTTTTGGTGGAAAGCAATCATCCCCATGCAAGCGAGCGCCAGCAGCGAATGCATGTCAGCCTTGACTCAGTCGCCAGCAAGGACGCAGCAATCCATGCGCCGACGTTCAGCAGTAATGTAGAAGAGACGCTGAAGCCTTGGCCCAAAAGGAATATAACTCAGCAAGATGCAAACTTTGGTGGAAGCAGGAATCGCACCCGCATACAGGGCGGAGGAGAGCTTGAAGCCCTGGCGGAAGTCAAACAGGCGGCCGACGCCGTCAAACACGCCCTGCGCAGGAGAGCCGATTCAGGAGGGCAACAGATTCGGTTGTGGATTGGAGAGCAGCACACACTTTCTGAGAAGGGCGGCGATGTGAGGCGTTCAAGCAGCAATGCCACCAAACATGCAGGCACGCACGCAAACCCTTTGAACACATTCAACCGGTTTCTCAGGCGGCGCTGGCGGGAGCAAACGCAGGCAACGATGTTTGTCTGGAACAAGCAGCTCAACGTTTTACTCACCTTCAGGCGGTTGCTCAGGCGGCGGCAGGAGAAGTGGCGGCGGCGGCACAACAAACGGGCCAACCATGAAGCAAACTAAGTTTCCGCCCACCTGGCGGTTGCCCAGGCGGCGGACGGCGAGAGAGATCGCTGCGGCAGTGCTGGCAACATGCAAAACAACAGGCAACCATGTTTGTTGTTGCACAAACAGGTCAATGTACTATTCACCTTCAGGCGGTTGCCCAGGAGGGAGCTAACACAGGCAGCCCTTGCAACCATGAAAAAGCTCATCTTGACTACAACCAAAAGAGGTTGCGCCCACCTTCAGGCGGTTGCCCAGGCGGCGGTGGGAGCGGTCTGTGGCCAGAGTGCTTGCAACATTGCCAACACCAGGCAGCCCTGCCCGTCCATGCTGAAACAGCTAAACTGAACTGTTCAATTCACCTTCAGGCGGTTGCCCAGGCGGCGGCGGGAGCGGTCGGTGGCCAGCATGCGCCCCGCCGGCACGGCCAGGGTCAGCGCGGCGGCGGCGGCGCCCGCCGTCAGGCCGTTGTTGGTCAGGCTGCCACCTGCGGGAGCCATGGAAAGAACGGCCAGCGCTTGCATTGTGCAGAGGATGTGAAGAGAAGGCGACGTGCATGGTCGGGCTGTTGCTGGTCAGGATGCCGCTTGAGATTGCAAGAGCGACGCAAGGAGCTCACTTGGCAAGCAAAACATGGCATCGCCAAGCACATTGCTGCAAACAACACCCGCGCGTGCATTCAGCACACCATGCCACATTCAGCCGCTGGCTGCTGCCGCCGTTGCTGGGGCTGCTGCCACCATTGCCGCTGCTGCTGCCGTCGTCGCTACGCTGCATGCCATGAATACACAAGTTCACCCACCGTGCAGCACGTGTACTCCCAGGGCGGCCCCAGCCAGCCCCACCAGCCCCAGCTGCAGGCGCTCGCTCGTGTCGCTGTCCAGGGTGTGGGCGTCGGCAGAGCCCTGCGGGGCAGGGAGGAGGAGGCGGGGCGGTCAATTTAACTGGAGGCAGAGATGGAGGTGCATGCTCGCAGTTTTCTCGCCGCTGTCCCGCGGTGGTGTTGAGCCCTGCGGTGAGGGGGGTTGGGAAGGCACGGGTTGGTGTGAAAGGCACAGACTAGCACTCTGCATGGTGTGTGATGTAGCCGAATCGAGCAGCATGGCACGATAGTGTGCTGGCTTGGGTCGCTGCCGAGGGTGTGGGCGTCGGCGGAGCCTGTATACCCATCTCTGCCTGGTACCATAGTTGCCAGCTGGAGCTGAATGGAACGCCAGCAGAATAGCTGCTGCAGGCGCTGTTGCAGGCGCTGCACAGCTGTTCACCATTCACCGGCGCGTCCATTCAGCCAGAGCTGCTGCTAGCAGTAGAGCCGCGATGAGGGAGGCGGGTAGAAGCTGTATGTACAGCCAACAGACGCTTGCTGGGCACAGAGCTCACTGCAGCAGTTGGCCAGCATGCTCGAGCCTGCAGGCACCTCGCCTCGCCAAGGGCCGCACAGGCACCGGATGCAGCGCCAGCCAGCGGCCTGCGCTCAGCATCCGGGGCCTTTGTGGCCTCTAAGAAGCCAGGTGGCGGCAGGCCCAGACAGCGCTGCCGCAGCGCTGCGCTGCGCTGCACCTGCTGAGCAGGGCAGCCGGCTGAGCATGCCGGCACGTTCAATGCAGCCCCTGCCAGCCGGCCCAGCCAGCCCACAACATCTGATTGCAGTGGGTCGCCTCAGCAGCCAGTTGCAGCGAATAGCACAGCAACCCGGCTGATCCACCTTGTGAATGCAGCTGCAGTGGCATGCAGCAAACCGCCGGATGCAGAGCCCCTCTGACTGAGTGGGCATTGCAGCCGGAAGGGCTGCGAGAGACCATGCAACTGCCCACAGTCGGCTGGCTGCTGCAGTCCCGCAGCTGTGCAGCGGGCTGGGATGCAGCAGTGCAAACTAACTGGCCCTCTTGCAAGAGTGGCCGCATATTGCCCAGAGCTGTCGCTGGGAATACAAGCTGGGCGTGCGGCAACTCTTGGCCCACTTGTCACTGCACAGCTTGCGGGGCATCGGCAGAGCGGAGGCATGGTATGCGGCTGCCGCGCAGTTCAGGCAGCACTGCAGCACTGCAGCTGCGGCGAGAAGCTGACCTGCCTGCTGCAGTGTCCAGTGGCATCGCGCTGGCGAGTACACTGCAGTTGGCAGCAGTCAATCTCATGCCGCCACCCGTGACAGCAGTTCTGAACGTGTTCGACAGCCAACGGCTGGCATGCCCTTTCATTGACTGCGCACCCCGCATCCCACTGAAGGAGAACAAATCGCACAGCAACTGCGCAGCAGTCCTGCAGCGGTATGAGAAAGCATGCCCTGTCTGCAGGGTGCTTAGCCTTAGCAGCTGGTAAGCACACCGAAGACATGATGCGCTTCACCAGCCGCCGCCAGCGGCCTGGCGCCGAGCGAGGGCAGAATCTGAGAGCACAATCTCCCTGCAGGCACAGCCAAGCGTCTCTTCTAAGCCGTCCGACTGTGACAGGCATGGGCAGCCTGCACGCCCGACAGCGGCGCGGGCCCCAACAACGAGAGCCCTTGGGGAAAGTGCCGGCACAGAGATGCAGAGAGGAGGGTTGGGCATGCTGAAGGAGCAGCAGGCTTCATGCTGGTCACCAGCCCCCTGCTGCAGACCTTAAAAGAGGGCGACGGCGCAGGTGTTGGCTGGGTTCCAGGTTGGACGAACAAACCTGCACAGCAAGCCCAGGGCCTTTGGAGCGCGGCCATGGGCTTGTGTGCAAGTTCTTCACTCCAATCCGGAAACCCGCCCTTCGCACGCGGCATCGCCCTGGCGGTTGCATGCGGTGTGCAGAGCCGGTGCTGCAGCCGGCAGCGCATGCCAGCGCTTGCCCAAGTGCCGCTGGCGCTGCTGCGCAGCCCACAAGTCAAGCATCCGGTTCAGCACCAGTTGGTGCTACCAGTTGGCCGCAACGAAAAGGCAGGCGGAGCTGTAGAGCCCAGCAGCAGCTGCCACTGGGCAGTACAGCATCAAACCCAACCTTTATTGCGGTGCACTTGCTGCCCAAGCAACCCCAGGCAAATGCTGTTAGGTGCCAAGTGCCGGAGCACATGGCAAACACCATGCACGTTGGACAGATGCCCTGCTTGGTGCAAGGCTCAGCCGCCGCAAGCACGGCGCCCGCCTGAGCAGCAGGCGAGTGCGGTGCTTGCAAGTGGCTCCAGGCAAGCACCAAAGGGGTCCAGTGTGCAGCTCTAAGCAGATGTGAAAGACAAGGTGTGCGCTACGAGGAATAACTGCATAGCCTAACCGGAAAACTCTCGCCCAGCACGGCGGCAAACAGCCCACCTTGAGCGCCCAGGCGGTGGTCGCGCCGCTCAGCAGTCCGGCCGCCAGCAGGCCCATGAGGCGGTCATGCTCCACATTGGTGGGCAGGGCGGTGCCGGCTGGCGCAGGGAGGAGGGAAGGGCAAGCGCGCCAAGTTTATAGCAAAGCGACAGAAAGCCCTTTAATGCGCGCATGCCCGACGTTGGCAGGCAGGGCGGTGCCGCCTGCGCAGGAGAAGGCAGGTTGACCAACGTTGAACACATCAGCGCACTGCCGCACAGCAGGCCGGAACACGAGCGGGTGGAAGCGGGCTTCACCAGGCAGGGAGCGTGCAACCCGCCACAATGGTAGGAGACGTGCACCTGAAACATTGAGTCACTCCCGGGTTTGCCTGCTTTTTGGCAGGTCAGCACACTCACCCAGCAGGTAGCGGGCGGCCTCGCAGCGAAGGCCATTATACTTGCGATTCACAACAACAAAGACGCCTTTCATAAAGCCCTGCTTACCCAGCAGGAAGCGGGCAGCCTTGCAACTAGAGCCACATGCTGTTCACAACCATACCGAAACATGTTCCAATGCATGTAAACCAGCACTCACCCAGCAGGAAGCGAGCGGCCTCGCCGTGGGAACAGCCACGGGTTCATCTGTCGTGAGAAAAACAGCAAACATGGCCAACAAGCTCCACAAACCTACCCAGCAGGAAGCGGGCGGCATCGCGGGGCTGGAACAGCAGGGACAGGAGCAGCACGGCAGGAAACGGCCAACTTTCTCAGAAGACATCCAAGCCCAGACCAGCACTCACCCAGCAGGAAGCGGGCGGCCTCATGAGGCCGCCCGCTTCCTGCTGTGATCACAGCAAGGAGCCTTCACTTGCAAATTCATCATACACAGAGGCCTATCCAAATGCCCTGCTCACCCAGCAGGAAGCGGGCGGCCTCGCGGGGCTGGAACAGCAGGGGGATGGCCAGGCCTGAAAGGGACCAAAACAGAGTCAACATGACATTGGCGGCAAGAGCCTGAGGGTGCCGGCGGCGGCGGGCAGCCTTGCAGAGGTTGGCAAGCTGAGGAGGTGCTGGATGCTGGCTCTCCAAGAGTCAATGCAACCGCGCTTCATTTGCGGCAATGCTGCCAGAGATTGCAACCGAGCAGAGTTGATGCAGGCCATCCAACAGAGCCTCACCGGCATGGGCCAGCGCCACGGCAGCAAAGCCCCAAGAGCTCCGCTCGTCGTCGGTGCTGCCGGCGCCCGCGGCGCCGCCTGCAAAAAATTGAGCGCATGGACATGCATGGTGAGTGTGCAGCTGAGGCTAGCAGGGAGGATCTGTGTGGATGGGGCGGCGGCATCCGGTCAGCAGCTGCTGCTGCCGGCGACCGTGGCAGCGAACCAGGGGCTGACGCAAGGCGCTGCGGCGCGGCGAGAGCGGCGGCTGCGGCAAATGCCCGCTGCCATGGCGTGCCGCAAGTCCATCGAAGGTCGGTGGTGCGGCAGCTGTCATGCCAGCCACACAGCGTGGGAGGATCGCAAGCGCGGCGCCGCCGCCGCTGCGACCGCCGCCGCTCGGCCGCCGGCGCCACCGCCGGCGGCAAGCTCCCACTGTCCAAGGCTGGCCATCGTTCATGGCTCGCCCGCACGGTCTGCCCCAGACTCGCACAGCGCCCATCTGCCAGCACGAGAGGCCGGGAGCAGCGCCAGCTTCCACAGCCCTGGCCGCACCTCCGACCGTCTTGGAATAGCTCTCAGCCGAGTCCCGGTTGTACTCGTAGGAGGTGGGGCGCGGGGGTGGGGCCGCCATGGTGGGTGGGAGGCTGTGGAGGCAAGCGCTGAGCTAGAAGGTCTGCAGCTGGCAGATGAGGGTCGCAGCGAGTGATCACAGTTGCTGCAGGGGCCAGGGCAGGCAAAGATGGTAGCGGAGCGGCGGCAGCGGCGGGCGCCGAGTCAGCAGCTGCGCGGCAGCGCAGATGGCCCAACGGCTTGCTGTCAGAATAACAATCAAACGCCTCACCATGTGTAATGATGTCATTCTTGCAACTTGATAAATCCTGCATAGCAGAGAGCTGCAAAGGGCCACGTGCGGCAAAATGCAGCCGCAACTCCGCCGCCAAGCCGGCCACACAGCAGGCCCAGGCACTTTACAGCGGGAAGGGAAGTTCAAGGCATCTGATGAGCTCATGCGCAGTTGCAGCTGCACTGGGGCGTAGTGATGTGAGATCATGGGTGGAGAGAAGGGTTGATCAAGGAGGAAGGAATGTGACTCTGGGTACGGCATGGGCGCCTCGCCTGCAATGGCTCATAGGCAGGGGCGACGAGGAAAAGTGATCGGGGGATGAGTGAAACAAGCTGTTGTAAAGAATAAACGAGCATGCCAGCCAGCAGCCCAAAAATGCCCAAGTGGGGTGGAAGGCTGCTGCAGTGCACCACTGCCTCAGCACTGGTAGCACAGCGGCTGCTGCCTCAGTGGTCTGCGCACGTTGCACAGCTGCGCTCGGCTCTTGCTGCTCTCTCATGTCAACGCTGTTGCTGTGCAGCAGTCGGGCTCCAGCGCCAGCAGCCCCGCCAGCGCAGCCGTCAGCCCGGCGTTGTAATCAATTGACACCTGCATTGGAGAGCAGTAGGTGGGTGCAGTAACGTTTCAAGGTTTATGCTCGGCAGGGAAGTTGACCAGGCACCCCGCTGCCCAGCCTCCCACCGTGGCCATGCCGGCGCAAGGCGGCAGCAGCGCGTGACAAGCAGTGCGGTCAACTGTGCGCCCGCACGTTCTAGCTGCTTGCCTCGTTCGTTTCGAAGTCGTCCCGCCTGTCGGTGTAGGTGTCGTCTCCAGGCCCTGCTGGGCCGCCGACCAGGGCACCCATGAGCACCTGGGAAGGCAGCATGAATTGGGGTGGTGGGCAGGTGAGATGAATGGGGGTCTCGGAGCAGCAGCTTCAGGGTGGGCAGCGGTATGTTCATCACCGCAAACTTGTAACTGCAGTCGCCAGGCAGCCCTCCCCACCTGTGGGTTGGGCGCGCTCGTCTCAAACTGCTTCCAGGTGCAGTTGGCGGGCGGGTCGGGGCAGGAGGCGGCCGCATGGTGCACCTGCACCAATGGATCGATCCAGCAGCAGGCCACAGGCAAGGTGACCTTGGCTTGCGGGCCGAAAAGCAACCCACGGCGCCCAGGCTGCAGCTAAGCCAATGCCGAGTTTACCCAGTCGCCCCTCAGTACAAGCAGCTGCGCAGCCGGGGCAACAGCTCCCACTGCGCTCACCCGCCGCGGCGGGTTGCGGCCAAACCCAACAATGAAGGAGCGGCCGGTGGCGCCCATGCAATAGTCTACTTGCACACGGGCAAACTTGACCAGCGCTATGCGGTCCTGCGAGCAGAAGTGAGCGAGGCGGACAGGGTGCAATGACAGCTGGGAAAGGTTGATGTGCTGCATACAGCACCAGTGGTTATGTGCAGAGAGAAGCGCAGCCGACGGATGACAACCAACAGCTGCCACCGTTGCGCCAACAGTGGGCTCACCCGGCTGTTTGGCGGCAGCGTCTGGGCGCGCAGCAGCATGGTGAAGGCGACATTGGCTGCGTAACGCAGGTTGCCCCACTGTGCAAAATGGGATGGGAAGGGGCAGGTGAGCAATTGTGGCAGTGTGAAAGAGCACGCAGTGACCAAGGATCCCATGCCCCAGCAACATCGCTCTCGGTCACGAGTCACACTGCCGCTTGCCATGCAGCAGCCACAGCAAGCACATCATGCACAGCACCCACAGCAAGCACATCATGCACAACCCACCTTTGACCAGCGTGCGTAGCGCAGGCCGTAGGGAGTGTGCTCCAGGCTCCACTTCCCTGTGCGCCTCCAAATCTCCGCCACATCATCCACAAACCGTTCGTACTCTCGATGCCCTGGCACAGCCGCTGCGCCGCGCCGCTGCCCAATGCTGCGGCACGGCAGGAGGCACTATCTGGCAGTCAATCTGATGTTGCCGCAAGGGGTTCTTACCTTGGCCGCAGTAGCAAATGTGGGCACCCCCGTCCAGCAAGCAGCAGATGGCCATGGCAGGCATGCAAGCTGGGAGGCAGCCATGTGAAGTCTCCCAGCTTTGCACCCACCGCAGCAGGTTGACAGCGGCCGGCCCGTACAAAGAATCCCAGCTGATGTACGGATTGATCTCTCCACCCCACTTGTCTCGGTGGCCCCTGCGACCCCCTGCCGCCAGCCAGTGCCGGTGTGCAGCATAGAGGTAGGTTGAGTTGCCTGCGGCGGTGGGACAGGCAAGAGAGCGCGCAGTTATGTGGGCGGCAGTGGCTGCAGCTAGGGCACATCGGCGTGGCAGCTCGCCCTGCGGCCAGAGGCTTGCTGAGAACAAAATAATTGAAAGCAAGGGCGCACGCGAGCAATCACAGCATTTAAGCGCTGCCCTGTGCACCTGTTGCTCGGAACAGCCAGCCTGCGGCCAGCATGAGCTTGTCGTTGTAGTATGAAGTGCCATACAGCCACTTTGGGTATCCCTCGTACGTCTTGGCAAACAGGCCTGCACACAAGCAGCAATGGCTGAGTGCCAGTTCAAGGCCGATGTTGCCGTGCAACTGAACCAGCCTGCAAGTCGCCGAGCCAGCATCCTGTTGTGCTGACGTGGTGCTTTGCATCCCGGGGGTTACCGTAACATGCGCACAGCATCGCCAACCATGGCACAGCGCCGCCGCAGCTTCTGCAGCCAGCTCATCACCCGCACGCACCCGGCTTGTCGGCTGCCCAGCGGTACAGCGCCCTCGCGGTCCTGAGATACAGGTCGGCTTTCTCAGGATAGATGGGCCGAGTCAGCACGCTGGCCGATGCCAGTGCGGCAGACACCTGCAGGAAGGGAGGCGCCGCCGAGTCGGGGAGGAGAGGCAAGAGCAGAGTGCATATTCAGGATTGCACCTCTGCCCAGCCCGCCGCCTGGCTGGCACCACAGCGGCGGCGGGTACAACCGGCCTGCAAAGCTCAGCAGATCAGCAGCCTCAGCAGGCCCAGCATGCATCCGCCAGCAGCCTCACCATGCCAAGCAAGTCGGCAGCCGCTGTTTCATGGGTCCAGATGAAGGCGGGGCGACGCCCGCCTCCCGCCGGCTGCTCCTGGGGACGCCCCCAGAAGTTGTGGTCGATGTCTGCAATTCACAAATGATGGTAGCCTACTCGTTTGGACGATAGCGGCATTGCCTTTCAAAGCTGTGGCTGCCACCAGGTGCGAACACAGCCTGTGACAACGACCCCAGGAAGCTGTGTTCCGCCATGGCAGCAGCAGCGCCATGCAACTCGGCTCACGCCGTGCAAGTCCAAGTCCATTCCCCACAGCACAACCGCCCCCACCTGGGTCGCCAATGAGGCCCACGTATCGGTACGGCGCCAGGTGGCAGGCTGTGAGATAGTCTGCTGCCCAGACCACTTCGCTCACAGCATGCAGCCCCTGGCCGGCGGCCGCCACGCCTGCCGGAAAGTCCAGGACTGACCAGGCCTGCAAGTTGCATGTGGGGTGTATGAAAGTAAACAAGTCGTGTCCATACGGTATCTTTTGCAGGAGGCGCAGCAACGCATGCGATAGCAAAAGGTGCCCACCAGAAACAGAGCAGCCTGGGCGGTGGTGAGGGAGTGCTTGATGTAATCGCCAGCATCGTCTACGGTAGGGGAGAAGGGAGTGGGCTGCAGCTTGTTGTGTGAACAACGGCATCAGCATTGGCAACAGCAGCACACAGCAGCAGTGCAGTTGTAGCAGGGCAGCAGGATGCGCAGCCGCGTGGCATGACTAACTTTCCGATACACCCCCAGCCACTCACACCAGCCCCCCGGGACAAGGTCTGTTGTGTGGGCACTGCTGCGCCAGGCCACCCGGTTGCTGGGCGGCAGCTGCCCGCTGCGCTGTGCTTCGTAAAACAGATATGCAGCCTCCAGGGCCTGTGGGGGAGCGCGGGAGGCGCAGCGGGCACAGCATGGGGAGTCAGGGTGGGTCACTGCGCGCGTCACAGCATGGTGCCATGTGTCATAACAGCTGGTTTGAGATATTGGCAGCTCTGCAACAAGTCATAGCCACCACACAATGCAGCAGGTTCACCCTGCCTGTACCAGCAGGCGGGTGGCAGCACAATGCTCCAAGCAGCACCGCCACCTCACCTGCCCGTATAGCTGGGCCGAAAATCGTACTGGCAGAGCGGGCGGCGGCGGCCGTGGCGGCGGTGGCCGTGGGCTAGGTGGCGGAGGTGGTTTGGGCGGGCGGGGCGGTTTGGGAGGGCGCAGGGGGCGGGGTGGGGGCGGCCTGGGAGGTTTCGGCGGCCTGGGAGACGGAGGCAGCGGCGGTTGCGGCGGCAGCGGCGAAGGAGGCAGCGGAGGAGGGAGAGGAGGGTGCGGAAAGGGCGGCAGTGGAGGGAAAGTGGCAGCCGGTGGCAGGGCTGTTGGCGGCAGGGCAAGCTCGAGCGCCGGGGCGGTGAGCGGGGCACTGGCTTG
>VFQQ010002064.1_pt1 | contig 24609 bp, 37 predicted proteins | sample 3512341 | NCBI WGS metagenome assembly VFQQ01 (sample SAMN10412373, study PRJNA504923) | tailings metagenome | isolation source: Relicate 2 Philex TSF1 revegetated site | place: Philippines: Tuba, Benguet | collected 2017-08-29 | reverse complement strand
GCAGCAGCAGCAGCAGCAGCAGCAGCAGCAGCAGCAGCAGCAGCAGCAGCAGCAGTGCCAATCAAGAGAGCTCACCTGCATCAGCCAGTTGAGGAACTCAAAGCTGCGCACCACCACGCTTGGCTACTGCCTCCCTCAACAATTGGCAGCAGTATGGCTAGTATGGACTGCTCACCTGCATGAGCCAGTTGAGGAACTCAAAGCCGCGGACCACCACGCTGGACTCGCTCTCCACGTGGCCCGCCTCCCAGCTCGTGTCCTCGTCACTGCCAATCAGGCTGCGAGGAAGTGGCATGCGTGGCAACTTGTGAGGGCAGGTGCAGGGCGGGAGGGAGCAGCGGGCTGGTTCGAGTCATTGAACGTGTGCTTGTGGCGGAGTGCGCATGTGCAGGCAAGTGCCCATGCTTGCTGTGCCGCACGCCAAGCCAGCACCAACCAGGTATTACCTGTTAAACATCAAACTGCATCAGAACCCGGCGGCCCACCTGAAGTCCACGCCTGGGAAGCTCTGCCGCGTCTCGTCCAGCGCCTGCCGCTTGTCGCACTGCGAGGGGCCTGCGCAGGGGGGGAGGCAGGGCAGGGCCCATTGCCGGCGTGCCAGATGGTTCAATGTGAACCTGAAGCATGCTGCCAGACTGCACGTGTTTGCTTGCCAAGATAAATTAAGATAACTTAGGAACCCAGACGCTCGCGGCACAGCTCCACCGCCACAAACCATCCCACAAGTCCTGCTGTCCAATCCACATTGTAAATCAATGGTGCTCTTTCATTCTTTTACTCCCTTCCAAGCTCACCCAGGCGCTCCCGGCACAGCTCCACCGCAACGAACTTGAGGCCCGGCCGAGGCACCACCGCGCCGTGCGCCGTGCGCACGTTGCGCTCCTTGTCCTGCGGATTGATGAGTGAAACGGGTGTGGGCAGGCATTGAAAGCGCTGAGGGGTTGCTGTGCAAGAAAACCGGCGACTGAAGCAGTGCAGCTGGCCCGCACGTTGCGCTCCTTGTCCTGCAAACATGTGAAGCAATGCTGGCCACAGCTTCAACTCCAACACAGCTCGTTGAATTGATCCAGCATTGCCACAAGGCAAGGGCAAACCGCAGGAACACTTTTGTCCACCGCACCCACGCAAGGCCCGCCCCAGCCTCCTTCCACCGCACCTGCGCCCGCATCAGCAGCGGCGGCGGGTCTGTGTCCATGCTTTCCGCCTCTCCATTGTTGTGCTGCTCCTCTCCGCTGCCGCCTTGCGTGCCATTGCCGCCCGCCTGCTGCTGCCTCTGCTCCCCCTGCTGCTGCACCGCGTCCTGCTGCCGCTCTGCCTGCTGCGCCTGCTCCGCCTGCTGCGCTAGGTGCTCCTCTGTGGCCTGCGCTGCGTCCAGCCCGAAAACGCCTGCCGCAGTTTCCAGGGCGCGTATGAGTGGTGACACCACCACCAGCTGCACGCTGCTGGTTGGCTCCTGGCTGCACGGAAGCAGGCGGGTGGAACGAGAGGACAGCATTGGTGTGACTGCCAATGAGTGGCTATCCTGCCCTACAGACACAGGACACCGCCAGTGGCGCCACGACTTGCCCTGCGGAAAGGCGGGAAGCTCGGTAGCTGCAGGTCGCATGCTGCCTGGTGTCGACTGCAGCCTGACCACTGCATCAATCAATCAATCAGCCTTGCCTGTACATGTGGCGCCCCAGGGCCTCCAGCTGGTATGACTGCCGGACTAGATCAGCCTGGCATTGACAGCAAGAACCAACACACGGAAATCACACGTTGTAGTGCACAAGCTTGCCTGTACATGTGGCGGCCCAGGGCCTCAGCCTGGTCCCAGCCCCGCTCGGTCAGGCAGGCGTCCAGGTTGTTGGCGAAGCCGGTGTTGTGGAAGCCCTCCCTGCAAATGTTAAGTTGGATAGAGAAGCAGTGTGGCCACCAAGCGGCCGAGGATCGATTGAGATTCATGAATGCGTCCTGTTTATTTGCAAAGCTGGTGTTGTGCAAGCCCTCTCTGCAAGTGTAACTGCAAGTGTAACAGTGGGGCAGCATACCAGTGAGAGCGGGCAAGCGGTGGGGAGACCAGTAACGCCAGACAGCCTAGGACAGGCAGTCGGAACCAGAGGTTTGCCACACGCCCAGTGGCAAATCAGCAGGCGAGCGCACCCGTGGCGGATGAAGTGAATAACTTTGGTGTTGCAGTAGGGCGTCAGGCTCAGCTGCGGCTCATACCTATGTCAGAAGGACAGCACCAACGATGTGAGTGAGGCCATCCCAGCGGGGGCAGAGAGGCAGGCACGCGCTGCTGTATTGCAGGCAGCAGGCGGGCCGGCGGCGCGGAACAATGGCAGCAGGCAGGTCACAGCAAGCATAAGCAGTGCGCGGCAACTTCGTGTACAACTGGACACAAAAACCACCCACATTCAGCAGCCGCACTCACTTGGCTGGCTTTTCAGCCGACATCAGCGGCGGCGTGGCGGTGCCGGGCGTGCCGCCGGGCGTCGTCTGGCCGCTCGCCCGCGTGGTGCTGTTGTCTGCAGGCAGGAGGCGCGTGGCATGATGGCATGCAAATAGGCAAGTACACGCATGATTAATTCACTGCAAGCATGCATCTGCACCACAGCTCACATGCAACGAACCCTGAACATGCGTGGTTTCTCTGTGAAGGTTACAACCGTGGCAGACGCACAATGTGGGCCCCACAGCAACCCACCGTCGTCACTCAGCACGTCTGCAAACTCGCGCCGAATCTTGGCCACGTTGCGCAGGTAGTCTTGCAGGCCGGTGGACCAAAAGCGGGTGGGCGAGGCGGCCCACTGTCGCTGCATGATGGGCAAGGGCGGCGATGCGGCGAATGTGGGGTGTGCAGGAACAGGACTGCAAGCTGGGCCGAGCGGCAGCAAGGCGTCACGGCCACATGCCAGCTGCTTCATGCTGAATTGCCTGCACCCAACAGCCAGAGCAGCAGCAGCAGAGGCAGCAGCAGCAGCAGCGGCATCGGCGGCGGCGGCAGCAGCGGCGGCAGCAGCGGCGGCGGCATCGGCGGCATTGGCAGCAGCGGCGCCAGGAGTGGCAGCAGCAGCAGCAGCAGCGGCCATCGCATGCCCATCAAGTCAGCAGCCAGCCGCCCGCTTGCCTGCACCCACTCCATGAACTGCTTGTTCAGCGCCTCCACATACGAGCGGAACTTCTCCACCTGCGGTCAACGCGGTCAAACAGTGAGGCGCATGGGCGTTGACCAAGGTGGGTGCAGGGCCTGAGAGAGAGCATAGGTCCACCGTTGCTCCGGCAGCACAAGCAAGGAGAGGCGCAACAACGGTGATGGTTGGGCCAGGCACAGCGGCGACCCAGCAGCGGCAGGAACGGCGCTCCCAGGCGCACCCTGTCCTTGCGCTCCGCCATGGCTGCTGAGGGACCTGCCAGACGTCTTTGTTAGACAGCTGATCGAAGGTAAGCAGGAGCAGTGTCGGCCTGGAGGGAGGCAGGCGGCGGCGTCGAGCAGCGGCGGCGGCGGCTGCAAGGGCGGTGCGTTGCAGGCAGCTGGTCGCTATGCTGATGACGGCCGGATAGCTCAAGCTTGCCCTGGAGGCAGCAGCGGCACAGAGACCGCGGGCCGAGGGCTGGGCTCACCAATCACGGACGGAGCGGCTCGATCGGCCTGCCACGACACTGGGCGAATGCCACCGAGCTTGGATGGCGTGCGGGATGGCCGACATGGGCAGACGGCTTGGCATGAGGGAGCCCTGACCGCCTGTGCGAGCCAAAAGCGGTGCTTGCAGGTATATCCAACACCGTAGGATTGCCAGCGTTGCGATCAGCAAGGCGATGGCGGCGCAACAGCGCCTCAGCGGCCCAGCAGCGCTGCCGGCGCTCTATAGGGCCGTCCAGGCAGCTCAGCTCTATCCCGACAGTAAGACGCTAGCGTGAGGATATCGGATGCACCGCCGATGGGCCGCCCGCAATGCCTGGGCGCCCGCACACCCGCCGCCGCCTGCCGCCGCCGCCGTCGCCACTCCACTGGGAACGCACATGCATCCTTTGGCAGAATGGCTTCACCCATGAAACCTATAAGTGAAATCATATAAACCGCCCGCATGTGTGGTGCCAGTGGAACGAGGGGTGGCGGGTGGCCCTTTAAAAACATTTTTGCCAAAGTCAACTGCAGATCAACGCCACTCAGCCGAGGGCTTCGGCCGCGAGGCTCGGTACGCGCCCGCCCTGTCGCTGCGCCCCACCACAAAGAATCCCAGGCACTTGTCGCCGCCATCCAGTCCCAGCAGGCGGCGCATCTCAGGCGCATCGTGAACGCACTCGTACCAGCTGCAGTTTGTATGTGCAGCAGGGGAGGGGAGGGAGGCCAGTTGGGCAGCAGGGCGGGGCTGGGCAGGGAGGCAGCACATGACAGGGGTGGCGGAGGGCATGTGACATGCCAGTCAAAGCTTATGTGCCAGCTTCAACGGCCTGACCGCCGCACGACCAACCCTCTGCCATTTGTGCCGCACAGGCATAACAACAGCCGCAGCCGCCCTGACCTGCTCCAGTAGCCGCACACGCCTCCGGGCAGGGCGGTGGCCATGAGGTGCATGTTCTGCACAGCGCACGCCACCGCAGCCACCTCCTCCCATTCGGGGTTGTAGCGGGGCTGGGAGGCGCCTGCAAGTGGGTGAGATGGCACTGGGACGACGCGAGTTGCATGCCCCACGAGCTGGCATCTGCTGGCAGGGTTGGGGCACAAGCGCCGCAGCATCGCCCACATGGCATGGCTGGCGTAGACAAGGAAGCTTCCCCACCGTTGCAGCAGCGCGGGCGCCGGCGCATGCAGATGGCGATGAGGCAGGCGGCGTTGGCCCAGCGCCGGCCCGGCGCAAACTCCTGCTCTGCCGCCGCCGCCGCCTCAGCGCCCTCCTCCCGCCGGATGACCGCCACAGACAGGGACGCCAGCGCGCGCAGGCCTGCACAGCATGGAAGTGGGCGTGTGTGGGCGGCAATGCGTGAGGACTTGGCTGCACCTGCGCATGCAAGCTCGTATGCGGGCCATCTGCACATGCACATCCAGCTACCATCAGTGCACACACGGCCTCGAGCAATGATCAGTGGCGTGCTGGCAACAGAGTCAGCTGCTAGCAGGCGGCAGCATTAAACTACCCTGCTCTGCAAGCTGCGCCTGTGCCCGCCCTCACCCTGCTGCGACTGGAACACCACAAAGTGCCAGGGGTCGGTGCGGCCGTGAGAGGGCGCCCAGCTGGCGGCCTCCAGCAGCAGGCCCAGCGCGGCAGGGTCCAGAGCCCTGCCGGGCTGCATGTCCTTGCAGAACACGGAGCTGCGGAGTGGAAAAAAAGAACAAGGAAAGGAAGGAGGGTGGGACAGAAGACAGAGCTGCGCAGCGGAACTGCCGCCCCCCTCGGAGGGCGGCAGCAGGGATGGGATGCACATGGATGGCCACCGTGGACAGGTGGGACCTGCTTCCATCAAGAACCAAACCAGTCAGCGCAAGTGCATGACACTTAATAGCTCTCCCTTCTCAGCCCTCACCGCCTGCTCTTGATGAGGTTGAGGGCCAGCTCGGGCGGCGGCAGCTGCACCCCCGCAGAGCACCACGTGCGGCGGCTGTCCATCGGCGCCAAAGCCGCCACCTGGCACATGGCCCCTCCAGCTTCCGCCTTCGCCGGCGCCGCCGACGCCGCCGCCTCGCTGCACCGCAGAGCCGGGCCTGCACTGCTGCCGGCTGCGCCCGACCAGCAGCGGACCCAGACGCACAGCAGCAGGAGCCGCGCCGCTGTGAGCAGACGGCTGGGGGCGCCCAGTGCGGCGCACACCTCTGCGGCGCCCAGGGCAGCAGCCACCGCCGTAGACGCGATGTAGCAGCTTGTGGGCATGCTTGTGGAGCGGCAGAGGAGGAGCAGAGAGTGGTTGGGAATGCTGGCAGAACCTCCGATTCTGGGGATAGTAGGCGGCCCAGTCCCCAGCCACCCACACCACTCGCTCTCCTCCTCTCCGCCTGCCCTCGCTGCGCAGCAATGCTCGCGATCACTGCAGCCCCCTCCAGGATCCTTCAGAAGGACGTGAACATCGTGCTCAGTCCCAGACGGGTGCACGCACCCGACGGCCTCCACCACGCGCTTCGGGCGCTGCCCGAGTGGAGCCAGAGCGTGAGTACGGGCAGCTGAAGAGGAAGGGCGCGGCGCCGCGGCGACCGCCGCCTCACCACAACCCTCCCCGCCCTCCCGCCCGTCGGCGCAGGTGACGACGAGCAAGGCGGAGCTGCCCACCGCGGCCGCCCGCCTGCTGGAGCCCCTGTGCTCCCTGGAGCTGCGGGCCGCGCTGCACAGCCAGCTGGTGGACCTCGCCAGAGAGTACTGCAGCGTGCTGGGTGCGCCGCCGCCGCAACTGTGCAGCACATGCTGGCTCGTGCTGCAGGCAGTAGGCATTCCTGACAGCCGTCGGTGGCCATGCACGCTCATGGAGAGGAGCCCTGCTCATCTCTTGTGTGCATCCCATCCGCAATCTCAGCGCAAGCCCCCTCGTTTCCCCCTGCAGGCCTCAGCGAGGTGGAGGCCACGCTGGAACATGTTAAGGGGGTGACCTGCCCTCGCTTCCATGCAGACAGCGTGGGAGTGCGCTGCCTGTGCACCCTCAGCGGCCCTGGTGAGCGCTGCACCATATGCACAGCAGCCACGCACAGCAGCAGCTGTACTCGTCATGCTGCAGCCTGTGGGTGGAAGCGTGCGCATCCAGCATGCGAGCCCAGTGTGCCTGACCCGACTCGCCTGCCCTGCTCGATTCGAACTTCAACCCATCATGGGCACCTGCCTGTTCAAAAGCCGTCTGCTCGTCTGACCAGACACCCCGCCTCCCTCTGTTTGTTGCTCAGGCACGCTCTGGGTTGAGGACCGACATGTCAACCGCGCCCGCCTGCGCAGCCTGCCGCGCGAAGATCGAGAGGGGTGGACCGCCATCTGCTCCCCCGCTGCGGTGCGCCAGGCGGCGGCCGGCGAGGTGCTGTACCTAAAAGGCTCCCGCTTCCCGGGGGCAGAGGGGCGCGGCGCCGTGCACCGCTCCCCTGACACCGCGGGCGGCACCATGCCGCGTCTGCTGTTCAAGCTGGACGCCCCGAGCTGGCCGGCGGGCCGGGCGCACGGCGCCGCCTGTGCTGCCGGCTGCATGCACTGAAGCTGCTACAGCTGAACCAGGGGGCTAATCATTCTCCGAAGCTGCTCTGTGCCAGTGCAGGAGTGCCGGTGCACATGTAAGTTCAGGCTAAACAGAGTTGCCTTGTAGATTCAGCAGGCGGGAACGGAGGTGGCTGCCGGCAGGTGGCGGCGGGCAGACCACCGCTGCTGGCGGTGCGTTGCAGGCAGCTGGTCGCTATGCTGATGACGGCCGGATCAAGTCCTGCCTGCCCAGGAGCGCGGCAGCGAGCCACAGGCACTGGGCCGAGGGCTGGGCTCACCAATCACGGACGGAGCGGCGCGATCGGGCTGCCACGACACTGGGCGAATGCCACTGAACTTGGATGCTGTGCGGGAAGGCCGACATGGGACGAAAGTCAGCATGGGGGAGCCCTCGCTGCAGTGCGAGCCAAAAACGTGCTTGCAGGCTACATACAACACTCTAGGATCGCCAGAATTGCGATCAGCGGGGCGATGGCGGCGCAGCAGCGCCTCAGCGGCCCAGCAGCGCTGCCGGCGCTCTATAGGGCCGTCCAGGGCTCCCAGCTGCATCCCGACAGCAAGATGCCGGCGTGAGGATATCTAGTGCACCCGCCGATGGACCGTCCGCAATGCCTGGGCACCTGCACGGCCGCCCGCTGCTTGCCGCCGCCGCCGCCACTAGCAACCACTCAGCCTGCCTTTTTTCCTCATGCCTCCTGCACGGCTCACCACTGCAGAGACATGCCGCTGGCTGCGCCTCTGTCTGAGGTGGAGGCAGCCTTTGCAGCGCTCGAGCTGCCTGATGCGCCAGAGCAGCGGCGGGCCGCGCTGGTACAGTTTTGCGGCCGCTGGCTGCTGCCGGCTGGCAGCGATGTGCTGCCTGCGGCAGCGCCGCAGCTGGCAGCTGGGCCGCCGCCGGGCTGGCTGCCGCTGGTGCAAGATCCAGAGATCCGGCAGTGGGCGGCGGAGCTGTACCGCACCTGGGGCGCCCTCGTTCGGCAGGTGTGGCATTGTTTTGTGCGGTCCTGTTGTTGTTGATTGCTGCCGATCGCTGCCGGCCTGGTTGCTGCGCTGCTCGCCCCGCTGTAGATACTACCTCTGAAGCTGTGCCCAGGGCAACCAAGCAGCTCTGCCACACTGCCCTCCTCTGTTGCGCAGGCAGCCCCCAGCGCGGCGGCGCACCCCGAGCGCCACTCCCTTCTGGTGCCACCCGGCACCGAGGGGGCTCCATTTGTCATGCCATCGGCCAACCGCTTCCGGGAGCAGTACTACTGGGACACCCTGTTCTCGCTTCAAGGACTGCTGGTGTGTGGCCTGGTTGACCTGGCACGGGTGAGACTCAGTACGCCTGCACAGCAGGGTTGCTGTGTAGGCATGCTAGTTTGCATGGTAGCGGTGCTGAGCTGCACCTGCTTGCAAGGCCGGTTGGGCGCTACGTGCAGCTTCCAGCCATCGCCTTGCTATCCAGCGCCTGCTTGGCCCTGTCATCCAGCCCACCCGCCCCCGTGCCACCCCCGCAGTCCATCCTGGCAACCATGCTGGCGGCGGTGGAGACTTACGGACACATGCCCAATGGCATGCGCTCATACTACCTCAACCGCTCGCAGCCACCGCTGCTGAGCCAGGTGGGGCGCTTGTGGGGACACGCTAGCTGTGGGGCAGTGGGCAGCACGAGGCTTTGGCATGCGGACCGGACGGACACCTCGAAGCAGGTGACAGAAGGTAGGGCGGCACGACAAAGGGAAGCTCAGTCGCACCGGTTGCTCTGCACCGCTGGTTGGCCAAACAAGCACAACGGTTGCAGGCTAAAGTTCTGCCCCGCTGATACCCTTTGCTGCTGCACAGATGGTGGCGGCAGTGCACGCTGCTGCACCCGACCCATCGCTGCTGCGCCGAGCGCTGGCGGCGCTGCAAAGGGAGCACGCATACTGGACCTCTGGAGCCAAACAGGTGTGGCTTGCTGCCTTGGCATGCCTGCCCACACTGCTATGTGGAGCTTTACTGTGCAACAGGCGGCTGCATGTTGCGAGCCTGCCCTTGTACAGCACCTGCCTTTATGCAGGTTGCAATTGGCGTGCAAACTGCACCGATTGTCGCCTTGCACCCAGCTGCTGTGTTCCTGTTGGTTCCATGCAGGTGGCGCTGCTTGGAGCAGACGGCCGGCAGCACCGCCTGTCGCGCTACCATGCGGATTGGGACCAACCGCGGCCAGAGTCCTACCGGTGGGTGTGAGTGCTTGTGCTGCAGCAGTCGTGCGGTGGCTTGTGCAGCTGACTGGCTCGGGTGGGCTTCCGATGGCTGGGGAATCACAGCACATTCAGCTGGAATGCATGTTGCCCCAGCTCAGGCAGAACAAGACCCCTTCCCAGCTCAGAATCTTCCTGTTCAATCTTGACTTACTGGTGCCTGTGCAGTGAAGATGTGGCTACCGCAGAGGGGCTGGATGATGCGGGTGCGAGGCGGCTGTGGCGCGACCTGGCAAGCGCGGCTGAGTCAGGTATGATCCCCTGGCCTGTAACTCGACCGCTCCACAAATGCAGTCATAGATGCATGGGTATGGAGCTTGCAAGCTGCCAGAACAGTGCAGCATATCTGTCCCGCTGGCATGGCATATACCTGCTGCTTCCTACCCTGCTTCGCTGTCCAGGCTGGGACTTGCCCCACCGACCTGGCCGCATTTGCATTATTTCATTACTATTGTTCACACCTTATTCTACCTTGCCGTCCAGGCTGGGACTTTTCATCGCGCTGGCTGGCCGACGGGCGCAGCCTGGCCAGCTGCCGCACCACGGCAGTGGTGCCCGTCGATCTGAACGCAATGTTGTACCAGGTGAGCTGTTTGGAATGGATCTTGTGTGGGCATGCTTGCAGTGCAATCACCGGGGCTTGCCGATCGTGGCTGCTGCTGGCAAGGCAATGGACTGGGGCCTTGCTGTTGGCAAACACCCAGAGGCCAACCTATGCTTGCTGTCCGGCGCTCGGCAACCTCCGCAGATGGAGTGCAACATCGCTGGCTTTGCAGAGCAGCTAGGGGAGACAGCTGTGGCAGCCGCCTTCAGGCAGCATGCGGCAGCCCGGCTGGCGGCGATTGATGCGCTGCTGTGGGACGGCAGCAGCGGCCAGTGGCGGGACCTTATAATGGGGGAACCTGAGGCACAAGGTCAGCCAGGCAGCAAGCCTGCCTCGGCAAGCGCAGCAGTAGAGGGCAGCCCTCCTGCCTCAGCAGCTAGAGCAGCAGGCAGCGCCAGCGGGGCTGCAGCATCTGAGCTGCAGCAAGCTGCAGCGGGAGAGCAGGCGGCGTCAGCTGGTGCGGCACCAGCGGTGTGCAGCAGCTACCGGCACAGCGGTGTGGTGGCAGCCTCCAACTGGCTGCCGCTGTATTGCGGGTGTGCGCAGGCCGGCAGCTCCCAAGCGGCAGCAGCAGTCGCGTCACTGCGCAGCTCCGGCCTGCTGCAAGCGGCGGGCGTCGCGGTGACGCTGCGCGAGACGGGGCAGCAGTGGGACTGGCCCAACGCTTGGCCGCCCATTACGGCCATGCTGATTGAGGGATGTGCTGCAGCAGGAGGGCCCGAGGGACAGCAGGTGGGTCCCGTGCATAGCTGTGGTTGTGGGTTGATGAGGGCGGGCAGTCTGCCTTCTGCCTGTGCAGCTGCGGTGGCAGCACGTTGCCCCAGCGGCTGGCTCAGGCTGCGGTGCCCCTGGCATCTGCATGCCTTGCGTCCCATCTACACCTGTGCCTCTCCTCCCACCCTTTCCGCACACAGCTGGCGACCCAGCTGGCACAACAGTACCTGACCACAGCGCACGCGGCGTGGCGGCAGAGCGGGCGCATGCACGAAAAGTTCGATGCCCTGCACTGCGGCGCCCCCGGCGGCGGCGGCGAGTATGCTTGTGAGGACGGATTCGGGTGGACCAACGGCGTCGCGCTCAGCCTGCTGCAGCGCTTTGGCTGGCAGGCCGGGGCGGCAGCAGCAGCGCCGACGGACGAGTGACGGGCATGGCTCAGCTGGCTGGGTGTGTGCTGCTGCGGAGCAGGCTCGTTAGCAGCAGTTCGGCATGTTTCACAAGCCTTGAATGGATGAACGTCACTGTCTGTGCACGCCTTTCTAAAATGTCTGCTCTAGTCCACAAGCAGTCGAGCATGGCGAGCGGTGGGCCCGACCTACCTTGCGCCAGATCCGGGGGACGCAAAGGTATCTGCAGCGCTCCCGCGCTGCATGCCCATTGAACAAGCTTGACTGACCGACCCACTGATGCTCATTGACCCGAAGCACGGCTCGGGACCCCAAGATGTGGGAGCATGGGCTGTTTGGCAGGTAGGGAGGGCTATAAGAAGGCAGACAGCTGGCGGCCTTCTTAAGACCCCTCCATGCGGCGGCACCGCCAGCGGGCGCCCGCTGCCTCACAGGCCGACCCCGCCCTCCTGCCGCGCCCCTGTTCGTGGTCCCCGCCCCTCTCAAGCCGCTTGGAGCAGCTGTTCGCCGCCAGGTGAGGCTGCAAGAGGCGTGTGACCGATGCTCCCCACCTGCGGGCGCACGTGCTTGGCATGCCCCCGCTGCTGCGGCTTTTCGCTTCCTGCCTGAGCGCGTTGCGGGCAGTGGCTGGGCGGGAGTGCAGCCCTGCAAGGGGCGCGCCAGCTGCCCAGCTGCCTGCGCGCTTGCAGGCCCTGCGGGTCCCAAATTGACACTATTGAGAGTGCTGAGAGCCCCGATCAGCGGCCGAATGGGCGCCGCCGAGCCCTCTGGCCCTGCCGCCACCCTGCCGCCGCCGCCGCCGCTAAAATCCCGATTCATCCTTGCTGGAAAATCCTGCGTCATGTGCTCAAGCGAGCATCGTGCTCTGCCACCCCACAACCTTCTGCACACCTCCCTGCCCCTTCCTTGCAGCCCCCCTACTTCCGCCGCCACCATGCGCCGCTCCCTGTTTGCCGCCGCCCTGGCGCTGTGCCTGCTGGGCCTGGCCGCTGCTCAGGCCCCTCCCGGCTTCGACTGCTCCCAGCTGCCCAACGACTGGGGCCAGGACCAGGACCAGAACAACAACAATAACAACAACGACAATGAGCCGTGGCAGGCGCTGGCCACCGCGCCCGGCCAGGTGCGGCTTGCCAGGGAATCCCCTGCCGCGCTGGGTTGGTGCGGAATGGCAGGCTGCTTGCGCTGCAGCAGGCTGCCAGCCGCCCAATTCATACCTCGGGCAACATGCGGTTGCAAGCCTAGATTCGTACGGCATGCATGTCTTTGGTGAAGTGCCACTGTTGCTGTTCGCCCGCGCCCTAAAACAAACCTTCCTTCAAACTTCCTACCTGTCTAGCAGAACGTGTACCAGCAGGTGTACAACACCTTCCTCAGCCGCTACGGCAGCAACCCGCCCTCCGGCTGGGACACCTCCTGCTCCTGGAATGCTTCTGCTGTGGGCTGCCAGCAGAACTACGGTGAGCGACCACGCAAACACGGTCCTGAGAACAATGCTGCCGCCCGGCGCGCTGCCGCTGCGCGGGTGGCATGCCATGCTACATGCATGGTCAGGGCCTGCCCCCCGCCCGGAGGCTCCACCCTGCAAAGTTGGCCTGCCTGTTCCCTTCAGGCAGGAGTCAGTGGACCGGCATGAATCAGGTTTGCCAAACTAACTTGAACGTCCTCTCTTCCTCTTTGCGCTCTGCAGGCTGGGGCCAGTGGACCGGCATGAACCAGGCGCTCCAGATCAACTACACCTGCGGCGACAACGTGCTGGGCATGATCGCTGATGTCAACTACAACGACAACTACGTCAACGTGAGGCCACGCTGCGCTGCGCTGCGCTGCGCTGTGCTGTGCTTGTGCTGTGCTGCGCCATGCTGCGCCAAGCATGAGTTGCTGCTGCAGCACAGCAGTTTGCAGCGGCGCTACCTGCTGCAACGGCGGGCACTGGTGCCCGCACCTGCGTTGAGTTGCACCGCAGTGAAAGTGGCTGTCCTGGTGCGTCCTTAATGTGTTCGTTCCTTCAACATCCTGCTCCAATCCTTTATGCGCTGCAGGTGGACGACCTGGACGTGTTTTCTTCCATCCAAACGCTTGCCATCTCACTCTTATGTTTAAATTTGTACATGATCAATCGCCGCAGGTGGACGACCTGGACGTCTTCGCCCTGTGGGTCAACGGCGCGCTGCAGGCGGGCAGCAACATCGACGAAAACTCGCTCGCCTGGTGCGTTCACTACACTCTTGCTGCTCTGTGGTCTCTTTGTTGTGTGCTCAGCCTGCATGACTGAATACCAAGGGTCAGCAACATCGACGAAAACTCGCTGGCCTGGTGCGCGCACATACCACAGCTGTGGGGATGGCCTGATGCAGGAAGCAGCTGTTGATGGATATGTTGGCTGCTGAAGTGCGGGGGCACTTTGCTCGCTGCTTTGTCTGGATAAACCTCAGGCAGTGCAGCTGCATACTACCAGCGTGCAAGCAGTGCTTCACTCATGCACACGCTGTGCTGCCTTGTATTGCAGGTGGGAGGGCAACAACGATGTGTGGGGCAGCTTCTACAACCTGATGCAGGAGGTGAGTGTGGGTTTCAAACGACAATCAGCCGTGTTGGTGTGCCGTCCGCCCCACGTACATGCACACCTGCCAGCGTGCTGCCGCAGGGGAGCGCGCGCACCTGCTGCCAACTTTGCCTCTGCTCAACCCCTGTGCTGCAGAACAACAACAACAACAACAACGATAACAACAACAAAAACGTGAGGGGCTGTCTAGATGGGCGGGACAGACCGCATGCAGAAGGGCGCAGGGAGGCATGCCGTGGCAGCGGCAGGGCGCTGTGTGATGTGTGCAGCGCCAACAGCATCGGACCGTCCTCCCCTTGCAGAACAACAACAACAACAACCAGAACAACAACAACGACAACCAGAACAACAACAACAATAACAACAACCAGAACAACTAGGTGCGGAAGGGGACTGGGCAGCCGGCTGGACCCCCCGCCGCCTTCCGGCTGGGAGTCCTACCACCCGCTCCAATGGCAAGCGAAAAAACTGTGGGTGATTCACATCCAGCTGCTGCTTGCCACCCCCCTTATGCAGAAGGCATGCAGAGGAGGCAGGAGTGTGCTGCGGCGCATCCAAACCTCCCCGCCTCGAGGGACCAAGGCAGACGTGCCTCCCCTTCGTATGAATGGACCCAGGCGCCCGTGCTGGCCTACCAGCTTCCTGTGGGGCTCGCCGTCTAACCCCTTCGTTTTCGTTCTCATGCCGATGCCACCAACCTCTTACAGTGTCCTCTTCGCAGCGACTAACCTGCAAGTTGCGAACCTGTCCTCAATCAGTTCTCACCTGCACCGCAACCAGTCCGCGTCTGATCCATCTGGGGATGAGTACTTTTTCCTTGCCGCTGTGGTCTGCATGTACTCAGGGTTTGCCAAACGCACGTTGTTCCGCGCAATCAGCTGTAACAACTCGGTCTGACGCTTTCACCACCAGCTGCTGGGCTGGCATGCAACCGCTTGCAAAGAGCTCTTTGGGCTCGAGCCCAAGGCTGAGAACGGGCGCATGCCATGCAGTGCAGCCCGTCCTGTGCGGGAAGAAGCCTTGCTCGTACTCAGCACGCCATAACGCTGACAGGTGAGTTATTGGCTGCACACCACAAGCAGACGCCTGCAGGATGCAGCCATCCCGCTATCACCGCTGCCGCCCCCGCTGCTGCCGCCGCTGCGGCGGCATGGTGAGGTGAGCGGCGCCGACCCTTTGCACCGCTTGATTCCCGCTCCTTCAACCCTCCCGATCGGCTTGCGCGCGCTGCCGATCGCTCCGGACGCCGCCTTTGGGTGCACCCTGCCGCAGCCGGCGCCCGCAGCGAGCCGCTGGCGCTGGATCGCCGGCTTCTAGCGTAGCTGCAGGTGCGCAGCCATGCGAGCAGCCGCCCGGCGGGGTGCATGCCGAAGAATCCTGCCCGCCGCTCGCCGCCGCTGCCGCCGCCGCTGCCGCTGCCCACTCCGCTGCTCAAGCGCCTTCAAACATGCAGGCATGCGACCGTCGTTAGCGTACCTGCTGGTCCTGGCGTTCGCATGGAGCGGAGCAGGCGGGTCTGCAGCCAGTGCCTGCATCCGCACTTGGCAGCCATGTCTGAAAGGTGGTGCACGTCCCACATTGCCGCCGCCAGCCCACCCTGCCGCCCATCCTCGTCACCTGCAGGCGCCTTTGAGCCTCTCGAGAATGAGGGGCTGCCGCAGTTCACCCAGGGACTCTACATCGTCAATTCCCTGGCTGGGGAGGCAGCCGGCAGCCAGTTTCTGAACACAATCCTTGTGAGAGGCGGGGGCGAGACTGCTGGGGCAGACCCCTCGTTGCATATTTGAGCGACGTGCTGGCTTTGAGACACTGCATCATGATGCGAAGCAAAGCCTCCTTCTCTCTCATGCCATGACTCTTGAAAGAAGGGTTTCTTCCGGCTAGCGGTGGCCAATGCACCCACTGCACGTTCTCTGCCCGCCCACTGTAGGTGTCCAACACCACGCACCACTTTTCAACGATGACATACGATCCCGAAGTTGGCGACAACCAGTACACACACGCAAACTTCAGCAGCTGGGAGTGTGTGCCCTCGGATGCGCTGCCTGGTGCGCAGAGGCCACGCTGCTGCCCTTACATGCATGTTGTATGGACAAGGCATTGCGGAGGGCGTGGATGCCCTCCCATTCGCTGCCCAGCCATTTTTGCCCGAGCACGAATGCACTGTGACGTGGAAACAGAGCTGCTATAGTGGCGGCCAGAGCCACCCCGTGCTGCAGAGCAGCGCAGACATGTTGCTGTTCCCATCTGTTGTGCTGGCATGCAACGCCGGGCTAACGTTCCCTTATTTTCTGCTGCTTGCGGCCGCAGGCGCATTCAGGGCCATCCACTCAGGATACACGTTGGATCCATCTGGGGCAATCGGTGCGTCCAGGGCTCGAGCAACTTGCTAGGATCAACTCTTGCGCCAATCCCCGCCCGCCCCAGGCCACCTGCCCTGCCCAGCTGCTGGCCGGCAAGGCTGTCGCAACTGCTGCTGCCGCGCTGCTTCATCGCATGCGCCCATGCCTTTGAAGTGATCGCGTGCCAAGCGGCACCGCTCCTGTCCTCACCATGCAGTTGGTTACGTGGACCGCTGCTACCTCTTCTCCCGAGAGGAGGACAGCTTCCACCTGCTGCGCCTGTGAGTTGCATCGCACTCATTGCGCTGGTCTGCAGCTGCTGTGCACGCTTTGCCTGCTGAGCTGTGCGGTGCAGCCACATCGCTGCTGCGGCAACGCACCCCGCAGAGCTGTACACGTGTTTCCTGCACGCCGAGGCGCCTCATGTCACAGCCACTGCTTCTTCTTCCGTTGAACCTCAGCCTCACCCTGCAACCGCCGCCGTCCTTCCATGCCTGCAGCGCGGTGGCATACGGACCAAAGGAGAGTGGGGTTGACGGTGCCGAGTGCCCCAGTCCAGACACACTTGATGGGGCAACGCTGGCCATGAACGTGACGTGGCAGTTTGTGCCGATAGCCGCCTTCCCGGGAGAGCCTAGCCCCTGCTTCTGATTAGATCAGGCGGACGTATACGTGAGCGAATGAGCCGCCAGCCAACAATGTACTGTCGCTGCGCATCGACATGCACTGCTGAATAAGGACGGCTGCTGCGGGGCGCTGAGCGCGCTGCCGCCGCTGTTGGACGTTCCGTCAACATGGCATACTCACATTCCCTGCCACATTCCTTGGAGCAATTGTTTCGACCTATTCCATCACCCTCTTTCCACTTCTCACCCCTGCTGTGCCCATCTTCACCTCCCGCTACTTCTTACTTCTTACTGCACATGTGTCACATGCGTTGCACACTTTGCAACGATCATGATCAGACGACACATTCATCTGCATATGATGCAGCACAGGGCCGCAGCACTGCCGCCGCTGCCGCCGCCGCCGTCGCCACCGCCGGGGCCCAGTCCCCGGCCATTGGTGTGGCCCGCCATGCTATTGAGCGCATTCCAACCAGCCTACAACGCAGCGGGACGCGGTCTGGCCCCTCCTCGCGGTCCCATGGCGTGAGTCCCATTTCTCATTTTTTCTTCACACTGGCCTTTGCGCCCAAACCCGCTGTCGGCGTTTGTAACGACTTCGTACAACACACTTGAAACAGATTCAGCTGTGCCAAAGGCCACGCCGCTGAAGTCCCGTGTCGGGCTGCCGAAACCGGTCAGCGGGGACACCTTCTTCGCACCCGGCAGACACAGCGAACCGCCGGCGACCACCGGCGCGCGACGGCCGTGCAATCCCCGCCCTAGCCCAGGATCCCGCCGGCCGGCCGCTCACGTGCCGCTTCGCCTTGCCTGCCGCTGCGATCGGCATCACTTGCGAGATCCCCGCAACTCAGACGATGCGCAGTGCAGGTGAACACTAAACTTGCCCTGCACTACACCCGCTCTGCATTCTCTAAGCCTTCTGGCGCTGCTTGAATGATGCAGGCCGCCTCGCTTGCGCAGCAGCAGCGTCAATCTGCCTGCTGTGCGCCTCGCTTGTGGCGGGCCGGACGCTGCTGGAAGGCCTGCCGTTTGACATGCCATCAGAATGCGCCGGAATTGCGAGCGTGAACGTGCTGAGACTGCTGCAGCAAATACAGCGTGACTGCCCGCGGCCGCCGCCGGAGGGCTACAACTGTCCGGGCAGCTGCGGCGATGCGCTGGCGTCGGTGAGCAAGGGGCGGTGGCAGCTTCACCTGCGCCTTGTGAACCAGCTATACGTGCATGTCTTCGCAGCCGGCAGCACCTGAAGAGCAACCCTTGACCATGCAACACTCCATTGCCTGGCCAGATCAAGTACAGATGCGCCGAGGCGGCCGCGGCTGCTCAGGCCCAGGCCAGCGGCGGCGATTTGAAGGCAGAAGGCGAATGGATGTGAGACCCGTGAAGGCAGATTGGGTTTATGGCATTCAGTATAGGCGCTGAGAGCGCTCAGCTCTCGGCGTCTTCAACCGACGCCCAAGGGCGTATCACTTTCTTTCTTTCTTTCTTTATGGCATTCAGTGCCAGCTTGGGCCAAGTTGGTGCGCCCCCTGCGTGTTTGTTTTGGAAGCTGGCTTTTAGCCTGAACTTATCCTTTCCCGCCCCGCCTGCGTCCAACTGCGCAGAAAGAGCCTGTTCAGGGCCTGCCCCTGGGCGATCCTGGGCAAGAGGGTGCAGACGCAAGCGCCAGGTCAGCACCAGTTGCATGGCTGTCCTGCCAGCAGCTGACGTGGTGGCGATGGCCGTTGCACGGCATCTGCATCGTCCCAAGTTTAACAAGGCAATGCCCCTCAACCACCGCAGGCAACTCGTCAGCTGGCCAGCCGCAAGGTAGCCCCGTGCCGCCGGCCAGCCCCCCGGCTGCGCCTGTGGATGGCAACACCAGTGCAGGAGCGGGGGACTGGTCGCCTTGGCTGGGACGGTCCACTCCGCAGAGCGTTATGGCCGTGTGCCCCTGCCCTGGATACATACAGGTAGGCGAGAGAGACAGATAACTGGCTGCCTGCCCCAACAAGCATTCCAGAAGTGCGGGATCCATCAAACCGAGCCAAGGCCTGCATGCCATGGCACGTGCGCCCAGCGCCTGTTGCGCGGTGCGGCTCAGCTGCAGCAACATCCCGCACCCCTTCTCTGCTCACCTCCGGCCCTCCCTGCAGGGGTTTTCGGTTTGGTATGAGCAGGGCCGGAACGTCTCATTTGAGGATGCTGGCCCCATCATCGGCCTGACGGCGCACTGCACCCCATACTTGCTGGCTGGCCAGCAGCCAGGCGCCTTGGTTGAACTGCAGGTGTTCCCTGGGCAAGGGCCGCCCGATTTCTTGCTCAACTTTACGAGCGGCCTGCCTAATGTGACCGTCAAGTATGGCCAGTTTTTGGACAGCTTCCTGGGAGCGGGTGGCGCAGGAACGTCACAGGTGCGCTGCCGCACGCACTGCTGGCAGCGGCGCTAGCGCTGGGAGCGGAATGGCCTGCTTCCTTGCAATGCAGCAGCGCTGCTTGCTTTCAAGCTGGCGAGGAAACTGCGCACCTTCTGCCACAGCGTGTTACCCCAGCACCTGCCGCAGGGCGAGGCCAGCTGCCGGCCCGGCCACGTGATCACCGGCATTCACGTTGCTTGGGAGCCCGCACCTGTGGCCCCCTTTTCAAACCTTGCCACTGGCGTCATGGTGCACTGCTCCGACCCCAACACTTGTCCTGGGTCATCGGCTGATGCACCAGCGCCTACATATCCTGCCAGCAGCCCGCCACCGGGGCCACCCAAACATGATATCCCATCTGGCACTTGGTCGGATGGCAGCCCCGCACCGCCCACCAGCCCCCCTGCTGCGCCTGTGGACGGCAACTCTAGTGTGGGAGTGAGGGACTGGTCGCCTTGGCTGGGCCCGTCCACTCCGCAGAGCACCATAGGCATTTGCCCCTGCCCTGGATTTATCCAGGTACGCAGCAGGCGCAGCTGCCGGCAGCCAATAGTGCCTGATTTGAAGCTCACCCAGCCGGGGGCTAGCCTGCCGTCATCTGCCTGCTTTGGTCTTCAGTTGAGTCCATGTTCCCTCTTATATGTGGCCCTCCTCTGGTTGCCTGGCCTGCCCCACAGAGCTTTTCAGTTTGGTATGAGAAGGGCATGCGTGCTACACCTGCCGACAGGAGCCCCATCAGCGGCTTGATAGCAAAATGCGCTGGAGGCAACAACGAGGAGGCATCACTTGAGGTAGGAAGGACCCTTGCAAGCCTGCGTGGTGAGTGGATGCTGCAGCAGCAAGCTGGTGATCAGCTGCTAATACAGGCCGCCTTGCAATACCACGCATGCAGGTGTTTCCCGGGCAGGGCTCGCCCAAAGCCACGCTCAACTTTCCGACCGGAATCACAAGCGTGGCGGTGCAGCTGGGCCAATTCTTGGACAGCTTTATGGGAGCGGGCGGCACCGGCACGACGCAGGTGCGTTGCAAGCGGGCGCCTGGTGTGAGCGCTGCTGGCCTTAAGGCAGAAGCTTCTGCTCAAGAAAAGCATCAGGCCAGCCGCTGAAGCTGCCCCTGTTCCCAACGGCGTACGCCGGCCGGTTGCAGACAAACTTCACCTGCCAGCGGCCCGGCCAGCGGATCACTGGTTTCCAGGCGGCCTGGGAGCCGTCTCCTGTGCGACCTGGCACCAACATCGCCACTGGCGTCAGGGTGCACTGCTCCGACCCTGACATCTGTATTGCGGCATCGTGGGATGCACTCCCATCTGGCACTTGGTCAGAGTGGCTTGGCCCCGGGCATGGGCCATCGCACTATGGCGGCATCTGCCCCTGCAACTCAACGCTGCAGGTGTGCGCACCATAGCCCAGTACACGGCTTTTCTTGTTGTATTGCCAGGGGCGTGCCTGGTTGCTCAGGGGCATTCCGGCAGCCGAGTACGCAACATGGGTAGCGCCAGCTCGTGCTGCCCCACGCTCGTTGGCCCGCCATGATGCTTAACCGCTGCTGCCTTTGGCGCCACTGGCGCTACAGAAATGGATGGCCTGGGGGAGCGGCGGCCGCGATGTAAGCTTGGCAGGAGTCTCAGCGGAATGTGCCTCACAGAATGGCACCTTCGCGGTGAGCTGTGCTGTGTCCTTTGTCACAATTGTGACAGATGATTGAACGGCATACCGCTGGCACGGTGCACTAGCGCAACGATTCACGGCCTGTTGCACAAAATCATCCCCTGCAGATCTATCCTGTGCCGCCCAACGTTCCTCATTTCAATAGCAATGTCAGCCCAGCTGGGTTCACATCGGTCAATGGCACTGCCAACGATTCCTTCCTGCAAAGCATGAATGGGGTAGGGACAGCAGGACCCGTTCCGTTTGAGTACGCTTGCCAATCTGGCATCATACTTGGCTTGGACGTGAGCTGTGTTGTGTTGCTGCTGCCTGTGATCATTGCATGTTGCACATGGCATGCTGAGCGGACAAGTCTGCAGCCTGCTGCTTCAATGCCTTGGGAGGCACCCTTTGCAAACCCGGACTGTTGGCTAGCGCCCCAACCGACGTTCTTAACAACTATGTTTCCCCTCGCGGAGGCAAGAAGTGCCGTCTTGCATGCTCCCTCTGGTGCAGATGGCCATGAATGCGACGGCCGCAGGCGTGGATTTTGTGAGCGGAGTGCGCTTCCTTTGCGGCAACCCGAATTGCAGTTCCTCCGCCCAATAGCTGAGTAACTGGCCAGGTAAATTCGGATAGAACATCGTTTCTGCCCGGCCTGTTTACCAGTCTCATTGACCAGCTCAGCCCTGTTGCACACGTCTTCACTGCCACCTTGATCTCTTCCTACCACGTATCACATGCACTGGCAGTGTGCACCAAGCAATGTGCAAATGTACAAAGAGAACAGCTAATCAGTCACCACGCACTGGCCACATCAGCTCCTGCATCCCCTCACCACAGCATGGGGCCAGCCGCCGCCGCAGCAGCAGCAGCGCCTGCTCCCGCTGCCGCCGCAGCGGCGTCGCCGTCCTCAGCTGCTGCCCCGCCCTGTCCAGCACCGTCGCCGCCTGCTGCGCCCCCAGCAGCGCCCGCTATCAGCTCAGCCAGCCGCTGGGTGTATGGCTTGGAGTTGTGGTGGCGCTTGGCGTCGGTCAGGGCAGCGGCATCGTCCCAGGGGGACAGCAATCGTTTGAGCATGGTAGTGGGCAGCGGGCGGCGGTTCATCCCTCCCAATGCAAATTGACCTCTGGTGTCTGGCGACAGCACACTCAGTGCATTGCAAGGGCTTTTGCGCACACATAATCAGCGGTTTCCAGCTCAAGCGCAGCAAGTGTGAGCCTGCTAGAAAACATGTTGCTTCACAGCGCTGTCGCAGCCGCCCCTCACCCGTTTCAATGTAGTAAGCGATGCTGGCCACCGAACAGGTGTAGAACGACGGCAGCCCGTTGTCGCGCAGCAGCTGCGCCACGCGCGCACTGCGCTCAGACCTGGCCTGCTGCTGCAGCTGCCGCTGCTCTGCCAGCTCCTGCGCACGCTGGTCGAGTTTCGCATGCCGCTCGTGCTCAGCCCGCGCCGCCGCCAGCAGAGCAGCGTCGTCGCCTTCTCCTGCAGGCGGCAGAAGCGCAGCATGCCATGAGCACAGGGCTAAGGCGCAGCGCAGATCGTCTCTGGGCTGGCCATACAGGTTCGCAAGTGTTGCGCCCAAAACCAACAGCGAGTTCCCAGGCAGTTCAGACGCCTCCTATAAAGAGCGACCTTTCATGCCGCAGGTTGGTGGACTACGCCGATGTAGTTTACGCCATGCACTTCACTCAGCCCTGCATCCCGCAGCAGCGTCTCCACGTGCGAGCGCCGCTCCTGCATGCAGGACCAAACACTGGCGCCAGCTCAGGTAGCCGCACGGATGCTTACATGACCGCCATACGCGCAGAAGCCAGTGACAGCCAGCTGCTCTCAGCAGGCAATTGAAGGCTGATTTGAGCAACCCCAGCAAGTTCGGTGGCGCTTCAGAGTATGTTGTGTCGCGCACCTTTTGCTCCTCCCGCTCCTGCAGGCGGGCCTGCACCGCTGGCACCAAGTCCTCCTCGTTACCCATCTCTGCAAACAGCATAGCAGAGGCATGCAGGCCACAGTGAGCTCGGATGCAAGCAACCAGATGCAGAGGACAGAATTGCCGCCTGGTGCACAGCACAGCACCTGAACTTCATGCTTGAAGCGCACACCTGATCAATGGCGACATCAGCTGGGTGCATCCGCTCATGCCGCATGGCAGGCGAGAAGTCATGTGCAGCTAGACACAGCTGAACGCACCCTTCACCCCGCACCTTCGTGCACAAAACTGGACAGCTCCGGCACATCATAGATGCTGCGCCCTGTCCAGTCAATGCCAGCTGCTTCCAGGGCCGCAAGCGCCCTGTCGCGCCGCTCGTTCACTGCCAGTTTGCGCTGCCTTACAGCCTCCTCGCGTGCCGCCTGCTTCTCCTGAGCGGCACGGACCGTCTCCACAATGCTGTCAATGCTGCCCGCGCTGCTGGCGATGTAGCTGCTGGCGCCTGGGAAGTTGTACTGCGGTGGCGCGAGGGATGAAGAGACAGGCAATCAAGTTTGGGCCCCCAAAGGTTGCAGACATCTAATACCACGTTGGATGGCAAGTGCTGCAGAGTTTCGTAGCTTTGCACAGCAAGCGCCAAGCGGCAGGTGCAGGCTACGCAACACACAAGCTGAAAGTTCAACGCTCATTGAGGCTGGGTATGACAGCCATGGCGCACTGCATGTACTTTCTTTAATGTACTCTGCCGTGGTGTACCACTCCGGGACGCCCTCCCAAAGCCCCTCCAGCTCCAGCCGCTCATGCAGCGCCGCCTGCCTCTGGGCTTGCCCCTCCTTCTTGGCTGCAGGTAGGGAGGGGAAACAAGTCAACAGCATGCACAGCAGGACTCGCCAGCGGCTGGCTGCGCTTCTGTGCCGCGCTGGCTGCACAGTGAGCTGCAGGGCGGGATGGCACAAGCACCGCCCAGCGCGGCGCAGTGCGAGAGCCGTGCAACCCTCCAGGATTGTGCAGGACTCGAGGGCAGAAAGACCCTCACCCTTCTCCTTCTTGGCCGCCGCCACGACCGAAGCCACAGTTTCCTTGCCCTCGCCGGCCAGGAAGCGCTGTGCAGCAGGCAGAACCAACCACTGCATCGTGGTGGATCCGGACAGGCCCTCCTCGTCCAGCCTGCACCGAAAGAAGGGCAGGAAAGAAGGGCGGAAGCAGGTCCCATCAGTTGCACCCAATGCTGGCATCGAACAGCAACAGCAACTGCTTCCAAGCGCATGCGCAACCACTGCGCCCTGATGCAAATTTGCTCGAACCACCAGCATGCCGCAGCTCACCGCTTGACCAGTTTCTGCCGCCGCTCCGCCACACGAGCCTCCTTCTCTTCTGTCTTCTTCAGGCCCGCCGCCACCTCTGCCGCTGTGCTCCGGCCGTGCTGCATGTGCAGAAGAGGGCAGGCAGTAACTGTAGTCATGGCGAGCCGCAGCAAGATGAGCATGGCAGCTGCAACATGATACTCCGTCACACACATTGGTCCCGCACGCTGCACCAGCTTGTGTGAGCACATGTGGCCTGACAAGCGGCGGGTGGGACATGCTATGGAAGCAGCCGATCCCAAACAGCACTGCCTACCCACCTTGATGAACCCAGTCACTTCTCCGTGCTTGCGGTAGCGCCAGCTGTTGAGCCCTTCCGCCTGCATGGCAGCCTCCATCTCCTGCCTGCAAAGCGGCGGAAGCAACACAGAAAATCTGTGGCCAGTACACTCGCTCTTGCAGAGTGCAGCGGAAGCAGCACGCAGTGTGTGTTGCTTGCCTGTCTTTCCGCATCCCAGCGGCACATAAGCAGCACGCGCAACAACCGGCAGCGGTGCGCAGTGGCTTTGGCTGCGATGCGCATGGTTGGCCTGCCCTGCAACCTCATACCACCCCGGCCCGCCTCACTTGCGCCGCTCGGTGTTGCCCTGGCGCGTGGCCTTCACCTTCTGCCCCCGCTCCTGCGCCTTGGCCTT
>VFQQ010002063.1_pt1 | contig 24611 bp, 25 predicted proteins | sample 3512341 | NCBI WGS metagenome assembly VFQQ01 (sample SAMN10412373, study PRJNA504923) | tailings metagenome | isolation source: Relicate 2 Philex TSF1 revegetated site | place: Philippines: Tuba, Benguet | collected 2017-08-29 | reverse complement strand
TCATCTGCATGTCGCCATACTCGATGCCGTTGTGGACCATCTTCACGTAGTGGCCGGCGCCGTTCTCGCCGATGTAGGCGGTGCAGGGGACGCCGCCGGTGACGGGCCGGCCGGGCTGGGCGCCGGCGAGCGGACGGCCGGTCTTCGCGTCGACCTTGGCCGCGATGGCTTCCCAGATGGGCTGCAATTCCTTGAACGCGGCGCGGTCGCCGCCGGGCATGAGGGACGGGCCGAAGCGTGCGCCTTCCTCGCCACCGGAGACGCCGGAGCCGATGAAGCGGAGGCCTTTTTCCTGCAGCGCCTTTTCGCGGCGGATGGTGTCGGTCCAGAGCGCGTTGCCGCCGTCGATGATGATGTCGCCCGGCTCGAACACGGCGGCGAGGCCGTCGATGACGGCGTCGGTGGCCTTTCCGGCCTGGACGAGGATGACGGCCTTGCGCGGGCGCGCGAGGGAGGCGGCGAATTCCGCGAGCGTCTTCGTCGCGACGAGACCGCCGGGCGTGCCGGGATTGGCGGCGACGAACTGTTCGGTCTTCTCGACGGTGCGGTTGTAGACCGAAATCTGAAAGCCGTGGTCGGCGATGTTGAGGGCGAGGTTCTGGCCCATCACCGCGAGGCCGACGAGTCCGATGTCCGAGTGGGTCTTGGCCATAAGCGACCGGCACGCTAAGCGCCGGGGCCGGAAACACGAAGCGAAACCTGCGCCGTGACGCAGTATTAGGCGCGTCCGGCCGCGGCGAGGACCCCTCCGGCCGCCGCCTCAGCCGCCGCTCTTCTGCTTGTAGTGTCCGGCGCTGGGGAAGAAGGGGGCGATCTTGTCGACGATCGGGGTCATCCAGCGCGGCTCGTTGCGGTTGTAGACCCAGGAGAAGAAGAAGACCGTCACCACGACGAAGACGATGACGCCGAGGACGATTTTGTTCATCTGCGCGACCTTGCGCAGGATGACGACGGCGGCGACGAGGGCGGCGATGGCGATGCCCAGCTTGATCCAGGTGGCGGGCGGGATGGTCTGGACCTTTTCCAACGCGGACGTGGCGAGGAGGAGCATCATGGTTCGACGGCTAGCGGGAATGGCCGGGCAGACGAGACGATTTTCCGGCCGCGGCGGCTTTGACGAGTGTTTGGCAATCGGCCGCCGGCGCAAAAAAGCCCCGCGGGCGGCGGGGCGAAATCGGCGGGCGGGGCGATTACTTCGCGCCGAGTTGGGCGAGGTATTTCGCCGGACCGTCGCCGCGGCCGTAACCGACGACCTTGGCCACTTCCTTCCCCTGCGCGTCGTAGACGAACATCGTGGGGAAGCCGGGCACGGCGAACTCCTCTTTCAGGCGCATGAGCTTCGCCAGTGCGGGATCGGCGGCGACTTTTGCCGGCGTGCGGTCGCTGGCGCGCGGGTAATCGAGCTTCACGAGCACCTTGTCTTTCGCCCACGCGGCGAATTCGGCCGTCGTGAGGACCTCGGCGTGGAGCGCCTTGCAGGGCGGGCACCAAGTCGAGCCGGTGAACTCGACGACGAGCTGCTTGCCCTCGGCGGCGGCCTGCGCCTTGCCGGCGTCGAGGTCGGTCAGCCAGCCTTCGTAGGCGTGCAGCGGGAGGACGAGGATCGCGAGCAGGCTCGCGAGGGAGAGGAGGCGGGTGGGCTTCATGCGGAAAGTGAGAGCGCCGGGCGGGCGGTTTTGTTCCCGGAGGCAAATCTGGCGGGGGTGATTGCAGGGCGGGGTCTCCTGACCCCGCCGCGGACGTGATGCAGGCTGCGCAACCTCGGCGGGGTCGGGAGACCCCGCCCTACAAAAAAAAAGGGTTATCGCGAGATGGTGCTCAATACCGCCGGGGCAGGCCGAGGTAGTCGAGGAGCCAGGCTTCCTGCCAGACGCGGAAGCGGCCTTCGGGCGTGATCTTGCCGTGCTCCTCGCGCTCGGCGTGCGGCAACAGGAAACCGAGCTCGGTGTTGAGCATCTCCATGTGCTGCTGCTGGCGGTTGAGGTCGTCGAGCGGCTCGGTCTGCCACGGCACGGCGGTCTCGCCGGCGGCGCGCAGGCGCGCCTGATGCCAGGCGACGAGCCGCGGGAGCGAACGCCGCCACGGGCTGCGGTCGATGAACCAGTGCTCGGGATAGAATCCGCCGAAGGGGAGGAAGAAGTTGTCCGTCACGTAGCGCCGCCCGCTCGCGGTCTCGCTCGCGAGGCTGTAGCAGACGGTGATGGCGCCGCTGTCCTGCGGGAGGAACGCCACCTGCACGCGCAGCGCGCGGTCGTGGCTCTCGTAGATCGAGACGCGCAGCCAGATGCCGCCGCCGACCTCGGCCTTCAGCGCCTGCACGGCGGTGAAGCGGTTGTCGCGCAGCCAGTCGCGCACGCGAAGGAGGCGCTGTTGCACGGGCCACTCGTCGCCGCTGACGTTGGCGGTGAACTTCGGGAACAGCGGCAGCGGGCTGAGGCTGATGGCGGAGACGCGCAGCCAGTTGAAGCCGGACTCGAGCAGGAACCACGCGAGGAAGGCCGCCGCCGCCACGACCCAGAACGGCCGGTCGAGCCCGTCGAAGCGCGCGTTCGTCTCCGCCACGAAGAGCGCGAAGAGGATCCAGCGCAGCCAGCGGATGGGGATGGCGAGCAGCGGCGAGGCGACGCGCAGGTTCACGTAGAACAGCACGAGCAGCACCGCGGCGGCGGGCGCGAGGATGAACGTGAGCATCTCACTCATGGTGCGATGTCCGGTGGGGGCCGGCGGCGCGGGACCGCCGCGGCGGAGGCGCGGCCGGCGCTCAGCTCAGGCGGACCGGCATGATGACGCACACGAAGCTCTCGAGGGTCTTGAACACGCCGGGGCTGACCTCGTCCTTGAGCTCGAAGAACACCTCGTCCTTCGTGAGCGCGCGGAGCGGGTCCATGATGAATTGCGGGTTGAACGCCACCTGCAGGTCGGGGCCGCTGTAGTCGATCGCGACCGACTCGTGCGACTCGCCGAAGTCGGGCGAGGAGGCGGTGATCTCGAGCTTGTTGGCGGAGAGTTTGATCTTCACCGAGTTCGACTTCTCGCTCGTGACGAGCGCGGCGCGGTGCACGCACTGGAGGAAGAGCTCACGCTCGAGCTTGATGCGCTGGTGCGTCTCCTTCGGGATGACCTGCTGGTAATTCGGGTAGTTGCCCTCGACGACCTTCGAGAAGAGGTAGATCGCGTCGGTCAGGCCGGAGTTGTCCTTGTTCGTGTCGATCTGGAACGCGGCGCGGCGGTCGTTGAACGCGATGGTGAGCTTGTCGCCCTTGCCGAGGAGGCGGAGGAGCTCGGCGACGGTCTTGGCGGGGAGGATGATGGCGCCGGCGTTGGCGGCGGGCACGGCCATCTCCTTCGAGACGAGCGCGAGGCGGCGGCCGTCGGTGGCGACGAGCGCGAGCTTGCCGTCCTTGAAGTTGAAATAGACGCCGTTGAGGATGTAGCGCGTCTCGTCGGTCGACTGCGCGTAGGCAACGTTGCCGAGCATGCCGGCGAGCTCGCCCTGCTCGAGGGCAAAGCTCTTGTCCTCGGCGGTGTCGGGGAGCTTCGGGAACTCCTCGGCGCCGATGCCCATGATCTTGAAGTTGGAGCCGCCGGACGCGATCTTGACCTGGTGGTTGGCGCCGGCGTCGACGGTGACATCGACGTTGGGCAGCTCGCGGACGATGGTGGCGAGGCGCTTGACCGGGAGCGTGACGCTGCCGCCTTCCTTCACCTCGGCCTTGATGCGGCAGCGGATGCCGAGGTCGAGGTTCGTCGTCGTGAGCGAGATGTGATCCTTTTCGGCCTCGATCAGCACGTTGCTCAGGATGGGCATCGCGGCCTTCGAGCCCACGACGTTGAGGACCTGGGCCAGGCCGTTGCTGAAGTGGTCGCGATTGATCTTAAATTTCATCGGGCAGGCAATTTGGGTTCCCCACAAAAGGATGGGATAGAGAGGGATTCAACAAGATAGTATCCGTATTATTATGCTCCCCGAATATCGCGGTAACCGGTCCGCCGCCAGAGGGAAAATCGACCTGCGGCGGCGCTGCGAGCAAGTCCGGAAAACGTGCGAACAAGTGCGGGGTTGTTCACACCCGAAAGTTATTCAGGCGCTTCCTCGCGATTCTTCACAACGCGATTGCGAAGAACCCGCATCCGCGCGTGCCGGGCGGCGCGCTGGTAGTGCGTGAAGAGCCCGTAGGCGATGTAACCGAGGAAGAGGAAGAAGAAGGCCACCTCGCGCAGCTTCCACAGCAACGCGACGGCGATGACGACGACCACAAAGGTGCGGAAGCGCGTCTTGGTCTCCCAGTTGACCGCCTTGAAGCTCGGGTAGCGCACGGTGCTGACCATGAGCATGGCGACGAGGATGAGCAGGAAGGGCAGGGCGAGCGTGAGCTGGCGCAGCTCGCGGGCGTTGGCGGCGAGATTGAGCAACAGGAGCACGAGCGAGGCCACGGTGCCGGCGGCGGCGGGAATGGGCAGGCCGACGAAATCCTTGTGCGACTCGGCCTCGCTGCGATGGAGGAGGGGATTGGTGATGACGTTGAAGCGCGCCAGACGCACCGCGCCGCAGAGCAGGTAGATGAACGCGATCAGCCACCCGAACTCGCGGAACCACTGGTAGTCGCCGCGCGGCGCGAGGATGAGGAAGAACACCATCAGTGCCGGCGCCACGCCGAACGAGATCACGTCCGCCAGCGAGTCGAACTCCGCGCCGAAGAGCGACGTGCGCCCGCCCCAGCGCGCCAGCCGGCCGTCGAGCATGTCGAACACCACCGCGAGCAAAATGAACCACACCGCCTGCGTGTAGAGCTCGAAGGCCGAGAGGTTGCCGTGCAGCGAGGCGTATTCGCCGGCGTCGGTGATGAGGCGCGCCTGGATGCACTTGATCACGGCCACGAAGCCGCAGAACAGGTTGCCGGCCGTCATCAGGTTCGGCAGGAAATAGATCCGGCTCGCCTGCGTGACGTTGTAGGGATTGTCGCGGTCTTCGAGGTCGGACATGGGCGGCGGGAAGCGGCTTACTTCTTCGTCAGGCTCTCAAGGTAGCGCCAGAACTTCGAGTGCTGCTCGAAGAGCTGCTGCTCGGAGACGGGCAGCTTCAGGCGGAAGAGCGCGTCCTCGAGCGAATCCTTGTGCAGGATATAGTGCGTGTGGAGCTTGTCGCCGTCGACCGTGAAGTAGAACCGGAAATCCCCGGCGCGCAGGCGGTAGAAGTCCACGCCGTCGCGCGTGAACTTGCCCAGCGGCTCGCGCGGCTGCGCGAGGTCGGCCGGCTTCACCTTGCTGATGGGCTCGATGGCCTCCATCTGCGCCAGTTTGTCGAGCCGGTTGAGCTCGCGCATGCTTTGCTCGGAGAAAGTGACTTGGAACATGGGACGTGGCGCCGGGGCGGGGAAGGGGAGGGCGGGCATCCTCCTTCGGACCGCAACGGCGGAAAAAGTTCTCTAGCGCGCCACCCCCGTGCAGCAACGCTAATCACCAGCCCGCCGCCGCTCGCGCCGCGCCGCGCGCCCGCATCTTTGTTGCGCGGCCCCGGCGCCGCGCTAGAACCGGCGCCCTCCCCATCGCCATGCCTGTCACTCTTTCCGAGGTGCGCGCCGCGCGCCGGCGCATCGCCGGCGGCATCGTCGTCACGAACTGCCCCGCCTCCGTTCCGCTCTCCGAGCTGACCGGCGCGCAGGTCTTCTGCAAACTCGACAACCGCCAGCGCACCGGCTCGTTCAAGGAACGCGGCGCGCGCAACGCGCTCCTCCGCCTCACGCCCGCCCAGCGCAAGCGCGGCGTCGTCGCCGCCTCCGCCGGCAACCACGCCGCCGCCCTCGCCTACCACGGCAAGCTGCTCAAGGTGCCCGTCACGGTCGTCATGCCGGACTACGCGCCGTTGATCAAAATCAGCACCTGCAAGAAACTCGGCGCGCGTGTGCTCGTGCAGGGCCGCGACTTCGCCGAGGCCCGCGCCCACGCCGACGCGCTCGTCGCGAGCGAGGGCTACACCTACATCCACGGCTTCGACGCGCCCGACATCATCGCCGGTCAGGGCACGCTCGCGCTCGAGGTGCTCGAGCAGGTGCCCGACGTCGACGCCATCGTGTGCCCCGTCGGCGGCGGCGGCCTGCTCGCCGGCGTCGCGCTCGCGGTCAAGTCGCTCCGGCCGCGCGTGAAGGTCATCGCCGTCGAAAGCACCGCCACCGGCAACCTCGCCGCCGCGCTCGCGGCCGGGAAACCGGTCGTGGTCGGCCGCCGCCCCACGCTCGCCGACGGCCTCGCCACGCTCACGGTCGGGCCCAATTCCTTCTCGCTCATCCGCGACCGCGTCGACCGCGTCGTCTCCGTGACGGAGAACGAGATCTCGCTCGCGATCCTCCGCATGCTCGAGATCGAGAAGCTCGTCGTCGAGGGCGCCGCCGCCACGCCGCTCGCCGCACTCCTCGCCGGCAAACTGCCCGAGCTCCGCGGCCAGAAGGTCGTGCTCGTCGTCTGCGGCGGCAACATCGACCCCGCCATCCTCAGTCGCGTGATCGAGAAGGGCCTCGTCAACGACGGCCGCCTCACCCGCTTCACCGTCGAGATCAGCGACCGCCCCGGCGGCCTCGCCGCGCTCGCGCGCGTGATCGCGGAGTCCGGCGCCAGCTTCAAGGACATCGAGCACGACCGCGCCTTCAGCGGCCCCGACGTGCACGCCGTCAACGCCATCTGCACGATCGAGACCCGCGACCACGCCCACATCCGCGCGCTCCACCGCGCCCTGAAGAAAAACCACTTCCGCGTCGTCGTTGCGAAATAGCCCGGCGCGACCCGGGCCGGATGGACTCGGGGATTCCCCTACGCAGAAATGCGCAGTCGCGCCCCTGCGCCCTTGCGTCCGTTTTTCACATCCCTCAGTTTAAAGGTTCAGGGAGCACACCACACGACCCCGGCCCTCTCCTCCGCCGCCCTCGCGCGGCACCGGATCCCTCTTTCCCTCAACCCACCTCGATCGCCATGCATCACCAGGTCTTCCGCTTGCTCGCCACGCTCGTCGTCGGCTTCTCCAGCCTCACCGCGTCGCTCTTTGCCCAGCCCGCCGCTGACGCCAAGACCTACAAGGTCGCCATCGTCACCACGAACCGCGCCGGCAACGTCGGCGACACCGAGCTCGGCGCGCTCGAGGACTACGTGACCGGCAAGGTCACCAACCTCGGCGTCCAGGTCATCAGCGCCGAGACCATGATGAACGCCGTCGGCAACATGGAGCCCAACGCCCGGAAGGCGAAGCTCGACGTCGAGATGTCGCAGGCCACCTCCGCCATCCGCCTCGCGCAGACCCTCGGCGCCGACTACCTCATGCAGGTCACGCTCACGGGCTTCGACTCCAACACCCGCAACGTCGACGCCTACGGCGTGAAGCAGGCCAACGAGGAGCGCGTCGTCCGCGTCACCTACAAGATCCTCGACGGCGTCTCCGGCGCCAGCCTCGCCGCCGACACCGTGCGCGCCGCCAAGACCTTCCAGCAGACCGCCGCGGCGAGCGAGGACCGCTCCAGCGTGCTCAACGATCTCCTCGACGAGGCCGCCGGCAAGGTCGCCACCAGCCTCCAGCGCGCCATCGCCCGCGGCCGGATCACCGCGCCCGCCGGTGTCGGTGCCGACGTCACCGTCGAGCTCACCACCGAGGTCGCCGACCTCTACGTCCCCGACGTGCGCATCGGCGCCGAGAACACGATCAGCATCTCCGACAGCAAGTTCAAGGTCTCCGCCCTCTCCGCCACCGTCGAGGTCGACGGCATCGCCGTCGGCACCGCGCCCGGCCGCATCACCGCCAAACCCGGCCTGCACAAGCTCCGCGTCGTCCGCGAGGGCTTCAAGCCCTGGGAGCGCACCGTCAACTTCACCGCCGGCCAGAAGCTCAACGTCACCCTCGAGATGTCCGACGAAGCCTATGCCCGCTGGAAGGACGCCACCGCGTTCATGAACAACCTCAAGAACGGCGCCAAGCTCACCGACGCCGAGGTCAAGCGCCTCGAGGGCGAGGCCAAGATGCTCGAGCAATCCGGCTTCAAGGTGAACACCACCGACGCCCCCGCCATCCACCAGCACCGCTCCATCTTCGGGCTCTGATCCCGCCCGCGGTCCCACCCTTCAACTCCTCTTTTCCGCCCATGAAACTCGGACGCCTTCTCCTCGCGGCCCTCGCCGCCACCACGCTCCTCACCGGCCCCGCCCTCCTCGCGCAGGACGCCCCCGGCAAGAAGAAGCTCGCCGTCACCAAGATCACGGCCAACTCCGCCGTCGCCGCCCGCATGGCCAACCAGGGCGTCGGCCTCTCGCTCGACTCCATCCTCCAGGGCCTCGACGCCCAGGTCCACGACCGCCTCCTCAACACCCGCCGCTTCGAGATGCTCGAGCGCGCCGACGCCGACGCCCTCGCCACCGAGGCCGCCGCCTCCGGCCAGTCGTTCTCCTTCAACGGCGCCGACTACATCCTCACCATCCGCGTCGACGGCTTCAACGACCGCATGGAGGAGCGCCGCCTCGCCTCCCTCGGCAAGACCATCCGCGGCCGCGCCATCGAGATCTCCGCCGTCGCCAAGATCACCGAGGTCGCCACCCAGCGCTCCATCTCCAGCGCCAACTTCTCGGTCAAGAAATACGACTCCGAGAACCGCTCCGAGAACACCACCCAGCGCGTCGGCGAATCCTCCGACGTCCTCATGATGGACGCCGTCCGCGAGCTCGCCCAGAAGATCGCCGGCCGCACCACCGACGCCGTCTTCCCCGCCCGCATCATCGGCAAACGCGACCGCATCGTCACCATCAACCGCAACGACCAGTCCGGCATCGCCGTCGGCCAGACCTGGGAAGTCTACGCGATCGGCGAAGAACTCGTCGACCCCGACACCGGCGAGAAATCCCGCGAGGAAGTCTACGTCGGCAAGATCCGCGTCACCCGCGTCACGCCCCAGAACTCGCAGGCCGAGGTCCTCGAGGACAACGGCGTCGACCGCGGCGCCATCGTCCGCCTCCTCGACGAGGAGAGCGAAGGCTGAGTTTTTCCTGGTTACCCAACACACACCAACGTCACTGCCCCTGCATGAACACCACCCGTAAGCTCACCGCCCGCCGCGTCTATCAGGCCGGCGCCGCCCTCACCGTCCTCGCGCTCTTCGCCGGTTGCGCCAGCTACGACAGCCAGACCCAGGCCTTCAACCAGGCCTCCGTCTCCGGCAGCCTCGTCACCGCCATCCCGCAGATCGACCAGCAGGTCGCCAAGGCAGCCGGTTCGAAGGACGAGATCGTCTTCCGCCTCGAGCAAGGCGCCACGCTCCGCACCGCCGCGCTCGCCGATCCGACGCTCGTCCCCAGCATTTTGCCCCCGCCGCCGAAGGTGAAGAAGGGCGAGGAGCCGCCGCCCCCGCCGCCCGCGCCCACGCCCGCCGAGATCCGCGAGTTCTACGCCAAGCGCGCCCTCGAGGCCTTCGACAAGGCCGAGGACCGCATCAACCGGTATGAGGAAGAGGCCAAGCTCAAGATGGGCTCCGAAGTCGGCGCCGCCCTCACCAACCAAGCCACGCTCCCCTACCGCGGCCGCTCCTACGACAAGGTGATGATGAACACCTACAAGGCGCTCACCTACATGATGCTTGGCCAGAAGGACAGCGCCCGCGTCGAACTCAACCGCGCCCTCCAGCGCCAGCGCGACGCCGTCGCCGAAAACGAAAAGCGCATCGCCGAGGCCCAGGAAGTCGCCGCCAAGGCCGCCCGCGGCGAGCTCAAGGACGAGTCCGGCAAGTCCGCCTCCTACGACAGCAACCAGGCCCTCAACGACCCCCGCACCGGCCCCGCCCTCCAGGCCGCCCTCGATGCCTCGCTCGCGCCGATGAAGCCCTACGGCGACTACGTGAACCCCTTCGCCGTGTTCCTCGATGGCCTCTTCTTCACCACGCTCGGTGAAGGTGGCGACGATTGGGAGCGCGGCCGCAAGTCCTTCGAGCGCGTCGCCGAGATGGTCCCGGAGAACAGCTACCTCCGCGAGGATCTCGCCGCCGCCGCCCACGCCGCCGAGGGCAAGACCCCCGAGGGCCTCACCTACGTCATCTTCGAGACCGGCGCCTCGCCCCGCCGCGAGCAGGTCCGCGTCGACATCCCGACCTTCCTCGTCAGCAGCCGCCTTCCCTACGTCGGCGCCTCCTTCCCCAAGCTGACCTTCAGCGCCGACTACTTCGGCACCCTCGGCGTCCAGGCCGGCGACCAGCAGTTCAACACCGCCACCGTCGCCAGCATGGACAGCGTCATCGCCAACGACTTCAAGAACGAGTGGCCCACCATCGTCACCAAGACCATGATCACCGCCGCCACGAAGGCCATCATCTCCGCCGTCGTGCAGAAGCAGGTCGAGGACCAGGGCGGCATGTTCGCCGGCCTCGCCGCCGGCCTCATCATGGGCGGCATCAACGCCGCCACCAACGTCGCCGACACCCGCACCTGGTCCGCCCTGCCGAAGGAGTTCCAATACGCCCGCTTCGCCACGCCCGAAAGCCGCCAGATCACCATCACCGCCGGCGCCACCCAGCAGACCGTCACGATTGAACCCGGCTCCGTCAACGTGGTCTACGTCAAGTCCACCTCCGTCAACGCACCGTTGCACGTCTCCCAGTTCACCCTCAAATAATGAAGTCCATGACCACTCCCCGCCTCGCCGCCGCCGCGCTCGGGCTCGCCGCGCTCCTCTTCGCCGGCTGCGCCTCGAACGTGAACACCTACCAGCGCGCCGAGTCCCAAGCCTCGCCCAACTACGTCGCCGACCAGCGCGTCATCACCGACAACACGCTCGCCGGCACCATCCGCGTCGTCTCGATCAACCAGGCCACCGTCTCCGGCAACCTGCTCAAGATCCAGGCCACGATCGAGAACCTCAAGAACAGCCAGCGCCGCGTGAACTACAAGTTCGAGTGGATCGACGTCGACGGCATGGCCATCGATTCGCCCAATGAAGTCTGGAAATCCGTCCTCCTCCAGGGCCGCGAGACCCAGACCATCTCCACCGTGTCGATCAACCCGCGCGCGGTCGACTTCCGCCTCAAGTTCCGCGAATAAACCCTTCACCGCATGAACAATACCACCGCCACCCTCACCGCCGCCCTCCTCGGCGCGACGCTCGTGCTCACCGGCTGCACCACCACGGCCGAGACCCGCACCGTCGACGCCCGCGGCCCCGACCTCATCAACACCAGCTCCATCAATCCGCAGGATTGGTCGAACGCCGCCGATCAGCTCACCGGCTCGCTCATCACCTCCGGCGCCTTGGAGCGCGCCCCCAGGCAGCCCGCCGTCCTCGCCGTCGACCGCGTGATCAACAACACGCAGCTCATGATCGACACCGACATGCTGATCAAAAAGATCCGCGTCGCCCTCACACAGACCGGCAAGGTCGCCATCACCAACACCCTCGGCCTGGGCGAGCGCGCCGTCGTCGCCAGCGAAGCCGCCGAGCTCGAGGAGATGCAGTCCGGCCAGCGCCAGAAGACCCTCGTGCCGCACTACACGCTCTACGCGAAGCTCATCCAGCAGACCGACCGCCAGGGCAGCGTCACGCAGAACACCTACGCGTTCCAGATGTCGCTCGTCGAGGTGAAGACCGGCCTCACCGTCTGGGAAGACGAGCGCCAGATCGCCAAGCAGACCAAGCGCCCCGGCGTCGGCTGGTAAGCCACCCGCCCCCGCGCGAAAGTCCCGCCCGCCCACTTCACGGCGCACCGCAACCCGGTGCGCCGTTTTTCTTTTCCTGAAGCGTTCCCACCACCAAAGCGCCCACCCGCGCCCGCGCGTCATCTCGCCTGTAGGTTGCGCGCTCGCGCGCAACACGCCGCGGCCATGATCCGCGCGGACGTCGCCACCCCGTAGCAGCCGACGTAAGTCGGCTGGCGAAACGGCCATGCCTCGTCGTATCGCCGCAAGCGTGCGCCGCGAAAAAACCATCCGCGCCGTGCCTTGCCGCACCGCAACAAGCCGCACGCCGCATTCCAACGCGCCCACCCGCGCCCACGCGTCATCTCGCCTGTAGGTTGCGCGCTCGCGCGCAACACGCCGCGGCCATGATCCGCGCGGACGTCGCCACCCCGTAGCAGCCGACGTAAGTCGGCTGGCGAAACGGCCATCAGCGACCACCCATGGAGGATGGAGGGGCGCAGTCTCGCTGCGCCCGAGGACACTTCCGCGCGCGAACTGGCGCGCCCTTACTGCGCCTTGCGCTCTTCGATCACGTGCCCGTTCGCATCGACCACGACCTCGTAAGGCACCTGGATCGTGCGCCCGTCGGCCGTCGTCTCCGTGCGCCAGCGCCGGATCACGCGCCGCTCGTTGTTGAAGGGCGCCTTCACCGCATCGGCCGCGCCCTGCGCCCCGGCCGCGATCGCGCCCGCCACCTGGCCCGTCACCGCCCCGCCCACCGAACCGACCGCATGGCCGATCGCCGGACCGGGTTGATTGAGGTCGGTCGCCCGCGCCTCGGCCGGACGCGACGCGCAGCCGGACAGCACGGACATCGAAACGACGAGCGAGGAGAGAAGGAGTGTTTTCACGGGAGGGGAGGGATTGGAGAAATTGAATTCCGCCCCCGCCCGCCTCGCAACCCCGGAATCTTCGCCTTTCGGCCCGGAAAACGCCCCGGAATTGATGCAGCTCAAGGCCGCGCCTCCCCCGCGACGGTATGCTGCCCCCCATGAACCGCACCACGAATCCCTCCCCGTCCACGCCCTCCTTCACGCCCGCCACCACCGTCGGCGAGATGGTTGCCGCCCGTCCCGCCCTCGCCCGCCTCTTCGAAAAGCTCGGCCTCGACTACTGCTGCGGCGGCAAGAAACCCCTCGCCGAACTCGCCCTCGCCCGCGGCCTCGACCCCGTCACCGTTCTTGCCCTCCTCGACGCCACGATCGCCAGCCTCGACGCCGGCACGCCCGAACTCGACGTCTCCACCCTCACGCTCACCCAGCTCGCCGACCACATCGAGCAGACCCACCACGAATACGTGAAGGCTGAGCTCCCGCGCCTCGTCGAGATGGCCGACCGCGTCGCCCGCAAGCACGCGTGGCGCGACGAGCGGCTGAAGGAAATGGCCGAGACCGTCACCGTCCTCGCCAACGAAATGTTCAGCCACATGGCGAAGGAGGAGCGCATTCTCTTCCCGCTCGTGCGCCAGCTCGAGGCCGGCGCGGCGGATGGCGCGTTCCACTGCGGCTCCATCGCCAACCCGATCCGCCAGATGGAGGACGAGCACGATTTCGCCGGCCGCGCCGTCGCCCGCCTCCGCGAGCTCACCGACGGCTTCCGCCCGGACGAGAACGCCTGCAACACCCACCGCGCGCTCCTCGGCGGCCTGGAGGAATTCGAATCCGACCTGCACCGCCACGTGCACAAGGAGAACAACATCCTCTTCCCCCGCGCCCTCGAGCTCGCCGTCGGTCCCAACTGAACCACGCCAAGTAGGTTGCGCGCTCGCGCGCAACTCACGAACCCCCGGCGCCAAGTAGCAGCCGACGTAAGTCGGCTGACCCGCCCGCGTTATGCCCAAAGGCAGGGCGCGCACTCCGCGCGCGCCGACTGAACTCAGAAGAGCGGGGCGATACGGGAACATGGTCGCGATGGCGCCGGCGGTCGTGTTTCAATCCGCGCCCCGCTCCGAAGAGCGGGGCGATCCGCTCGCTTGTGCCCGCTCGCGCTTGGCTGGTTGTTTCAATCCGCGCCCCGCCCCGAAGAGCGGGGCGATCACGCCCTCCGGCAGCATGAGCAAAGTCACAACTGTTTCAATCCGCGCCCCGCTCCGAAGAGCGGGGCGATTGATCGCGACCGGCGTTTGGATTGGTCCGCACCTGTTTCAATCCGCGCCCCGCTCCGAAGAGCGGGGCGATCGTGTTCGACCCGTGGAAACGCGAGCATCGGTGGGTTTCAATCCGCGCCCCGCTCCGAAGAGCGGGGCGATGCCGGGCAGGGGATTCAGCGAGCAGAACGCACACGTTTCAATCCGCGCCCCGCTCCGAAGAGCGGGGCGATCACGTTGAAGGTGAAGGACTGGCCGTTGACGCTGTTTCAATCCGCGCCCCGCTCCGAAGAGCGGGGCGATGGGGGCAGCGGCGGTTCAGCGCGGGCTGGTTTTGTTTCAATCCGCGCCCCGCTCCGAAGAGCGGGGCGATCGACGAGCCACGCGGGCTGGTCGACGATGCTGAGGTTTCAATCCGCGCCCCGCTCCGAAGAGCGGGGCGATCGCCGCGCGGCGGTCCAGGCGTCCGGGGTCGATGTTTCAATCCGCGCCCCGCTCCGAAGAGCGGGGCGATAGCGGAGCTTCGACTCGTGCGGCGCCTCGGCCGTGTTTCAATCCGCGCCCCGCTCCGAAGAGCGGGGCGATCGACCTCCGCGGATCCGAGGCCACCGCGCATGGTGTTTCAATCCGCGCCCCGCTCCGAAGAGCGGGGCGATGTGCCGACCTCGTCGGTGAGGAGCGCGCGGAGATTGTTTCAATCCGCGCCCCGCTCCGAAGAGCGGGGCGATGCGACGAGTCCCCCGTCGTCAACATCGTCAACCAGTTTCAATCCGCGCCCCGCTCCGAAGAGCGGGGCGATGGCGCCAGCGCGGCCGAACTCCCCTGGTCGCTGCGTTTCAATCCGCGCCCCGCTCCGAAGAGCGGGGCGATCAGCGGATGCGGAGCACGCCGACGAGCTCGGAGTGTTTCAATCCGCGCCCCGCTCCGAAGAGCGGGGCGATACTGCCAGTGCGAGAGGAGAACCCCGCCCGCGAAGTTTCAATCCGCGCCCCGCTCCGAAGAGCGGGGCGATCACCGGTGGTCTCGGCGAGGACGAGGGGGTTGCGGTTTCAATCCGCGCCCCGCTCCGAAGAGCGGGGCGATGCGTTCCCGCGCAACTAACACCCAACCCATCCCATGTTTCAATCCGCGCCCCGCTCCGAAGAGCGGGGCGATACTGCCAGTGCGAGAGGAGAACGCCGCCGGCAAAGTTTCAATCCGCGCCCCGCTCCGAAGAGCGGGGCGATAAACGCCTTAATCCGCGTCGGCTTAGTGTTCGTGTTTCAATCCGCGCCCCGCTCCGAAGAGCGGGGCGATCCGAGGCCGAGCTTCAGGCCGACCTTTTCGATCTGTTTCAATCCGCGCCCCGCTCCGAAGAGCGGGGCGATACCAGCAGCACCTTCGACCATCCGCCGAAGCGGTTGTTTCAATCCGCGCCCCGCTCCGAAGAGCGGGGCGATGTCGCGGCCTGCGCATGGCACCAGCGTCCGGCGGTGTTTCAATCCGCGCCCCGCTCCGAAGAGCGGGGCGATATCTGCTCAACCATCGCATCGTATGCCTCGGCGGGTTTCAATCCGCGCCCCGCTCCGAAGAGCGGGGCGATCCGTCGCCCCGGGTCTCGGCCGGCGGCCTCGATGTTTCAATCCGCGCCCCGCTCCGAAGAGCGGGGCGATGCCCTCGTGGCCCTCGACGTTGGCCGTGATGATGTTTCAATCCGCGCCCCGCTCCGAAGAGCGGGGCGATCCGCTTGGTTGACGCGTTGGAGTTCGGCGAGCTGGTTTCAATCCGCGCCCCGCTCCGAAGAGCGGGGCGATCGAAAAGGCCGGCCCGAAGATGATGGAAGTCCTCGTTTCAATCCGCGCCCCGCTCCGAAGAGCGGGGCGATGGCGCTCAGGTTTTGACGCTGAACAACAATAATCTGTGAGCGGATTTCGCGAAACTGTCAAAGAACCGAAAAGGGAAGCTGGGGATCGTGGGAAAAAGGAGACCGAAAATTCTGATCCGCATGCGCTTTCGGCGTTCGCGAAAGGGTGCGGGGCTCGCCGAGGCGCACGGTTCGCCCATCACAACTTTCCTCAAATCATCAGCGAGTCATCCACCACGTTCACGGGCTCCTGCACGCCGTGATGCTCGATGCGATGCGGTCCAGTTTGATCGAGGAAATAGATGCGCAGCGAATCCTGGGTTTCGTCAATCTCCCTTAACAACCGGCTGCGCAGCTCGACCCATTCCTTCTGGCCGAGTTGCATCTCGAAAACGGATTTCTGCACCCGCACGCCGTAGGAGGTGCAGGCCTTGGCCACCCGGCGCAGGCGGCGGGCTCCCGCGCGCTCTTCGCGCGTGCTGACGTCGTAGGTGATGACGAGAAACATGGGGGCTCAGGTGAACAGATGCGGGGCGTAATCGGTCTCGTGGCGCAACGCCCGGGCCAGCAGCCGCGCCTGGATGAAGACCAATTGTCCGTGCCGGACTTTTTCCTGAAAGAGCGGATGGGCGATCTCCTCGGCTTTGCGCTGCTGGTAGGCAGCGACGAGGGTTTTCCGTGCGGCGTCGGCGAGTTCGACCGCGCCGCCATCGCGCGCCACGAACTGACTGATTTTCAGTTCTCCGCGGTTCACCAGGGTCAGGGCGAGGCGTTCGACCCACGGCCGGAATTCCTCCATCAGATCGAGTGCGAGGGATTCGCGGCCGGAGCGGTCGGCGTGAAGGTAGCCGGCAAAGGGATCGAGGCCGACGGCGGTCAGGGCCGAGACGCAATCGTGGCGGAGCAGGGCGTAGAGGAAGGAGAGCAGGCAATTCAGGGCGTCGCGGGGCGGTCGGCGGTTGCGGCCGTCGAAGGGAAAGCTGTCGCGCAGGGCGGGCCGCAGGTGGCGGGCGAACACCGCGAAGTGCAATGCGGCCGCCCGGCCCTCGACGCCGCGGATGACATCGAGATCGTCGGGCGTGCGGCCGAGCTCGCGCAGCAGGTAGGCGTGGTCCTCGGCGGCGGTGCGGAGCGGCGCCCGGTCATCCTCGGAGGCGGCATCGCGGGCGCTGCGCGCGAGCAGCCAGCGGGTGTTGTGGAGTTTGCCGGCGACGAAGGCACGTGCGAGCGCCGCTGAGCGGGCGGGCGAGGCGGCAGCGGCGTGCTGGGCGCGGCGCAAAAGCATGGAGCCCTGCGGCACACCTTCGACGCGTGCCTCCAGCCGGCCCCAGTCGGTGAAGAAGCAGACGCTGGCGCCGTGCTCCCAGCAAAGGCGCATCGCCGAAGGGGAGACGTAGATGTCGGCACCGAACACGAAGACCGATTCCAGATTGTGCACGGGCAGGGAGAGCTTGAGTTGCTTCTCGTGCTCGACGCGCAACGCGAGGCCGTCGCGACGGAGCGCGAGGCCGGGCGTCAGCAGATAGAGGGTGTTTTGGAGATTTTGGGCCAAAGGAAAGGCGTCAGGTGTAGTCGCGGGGCTCGAACAACGCCGTGCGGCGGGAGGCGGCGGCTTCGGGCAGGCAGACGCCGCGCAGGGAGCAGCCGTCGCACTGGGGCTTCAACACGGCGGGCGGGGCGGTGGGCTGCGCGAGAGAGGCACGCAGGGCGTCGAGGGTGGCGAGCGTGAGGGCGCGGAGGGGAGCGTCGAAGATGACCTCGTCGCGCTTGGCGGAGGCGGCGTGGAAAATGAGGCCTGCGGCAATCCGCAGGCCAAGCATTTCCTCCAGGCAGAGGGCTTGGGCACAGAGCTGGGCCTGATCGTTGGACCAGCGGCGCGCGGGGCCTTTTTTGTATTCAACGGGCCGGGCTTCGACGATGCGGCCGGTGGCGGCCTCGCGCCGGACCTCGACGAGGTCGGCCTTGCCGGTGAGACCGAGCGTGTCGGAATAGAGCGGCAACGCGCGGAGCAATTCCCAGCCGGCGCGGTGCTCGTAGCCGGGATGATCGACGGCCTCGTGGGCAAGATCGCCGAGCAGCGTGTGCTCGTTGGTGCCGCGCAGACCGTCCACGAATTTCAAATGGGCCCGGCGCTCGCAGTAGAGGAAGTCGTTGAGGGCCGAGAGGGGCAACGGTTCCATGGTGCGCGATCCGCGGGAATGATCAGCCGGTCGGGGCGTCCGCGAGGAGCTGGGCGAGGCGCTGCCGCAGCAGGGCGACGCGGGCTGGTGCAAGGACGCCGATGCGACCCTTGATGATGGATTGCGGGACGGTGGCGAGAAACCCAAGGCGCACGATGGAGGGGGCGGCGAGACCCGTGCGGGCAAAGTCCGGGTCGTCGTGGTCGATCAGGTCGTCGAAATCGGGCACGCGCTGGCGGACCTGACTGCTGATGCCGCAGACGAGCACGTCGTCGAACGGCGGCAGCAGGCAGAGAACGAGGGTCGGGCGGAGTTTGGCGCGGCCGACGGCCTGGTGCAGCAGCGTGAGGACGATGTCACCGGACTTCATAGCGGGCGTTGGGCTCCTCAACCGCGCGGTTGGAGTAATCGGGTTCGGTCTCGCTGTAAGCCCGGGCGAGGCCGTGGGCGGCGAGCCGGAGAAGGGCGGCGCGGTCGGCTTCCGATTCGGGAGGGAGCACGGTGACGAGGAGGCGGGACTGGGGCGGGATGGCGTAGGGTTCTTCCAGCCGGATGTGCTTGCCGTCGAACACGGCGGAAAGGGTGACGGTTTTCATGGGGAGGATTATGGTGCGAAGCGCCCAAAAGGCGAGGTGCAGGATGCGAGGAGGCCAGCTAAAGAGAAGAAATCGCGCCTGTTCTGAACGCCTCAAGGTCGAGAACTCCGGCCATATAGCCCAGGAAGTTATCGTAAGCCCCAGTCCATGCCCAGAACTCATCGCCATGGTCGATGTGTTTCACGGGCCATTTTCCGGGATCAAGTCTGTTCGCCCAAATTTGGACGCTGTGCTTCATCACATCGCGAGGATTTGGAAACTCACTGCGATTCCCGGTCTCAAATCGCGCGATCATTTCTCGATCAATCAATACCGAACGAGTGTCCGCGGAGATTAGGTGACAAAGCTGCGCCACTTGGGGGTAGTCCGCTTCGCGCTCGGCTCGGACAATCGCGTGAGCGGAGGCTTCTGATATACCCAGTCCCAAGTTGAGTTCTCTTTGCAGTGCCTCCGTGCATGAAGACGGATTGATGAGTCCTTCCGTGAAGAGTCGTTCCAGAACGGCTCGCGGAACTTCGAACTGTGGATGCAGCGTTAGGAGGCCGGCCGCATCGTGGCGAAAATCCCACACTTCTGCGTTCTCGTATTCTCCCGAACGGCTGACGCGGCCGGCGGTTTGAAGGAGGTTTACCAAACCGCAGCTTTCCCTGAATGCGGAGCGAAACGAGAAATCCACTCCGGCTTCGACGCAGCTTGTCGCAACCAAGGTCCAGTCGCTCCACTCCTCCTTCAGGCGCGTTTTTATCCGGAGGATCGTTGCCTCCCGATCGACCGGGCAAAGTGCAGTCGAGAGATGTTCAACATTTGCCCCGAGATCTCTTTCGGAACGAAGATACCGCGCGAGGACCGCAGCCGACTGCACGGTGTTGAGAATTACGAGTCGCGGTCCGGGTTTACTCAGGATGAAGTCGGCGAGTTCAGCCAGCGACAACATTTCGATTTTGCGCCTAGGCAGCACGCGCTCCGCCTCGAATTGCGCAGCATCCGCACGAATCGCTTCGGAAACCAACTCAGGCACAAGACGTCGCTCTTCGACAGGAACGAAATCCGGCAACTCCCAAAAGCGAGCCAGCGATCCGCTGGCCAGTAGAAGATGGCAATTCCACTCGTCGCAAAGCTCACGGAGCCAGCGCCACATTTGGGGCCAGTGAGAAGCGGGCATGGCTGCGTGGGCCTCGTCCAAGAAAATTGCAGAGCCGGGAGTCTGATGCAGTTTTCTCAGGCTGGCAGGCTGGCATGCGGCCAGCGTCTCGAAGAACTGCACCGCGGTCGTCACCACGATGGGCGCATCCCATCGCTGGCTCAACTGCCGGAGATCGCGCCAGTCGTCGCCTTGAAACTCCACCCGGTGGTGATGAGCGGCCACCACGGTTTCGGGAGTTTCGCCGTCAAGAACCAGGGCACGGCGGTAAACATCCACCGATTGGTCAATGATATTTGTGTAGGGCAGCACGACGAATACGCGCCGGAGCCCCCGCTCTGCCGCGACGCGCAGGAGGTGAGCCATCACGGCGGTCGTCTTGCCGGTGCCCACCGGACTGTCGCACGAAACGATGCGCTCGTCGGATGGGCAATGGCGATCGCGGCAGACACGATAAATTTGTTGCCGGAGCGCAAGCCGCCGTTGTTCTCGTTCGCTTTGCGGGGGCGAGGCGGGCGTCAGCGCGGCTACGTAGCGGTCCAATGCTGCGAGGCGATCCGCTGCGCGGAGCGGTAGGCCGTCCAATTCGCGTTCTTCCCGGTAGTGTTGCGCCGTGTCACTGTGATCGCCGTCGACTAAGCACGACAGAGCCAGGCGGCGCAGCAGACCGCCTTCCGCGGGAGACCTGAACATTTTTGTGGACTCCGGCGTGACCGGCGCAAAATGCGCGTGATGTTCGGCGAGGTAACGATCCAGATGGGCATTGGTTCTTTGCCAGGCGCGCTCACCGAGACCGACCACTTCACCCTCGTCGCGACAAAAGCGTTCTCCATTGGCCTTGTTCTTCTCAGCGCTCCACCGCGGCAAGCCGATATGGTGCGAGTAGCACGCGAGGGCTGCTTCGCCTTGTCTCAATTTAAGCAAGTGAGCGGTCCCGGCCTCGACATGATTGAACTTGTGTCGATTGGGCCGGTTGTGCCGCAAGACCTCTTGGAACAGGACATCCAGTTTGCCGAGATCGTGATAGGCGGCGGCCACTTCTACGATGGCCGTGAACGCCGCCTGCCATTGTGGCGAGAAACGCGTGGCATCGCGCGCAAACTTCCCGGCGAAGCGGCAGACGTTTGCGACGTGATCGCGATAGGTCTGCTCCGGCGCGCCGCGCCGGGCACTGTGAGCCAACGGTTCCAAGGTCATGGACGATAGGCGGCCGTCAGAGTGCGTAGTCCCGATACTCGCCACAGTCGGCGAAGGTTTTCTTGGCGCCGGTTCGAACTTCCTGCGTTTTGATGTCGTCCCACGTCGGCACGTTGTAGTCCGCCATCGACTCCGACGGCACTTTGGCATCGCCCAGCTTTTTGGGCGTGAGCGCGTCGATCAACGCGAAGTCCGAGACGGAGCCGAGCGGACTCCGGTGCGTGAAGACGTGTGCGTGGACGACTTCGACCATCGTGCGGATGACGGCGGGGTTGGCTTTGTAGATTTGAGAGAGCAAGCCCAGCATCAGTTTCACATCCACCTCCGTGCAGCCGGTCTTGTGCGCGAGGTTCGGGTTGACGAAGAAAGGAACGGTATAGACGCCGTGTTTCACCACGCGAAACGCCATCGGCGCAAAACTACGAGTTGTGCCCTCCTGAACGCTGGCCTTTCCCGTCCACGTCGAAATCTCAATTTCAATCGGGGCGATTGAAACACCCACGCCGAAGTGGGCCACCCCGGCTCGAATCGTGTCAGGGCCAGCTTCCTCCAGAAACGTATTTCCGAAGAGCCGCGCGTCCCAGTAGGTCCGTTTGAACCCATCAAAATCGGATTCGAGCTGTGCTGTAATAGAGGGGCGATCGCGGCCACGGCGTTCCAGGATTTGAAATCCGTTTTCGTCCGTGATCCCCAACTCGGATTTTACCGTGTTCCAGACAATTCCCTCCTTTTCGAGCACGAGGTCTCGTAGCTTGCGTTTCACAGAGACGGGCGAGATTTCGCCCTTCCCGTCGGGTCGCTGGCGGGGCGAACTTTCCCGCTCAGGATCACCATTGGGGTTGGACTTTCGCACTTCCAGGACAAGGAGGCCGGTGATGCGGGGCAGAGTTTTTATTTCTTGGCTCATGATTTTTCGGAGGTCGGGGTGGTGGTTTCGGGTTCGTAGGTGTCGGCGAGGTAGCCAAGCAACAGCTTGGCCTTGTCGAGATCGGTCATTCGTGACGGCAGTTCGTCTGCGCGGATGCGGATCACACCGTCCACATCTTCGACGAACCTGGCGGCACATTCGCGCAGTCGGCCGAGCAGCGCTTTCTCCCAGCCAGACTTCACATTTGGGTCGGTGTTCTTGAACGTCCTCGCCCAAGCTTGGTAGGGAGCAAGGCGCTCGGCGAGTCGGGCCAACGCGAAAACCGGCTGTTCGAGCGCCGTGTTAAAGATGGCATTGCCGATCAATTGTGTCGGGGCTTTGTCGCCGCGCACGTGCTTGCAGTATTGCTGATGCAGCGAGTCAGCCAGTGCGAGCAACTGGCCGAGCTGATAGACGGGTTCTTTCATGAAGATATCCTTGGGTTGATCGAGTTGTTGAAGAAAGATGCCCAGCAGCGACACGGCTTTCGCGCAGTGCCACCGCGCCGGATCACCAAGCGATTGCCAGTCCCGGCTTGCCTTTTGCGCTCCAAGTCGGATGAGCGGTGCGCCACTGCGCGCGATGAGGATGCCGAGGCATCGTTCAAGCGTTGCCCGCGTCCCCGATCCGCGGTGGAAAAACACGTCGTAGGCATCTGACGCGGAGACGATGCGTTGATAAGATGGGGCGTAGCCCGCTTTAGCGTCGCTGCTCCAGACGCGATTCAACACGGACGCCACATCCAGCGGGTGCGGAACTACGTTCGATTTGAATACGGACTGTTTCGCCTGTTTGTCCCAAAACCAGATGGAAATTCGCGGCATGTTGCGCGCTCCTTCGGTCCATCGGCGTGCAGCGTCGACTACATCGGCAGCGCGAAATTGCCGATGCAGACTCAATTGCTTGCGACCAGGATCAAGGGAACACAGGGCGAGCAAGCGGACGTTGATATCCGGATTTTTCGCCAGTTCTCCTTCCAATGCAGCGAGGACCGAGGAAGCACGTTCCCAGAAGTCGGCGTCATTGAAGGCCTGTGCCTCGCCGCCGAACATGTCGGCAAGGTTGGCCGCGAAATCGGGCGCCTCTTCCAAGTAGGCGATCAAGAGATCGCGCTTTTTGGAGTGCGCACTCGGAATCGGGGCGCACGTCCGCCCCACCTGTTGGTCACTTGTCAGGAAGAGGAGCGCATCGCTCATTTTCTGCGCCAAGGCCGCGGACGCGGGAAACAGCGCTGAACCTTCCAGCCCATAGCGCCGAAGAGCACGGACCTCCTTCGTGTTGGCCGAGAACAGAATGAAGTTGGCGATATGCCCGACCGTCTTTCCGGCATATTTGTCCTGCAAAGGAACGGGCTCGCCCGAGAAGGCATCGATCGCCGTCGTGGGCCGAGCCCGCGGCTTTGCGGAGCTTGCCCGCGCGCCCGGGAGCTTCAGCCGTAAGAGTTCAGCATTGAGCAGATCGCTCGTCTGCGGATGTGCGACCGGCTTGAATCGGTGATCCGGTGCGTCGAGATCAAGATATACCGGCTGTTTTGCCCCTTCGTCTTGTTCTGCTTTTTGGCGCCAATAGTCGGACGTGGCTATCCCCGCGGATCGTTTCTTCCAGTCGAGAACGCCAAAGAGAATGTCCTGAATCAGCAAAATCGTCTCCCGATCAAAACCGTCTGCTGACACTAGCCTATTGGCCACTGTTTCCGCGAACTGTGCGAGGGTTCGTTTGGCTTTCGATACTGAATCGAGCAGGTGCCGGACATTATGCAGCTCCGCACTGGCTGATTGAAGTGCCGCGCTCAGCTCATCGACGAGTTCTCCGGTCGACCGAACAAATTGCTCCTCCTGTTTCGCCGTGAAACCTCTCGGAGTCGATAACTTGAACAAATCGGCTGCTGCCCCAACCAACGCGGCCATGCTGCCGTGCTTCTTACTGCGTTCCTTAAGCAAGGCGTCGATCGCCACCTTCGCTTGATCAGCGTTTGCATCAGCCAAAGAACGAAGCGGCGTTGGCAGATTGAAGCCGGGGAAACTCGTTCCCGGCGAGCCATGCTCCACTCGAAACAGCTTGGTTGCTCTCGCACCGTCAACGATTCCGATGCTCGACGGAGCCCCGTCATCCGCGATCCGAACGACGAGCAGGGCGCTGTTCCTCGGCATCGGGTTAATGCGCGGATGGCGCGAGCCCGTGTCGGTTCCCAACCGATCCAGCGATGCGACGACGTGTGCCAACTCGTTAAGCATAGGTCAGGACTCCTTTCTCGACATTCAGCCTCTGACTAAACGTCGGCTGGCGCTGACCGTTTTGAGGACGATCAAAGACCATTCGCAGCATGGTGGGTATTTCGTGCTGCTCATCCTCGCACACACGGGTCGTAGGTCGGAACCCGCCAACGTAATCCGGCACGAATTCCTTCCAGCCGAGGCATGGTTGGTAGAACCACCGACCTGTTTCTAGCCGCCGATAGAACGCTTCCTGATAGGCGTGAGGCGCGCATGTGCCGTCGGGTGAATTGGCCCGTTCGCCTTGCGGACTACGGTTCCAGTCAATTTCGGCATACAACCGATAGCAGACGTTCACCAAGACGACGGCGAAAAGCTGAAAGGACGGGCCTCTCACGCCACGCGCCACCAAATCGCCGGCCCGCAACGGCCCACCATAGTTGGTCGCATAACGATGAAACTGGACCGGCGCGCAAATCTCGCAGCGCGTCGGACGCACGTTGACGGACTTCCAGCGCAAGACGGCTTCAAAGATTCCCTTCACTGCACTGAACGTGGGCGCAACATACGAGACCGGTGACGAACCAGTGTCTGGGCGCGTCCACAGTGCGGTGGGACCAGATATCTCAAGCTTTACGGTGTAGGCCTTCATAAGATGGAGAGGAAAATTCCGCCGTGTGGGCGTAGTAGCGGCACGGTTGAGCAGCGGAGTCTGGGGTGGGCGTCATGGCGATTGCTCAGCGGTTGCCGCGGTGGAAGC
>VFQQ010002062.1_pt1 | contig 24613 bp, 29 predicted proteins | sample 3512341 | NCBI WGS metagenome assembly VFQQ01 (sample SAMN10412373, study PRJNA504923) | tailings metagenome | isolation source: Relicate 2 Philex TSF1 revegetated site | place: Philippines: Tuba, Benguet | collected 2017-08-29 | reverse complement strand
ACCTCGCACGCGCCTAGCATTCCACATGTCTGCAGCCTGGCTTCGCAAGGCACTCCTCATCAGCAGTGTTTGCTTTCACTTCCCATTTTCACCTGCCGCAGCGAGGAGCAGCGAGAGCTTGCCAGGCAGAAGCTGGCGGGCCTGCAGCCGCGGGTGCAGCAGCTGCTGGGCGGCGCGCCGTTGCGCGTGCGGCTGCAGGGTTTAGAGTACATGAATGATGACCCCTTGCAGGCAAGGAAACTCCCTCCTAACTTTGTAAAGCACAGGTGCTTTCACCCTTGTTACATGCACCACATTACATGCACCACATTACTTGTACACCTGCAGGATGCACCTGGCACGCTTCCATCTTGGTGCCCCATTGTGTGTCTCTGCAAACTGCTTCACAATCCCATTGCCGCAGATGCACGTGATGTACCTAGGAGTGAAGGACGCGCCAGACAGCCCTGGCGGCCTGCAGCGCGTGCAGCAGCTGTGTGCAGCAGGTGCGCTGGGGCAGTGCAGAGGGGCTCACGGCGGCCCTGCTTTCATGCTTGTGGGGTGGTGCAGACCCGCAGCAACCTCTCATATGCTTGTGCACTCCCGTGCCTCCACTGCAGTGGTGGAAGCATTCTCAGCAGCTGGCCTGCTTCTGCCGCAAGACGACCGTGCTACTAAGCTGCACGCAACAGTTCTGAATTCGCGATATCGGCGGCGCAGCAGCGGCGGTGGCGGCGGCGGTGGCGGCGGCAGCGGCGGCCAGGCACCAGGGCCCGGCCAGCAGCAGGGGCAGCAGCAGGGGCGGGGGCAGTGGGAGCAGCGGCAGCCGTTTGATGGCCGTCAGCTGCTGGAGCGGCATGGCGCCGTCGATTTCGGGGCGGTGCAGCTGCCAGCGGTGCACATCAGCCAGCGGGGGCAGCCATACGACGCCAGCACCGGTTTCTACCGATGTGCCGCTGCACTGCCGCTCAGTTGAGGCTCTGTACAGGTGCCTGCTGCATCGTGTATTCGCACAGCTTGCAAGTGTGAAACTGCAGCTTGCCTGTGGCCACGTCTGCCCTCATGTAAGCTTGCGACAGAGGACAGTTAATTGTCGAGACCTCTTGGTCTGGCAGAAAGCTGGAATGCCCCGCCACCCGGGTGTCTGCTCATGTGCGCATGTGTCGACTGCCACGGGGCAGCCCATCATGCTTCGTAGATGCCTGCCTGCATTGCTGAGCTGCTTGACTGCTGCTCTCTGCTGTTGTGAGCGGATTGGGCCTAGCTGGGGCTTGCAGAGCCTGCCTGTTGCATCGCCCCTGATCGCCGCTGGCCGCACATGCCGCCGTCGCCAGGCGGGCGGCCGGGCCAAGAGTGGCATGGGCGCATGAGGGCGCCCCTTTGGGCCCTCGGCCGCCCGCACTGCTATACAAGCACGCCTGATCGCCATGGCAGCTATTCTGTTCTCTCGTTCCTTTGCGCACGCGCGCTCGCTGCCCTCCAGCCCCGCGCCCGCATCCTTCACACACAGGTGAGGTGCCGGCCATGCTGTTGACAGCGCCCCAGCATCTGAGCAACCCTCAGCAATGAGTGCCACCGCCGCCGCCACCCGCCGCCGCTCACTCGCTCAGCTGCTTCCACCTCCCCTGCAGGTGCTCCGCCCCCCACCTCCTCCCGTCATGAAGCTCGCCGCAGCGCTGCTGCTGGCCCTGGTGGGCTGTGCGGCAGCTCGAGAGCTGATGGCACCCACCCCCACCCAGAAGGTCAACGCCCAAAAGGCCGAGCAAGACCGGGCGGCGGCGGCCGCCGCTGCCGCCAAGGCCCAGCAGGCTGCTCAGCAGGCCGCCCGGCGCCTCAAGCCCCCCTGCTTCGTGCCGGTGAGTGCGGGGATGCGATGCTCAGCGGGCTAGCGCTATTGCTTGCCGGTTTTCCTGCACTCCTGGCCTCAGCTGGCGTTTTTTTCCTGCAGCCCCCGAGCTGCCGGTCGCTCTCCCTGCTGGCCTCCAATGACCCGGCTCCCCACTCTTCTTTCCCCACCCGCAGACCTCCTACTACCCCATCCGCTCCTGCGGCATCTCCACCGACGCCGCTGTGTGCGGCCGCGGCTTCAACGCTTTCCCCAACTACGACACCTGCTGCGCGCGCCAGCGCGGCAACATCGGCTTCCACCCAGAGGGCTGCACCAACCTCAACGCCACGGTGAGGAGCACGAGTTGCACAGTATGCTGCGCAAGAATTGTATTGTATGCTGCGCAAGAATTGTACTGCACGCTGCGCCTGTCAGATGGACGCACCACACCCAGGCTGCCTCTTGCTCAGTCTGTTTTGTGTCCTGCGGTCTCCCTCAGCAGCACTGCTGCAGCATTCATCATTGGCAACCTCCGCCCAGCTCATGACTTTCCACCCCCTCCCGCTCCCTTGCTCTGCCTGCAGCTGTCCTGCTGGGTGGTTGGCACCTACCACCCCACCCAGACCTGCAAGCAGACCACCGAGTTTGATATTTGCAACCGCAACTGGTGAGCGGGATGGGTGGGGTTCACAGCTGCAGTTGTTCGACTTGCGGCTAGGCATGGCAGGGCGCCTGCAACTGCCATAAGGTGCAGCAGTGGCGCGCCTCTGCATATACCCTGCGTCCGACCCGCAACTAACCAGCCACTGCCTTCCACCTGTCTCCCTCCCTGCCTCTGACCCCGCAGGGGCCAGTGGCGCAGCGAGGCCGAGTGCTGCCACCCCGGCGCTGCGCACGCCGAGGGCTGCTCCAAGCCTGAGCCCTGCTGGATCGCCGATGCCTTCTGGCCCGCCCGCACCTGCGGCCAGACAGACGACCAAGCCATCTGCACCCGCGGCTGGGGCGCCTTCGCAAGCGAGGACGACTGCTGCGCCGCCGGCGGCGCCTTCAGCGACGGCTGCGGCCAGGTGGAGGGCGCCGCTGAGTAAGCCGCGGCCCCTTGCTGACAGGCAGGTTGGCAGCAGCCGGTTTCCCTGCTGTTTCGGCTTCAGTCCATTCCCATACTGCCCAATTCACCAATGAATATCTCTGGAACGTCACCCCGCCCCCCTCCTCTCCGACTCGACCTTTGCCCAACAAACAAATGCCTCCCTCCCACCCTTCACCTCTCGCTGAGTCCCCACCTGAATAGGGTCGGTGTGCGCCCCCTCATCCTAATTCAACCTCTGACATGCTAATAGCGCCTTGCGCATACTTATGAGCAGCCTGTGAATGCAATGGTCGCATGAGTGCAGGCACGCAGCCGTGCTCTGTCTTGTGGGCTGTGTCTGCGGCTATCAGGCGTCTACATTAACTAGCAGAACACATTACAGTGTAGTGGATTTGTGAGGCCTCATTGCACATTGCATTAAGACCAGGAGAGCTGCAGATCAGCGGACGGCGCCGCTAGGCGGACCGGCAAGGCGCAGCGGGCCCTGCAGCAGGGCCCTCCATCCCTGCCCCCGTAGAGCTGCTCAACCACTGCAACTGTCCTGCTGCATTGTCAAGCAGCCCTCCAGCCCTGCCAAAGGCCCCTCTTGCGATGCTGCCGGCGCTGCGCCCGCAGGCGGCTCGCCCGGTGAGCGCCGCTGGCTCCTAGTGTTGCTCATGAGCTTTCAAGCATGCTGCGCCACCCCGCAGGCCAGGTCTCGTCCTCTCCGGCACTCACTCACACCCCTCTGCCCTTGCCTCGCAGGGCCTGCTCCGGCCGCTCCGTGGACGTCTGGTGGTCGTCGTGCCTGCAGCCGTGCCGCGATCGCGCGATGGGGCCGGCGAGCAGCTGCCCGCTCTGCGCCGCCCCGAGCGCCGCCCGCCGCCGCCGCCGGGCAACGAGGTGCGAGCTCGAGTGATGGGCGGGTGGCATCAGCTGTTATAAACTCTATAAACTAGCTGGCCGAAAGAGTTTAAATTCTATACTGACTGCTGTGGCGTGCTGTGTCCCCTTGCAGGAGCAGCTGCTCCAGCGCCCCAGCTCCAAGCCTCAGCAGCAGCGGCAGCCACAGCCGGGCGGCGCTGTTGGTGGCCCACGACTGACGCAGCTGATCCAGGCTGCCAAGTCGTGCGAGCAAGTGGTGCAGCTGGTGCAGCATGCAGGGCGGCAGTGCAACGCCTTCCACTTCAGCAAGGCCGCCAACCAGGTGGCCAAGCTGCAGCAGCGGCGGCCCAGTGCCAGCAACCAAGCAGCATTTACCGCGCTGCTGGCCTTTGCTGAGCAGCATCCAGCGGCGCTGAACCACGTTGCTGTGGCTCAGACGGTGTATGCGGGTGGCGTGCTGCAGCACCGGCTGACAGCTGAGCAGCAGGCAGCCTGGCAGGAGCGGCTGGTGCAGGCGTTTGCTCACCCTAAACTTGAGCCACAGCATGTGTCCAACAGCCTGTGGGGTTGGAGCAGGATGGGCCTGCCGCTTCAGGGGCAGCTGGCGGCTGCAGCTGATTCAGCCATGGCTCTGCAGGCAGCAAGTATGACCTCACAGAATGTGTCCAACACTCTGGTGGCTTTTGCCAACGGCAGTTGGAACCTTGACAGCAGGGCAGCCACAGCGCTGCTGCAGCAGCTTGAGCAGGTGCTGCCCCAGGCCAAGCCGCAGCACGTAGCTAACAGCCTGTGGGCCGCCGCCAAGCTAGGCCTGCAGCTCAGCGACAGCCTGCAGGCAGCACTCGCCCAGGCGCTGCAGCTCACCATCCCAGATGCCAACTCACAGAACCTGGCCAACAGCCTGTGGGCGTGCGGCATGCTGCGCTGGCACCTGGCAGGCACATCCTGGCGGCAGCAGTGGTGGCCATGCAGCAGCTGGTTGCTGATGCCGTTGTGGCACAGCACATTCGCAACTTCCTGTGGGGCCTGGCCGAGCTGCAGGAACACCTGGGCATCAGACTCCCAGATCAGCTGCCCGGTCTGCTTGCGGCCGCCGTCGAGTGGGCAGGCAGCCGCTGGGCCCAGCTGTCAGCGCTGGATGTGGTCGACCTCTGCTACAACCTGGCGCGCCTGGGGCACCAGCCCTGCAGCGCCTGGATCCGCAGCGCCATCAGCAGGTCAGTGGCGCCACACTTTTGCTTGGCGCCTCTTTGCTGTTGCAACATCAGGCATGGCACTCGGCTTTTGCACATCAGGAAATGAATCCATGTGGCATGTCAAGTGCTGCAAACCTTTTGTGAGACTCTGTCTGCTCGCGCTTACAGGTGCCTGGAGTGCGTTGAGGCGGGCGCAGTGGAGGACGCCCGGTTTGCCACCTTCATCTGGGCCTGCAGCAGCTGGGGCCACCGGCTGCAGCACAGCGAGCTGGAGCAGCTGGTGCCTGCTGCGGTAGACAGCATCTGTGCAGACTGGCCGGACCCAGGCCGCGGCGGTGCCTTGCTGCTGGGTGAGGGTCTGACCCGGCAGGTGAGCGCACTGCTCGCAAAACAGCTGCATGCAAGTGTGGCGTCTGCTGCTGTCAAGTTGCCATTCATCCCTGTACAGCATGCAGCTGCCCACACCCATCTTTCATGCTGACTGACCTGCAGGCGGGCTTTCGGGTGGGCCCTGACCGCCCCGCTGCCACAGCTGCCCTGGAGGGCCGCCTGCTGCCACTGATGTGCGCCGACATCGACCTCATTGCCGCAGGGCGGCTGCGCCCGAAGGTGATCCTATGTGGATTGCACTGCTTGTGTTGGCATGCTGACAATGTGATTAGCATTGCTTGCTGCACACCGGTCTAAGCTTTCTGAGCCAATCAGTCTAGGTCCAGGTTCGTCTGATCAGCGGCGATGCTGACTGCCTTACTGATCCAAAATAGCCAGCAAAAGGTTCATTGATTTGTTTGAGGTGCAGAAAGGCGAGCTGCCTTACCTGGCAGCCTGGGCAGAGGTTTTGGCCACCATCAGCGTGCGGCTGCCGCCGCAGCAGCTGGAGGCAGTCTGCAGCTTCGTGGGCCAGCACCTGCAGGAGCTGACTCCCCGCGATAGGGAGCGTTTGCTGAAAGCCTTTGAGGCCTGGGGCTACGAGCCTGGCCTGGCGTTGCTGCACCCGTAACTTCAGCCTAACTGCGCTTGCCACAGGTGCGCCACTTTAAGTCCACAGCTTGGTTGCCATCGAGTTGCAGGTTCTGGCTGCACCAGGCCAGAGCCAGAAGCCTGAGCCGAGCTGCTCTGTTGCAACCGTGCACTGACGTGGCTGGCCTTCTCCCTGACGCTGCTGCCTCCCCTGCAGGCTGGAGGCGCGGTTGGGCGGGCTGCAGGAGCTGCTGGGGCGCATCAACACAGACATCGGCATCGCACGCAGCCAGCTGGACCTGCCGCAGTGGCAGAGGAGCTCGCGCAGCAGCTGGCGGCGGCTGGTGTGAAGCAGGGAGTAATGTGCGCCTCTTTGCACGTTATATATAGCTCTTTATGAACTGTGTAAGCACCTGTTGCAACTCCATCGAGGGGCCGGAAAGCTGCCGCCACATGCAGTGCAGTCGGCACAGCACAAGCGCAGCGCCTGTCGGGCAAGAGGGCAGCGATTGACAGTGCTGAATGATGTTAGTTCACAGTGTGGTATGCGCCTCGTTGCCCGTCTGGTGTTCAACCAAGCTGGTTACACAGCAATAGTAAGAGTGGTGGGCTGCGCAGTGGGTGGCAAGCGTGACAGCCAAGCACAGCTGCCCAGCGGTGCACTGCAAGAGCTGGGCGTGCACGCCCGTGGTGCTGCAAGGTGCTGTGCGCTGCTCAGCGTGAAGTGCTGTGTGTTCCCAAGGGAGCATCTGCAGGGCCGGGTCAGCGGGACGCCGCCGAGACAACGACCATCGAGTGGAAATCGACAAGCAGCACGTCTCCGCTACCGCTGTCCCAGCCAATCACGTCCATCTGCTGCACATCGGTGCTGGCGCGCTTCAGCACCTGTGCAAGTGACAGGGAAGCAGCACTGGCGTGTTTGCTTGCAGCAGCGGCAGCAGCCCACATTGCAGGGACAAAAAGAGCAGCAATAGCAGCAGCAGCAACAGCATGCCAAAGATGTCCAGGCACCACCTGTCCAGCTGCGCTGCCGCCAGCATGCCTGCTGCACTGCCGCGGAGCTGCTGGTCTGTTTGCGTGCCATACCTGGCGGCAGGTGTCGATGGTGGGGATCCACGGCAGGCCCAGGGCCATAACGAAGCGCTGGCCCATGAATACCACAGGCACGTGCGCATCTGCAGTGTGGCGGCAGCGCGGGAAACAGGGGTACAATGAGCGGTAGAGCTACATCATGTAGCGACACAGGCATGATGGAAGGTGCACATTTGCGGCGGCGGCTTGCAAGCTGAAGTGCATGCTTCAAAAGAGTGTGGTGGCTATCAACAGGCACAGCCAGGCTAGCTTTCCATGCTGCCAGTGGGTCGTGGAAAGCAGCACAGCAAAGTGCACAGGTGCCCTATAGTGCGCCTAGCTAGCAGAGTCGACCTCACCGCCAAAGCGCTTGAAAGCGGACTTGCCACCCATGCACTTCAACTGCTCCTGCAGCATGGGACCCAGCGAAGCAAGGGGGAGCAGCTCAGCTCAACAGCGTGTAAAACAGCTGTGCCATGCCATGCCAAGCAAGTGCAGTGTGCAGTAAGCAGCAGCACAGCATGACACACCGAGTCACGCCACAGCACACGTGGCAAAGAGCACCATGCAGGACAAGCCGTGGCGTGGTCACACCTCGTAAAAACCTTGCAGTCTTGCAGCATGGCAAATGACTGGCCGCTGTTCGCCACCACAACCAGGCAGCCACTCAACCCACCAGCCTCCCATCTTCAGCCTGGGGATGCGCGCAACACGGGAGGGGTAGTCTCGCTCTGGGAAGTAAAAGGCGTACAGCTGGCACTTGTCCCTGGCTCCAATTGATGCGCTGTAGGCGAGGTTGGACATGTAAGCCGCCACAACGCCCCGCCCCAGGCGCTCGCGCCATGCCGTGGCTGTAGGCAGGGGGGGGGGAAAGGCGGGCTGGAGAAGCGATTGCGGACTGGCATGAGTGATGCAAAGGCTGGGGATGGGTTGCCAGGAGCTGTGGTTGCTGGGAAGTTCACGACACCTTGATGCAGCAGCGCGCTGCCCCTGGCACGCGCCCCGTCGATGCGTGCTTGAGCCAGCTGCCACGCCACCCGCAGTGTGCTGCTGCTGCTCGAAAGGAGATAGTGCTTCAGCACCGACCTGGACGCGCCAGCGGCCCATCAGGCTCTGGGCCAGCTGCGCCGCGCAGGCCCGCTTGATGGACAGCAGGGCCTCCCGCTCCTCAGGCACGTGCTGCCGCAGCTTTTCCGGCCGGCACACCAGCTTGTGCTGCCGCCTGCAGGCGGAGTCATGAAGACCGTCATGGCATGTGCTAAGCCGGCATGCCGGCTTGTGGCGCCGCTTTTAGCACAGCTACTTGCACCAAGCAGCAGGGCCATGCAGGTCGCTGCACTTTGAGGTGTGGCACATGTTCCAACCCCACGCAGGCAGGCTGTCTAAAGCCTCGGCCAGGGCTTGCGCATATGTGCGAGGGCATGGCAAAGGGGCTGCCCAGGTCACGCACCAATCAGCCACCTGGCAGTCACGGGAGCAGTCTGCAAACGGGGCAGGGCACAGCATCAATGTCACCGTCTTTGTGTGGATTTCACTATGCCTGATCAATCACAGCTGCACCTGCCTTCCCGGCGCCGCATGCCGCAGCCGCTCTGCTGCACACTCACATGCCGCCATGCAGTGGCCGCACTGCGGGAACCGCTGCCCGGGCTCTGGCCGCTGGCCGCAGTCTGCAAGGCAAGGTCAGATCTGGGAACATACAAGAAGCTTGCAACTGCGATGATGCTCTGAAAGCGGTGAAAGCGGGCTCTGTGAGGAGAGCAGCCAGCGGGCGGGGGCACGAGCGAGGCACCGGAGCCAAGCCTCCACAAACCTGCATACCACAAACCTGCCTGCATTGTTGCATGGGTTGTGTATTTTCGCCAAGTGCAGCCTACCTAAGTTGTTGCACACTGTCGTGTACTCCTCAAACTTCGCTGCTTCGGCCGTTGCCAGGCCCTGCGCCCGCATTTGGTCCACTGCGGTGCGAGCCAAGCCAATGCTGCTGCTGCCGCTGGCATCAGCAGGCGTGCCATCCGCAGCCGCCGCCTCGGACGTGCTAGCTGCCGCCTCGGACGTGCTAGCTGCCGCCTCGGACGTGCGGATCCCCAGGGCCTTGTTGGCCAGCTCGAGAGCCTGTACGCAAGGCAGCGTTCAGGCACAGGGCAGGTGGCCAAGGATGCACCGGCAAAACTGCATTTTGTCTAGAAATATGCGTAGTGTAATGGTGCAGGCGCACATCGCATGTGGTGCACCATAGCCATGACTGCAGCCAGGGTTTGCAAACAAGCGCACCCATGTCATGCACACAGAGCTTTGCATCCCTCTGCCATGCCCAACGACAGCACAAACGCGGGTGCAACACTGATGGTCCACTCTTCCTCTTCCGCGCACCTCAGTCACTAGCTCATCCATCTCTTCCCTGCCCTCCTGCCAGTGCAGCGGCACCATGCCGGACGGGGCATTATGCTTGCTGCCATAGTAGTCCATGAGGAATGCCGGCAAGTTGTTGAGCAGGCGGGAGTTGCCGCTGCCGTCGTCGCCGCCGCCATCCCCGCTGCCCGGCTGCTCGCCGCCCGCAACTGCGCTGGGAGCGGCTGGCTGCTGCGGCTGCTGCTCAACATTCTGCTCTTTCTTCTCCATGCTTGCTCTGCAACAAGAAGGGGCGCAGCAGCAAGCAAGCCGGGGAAGCCGCTGAAGCCTGGGTGGGCCACGAGTGCAGTGCAGCCAGGTCGGCAGGGGCGGCAGCGGCAGGATGCAACGGCGGAGCGGCAACGGCGCAGCTGCCGTGCATCGTTGAGCGGCCTGCGACGTCTTCACGCATATGAAAGCGCTGGAGAGCCACCAGGGCCGCGCTCCCTCTCAAGTCCCCTTGCCTGTGGCACCGCGCCGGGCTTCGGATCAATCCCAGGACCGAACAAATAGACGCTGAGCTCAACGGAAGAGCCTGCGCCGCGGCTGGCTGCCGTCTGGGGTTGAAAATGCTGGGTGCGCTGCGGGCGGCAGCGGCGGCGGCTGTGGAGCAGCGGGCCCTCCGCTTGCGGTGGAAATCTATTCCAATCTTTTTCAGATACACATTGCGGCTGGCCGTTATTACTCCAGTAGTTTACGAGGGCGGTGCATCAGATGCCTATGCAGTTGTGGCTGCAGCACAAGTGCAATGTAACCCAGCCTATTGAATCAAGGTGGCATGTGACCAGCTGCAGCCATGGCGACCAAGACGTCTTCAGTGTCGGCCCATCTCGGTGACAGCTGTGGTGCCTGTGATGGCTGCCCGGTTAGTATGATCGATCACACGAAGCGCTATCGACTCAACTGCAGTCGCGCACAAAAAGCATAGGAGACCTCAATGGTAATTAAGAGCAGGCCCCAAAGCGGCAGCTAACGGGCATGCATGGGAAGGTTTTGTATGAGGACGGTGCTGTAGGCGGGGAGGAGGGATACGTGGGGGAAGGCGAGGAGCATAATAAAAGGACGCCAGTGCATGCAGGATTCTGTATGCTTTGCATGTCAGGGGTTGAAGCATGCTAGGCAGTGTTCAACAGAGAAGCTTCTGAACTTCACTTAAGTGGCCTCACGAGCATGAGCCCCAGCCGAAAAGGCACTTGATGCTGGTGCACTGAGGGCTTGTGGCATCCATGCATTTGCCACAGCAGGTGTTGGGGCATGTCAGGCAGGGGCAGTAGCCTGTCGGGCAGTCGAGGTATTCCGCTTTGGGCGGCGGAGTCTCGATCGTGGTGAGGGCATGCAGCAGCGCAACTCGGTACTTGTGGGCCAAGCATTTATCGTCACCCTTGGGGCATGGCTCGGGCTTCACTTCCATGTTCAGCGAGCGCTCCGGCTGGTCGACGGTGGGCACATCTTCAACAGAAGCAGCGGGCCGAGCCAGCAGGGATGTCAGCAACAGAGCCAGCACGAGCTTGGTAGCGCGCATCATGTCCTGAACAAGGGGTTGTTGGGTGTGTGACAAATGAGAATGCGTGAATAATCATTATTATGCAGTGGAATAATCATTATTATGCAGAAGGCCGAGGCTAGCGCAAAGACGGCTCGGCCAGGAAGCAGTGCTGCGCCCTCCCGCTGCGCCCTCTCTCACCTTTGAGGCCCAGCCATCATAAGGCCAGCAAAGCTGGGGGCGCAAAATTACCTTTGGGTTGCAAGGAAAAAAACGGGCTATTCTGTGGATAGAATTCACCGCCAGATATAACTTCCCACAACTGCAGCAACTACTGCACTACTCGACTGCCTCACCAGATGCTACCACGACCGCTTGTCAATCGCTCTGCGGCGTTCACTGCCCCACGGCCAACCTGCAAAGGGAAGAAACACAGGGCAGCCATGTCGTGGTGCGTCGTGGCAGCCAGGCTGTGCAGGGCGGGCAAGCTGCCGCCTCTTGCGGCTGCTGCACAGCCTGCTGCTTCTGTGGCATGCCAGAATTGCGTCTTTCTTGCTCACAAAGCACGCTGCAGCCGGATGGGTGCGCTCTTGCAGGTCCTGTGGAGTGTCAACAGTCCCTGATCCTCCGATCAAGTGCTCTCCTGCTCCCAGTGCTCACCTAATGGATCCCCTGGCACTGCTGCACTGCGAACGGGAGCAATTAGGCGTGCAGGCTCGAGTTTGGGGCCCCATGGGGGCTGGCTTGCCTCACAGGCAGCTTCCCGGGTCCTGGGCGAGAAGCAGCTTCCCGCACGCCCTCGCACGCACGCCAGCCACAGAGAATCTTGATGTACGGGATCCTGGCGAAGCACGCAAGCTGACTCTTATTGTCGGAGAATCGTCCCTGTAGATTCAAGTTTGAGTTCAACGTTCTAAGGGTGCTAATGTAAGCCAACGCAGGCAGGATCAAGCAACGTCTTTGCAGCAGGCATGCTCATGTGTCGTTGCGCAGAGCATGGCGAGGCTTGTACTTGTGTGGCAGCTGCGCGAGAGGGCCATCATTGGTGTGAGTACAGATGTCGCTGTAGTCTGGCAATGACACTGCAGGGAGCTAACGTCAATGATGGAGCTCGAGCGGCGAAGGCATGCGCGGTCAAACGGCGAGGTCAACCGCCGCATGGGCGGTGCCGGAAGAAGCCAGGTCTCCCCTGCTCGTTGCAATTCGACGCGGGCGTCTCGCCCTGGCTGTCGGCAACGCCCCCGCCTGCACAGCGCTTCACTTGAACCAGCCGGTTCGGCGGAGCAGCGCCGAAGCTCGCGGTCACGACAGCCGGGCATGCAGGAGTCTCGGATCAGCCTGCCGCCCCTGGTGGAGGGCCCGGTGCGCGGAGCGCTGCGCCTGTCGCTGGGCGCGCCCCGCTGGGCTGAGGCGGCCCCCGCCCACCTGCGGCAGCACGGCATCGATGTCGTGGCGCGGGTGGCGTGGTGGGGCGATGCCAGCGGCGGCGACCTGCTGCCGCTGCCGCCACCCGCCGCCACCGCCGCCGCCGCCTGCCTGTCGACGACAGCGTCATTCCAGCTTCGCACGGGCCCCAAATACCTGACCCGCTACCTCAGGGACATGGGGGCACTCACCATCGCCATTGAGGCAGCGTCTAGCAGCAGCGGCAGCAGCGGCAGCGCGTCGGCAGCTGCAGCAGGTGAAGCAGCGGCGCCGCAGCCATTGGCCACCGCCACGGTGGGCCTGCTGGCACTGGATGTGGCATCAACCATCAGTGCGGCATACCCCCTGGTGCTTGCCACAGACGCGGAGGGCGCAGCGGCAGGCAGCGGCAGCAGTGCAGATGGCAGCAGCGCAGCTACTGGTGCCATTGTGGGCAGCCTCGAGGTGCGGCTGGAGCTGGATTACAGCAGCAGCAGTGGTGCCACCAACCTGGTGTCCTCTTTTGAGCTGAACGAGCACCTGGCCGGCAGCACAGCGGAGGCAGCCGAGGAGGCAGGGGCCACAGAAAGCGGCAGTGACAGTGGCGGCAGCGGCAGTGACGATGGGGACGCAGCGCAGCCCAGCGGCTTGTGCGAGCAGCTGCTGGCGGCTCTGCAGGACAGGTGCGCATGCGCGAGGGGAGAGGAGTGATGGTATGTGTGCGCTGCGTCTTGCTTCCTGCACTGGTTCTTAATCACTGGTGTATGTGCCTTATGCGGCAGGGAGGCGGTGGCTGCGACGATGCAGCAACTTGCAGGCAGCGCGGCCACAGCAGACGAGCAGCATGCGCTAGAAGGGCTGCACCTGCAGCCTTACGATGTGGCTCAACGCTTGCTGCCCCTGCTGCTTCCATCTACCAGCCAGCCGCAGCTCGCCTATGTCGCCGCCATGCTCCAGCCCTTTGCTGGCTACAGCAGCAGCAGCGGCGATGAGGATCATGCAGCTGCTGCACTTTCACTGAAGCAGTGGGCTGCCGCTGCTGCTGAGTGTGCCGCAGCAGAGCGCGAGCTGGCAAGCCGGCCAGCTGCCGAGGCACTGCAGGGCCTGCGCCAGGCAGCTGCAGCACTGGCCAGCCGCTCACTGGATTTGGCGGCGGCGTTTGCAGCAGCTGATGGTCAGCAGCTGCCACTGGGCCAGCTGGTGAGATTAAGCTGCAGGGCAATGTGTATTGTGCTCAAAATGCCTGGAAGTCTGTGGCAGCTTGCTTGCTTGCGAATGGCTGAACCCACACTCGCCCATACCTTGCGATGCTGCTTGCCCTCTGCGCAGGGTGTGCTGCTGCAGCGGCTGTACCCTGGCGCCACAGCTGACGAGGCACGCCGTCTGCTGGCTGTGGTGACAGCTGGCGGCAGCGGGCCCGGTGTGGTCACCCTGCCCGCCCTCAAGGCAGCGCTGGCTCGGGTACAAATGGCCCAGCAGTTTCCGGTGAGCTGGCGGAGAGCGGTTGCAGGCTTGCTTTTTGAGGTTTAGGGATGCCGAGGCTTGCTCGAAAACTCCCGTAATTTTGCAAGTGCGTTCAGCCATAGTTTGCTGCAACCATGTAGGGCGCTGATCACATTGCACCTTGCCTTCTGCAGACTGTGGAGGACCTGGCACGACAGCAGGCGGCAGCAGAGGCGCGGCGAGCAAAGGAGGCAGCAGCTGCGGCGGTTGCAGCTGTCGAGCAGCAGCGTGCAGCCGCTGCAGCGGCAGCCAAGGTGCCTCCCTCGCAGCGCAAGCAGGCAGTTGTGAGCAAGCTGAAGAGCAGCCTGCAGGAGCGGCGGCGCAGCAGCACCAGCGGCAGCGTGCAAGTTGAGGTGCAAGCAGCATCAGCAGCCCCGCCAGAGCAGCCGCCTGAACCGCTGCAGCAGCAGGTGCCAAAGCTTCCAACCGTGGTGCTTGGCATCCCTGTGCTGCCGCCGCCCCCACCTGCGGCGGAGCTGTTAGCTGGGCTGCCTGCGCAACGTGCAGTGGTGCAGCCAGCAGTCGCGGCACCGCTGCCTGCTTCGTCAACCACGACGGGTGCAGCAGGTGAAGCCTTGGGTGCATCAGCAACAGCCATTGCCTCTCAACAGCTTGAGGCACCGGAGGTGCATGAGGTGCCGCAGCCGCAGCCGCAGCAGCCGCAACAGCAAGATGAGCCTCATGGCAAGCCGCTGGCGCAGCAGGACGCCCTGCTGCAGTTAATCCAGCAGGCAGAGGCGTTGAAAGCGGCAATGCAGCAAGCCGGCAGCAGCAGCAGCAGCAGCAATGGTGCGCTGGCTATCGGCCAGCCTCACTCACAGCTCTGGGAGGCAGCCGCCTCTGCCGCAGGTCCCCGGCTTCCCAACCTGCTGCTGCCCCTGGCTACCCCTGGCGGCAGCGCGGCTGACAGTGAAGCAGCAGCGGCAGCAGCAGCAGACAGCGGCAGCCTCTCTGCAGCCACAGCAGCTCTGCTGGCAGCGGCCAGGGCACTGCGGCTGGAAAGCGAGCAGCTGCCGCTGCCACTGCCTCCTGCCACGACAGTCCCTGGGCCAGCAACACTGCCTTCAGCCACAGCGCTAGCTGCACTCCCAGCAGCAGTGACCACAGCAGGTTCAGCAGCCATGCTGGGGCGTGCTGCGGCGGCAGCCGGCGATTCAGATGCAGAGTCAGATGCTGAGGATGCTTTGCTGGACCAGCTCTTCTTCCAGCGCACCCAGCGGCCTGTGGAATCGGCGGTTGCAGCCAGCCCAGCGCGCACAGCAGATGGCAGCATAGAGCAGCCTGCAGCCACGCAGCGAGCCGCAGCGGTGCAGCTAGTCTTGCGCGTGCAGCTGGCGCCCCCGCAGCTGACCAACAATGGTAGCGGGAGCAGCAGCGGCGGCAGCAGCGTCCGCTGTGTCATCAAGCCGCTGCAAGCGGGCGGCACCCCACAGCAGTTGAATGTGCCTGTGGCATCAGACACAGGTGCTGCGCCAGTCACTGTTGAGCTGCCTGTTGCAGGCATGAGCGGCACTGATGCACGCCCGCCGCTCCTGCCGCCATACCTGTTCCTGGAGTTTTGGCGGCACAGCGGCGACCTGCTCGGCGTGGCCCGCGTGCCGCTGATGCAGCCTCCCGCCTGTGGCACAGCCAAGCAGGAGTTTGCTGCCGCAGTCGTGGCTGAGGGGCGGCAGCCCATCAGTGACATTCTGGAGGGGCGGGATGCTGGCACTGTCCATGTGGCTGTCGTGCTGCAGGTGAGGGGTGTGGTTGGGCAATGATCGGTCCAGCTATTTGAGCTTGGGGCTGCATGTGGTTGTTTATGCCTTCCCCCACTTTGTTTTGTCCTGCTCGAGCATTCAAGTTACTTTTCGCCATGTGCGCTGCAGGAGCGAGGCGCAGCGCCGCTGGTGGCCGCCGTGGGCCACTGTTTCTCAGTGGCCATCCGCAGTGCGCACCGGCTGCCCAGCGCCGCAGCCTACGCTGGTGCCGGCCTGCGTGCGCCTGACGCCAGGCTGCTGCGCTACAGCTTCCCAGGTGCGGCATGGGCTTCGGCTGCATGGTCCCATGCTGTGCACATTGGCTCAGGCTCTGTGGATTCCGCAGTTAGTTCAAACTGTGTAAGACTCCAGCATAGTCCAGCATAGCTCCTCACGTTGCTGCTCTTCCCTCCTGGCCCTGTACAGGCGAGCCAGATGCGCTGCAGACCGGGGAGGTGCCCTGCTGCAGCAGCCCCTGCTTCGATGCCACGGCCACCCACGAGATGACGCTGCCGACAGGCCACAGCATCGTGCCGCTGCTGCAAGACGGGTAAGTTGCTGTTGTTGGGCTTGTGGTGACCATGGGAGATGCTATGCACACATTGCGCACCTAGCACACCGCACATGGCCACTATCGCTGCATCCACGTTCGTGTAAACTTTATCCGTGTCTTGCTCCGAACTGTGCAGGCTGCTGCGCTTTGAGCTGTTCGACTGCTGGGCAGACCAGCAGCAGCAGCGGCAGCAGCACGGCTGGGCCCTGCTGCAGCTGCGCGAGCTGGCCAGCCTGGCAGCCGAGGCGGATAGCAGCAGCGGCAGCGGCGCTGCCCGGCAGGCCAGCCGCACGCTGCTCCTGCCCCTGTGCACCGAGTACGAGTCAGCCGGAGAGGCAGCAGGTGCAGCAGGCGGTGGCGATGCAGCAGCTCGTGGTCCTTCTCTCAGGATCGAGCTCAGTTACCAGGCAGAGCTGTGCACGATGGATGCAGCAGAGGTGGCAGCTGCCGTGCCTGCTGCAGCTCCGGCAAACACGGCGCAGACGAGCAGCAGCCCTGCCAAGCAGCCGCAGCCTGTGCAGAAGAAGAAGTCGGCAGCTGATGGAGGCGCCGGCAGTGCCAGCAGTGACTCTGAGGCGGAGAACAGCTTGCTGCTGGCCAACCACAGCCGCAGCACCAACAGCGGGAGGCAGGCGCAGCACGCCGTGCAGGGCAGGCCGGGGGGCAGTGCGCCGGGCTCTGCTGCAGCCGCCCAGCCAGCCGCTCGCAGCATCCCTTCGGAGCCCTTTGTGCCAGCCACGCTGTCTGTGGAGATAATTCGGGCGAGCGGCCTGGGAGCAGCAGTGCGTGAGGCGGCGGCTGCAGCTGGCGGCGGGGCTGGCACGAGCCTGGGCCGTGCCGCAGTGGTGGGTCCGCACGCCTTCGTGCGCCTCGCGCTCTTCTCAGAAGGTAGGCAGGCACAGCATAGTGTGGCTGGGTGTTGCTGCATGAATGGCATGGTGCATTTGCACGCATGACTAGCTAAGCCAATCCACAGAGCGTCTAGCTAACCAGGCCATCCTCCCCGCTCCACCACCGCAACCGTGCAGCGGATGCAGCCCTGCAGGCAGAGGCCCCGCCGCTGCAGACGTCCTTTGTTCCCCAGTCGTTCTGCCCTGCCTGGCGCTCGGTGCACAGCTACCCGCTGCAGCTGACGGGCGCCATGGTCACGGCCCTGGCCTCTCAGGTGCGCCTGCATCGCAACACAGCACAGCATTGCACAAGCTCATCAGCTGTTGTGCCTGCATTGGTGGGTGGCCAGCCACAGCAGGAGGCGGGTGATCAGGGCTGGCATCCATCACCCCACCATGCGCACCGATCGCCCCATGCTTCGCAGAGCATGCGTGTGGAGGTGTGGCACCGCTGCCCGCGTGCAGCAGCGGGAGGCGCTGCTGGCAGCAGGGAGGCCCGAGAGGTGTTGCTGGGTGCTGGCTCCATGCCTCTGGTGGATGTGCTGCGCAAGCCCCAGGTGCGGTTCATTCATGGTCGAGATGGGTTGCCGGGCCGCACATGCAGTTGCTGTTGACAATGCGCGATATGAGTGGCAGCTGCCCACCACAAGGGACACAGCCGCCAACTGCTATGCACCTACTGTCCGGCATGCACGCAGGGCCTGCGGTGCTGGGTGCCCCTGGCGCCAGGAAGCAGCCGCGGCGGTGTGGTGGGCGCCATCCAGGTGGCAGCTTGCCTCACCTCCCTCGGCAGCTTGACCAGCAGCCCCAACGCAAGCGAGCCGCTGCTGCTGCGGTGCTCGGAGGCTGCCGCCTTGGTGCCGCCGGCGCTACGGCCACGGCTGCTGGTGCCGCCGGGGGCGGGCTTTTGCGGTCAGCAGGCAGTGCTGGCTGTGCGCTTGGACACTCTGGTGCCTCCCAGCAGCAGCAGCCTGAGCGGTGGCCGGCCCAAAGCGGACCGGCTCTTCTGCCGCTACAGCCTGCCGGGTGGTGAAGGCAGCAGCACCGCCACGGCTTCCCGCGTGCTGTCCGCTGTGGGTGGCGCTGCTCCGGCTGCTGCGGCGCGCAAAGGCGCAGGCCGAGGCAGAGCAGCAGGCGGCAGTGCAGCGACGGAGCAGCAGCAGTGGGTCGCGAAAATGAACCACTCTGGCTTCTTTGAGGTACGCGTTTTCGGTTGCCAGAGAGGGCTTTGTCGTGAAGGCATGAATGGCATGCTCACCTGCTGCAGCGCCACAAACAGCACCTGCGCTCATCGAATGTTGCTCCTGCAATGTGCCACCTGCCTCTCCCTGCTGCAGGTGACTGCCGACGCATCGCTGGCAGCAGCCCTGCTGCAAGGCCCGCTGCTGGTGCACGTCTACAAGCAGCCCGCCGGTGCAGCCACAGAGGGCGGCCGCTCGGCAGTGCTGGTGGGCACTGCTGAGATGGATCTCTCGCCTCTGCTGTGGTCCGACAGCGGTAGCAGCAACAGCGGCGATGCTGAGGAGGGAGCAGCCAGCCAGCTGCGCTGCATCAGGGGCACATACCCTCTGCTGGAAGGCGCCTCTGCGGCCCAGGGCGGCGCCAGCCTGGCAGCTGCGGTGGACCTGCAGCTGCAGCCTGAGGCGGGCGCAGCGCAGCAGGCGGCGGCAGCAGCAGCGGCTGGAGCGCACACTGCAGCCTTAGAGCACCAGCGCCCTGCACAGGAGCAACAGCAGCAGCAGCAGCAGCAGGTGGCGGCCGTAGCAGCGGGGAGCGTCGCGCCCCCCACTGTGCAGCCGCCGCCGCCGCAGGAGCAGGCGCAGCGGCCGTTCCTGCAGCAGGAGCAGCCGCTGGCAGCAGAAGCTTCATCGTCTGATGAGGACGACGACGAAGCGCACGAGCTGCTGCAGCGCTGCCAGCGCCTCACAGCTGCACTCCGCAACGTGTGCCCGCCCAAGCCAGCCGGTACCGAAATGGCTGGCGGCTGCGGTGGCGAGCCAGCTAGCGATGGCGGCAGCGGGGCGGCTGGAGAGCAACCAGAGGCAGGCAGCGGCGACAGCCAGCAGCCACCGGAGCAGCAGCAGCAAGCAGAGGGCTCCCATGCAGCAAGCAGCGCAGGCAGCACTGGCGTGCCTCGGCAGCAGCAGCAGCAGGGAGTGGCTGCAGACCAGGCAGGCCGCGGCAGCCCATCTGCAGCAGTCGTGCAGCAGGACCAGCAACCTGACCCAGATGATCCTGAGGAGGCTTGCAAGCTGCTGCTGCAGATTGACAGCGCGTTGCACCTGCCGACCGATGCACCGGCTGGCGCCAGCAGCGGCGGCAACGGCGGCAGCGATGGCTACTCAGCGTTTGTTGCAGCAGCCTGGGGACCTCACCAGCAGCGCACTGCTGCAGTGCCTGTGCATGTGGTGGCAGCGGCTGAGCTCGGCGGCACGGCTGTGTGGCATGCAGAGCTGGAGCTGCCTGCAGCTGCTTCGGCGTGGCAGAGCCAGCCGCAGGTTGGCAGCGGCGGCACAGGCAGCAGCGGGCCCAACCTTGTGCTGAATGTGTGGGCGGCGACCGGCGCCACAGGCAGCAGCGTCGGCGGCAGTGGTCAGCAAGCCAGCACAGCAGACAGCCTGCTTGGCTGCTGTGTGCTCGACCTGCGGTCTCTGCCGGCCCTGCAGCAGGTGGCTGGGTACTGGCACATTGTGGACTCGCAGCAGCGGCAGCAGGGGCAGCTCAAGGCATCCGTGCGTGCAAATGGCGCACTGCGGGATGCCCTGCAGCAGCAGCGCAGCCGGCTGGGACAAGGCAGCGGCCCGACAGAGGGCGGCCCAGTTGCGCCAGCTGCAGCGCTGGGTGCAGCTGCAGCCGAGGCTCCCTCGCAGCAACAGCAGCAGCAGCAGGCGTGGCAGGTGCCAGTTGCAGCCGCAGTGTTGGAGCAGGACCGGCAGGACCAGCCAGAGCCTGCAGGTGATGATGACCTGGCACAGCAGGTGCAGGCACAGCTGCAAGAGCTCGAGCTGCTGTCGCAGCGCTTAGCTGGGCAGCCACCCCCGGCAGCACATGCAGCAGCACATGCAGCAGCAGAGGCAGCTGCAGGCACGGCGCCTCAGCCAGGCAAGCTGGCAGCCCGCAGCCCTGGGGCCGCTGCACAAGCGGTCGAGGCCCAGCAGGCGTCGCCATTAGCAGCAAACGCAGGTGCAGCAGCAGGTGCACCTGCTGGAGATGATGCGTCCGTGGCAGCACTGCTGGCAGCTGCCGGCCCGCTGCAGGCCGATGCGGCAGTGGTGAAGCCGTATGGTACACTGCCTGCCTCAGATGACGAATGGGACGGCTCGGCGCTGCCGCTCGACTCCCGCCAGGTGGGCAGGGCTGCTGCGCTGTGCATGCAAGTTGCAGCATGGAGGAGCAGCAGGATGGATTTGCAGGACTGGGGCAGCTACAGGTTCAGCGCAGTAGATGCTGCCTGCCATTTGACCATCACCAAAGTTGAGCTCTCCCAGCCCTCCTTCCTGCCTGGCTGAGTGGCACCCGTCCTGCTACCTCGTCCTGCCTCCTTGCAGACAGGCCTGTATGCTTGGAGCGGCAGCGACAGCGACGACGGCATGGGCCTTGTGGGCATTGCGGTGGATGGAGCCATCAGCGGGGAGGTGACAGAGGAGGAGCAGGAGGAGCGGCCCAGGTGCGCAGCAGAGCCTGGGGCTTGATATTGGTTGGAACCTGCATGTCATGGATGCCATCAGGTGGCAGTGTGTGAACGGTGGCTCCTGCGCAGGATAGCATTGGGAATGCAGCACCGGACAAGGCAACAGGCCGCCTTACGCACATGCTCCTGCTGTGCTACATCACCCCTTGTGCAGGCCTCCGGCTCGGCTGCTGGCGGAGGACTGGATGTTTGCCATCTCCAAAACCGCTGCCGAGCCAGAGGCGGAGCAGTTTGCCGCTGAGCATGCTGTGGAGCAGCAGCAGGAGCAGCAGCCGGAGCAGCAGCAGCAGCAGGCAGTGGGGCAAGCGGCGCACCAGCGGCCGCCCGTCAGGTTCCGCAATGTCATTCCCGGCGGGGCGCTGGGCGGCGCAGCCGGCAAGGAGCCAACCGCACCTGCCTCACATCTTGAAGAGCTGGCTGAGCAGCAGCAGAGGGAGGAGGAGCAGGGGCAGACTGCTCAGGCGCTGCTGCAGCAGAGCGCTGCCGCGCAGGCAGTGGCAGCTGTAGAATCCGCTGGGTCGGCGGCAGCAGTCGAGGCAGCGCGGGCGGCGGCTGCACAGGGTCCCACTCTGCACCAGTTTGGTGCCGTCACGCCGGCAATGGCTGCGGCCCAGCCGGCGCCTGTGCAGCTGCAGCAGCCCCTGCCGCGGCGGCAGCAATTACCTGGTGGCTTGCAGCCGGGCTGGCAGTTTGACATCCGCAGAGACGCCCCTGTGCCCTCGGCAGCTGCAGCCAGCTTGGAGCGGTCTGCACAATGGCAGCAGCACAGCAGCGCCGGCACCGCAGCAACGCCCTCCTCTGTCCGGCTGGATCAGTTTGGGGCGCAGCAGGCGAGCGCTGCAGGTGGAATAAGCCAGCTCTCAGCGGCCACACCCACCAGCCTGCTGGCGCAACAGCGGTCGGAGCTGCAGCAGCGCTCGCAGGCGGCGCGCTCTCCAGCTGCTGCAGCCACGATCGACGAGGTGCTGGCGCAGCTGCGGGGCCGTGGGCGTGGGGCGGCGGGGTCGGGAGCGAGCGGGGCAGCAGGCAGGAACGGGCGGTAAAGCACATGGGAGTGAAATAGCAATTTTTTTTGCCCTGCAGCTGCACTTGTAAATCAAGCCACTCCACTAGACAGCAGCATGTGGATTCATGCGGCAAGGGCAAGCACCTGCACTGCCAATGTAGCCAAGTGCAGGTTGTGCTCAGGAGCATGTGTGTATTGAGTGCAAGCATTGGCTTGTGACAGCAGGCACCTGGCGATGGCGCCGCTTCTATGTGCTGGGCATGCTGCACATAGAAGCGGTGCCCGTCCCGCATGGGGCTCTGGAGACGACTGGACCTGCACAATCTCCGCTGCCAGCGCCACCAGTAGGGCTCCTCGTCTGATCGCAGCTCCTTGTAGGGCGATTTTGTCGTCAAGCCAGCGGGACGGGCGCGGCTGCTGCTCTTCCGGGCAAATCCCTAGCTTTCAAGCGGCTGTGAAGAACACAGGTGGGCGTTATGGACCTGATCTGCTGCGGCAAACCTGCCGCTGCCCGTCCCTCCGCTTTAAGCGCAAGTTTTGCCGCCTTGGTGCGCCAGTGGCGTCTCCACGCTGTGCTGCCCTGCCAGCAAGTCAACATCGAGCAGAACTGCCGCTAGCCGCGCGAGGGCTGCTGCTGCTGCTGGCTGCCGCTGCCTCACCGCCTCGTTGCCGCCGCCTCACCGCCCTGCCCCGTTTCGCCCTGCCCCATTTGCAGGCATGTTGCGTGCAGTGCAGCAGCTGCGCCGGCGCTTCCTGGTGAACGCTCAGTGTGTTGCAAGAAATGGCGCTTTGGAGGCTGGCAGCGGCCTGCCTCACCATGGGGTGCCCATGCTTCTGCCGCACGCCGCCACGGTAAGCAGCAGCCGCTCAGTTTTGCAATGTTGCACGATTGCTCTGCATTAAAATGCATGAGTTCTCTCTGCATCTGACTCTATCTTTGTCGGGTCGAGTGGCGGATGAGTTTCCTGCAACTGCACTCCTCACTGCAGGCCTCCCTGCAAGCTGCCCCTGTGGCCGGCAGCGGAGCAGCGGGCCTGCAGCTACGCCTGCTCAGCAATCTGCCAGGCGGCAAGCAGCTGCGGCGCCAGCAGCGGCGGCAGCGGCAGTGGCAGCGGCAGTGGCAGCGGCAGCAGCAGCGAGCGGCGCAGCCAGCCGAACAGGCCAGGCAGTTGGCAGTGTAGCTTGAAACTGCCAGGTCCTGTAAGCAGGTGGTGCAGGTGGTGCAGCAGGCGGGGCAGCACTGCAACCCCGCCCACTTCAGCGCTGCAGCCAACCGCATGGCAGAGCGGAGCTGCAGCTTGGCAGGGCGGACAGAATTCGGGCAGCATTCCAGCAGCTGGCGCAGCTGGCTGTGAATGCGGAGCTCAACTCCTGGGCAGTGGCGCAGTTTGTCCGGGCAGCCGCCAAGCTGTGGGAAGGCGTGGCAGTGAAGCGGCCATTTGGAGCGCAGCAGGGGGCATGGTGGCACTTGCTGATGACAGCTCTGGCGGATCCCGACTGTGACCCCCAGTCGCTCGCCAACGGCTTGTGGGGAGCCAGCAAGCTGGGCTGGCCGCTACCGAGCAGCGTGGCACCAGCAGCCGAGGCAGCAATCTTGCAGCTGGCAGACAGAATGAAACCCCAAGATGTGTCCAACACGCTGTGCGCCTTCGCGAATGCTGACTGGCCGCTGGGCAGCTGGGCAGCTGAGGCGCTGCTGCGGTGGCTTGCGCAGGTTCTCAGGAAAGCGGAGCCGCAGCATGTAGCCGACAGCCTGAGCGCCGCTGCCGACTGGGCCTGCGGCTCAGTGACAGCTTGAAGGCAGCACTCGCCCAGGCGCTGGTGCGCATCATTCCTGCTGCCCACCCACTAGACTTGGCCAACATCCTATCGGCGTGCGGCGAGCTGCGTTGGAGCCCTGGCAGGCGCGTTGTGGCGGCAGCGGTGGCGGCCATGCGGGACCGCTTGGAGAACGAACCAGACGTGGGCTTACACGCACTCCGTAGGGGGCTTTTGGGCCGCACTCTGTGGGGCCTGGCTGCGCTGCAAGAGCTGGGCGTACCCACCCCAGCCGGGCTGCCTGCCCTGCTATCGGCCTGCAAGCGAGCTGCCTGGCAGCGAGAAGGGCTCCTGCAAGACGCGACGTTATGGGCCGGCATGCTGGCGACGACTGGCCAGCGGCTGCCGCAGGACCAGCTGGACATGCTTTTGCTTAACATAAGCCACTACCCGCAGTACCTTGGGCAGAGGGAGGCGCAGCGGCTGCCAGCCCGGCCTGGCGCTGCTGGCTCGGCTGCAGGGCAAGGAGTGAGGGCCAGCTGCAGCTGCCTTTGCTTTTTGTTGCACTGCCCGCTTTAGCAGCCGCCTTTCACTGCCCTGTTGCATAGTCCCCAAATCCACTTGCTAGTGATCTCTTGTGTGTTGCTGCGCCTGTGTTTTCATATTGACCTTTATTTTGGCCTGTGCTGGTGCCTGGTAGGCATGCGCCCCAGCAGGCGCTTGGTGCAAGTTTTGGCTATACAACGTGTGATGCAGTGAAGAGCTGGAGGCGAGCAAATGCATGAGACCCAGAATGAAAGTGTTAGCTTGAGTGTCAACAGGGCAACAAGTGGCTGGCATGGGCCAGCCGGCCTAATTTCGTATATTCGGCGTCTTGAGCAGGAAAAGTAGCAGTGCTGTATGCAGCCGGGAGACGTGCAGCCTCATCGCAGCCCTCGCCGCTGGCCGCCACTGCCGCCCGCCTGCTCGCCGCCTCCCTGCTGCTCGCCGCTGCTGCTTTGCTCTGCCTCATTGCCCTTCTCTGCCGCGCTGCCCTGCTGCTGCTGCCCGCCGTCGGAGCCCTGTGCCGCTGCCGCCGCCGCCGCTTTCTTGGCGGCTTCCTTCAAAGCCTCCTGCTTGTCATATTCCCACTGCCCAATCTTGCCACGCTCCATTTTTGCGTCCACTGAGGACACAACCACGCCGCTGAGCGAGAACAGGTGGCCGC
>VFQQ010002061.1_pt1 | contig 24613 bp, 21 predicted proteins | sample 3512341 | NCBI WGS metagenome assembly VFQQ01 (sample SAMN10412373, study PRJNA504923) | tailings metagenome | isolation source: Relicate 2 Philex TSF1 revegetated site | place: Philippines: Tuba, Benguet | collected 2017-08-29 | reverse complement strand
TCGATCAGGTCTGGCCGATCATCCGTGACGTGGTGCAGGCGCAGGAAACCTACGCCTTCGACCCCGACATGGATCGCGACACGGCCTGGAAGATCTGGGTCGAACTGCCGCGCGCCACCTTCGTTGCCGCAGAGGCTGGGCAGATTCTCGGCACCTACTACATCAAGGCCAACGCCGCCGGCCCCGGCGATCACGTCTGCAATTGCGGCTACATGACCGCGCCGGCCGCACGCGGGCGTGGCATCGCCAGCCACCTCTGCGCCCATTCGCTGCAGGTGGCGCGCGACCTGGGTTTCAGCGCCATGCAGTTCAACAGCGTGGTGGCCACCAACCAGGTGGCCGTGGCGCTATGGCAGAAGCACGGCTTCGAGATCGTCGGCACCCTGCCCAAGGCCTACCGCCATGCCCGCCATGGGTTGGTGGATTGTTATGTGATGTTTCGAAGCCTGGCCTGAGAATCCTCACGAGCCTGAGGATTTCTGCTCCCGGGTCATCTCACGAGGCGGCAATCCGCACGATCGTGAGGATTTTGCGCAAGCCGCCTTCTTCGGTGCGCTGGCCAACTCGCCTTCCATTTGACGGATAGCTCGGGATCGGACCGAGTCGCTTCTAACCGGCCCCTGCGATGGTTAAGCTCGCCCCTTGCGCAGGACATCGCCCACGACAAGGATTTCCCATGACCCAGCCCAACCCATTCGCCCCCGAACAACCCGCGCCTAGCGCTGCCTTGCGCCAACCGTCTGCCCTGCCTTTGCAATTGGCTGGCGTGATTCTGGCGGCGGGCCTGATCGGTGTTCTGGTTTCGCTGATCGGCGGGTTGGTCAACGTTGGCCTGAACGACTCCGGTGCCTGGCTGCGCTATGCGGTGGTCTACTGGATCACCCATCTGCTGATGGCCGGGCTGGGTGCCTATTGGCTGGCGCAGGCCTATCTGGAGCGTCATGGTCTGGAGGGCTATCGCCAGCCGGCTGGCTTGCTGGCCAGCTATGGCCTGACCTACCTGCTGTTGGGCTGGGCGATCGGTCATGTGTCCGGCCTCCTCTACATATGGATCTACGATCAGGTGGGTTTCTACGACAGGTACTGGCTGGTGAATCTGGGCATGTGGTTGTTCGGTTTGCTGGGCTTCTGCCTGCAGGTGTTGCTGCCGCTCTGGCTGCTTTTGCATCTATTGCGCGACAAGGCCGAGGTGGCCGACGGCGCAATACAGGTTTCGGCGGTCAGGCTGGCCTGCTGTTTCGCCCTGGCCCTGGCGGTGGCGTACCTGCAACTGGCGGGGCTGGCCACGCGCTTGTGGAGCGGGATGGGCGCTGGCTATGCGCTGGAGGGCTGGGAAGGGGCGATCAACCTGGCGCAGGCAGTGGTCGTCGCACTGGTGGCGTTCTTCGCCGCACGCTCGGCGTTGCCGCAGCAGGTGCGCGGTTTCAGAGGCGGCCGCCTGGCGCTGGCGGTGCTGATCACGCTGGCGCTGTGGATAGGCAGTGCGCTGCTCGGCGCAGTTGTCCTGGTGGCGCTGGTGCTGGTCGGCGGCGTCGGCGAGATCTTCCTGCTACTGGCACTCGGGGCGCTGCAACTGGCGCTGCTCTGGCCGTTCAGCCGCCTCGGTTTGCGTTGGGGCTATCAGACGCAGGCCGCGCGAGGGTGAAGGATGGCGTGAAGGGGCGTATCCTTCCCCGTCGTTCCGCTGGTTAACAGGCTTTATCATGCATCACGCGTCCATCCTCTTCGATCTCGACGGCACCCTCACCGATCCGCGCGAGGGTATTACCCGCTCGGTGCAGTACGCGTTGGCCAAGCTGGGCATCGACGAGCCGGATCTGACGGCGCTGGAGCACTTCATCGGCCCGCCCTTGTTGCAGTGTTTCATGGCTACCTACGCGCTGGACGAAGCCACCGGCTGGCAGGCGGTTAACCACTACCGCGAACGCTTCAAGGTCACCGGGCTGTACGAGAACCGCCTGTTCGATGGGGTCGATGCACTACTGCAAGGGTTGGTGGCGCAGGGGCGCACCCTGTACATCGCCACCAGCAAACCGACGGTGTTCGCCGAGGAGATCGCCCGGCATTTCGGTTTCGACCGCTACTTCAAGCGCATCTACGGCAGCGAGCTGGACGGCACCCGCACCAACAAGGTGGAGCTGCTGGCGCATCTGCTGGAGTGCGAGCGGCTGGCGCCGGAATCGGCATTGATGATCGGCGATCGCAAGCACGACCTGATCGGGGCTCGCCAGAACGGCTTGCAGGCGGTGGCGGTGGGCTATGGCTTCGGTAGCCGCGAGGAGCTACTCGGCGAGGCGCCGGCCTTTCATTTCGAGACGCTGGAAGAGATGCACCGGGCATTCATCCGCTAGGGGCTGTAGGAGCGAGCCGTGCTCGCGCATGTCGCCAGGCGAAAGCTTCGCGAACAGGCCCGCTCCTACAGGGAAGAGGCGTATCAGCCGTTACGTTGGTAGATGATCTTCTTGCTGCCGCCATCGCAGCTGCCGACCACCATGCTCTGGTCCTGTACTTCGTCGTTGGGCACGATTTCCAGCGTGTAGCTGCGCACGTTGTTGGCCTGGATCTTCACTTCGATTTCATCCTTGAGCTCTTCGCAGGGTTTGGGTGCGGCCAGCGCACCGCCGGCGAGGAGCATCAGGGCCAGGGTGGGAATCAGTCGTTGCATCGCTTGTACCTCCGGTGTTGGGCGAAACCTGAATAGGTAGGACTGGCAATTGGCCAAGCAGTTCTAGTCGTTTTGCATGAGGCTGGCCAATGCGGCCCGACGATCTGCCTCCGGCAGCCGACCCAGGGCGGCGACGGCCTCGTAGAAACGCGGCCAGTCCTGCCCGCTGCGCGCGAACAGGGTGGCGAAGGCTGGCACCCACTGGTCGTAGAGGCCGAAGGGCAGCAGCTTGGCATTGTTCAGCGGGCTTTCGATCCAGGCGTCATAGCGGCCCTGGCCGCCCCATTCGCGCTGGCGCAGGGCGCGATAATCCTGGCGCAGGCGCTCGAACTCGGCCTGCTTGGCCGCGCGCATCTCGTGCGGCGGCAGGTCGCTGGCATAGAGCCGGCTCAGGCGCTCGCGGCTGGCCAGCACCAGCTCGACGAACTGCTGGCGCTGGCGGTCGTCACTGGCGGCAGCCGTTTCGCCGCGTGCGGCGTGCCACTGACGCAGCCCCTCGCGCTCGACGAAGGTGGCGAAGGATTCGTTGAAGGCGGTATCGCCCGGCAGGTAGTACTGCTGGTGCGCCAGCTCGTGAAAGATCACCGCGACGAAGCGTTCGTCACTCCAGCGCAGCATGGTGTTGAGCAGCGGATCGTCGAACCAGCCCAGCGTCGAATAGGCCTCCACGCCGCCGATATAGGTGTCCAGACCCTGCTGTTGCAGCAGAGCGGCGGCGCCGCGGGCGCGGCCCTGCTGGTAGTAGCCGCGGTAGGCGACGCAGCCGGCGATGGGAAAGCAGTGCAGCTCGGGCTCGAGGGAAAACTCCGGGGTGGCGAAGACGTTCCACACCACGAACGGCCGGCCGATATCGGCGTACAGGCGATAGCTGCGGTTGTTCGGCAGATGCAGGCTGGCGCTGGCGAACTCGCGGGCCTGCCCGGCCAGGGCCAGGCGCCTGGCCAGTTGCGGATCGGTGGCGGGGTCGGCGATCAGGCGTTCGACCGGCTGCCGCGCCCTGAGCAGCTGCCACTGGCCCTGGCCGAGATGGGCATAGTAATCCAGCGTCGAGCAGCCGCTTAAGGCCAGGCCGAGCAGGACGAGCGCCAGACGGCGCAGCAGAGAGGAGGGCAGGGAGCTGAGCATGGCGCCACGCTACCTGATCGCCGCGGCTGCCTCTAGCCCCGGATAGGGGTAGTCTAGAGACTCACGTCACCGCCTGGAGATCGCCATGCGTGCCCTGCTTCTTGCCGCCGTGCTGCTGCTCGGCGCCTGCGCCTCGCCCCTGCCGCAACCCGATCCGCGGCAGGCCTGGATCGATCTGTACGCGCCGGCCGGCGAGCTGTTGATGGCCGACCGTGTGGACCGCAAGCGCTGGCCCGACGGCCGCTACTTTCAGGTTGCCCCGGGTGCCCGCGAACTGCTGGTGCGCCTGCAGTTCGAGGCCCACCGTGGCGGCGGCATGGGCATCAACAGCGAACCGCTGCAGCTGACCTGCGAGCTGCGGCTGCGTTACGACCAGTTCCAGGCCGGCCAGCGTTACCGCGTGGAGGCTCGCTCCCTGGCGATGAGCGCCCAGGGCTGGCTCTACGACGATCAGCGCAACGTGCTGGCGCGGGCCAAGGTGATGCGCTGCGGCACGGCGATCTAGGGCGCGCTCGATACGGCGTCTTAGCTGTCCAGCACCACTTCCAGGGTGATCTTGGCGTTCAGCACCTTGGATACCGGGCAGCCGGTCTTGGCGGTTTCCACCGCCTTTTCGAAGGCGGCGCGCTCGGCGCCAGGAATCTTCGCGCGCAGCGACAGGTGCACGGCGCTGATTTCGAAACCGCCATCCACCTTGTCCAGGGTCACTTCGGCCTTGGTGTCGATGCGCTCGGCGGTCATCCCGGCATCACCCAGCTCCTTGGACAGGGCCATGGAGAAGCAGGCGGCATGGGCCGCGCCGATCAGTTCCTCGGGGTTGGTGCCGGGCTGATCGGTGAAGCGGGTGTTGAAGCCGTAGGGGGTGTCGTTGAGCACGCCGCTCTGGCTGGAGATGCTGCCCTGGCCGTCCTTGATGCCGCCTTGCCAGCGGGCCGATGCTGTCTTTTTCATTTCGCTCTCCCGTTATCAACCAGGCCGCCGATCTGACGGCCCTGTGCATTGAGAGGGCGCTGGCGCGCGCAAGTTCGACCTCAGCCGCGTTGCAGCTCGGCAAGGATGTCGAAGGCGTGCAGGCGGTCGGCGAAGTCGTACATGTCGCAGGTGAAGATCAGCTCGTCCGCCTCGGTCTGCTCCAGCAGCTGTTCCAGACGCGCGCGCACGGTCTGCGGTCCGCCGATGGCGGCCAGGCCGAGAAACTCGCTGACGGCCTGGCGCTCGTGCGGCAGCCACAGACCCTCCATGCTCGCCACCGGCGCCCGTTGCACCAGGCTCTGGCCGCGCACCAGCGCGAGGATGCGCTGGAACGACGAGGTGGCCAGATATTGCGCCTGCTCGTCGCTGTCGGCCGCCAGCAGCGGCACGCCGAGCATCACGTAAGGCTTGTCCAGCACCGCGGAAGGCTTGAAGTGGTTGCGGTAGATGCGGATCGCCTCGTGCAGGTAGCGCGGCGCGAAGTGCGAGGCGAAGGCGTAGGGCAGCCCTTTGATCCCGGCCAGCTGAGCGCTGAACAGGCTGGAGCCGAGCAGCCAGATCGGCACGTTGCTGCCGGCACCGGGCATGGCGATCACCCGCTGGCCTTCCTGGCGCGGGCCCAAGTAGGCCTGCAGCTCCTCGACGTCATTGGGGAAATCCTCGGCGCTGCCGTCGCGGCTGCGGCGCAGGGCATGAGCGGTGTACTGGTCGGCGCCGGGCGCGCGGCCCAGGCCGAGGTCGATGCGCCCGGGGTAGAGCGTGGCCAGGGTGCCGAACTGCTCGGCGATCACCAGCGGTGCGTGGTTGGGCAGCATTACCCCGCCGGCGCCGAGGCGGATGCTCGAGGTGCCGGCGGCCAGGTAGCCGATCAGCACGGCGGTGGCCGAGCTGGCGATGCCATCCATGTTGTGGTGCTCGGCCACCCAGAAGCGTTCGAAGCCGAGGCTTTCCACATGCCGGGCCAGCGCCAGCGAATTGTGCAGGGCCTGCGCGGCGTCGCCGTCGTCGCGAATAGGCGCCAGGTCGAGGGTGGAGAGCTTGATGGAGGCCAGTCGGCTCATGGGGAGTCTCCTCGTTGCGTGGCCGGCTACTCTAACCCCTCGGGTCGAGGCTGAGCACGCGGCGCACGGGCATAGTCATAATCGATGCGGCTGATGCGCGAAGGCTTGCGCTTGCGCGAGCGGTTCATCCCGGGCGGCCCTGGCGCTGACTCCAGAACTGTTCGACCAGCAACTGCAGGCGCTCGGCCAGATCGGCCAGTTGCCCGGCGCTGTGGTGGCTGCGCGCGCTGGCCTCGGTGGTGCCTGTGCAAGCCTGGCGAATACCCTGCAGGTTGCGCTGGATGTCGTCGCCAACCGCGCTTTGCTGTTCGACCGCACTGGCGATCTGGATGTTCATGTCGCTGATCCGGCCCACCCGCTGGGTGATGCCATGCAGCGCCTGCGCCGCCTGGCGGGCTTCGGCGGCGATGGCCTGCGCCTGTTGCCGACTGCCGGCCATGCAGGCGACCGCCTGCTCGACGCTCGCCTGCAGGCTGCCGATGATGCCGTCGATCTGCTGGGTGGAATCCTGCGTGCGCTGCGCCAGCGCGCGTACTTCCTCGGCCACCACGGCAAAGCCGCGGCCGGCCTCGCCGGCGCGGGCAGCCTCGATGGCGGCGTTGAGCGCGAGCAGATTGGTGCGCCCGGCGATATCGCCGATCACCGTCAGCACCTGGCCGATCTCATGGCTGCGCGCCGCCAGCTGCTCGACCTGGTCATGGCTGGCGCGCAGGCCGTCGGCCAGCTCGGCGATGCCTTGGCAGGTGGCGTCCACCAGCTGCCGCCCTTCCTGGCTTTCCTGATCCGCCTCGCTGGCCGCGCTGGCGCTGAGCTGGGCGTTGTGCGCCACCTCCTGCACGCTCACCGTCATCTGTCCCATGGCGCTGGCGACCTGCTCGGTCTGCGCGCGTTGCTGCAGGGTGGCGCTGTTGTGGTGGTCCACCGCACTGGCCAGCTGCGCGGCCTCGCCGCTGAGCTGGCGCGCCGAGTCGGCGATGCGCCCGACCACCGCACCGGCTTCGGCCTGCAAGCTGTGCAGGGCGAAGGCGATGGCGCCGAAGGCATCGTTGCGGCCGCTGTACAGCCATTGGCTGAGCGGGTTGTCAGCGTGCCGACGCGCCTGTGTCGCCAGCCGCTCGAGCGGTCGCAGCGCCTGGTGCACGATCAGACCCAGGGTCAGGCCCAGTGCGCTGGCAGCGGTGACCAGCGGCAGTGCGGGCAGATCGCCGGCCAGGCTCAGCGTCAGCGCGGCGAAGGCTGGCAGCAGACCGCTGATCAGGGCCAGACGCGCGCCCAGGCTCAGGCGGGGCGGGCGCAGCACGCGCGGCGTGCGGCCGGCGCGCAGTTCGGCATACAACGCCTCGGCCGCGGCAATCTGCGCGTCGCTGGCGGCCGTGCGCACCGACTGGTATTCGACGATGCGCCCGTCCCTGCGCATGGGCGTGACGTAGGCGCTGACCCAGTAGTGATCGCCGTTCTTGCAGCGGTTCTTCACCAGCCCCATCCACGAGCGCCCGGCTTTCAGGCTCTGCCACAGGTGGGCGAAGGCGGCCGGCGGCATGTCCGGGTGGCGCACCAGGTTGTGGTTGCGGCCGATCAGCTCGTCTTCGCTGAAGCCGCTGATGGTGACGAAATCCGGATTGACGTAGGTCAGCGTACCCTTGAGGTCGGTGGTGGAGAGGATGTTGCAGTGGGGCGGCAGGCTGACCTGCCGGCCGCTGATCGGCAGATTGAGCTTCATGGGCGCACCGCCTGCGGCGACGCGTTCAAGAGGCACCAGAGCCCGTCGAAGCAGTCCTCGCCGCTGAACAGGCGTTGCAGATCGTCGGGCGAGCGCGGCCGGCTGAACCAGTAGCCCTGGGCGTAAAGGCAGCCTTCGCGGCCGAGGAAGTCGATCTGCGCCTGCTGCTCGACGCCTTCGGCCACCACCGTCAGGCCCAGGCTGTGACCGAGGCCGATGATCGCCCGGCTGATGGCCAGCGACTCGGCGTCCTGCGGCGTGCCGGCGATGAAGCTCTTGTCCACCTTGATGATGTGCAGCGGAAAGCGCTTGAGATAGCCGAGCGAGGAGTAGCCCGTGCCGAAGTCGTCCAGCGCCAGCTGCACGCCGAGGCTGGCCAGCTCGCGCAGGCAGGCGAGGTTCTGCGCGCTGTCCTGCATCAGCTGGCTCTCGGTGATCTCCAGCACCAGGCTGGCCGCGGGCAGGCCGGTTTCCCGCAGCACGTCGGCGACCCGCGCGGCGAAATCGCCCTGCTGCAGCTGGCGACTGGACAGATTGACCGAGCAGCGCAGCTGCGTCTGGCCGGCCAGCTGCCAGGCGCGCACCTGGGTGCAGGCCTGACGCAGCACCCAGTCGCCGACGGCAAGGATTTCTCCGGATTCTTCCAGGCAGGAGATGAACTCCAGCGGCGAAATCTCGCGCCCGTCGTGTTGCCAGCGCAGCAGCGCCTCGACCCCCATCAGTACCGGCTGGCCCTGGTCGAGGCGGCAGATCGGTTGATACACCAGACGCAGTTCGCCGCAGCTGCAGGCCTGGGCCAGCGCGTTCTGCAGCTCCAGCTGGCGCTGTGCCTGTTGCTGCAGCTCGCTGCTGTAGCGGGCGAACTGCGCCTTGCCGGCGCTCTTGGCGCGATACAGCGCCAGATCGGCGGCCTGCAACGGGTCGAGCGGATGGCCGCGCTCCTGCAGGGCGGCGATGCCGATGCTGGCGGTGACCGCGAGCGTCTGTTCCTGCAGGCGCAGGGGCGGGTGCAGGCTGTCGAGCATGCGCTGGGCCACGCGCTCGGCGTCGCCCATGCAGGCGAGGTCGTCGAGCAGGGCGACGAACTCGTCGCCGCCGAAACGGGCCAGATGGTCGCCGGGACGCAGGCAGTGGCTGAGGCGCTCGGCGACCTCCACCAGCACGCGGTCGCCGACCTGGTGGCCGAGGCTGTCGTTGATCAGCTTGAAGCGGTCGAGGTCGATGAACAGCAGCGCGGCTTCGCGGGCTCCGGGGCGCTGCTGGCGCTGTAGCGCCTGCTGCAGCAGCTCGCCCAGACGCGCGCGGTTGGCCAGCCCGGTGAGCGGATCGTGGCGGGCGGCGTGATGCAGCTGCTCCTGGGCGGCGCGGCGCTGGCTGATGTCGCTCTGCGAGCCGGCGATGCGCCGCAGCCCGCCGCTGCAGGTCTCCGCCACGCCGCGCACCAGCACCCACAGGTAGCTGCCGTCGCGGCGGCGAATGCGGTACTCGTGATGCAGGGTCGGGCTGAGGCCGCGCAGGTGGTTGTCGATGGCCTGGCGCAGGCCGGGCAGGTCGTCGCCGTGCACGCGGCCGAACCAGCTGCGGCTGGTCGGCGCCAGGCTGTCGCGGTCGAGGCCGAGCATGCTGGTCCAGCGCTCGGAAAGGTACAGCTGGTCCTGTTCCAGCTGCCATTCCCAGAGCCCGTCGTTGGCTCCGCGCATGGCTCGCGCATAGCGCGCCTCGCTGTCCTGCAGCGCCTTGCGCTGCGCCGCGCCGTAGCTGTCCAGGGCCAGGCCGATGTCGAAGAACACCTTCTTGATCAGGCTGGCGAAGCAGTCGCTCGCCGGCGATGGTTCGAGCAGGGCCTCGAGCATCCCGTCCAGGTACATGCGGTACGCGCCGAGGTACCACTTCAGGTCGACGCCGACATGCTGGTGCACCCAGCCGATGCGCAGGCGCTCGAGCACGTAAGCCTGGTCCAGCGGACTGTGCCACAGGCGCCGGTAATAGTCGCATTGGCTGTGCTTGAGGCGTGCGGTGGTTGCCGGGTCGTCGAGGATGGCAGCCGGGGCGGGATACTGGGCGAGACGCTCGTAGAGCGCGTCGATGAACTGCCGGTTGGCGCGTTCCAGGCGCGGGGCGTGGCGGGCCAGGCGTTCGTTGTCGATCTGGCTCCAGTCGAGAAAGCGCTGGCGCTGGCTCAGCTCGTGCGGGTCCGGTGCGATGTGTTGGAGCAGCTCTTGGAATTCTTCTTCGTTGCCCATGTCAGCCTCATGCTTTTCTTCGGCGCAAAAAAAAGCGCCGCGGCGCGCCATCCCGAGTGGATGGCGAGCTGCGGCGCTCTGTCTTGCAGGCCCTGTGTCCTGCCCGGCAAAGCCGGTCTCCGCGTGTGGCGGAACCTACTGCGGCTAGCTTTTACCGCAATTGTCGGGGGCGGACAACTCTTCCAGCAACAGGCTCAGACGCTTGCGCAGCTCGGCCAGCTGGGCGGATTTGAAGGCGTGGCGGCTGCGTTCGAGCACGCGCACGGCTTCGTCCAGGCTGGCCTGCACGTGCCCCAGGCGGTCGGCGGGCAAGGGTTGCAGCCAGTGGCACAGGGCACGCTGGCTGCAGTCGTCCAGGGTGTCGACGATGCGGCAGCGCGGCGCCTGGAGACGCAGCAGCTGAGTGACCCGTTGAGACGACTCGGGATCCGGCAGGCTGAGCAGCAGGTGAGTGCGAGGCATGATGAACGTCACTGCGTGGCTATTGGCCATCAATGCTAGTGGGCATGCCGCGCAGGGATATTGACCGGTGTCAGTCCAGACCGTAGTCGCGTTCGACCCGCGCGATGCGCAGGCGAAACCCGCTGTACCAGCGCGCCCGGCCCAGACGTTGGGCCTCGCGGTGCTCGGCGTTGGCCTTCCAGGCGGCGATGGCGTCCAGGTCGCGCCAGTAGGAGACCGTGATACCCAGCCCCTCGCGCGCCGATTCGGCGCCGAGAAAGCCCGGCTGCTCGGCCGCCAGTTCGACCATGCGGCTGGCCATGGCGGCGTAGCCTTCGCTGTCATCGCCGAGGGTCGAGGTGAAGATCACCGCGTAGTAGGGCGGCTCGGGGTGTCGGCGAAAGGGGTCATGGCTCAGGCATCACTCGCATGTTGGGCGCGGTACTCGCCGGGGGTCAGGCCGGTCCACTGGCGAAAGGCGCGAAAGAACACGCTGGGTTCGGAATAGCCGAGCAGCAGGGCGATCTCCGCCGCCGGCAGGCGGCCCTCGCGCAGGTAGCGTTCGGCCAGTTGGCGGCGGGTGTCGGCGAGCAGCTGCTGATAGTTGCAACCCTCCTCGGCCAGACGCCTTTGCAGGGTGCGTTCGCTCAGGTGCAGGGCACGGGCCAGCTGCGCGCGGTCCGGCTCGCCATGGGCCAGCTGTTCGCCGAGCAGGCCGATCACCCGAGCACTCAGGCTGGCGCTGGGCAGGCGGGCCAGCAGGGCTTCGGCATGCTGGCGCAGCAACTGCTGCAGGGGCGGGTTGGCCGGGATCAGCGGAGCGTCGCCAAGGGCGCGGGGCAGGGCGATGGTGTAGTCGGCCGCGGCAAAGCGTAGCGGGCAGGCGAACACGCTCCGGTACGGCGCGAGATCGCTCGGTGCGGCGTGGCGGAACTGCACGCCGAGCAGGCGAAAGTCGTCCAGCAGCGGAGCCATCATCCGCACCCAGCAGGCCATCATCGCCAGCACCCGCATGCGCGTGGCCGGGTGCTGCGGGTGCAGCGGGCTGTAGAGCAGCGTCAGTCGGTCGTGCTGTTGCTCGACGCGCAGCTCGCCGCCTTCGCCGACCAGGCGCTGATAGCGCTGCGCCGCATTCAGGGCATCGCCGAGGGTGGCGCTGCTCTGCAGCAGGTAGTTGAGCACGCTGAACGGGCCCGGTGTCAGGTTGCAGCCCAGCAGCAGACCGGGCTCGGGATGCTGCAGGCGTGCGCTGAGCGCGCACCACAGCGCCTCCTGAGCGGTAAAGGGCACGCGCGCATCGGGGTCGGCCAACTGGCTTTCGCCCAGGCCGCAGGCGCTCAGCAGCGCCTGGCGTTCGAGGCCGAGGCGCCCGGCGGCATGCAGGATGGCCTGGGTCAGGCTGGCGCTGACCGAGGCCTGCGCGGTGTCATGGAGGGCGGGCATGCGCCGATTCTGCCCAATGGCACGGGCCGGCGATAGCGCTGGCTTCCACACAAGGCGTTACGACCGCTTGGTCATCAGTGCTCGCATATTCGGCGCGAGCGGTTAGACTTCCCACCCGGACGTCGCTCACAAGGCGCGCTCGCTCTAAAACAACAGAAAAAGGAGATATCCCATGAAAGGCAAATCCTTGGCATGGGTTCTGTCTGCCGCGCTCGCGGGTACTACCCTCGGTGGCATGGCACAGGCCGAAGACAAATTCGTCACCATTGGCACCGGCGGCCAGACCGGCGTCTACTACGTGGCCGGCCAGTCCATCTGCCGCTTCCTCAACCGCGGCTCGGCCGAACACGGCATCAAGTGCAACGCGCCTGCCAGCGGCGGCGGCGTGGCCAACGTCAACGGCATTCGCAGCGGTGAGTTCAACTTCGGCATCATGCAGTCGGACCACCAGTACAAGGCGCTCAACGGCGCGGCTCCGTTCGAGGCCGAAGGCGCGATGAGCGACATCCGCGCGGTGTTCTCGCTGCAGAGCGAGGTGTTCACCATCCTCGCCCGTCGTGACGCCAAGATCGCCAGCTTCGACGATCTCAAAGGCAAGCGCGTCAACGTCGGCAACCCGGGCTCGGGTCAGCGCGACACCCTGGAAGAGATCATGGCCGTCAAGGGCTGGGACCGTTCCGCCTTCGCCCTGGCTGCCGAGCTGAAGCCGGCCGAGCAGGCCAGCGCACTGGGCGACAACAACATCGACGCCATGACCTACTTCGTCGGTCATCCCAATGGCGCGATCCAGGAAGCCACTACCACCACCGACGCCGTGCTGGTTCCGGTGACCGGCGCCGAGATCGACAAGCTGCTGGCCGAGAAGACCTACTACACCAAGGCCGACATCCCGGGCGGTCTGTACAAGGGCAACGATCAGCCGACTCCGTCCATCGGCGGCAAGGCCGTGCTGTCCACCAGCGCCAAGGCTGACCCGGAAGTGGTCTACCAGCTGGTCAAGTCGGTGTTCGACAACATCGATCGCTTCAAGCGTCTGCACCCGGCCTTCGCCAACCTGAAGGAAGAGGAAATGATCAAGGTCGGCCTGACTGCGCCCCTGCATGAAGGCGCCGAGCGCTACTACAAGGAGCGCGGCTGGCTGTAAGCCGCAGGGCCGCGGCGCTGCCGCGGCCGCCTTGCACTACGCTTGAGTTGAGCAGCCCGCGCGCCGCAAGGCCGCGGGCTTTGCTGTTCGCTGATTTCTCCAATGCAGGTTTCAATCCATGCCTGACAAGCAACTTTCCACCGAGGAACTGATCGCCCAGGACGTCGGCGCGCGCACGCCCGTCGGCGCCATGGCCCAGGTGATCGCCGGCCTGGCCTTGCTCTGGTCGCTGTTCCAGCTGTGGATCGCCTCGCCGCTGCCCTTCGTGTTCGGCTTCGGCGTGTTCAACGACACCCAGACCCGCGCCATCCACCTGACCTTCGCCCTGCTGCTGGCCTTCCTCGCCTACCCGGCATTCAGGAAGTCGCCGCGCGATCGCGTGCCGCTGCTGGATATCGCCCTCGGCCTGATCGCTGCCGCCTGCTCGGCCTACCTGTTCGTGATGTACCAGCAACTGGCGATGCGCCCGGGCAGCCTGACCACCACCGACCTGGTCACCGCCTGCATCGGCATCCCGCTGCTGCTGGAAGCCACCCGCCGCGCGCTCGGCCCGGCTCTGGCGGTGATCGCCCTGGTGTTTCTCGTCTACAGCCTGGCCGGACCCTGGATGCCCGGCATGCTGGCGCACCGCGGGGTGAGCCTGAATGCGCTGGCCAATCACCAGTGGATCACCACCGAAGGGGTGTTCGGCATCGCCCTCGGCGTGTCCACCAGCTTCGTCTTCCTCTTCGTATTGTTTGGCGCCCTGCTCGAGCGTGCCGGCGCCGGGCACTATTTCATCCAGCTGGCCTTCAGCCTGCTCGGCCACCTGCGTGGCGGCCCGGCCAAGGCCGCCGTGGTGGCGTCGGGCATGACCGGGCTGATCTCCGGCTCGTCGATCGCCAACACCGTGACCACCGGCACCTTCACCATACCGATGATGAAGCGCACCGGCTTCTCGTCGGAGAAGGCCGGCGCGGTGGAGGTGGCCTCCTCGGTCAACGGCCAGATCATGCCGCCGGTGATGGGCGCCGCCGCCTTCCTCATGGTCGAGTACGTCGGCATCCCCTACATCGAGGTGATCAAGCACGCCTTCCTGCCGGCGCTGATTTCCTATATCGCGCTGATCTACATCGTCCACCTGGAGTCGATGAAGCTCGGCCTCAAGCCCATTGGCGGTCATCAGCCCAAGCCCTGGCTGCGTCGCCTGACCGGCTTCGCCTTCGGCGCGGCGCTGATCAGCGGCCTGTCGCTTGGCGTCTACTACGGCCTCGGCTGGCTCAAGCCGGCCCTCGGCGACGCCGCTATCTGGGTCATCGGCGCACTGCTGGCGGCGGTGTACGTCGGCCTGCTGAAGATCGCCGCGAGCAACCCGCCGCTGCCGCCGGAAGATCCCAACGCGCCGCTGGACCAGCTGCCGCAAACCCGCCCGGTGCTGCTCTCCGGCCTGCATTTCCTGCTCCCGGTGGTGGTGCTGGTCTGGTGCCTGATGGTCGAGCGTCTGTCGCCCGGCCTGTCGGCCTTCTGGGGCAGCGTGATGCTGGTGTTCATCCTGCTCACCCAGCGTCCGCTGCTGAGCTGGCTGCGCACCGACGGCAGCCATGACCACGGGAGCTTCAAGGACGGCGTGATCGATCTGCGCGAGGGCCTGATCGCCGGTGCGCGCAACATGATCGGCATCGGTATCGCCACCGCGGCGGCCGGCATCATCGTCGGCGCGGTGTCGCAGACCGGCGTCGGCCTGGTGCTGGCCGATCTGGTCGAGCTGCTGTCGATGGGCAACCTGCTGCTGATGCTGCTGCTCACCGCCTTTCTCAGCCTGATCCTCGGCATGGGCCTGCCGACCACCGCCAACTACATCGTGGTGTCCAGCCTGCTGGCGCCGGTGGTGGTGGCGCTGGGGCAGCAGAATGGTCTGATCGTGCCGCTGATCGCGGTGCACCTGTTCGTCTTCTACTTCGGCATCATGGCCGACGTCACCCCGCCGGTGGGGCTGGCCTCGTTCGCCGCCGCGGCGGTGTCCAAGGGCGACCCGATCAAGACCGGGATAATGGCCTTCTACTACAGCCTGCGTACCGCCGCGCTGCCGTTCCTGTTCATCTTCAACACCGACCTGCTGCTGATCAACGTGGACTTCTGGCACGGCGTGCTGATCTTCATCGTGGCAACCATCGCCATGCTGATCTTCGCCGCCGGTACCCAGGGCTTCTTCCTGGTGCGCAGCCGCTGGTACGAGAACATCCTGCTGCTGCTGGTGGCCTTCACCCTGTTCCGTCCGGGGTTCTGGATGGACATGCTGCACGACCCCTACCAGGAAGTGCCGCCCGCGCAGCTGGCGCAGGCGCTCGGTGAGGTGAGCGAGGACAGCCAGCTGCGCCTGCGCGTGCGTGGCGAGGACGCCCTGGGCGATCCGCGCACCTTCACCCTGCTGTTGCCGATCCCCGACGGCGCCACGGGCGAGGAGCGTCTGAGCAAGCTCGGCCTGACCCTGATGGAGGAAGGCGACAAGGTGCTGGTGGACAGCGTGGCGTTCGGCAGCCCGGCCGCCGAGGCGGGGCTGGAGTTCGATCAGCAGATCCTCAGCGTCAAGGCGCCGACCGACCGCTGGGTCAAGGAGCTGATGTGGATCCCTGGCTTCCTCCTGTTCGGCCTGATCGTGCTGTTGCAGCGCCGTCGGCAGAAGGCGCAGGTCGCATAAGGCCCATCGTGACCGTGAACAAGGCAGCTTCGGCTGCCTTGTTCGTTTATGGTGCAGCGCCAGGCTGTTGCCCCGCAGCCTGCTAGAATCGCCGGCCTGACCAATCGGACAACAAGGACTCCAGCCAGTCATGTCGACGCCGCGCGTGCATTACCCCTGGTACAAGAAGGAAGACACCGACGCCTTCTTCGCCCTGTTCCAGAACAACATCGCCAACTTCGTGATCATTGCCATCAGCATGCTGGGCATGGGCTTTCCCGCCGAGATCGTGTTCGGCCAGGTGTTGCCCGGTGCGGCGGTAGCGGTGATGGCCGGCAACTTCTACTACGCCTGGAGCGCCGCGCGCCTGGCCCGCCGCGAGAACCGCGCCGACGTCACCGCGCTGTCCTACGGCATCAGCACGCCGGTGATGTTCGTGTTCCTGTTCGGCGTGCTGCTGCCGGCGAAGAACCTTACCGGCGATGCCGAACTGGCGTGGAAGGTGGCCGTGGCCGCCTGCCTGATCAGCGGCGCCATCGAGGCCGCCATCAGCCTGATCGGCGGCTGGGTGCAGAAGCACCTGCCGCGCCCGGCCATGCTCGGCGCGGTAGCCGGCGTGGCGCTGACCTTCATCGCCGGCGAGATGCTGTTCAAGACCCTGGAAATCCCCATGATCGGCCTGCTGGTGCTGGCCATCACCATCGTCGGCCTGGTGGCGCGCATCAGCATGCCGTTTCGCCTGCCGGCCTCGCTGTTCGCCATCGTCGTCGGCACGGCGCTGGCCTATCTGATCGGCGCCGCCGACAGCGGCAAGTTCAGCGATGCCTTCACCCACCTGGGTTTCTATCCGCTGCTGCCCAACCTGGCCTGGTACGAAGGCCTGGGCCTGCTGTTCACCACCATGCTGGCGCTGATGACGGTGATCCTGCCGATCACCCTGTACAACGCCATCGAGACCATGAACAACGTCGAGGCCATGAGCGCCGCCGGCGACAGTTACAGCGTGCGTGAATGCCAGGCGGTGGACGGCTTCGGCACCCTGCTCGGCGCGCTGTTCGGTGGCGTGTTCCCGACCACGGTGTACATCGCCACCGTGGGCTCGAAATGGATGGGCGCCGGGCGCGGCTACAGCCTGCTCAACGGCGCGGTCTACGGCATCGCCACCATGTTCGGCCTGATCGCCTTCATCGCCGCGCTGATCCCGGTGTCGGTGGTGGCGCCGATCCTGGTATTCGTCGGCATGTCGATGATCGCCACCGCCTTCAACAGCAACCAGGCGCGCTATTACCCGGCCGTGGCGCTGGCCATGCTGCCGTACTTCGCCAACTACCTGATGACCCGCTTCAATCGCGGTGCGCCGGAGGTGATGCAGGGCATTTCCACGGCCATCGGCGCCCTCGGCCAGGGCGCCATGTTCAGCGCCATCCTGCTCGGCGCCATGTGCGCGGCGGTGATCGACCGCCAGTTCCGCCAGGCCACCACCTTCGCCCTGGTGGCCGCGGCGATGGCCTTCGTCGGCCTGATGCATGCGCCGAAGCTGGCTTGGTACGCGGCGCCGGACTTCGTCCACGGTTATCTGCTGATGGCGCTGTTCTTCGCCTGGTACGCCTGGCGCGGGGTGGAGCCGGCAACGCGCGGCAACGCGACCGCCGACTGAACTACTCGCCGCCGTCCAGCTGCAGGGCGCCGGTTTCCTGGCCCTCCAGCACCACGTAGGCGCTGGAGCAGAACAGCGAGTTGAGGCGCTTCATGTCGGCGATCAGTTCCAGGTGCAGCGAGCTGGTCTCGATGCTCTGCACGACTTGACGCTGCAGGCGGCCGATATGCGCATGGGCCAGGCGCCGCTCCTGGGCGCGGAAGCGGCGCTTCTCGCGCAACAGCTGGCTGGCGCTGGCGTGATCGGCGCTGAGGAACACGTTCAGACCCAGGCGCAGGTTGGCCATCAGCTGTCCGTGCAGGCTGGTCAGCTCCTCCAGCCCCTTGTCGGAGAAGGCGCGGCGCTGCGCGGTCTTCTCGTTCTGGATCTTGCCGAGCATGCGTTCGATCAGCTCGCCGGCCTGCTCCAGGTTCACCGCCAGCTCGAGCACCTCGGCCCAGCGCCGACTCTCGTGTTCGCTCATCGCTTCACGCGGGATCTGCGCCAGGTACAGCTTGACCGCCCGGCACAGGCTGGCGACGTCGTCGTTGAGCAGGCGCAGCTCCTTGCTCGCCGCCGGCTGGTTGTGCTCCAGCACCGGCAGCAGATGGCCGAGCATGGCCTCGATCAGGTCGCCGACGCGCAGGGTTTCGCGCACCGCATTGGCCAGTGCCAGGCTCGGCGTGGCCAGCGCCGTCGGGTCGAGATGGCGCGGCCGGGCGATGCCGCCGTCCTCGGCGCGGTCCGGCATCAGCCAGTTGCAGAAGCGCGCCATCCAGCCCACGGTGGGCAACATCAGCAGGGCGCGCAAGCCGTTGTAGAGCAGGTGGAAGAAGATCACCAGCTCGGCCGGGCGCCAGTCCAGGCCGTCCAGCCAGTCGGCCAGCGGCTGCAGCACCGGCAGCACCAGCAGCAGGCCGATCAGCTTGTAGATCAGGCTGCCCAGCGCCACGCGACGGCCGGCGGGGTTCTGCAGGCTGCTGGTGAGAAAGGCCAACAGGCCGCTGCCGATGTTGGCGCCGATCACCAGACCGATGGCCACCGGCAGGCTGATCAGCCCGGCGCCGGCCAGGGTCGCGGTGAGCAGTACGGCGGCCAGGCTGGAGTAGGTGAGCAGGGCGAACAGCGCGCCGAGCAGGGCGTCGAGCAGCAGGTCGCCGGTCAGCGAGGCGAACAGCACGCGGATGCCGCGCGCCTCGGTGATCGGCGTGGCGGCGGCGACGATCAGCTCCAGCGCCAGCAGCATCAGGCCAAGGCCGATGGCCACGCGGCCGAGCTGCCCGGCACGGGTCTGCCGCCGCGAGAGGAAGAAGATCACCCCGAGAAAGATCAGCAGCGGGCTGAGCCAGCTCAGGTTGAGGGTCAGCACCCGCGCCATCAGCGCGGTGCCGACGTCGGCGCCGAGCATGATCGCCAGCCCTGGCGCCAGTGCCATCAGGCCCTGGGCGACAAAGGAGGTGACCAGCAGCGCGGTGGCGTTGCTGCTCTGCACCAGCGCGGTGACGCCGATGCCGGCGAGAAAGGCCAGGGGCTGGCGGCCGACGTTGTGGCTGAGGACCTTGCGCAGGTGCGAGCCGTACACCCGCAGGATGCCGGTACGCACGATATGGGTGCCCCACACCAGCAGGGCGATGGCTGACAGCAGATGGAGCAGGGTCAGCATAGGCGGCTCCCCCTTGCGGGCCCGCTGGCGATCCGTGCGGAGCGCGCAGCTGGCACAGCCGGCCGGCGAGAAATGTTTTATCCGACCTGTACTTAGCATCGGCCGGAAATCGGCTTTGCGCCAGTCAGCCGTCGCGCAATACCTTGAGTTCGGCGTCGTCGGCCGCGAAGCCGCGCTCGAGCTTGAACTTGAGGCTGAGGTCGGTGCGCGAGTCGGCGTACTTGAGCGCCTCGGCCAGACCGATGCGGCCGGCTTCGAGCAGGGCGAACAGGTGCTGGTCGAAGGTCTGCAGACCCTGCTCGGCGGCGCGCGCGGTGGCTTCGCGCAACCGGTCGAGCTCGTCGCGCTGGATCAGGTCGCGGATATAGGGCGTGCCGAGCATCAGCTCCACCGCCGCCACACGCTTCTGCGCCAGGCCCGGCACCAGGCGCTGGCCGATCACCGCCAGCAGGTTGTGCGCCAGGTCGGCCAGTACCTGCTTGCGCGCCTCGTCGGGAAAGAAGCGCGCGATGCGCTCGGCCGCATGGCTGCTGCTGGTGGCATGCAGCGTGGCCAGGCACAGATGGCCGGTCTCGGCATAGTGCAGGGCGTGCTGCATGGTGGCGGCGTCGCGGATCTCGCCGAGCATGATCACGTCCGGTGCCTCGCGCAGCACGTTGCGCAGGGCGTCGGCGAAGCTGTGGGTATCCAGACCCACCTCGCGCTGGTCGATGATCGAGCGCTGGTGGCTGTGGAGGAACTCGATGGGGTCCTCGATGCAGACGATATGCCCGCTCTTGTGGCGGTTGCGAAAATCCAGCATGGCCGCCAGGGTGGTGGACTTGCCCGAGCCGGCGGCGCCGGTGACCAGGATCAGGCCACGGTCCTGCATCGACAGCTTTTCCAGCAGCCTGGGCAGGCCGAGCGCCGCGAAGTCGGGGATCTGGCTCTTGATCAGCCGCACCACCATGGCCACTTCGCCGCGCTGGTAATAGACGTTGACCCGATAGCGCCCGGCACCCTGCAGGCTGACGGCGAGGTTCATCTCCAGGTCGCGCTCGAACTCGGCGATCTGCTTCTGGCTCATCAACTGGTAGGCCAGTTGCTGTACCTCGCCGGCCTTGAGCACGCGCTGGCCAACCGCTTGGCTATGACCTTCGACCTTCATGTGCGGCGGCGCGCCGACGCTGAAGAATAGGTCCGAGCCGCCTTGCTGATGCATCAGCTGCAGATAGGGTAGAACGTCGGGGCGTTCGTCTGTTGGCGTATCGTTCATCGTTCCGGCGTCGTTGTTGGTGTTGCAGCAAGGATAGTCGGCGTCCTGGTCATTCTATTGTTCTGTATCAAGATCCTGAGTCGGACGGTCGCCTTTTTGCTTGGCGGGCTGGACAGCCTCGCCAGGGAGGGCAAGAGTCAATGACACGAAGGCAATCGAGCGCCGAAGATGGGAGAAACAGGGTGAGGCATTGGACGGCACTGCTGCTGAGCCTGCTGTGCTGCGCGACGGCGCAGGGCGAGGCCCTGCGGCTGGTGACGGGGGACGACTATGCGCCATTCACCGGTAAGGCGCTGCCCGGGCAGGGCATGCTCACGCAGGTGGTGCGCGCGGCGCTTGCCGAGCAGGGCCTGGGCAGCACGCTGGAATGGCTGCCCTGGAATCGCGGCTACCTCAAGACCAGACGCGGCGAATACGACGGCACCTTCCCCTACGTGCGTTCGCCACAGCGCGAGGCGGACTTTCTCTACTCGGCGCCGCTGTACGTCACCGAGCAGCATTTGTTCAGCCGCACCGAGGACCGCATCGAAATCGGCGATCTGCCGGGCCTGGCGGGACGCCGCCTGTGCTACCCACTCGGTTGGCAGCCGCCACAGGCGATCCAGGAACTGATCGATGCGGGGGTGCTTCAGCGCCATTCGCCGCTCGGGCTCAAGGAGTGCGCGCAACTCTTGTTGCTGCAGCGGGACGATCTGTTTCTCGCCGATCGTGGCCTGGGCGAGAGTGCTCTGCGCGCGATCGGTGCCGAGGCCGGCCAGTTTCACCGCTCGACGACGACGCTGGGCAACAACACCCTGCATTTCATCGTCTCCAGGCGGCACCCGCGCGCCGCGGAGCTGATCGCCCGCTTCGACCGCGGCCTTGCCGCGCTCAAGGCGCGTGGCGAGTATCAGCGGTTGATCGAGAGCAACCTGGAGTAGCGGCGGCGGGGCGCTGCGTGGCGTGCAGCGGCCTCAGGCCAGCAGCCCCATGATCGCGACCAGACTGCCCGCCGCCAGCAGCGTCTGCAGGGTGATGATGCCCGCCATCAGCTGGCTGTCGCCGCCCAATTGGCGGGTCAGCACATAGGCGGTGGGCGCGGTGGGCAGGGCGAAGAACAGCACCAGCACGGCGCTTTCCATGGCCGGCAGTGCCAGTGCCCAGGCCACGGCCCAGGCCAGCAGCGGCATGGCCAGCAGGCGCAGGGCCGTGTTCCAGCCCAGCGCGGGAATTTCCCCGCCCAGTTGCTCGGGCTTGAGCGCCGCGCCGACGCAGAGCAGGCCCAGCGGCAGGCTGGCCGCCGCCAGCAGGCTGAGCAGGCGATCGGTGCCGCCGGGCAGGCCGATACCGGTCAGGTTGAACAGCGCGCCGCCGAGGCAGGCGATGATCAAGGGGTTCTTGATGATCGGCAGCAGCAGGCTGCGTGCACTGACGCCGCGCTCGGCGGTCAGCGACCACACCGAGAGCACGTTCACCGTCGGCACCATCAGGGCGAGCATGATGGCCGCCAGGGTCAGACCCTCCTGGCCGAACAGGCTGCCTACCGCGGCCAGACCGAGGTAGGTGTTGAAGCGCAGAATGCCCTGGGTGAAGGCGCCGAAGCGCCCGGCCGGCCAACCGCGCAGGCGCCGCACGACAAGCAGGGCGAGCCAGGCGATGCCGAGGCCGAGCAGCACGGCCAGGCCCAGGCGCGGCAGCGCCGGATTGCTCAACGGTGCCTGCGCCAGGCTGGAGAACAGCAGGGCGGGGAACAGGATGAAATAGTTCAGGCGCTCGGCGCCGGGCCAGAACGCCTCGCTGGGGAAGTTGCGCAAACGCAGCCAGTAGCCGGCAACTATCATGGCGAACAGCGGCCACAGGGCCAGCAGCAGATCGATCACGGGAACCCCCGGTGGTGGTGAGCGGCTATCTTGGTCAGCAGCGCTTGGCAATGCAAGGCGGAGGCGGAATGAACGGGACTCATGAAGGCGGCTGCCAGTGCGGCGCACTGCGCTATCGGATCAAGGCACCGCTGCAGGACATCGCCCACTGCCATTGTTCGATCTGTCGGCGCAGCAGCGGCGGCATCCTCACCACCTGGGTCACGGTACCGCGTCAGGCGTTCCATTGGCTGCGCGGCACGCCACGGCCGTTCGCCTCGTCAGCCAGTTGCACGCGTTATTTCTGTGGCGACTGCGGCGCGCACCTGGCGCTGTTCACGCAGCTCAGCCCGGATACGCTGGACGTGACCGTGGCCACCCTGGACGAGCCGGAGCAGGCACCCGCAAATCGGCATATCTGGGTAGACAGCCGGCTACCCTGGCTGACGGTCGATTCGCAACTGCCGCAGGAGCGCGAGGAGTCCTAGGGTGCGCCGCGCGCACCGCCCAGGCTTGTAGCCCGGATGCAATCCGGGCTACTGGAACTGGCTAACCTAGGGCAGTTCCAGCCCGCCGCCGGCCTTGTGCAGCGCGCGCAGGTGCTCGCCCAGGGCGAGCAGATTGGACTCGTTGGCTTCCAGCTCGGCCAGGCGCTCGGGCAGCAGCAGGTTGCGCACCTCGCCATCGAGCTCGTCGCTGAGCTGCCGCAGCTGCTGCTGACGCTCGCGGCTGCTGGCCTCCAGGCGCTCCCATTCGGCTCGCTGCGGCAGTCCATAGCCGCCCTCGAGCAGCTCGGCCGGCCGGCTGAGAAAGCCGCTGCCGGCAAGTATCTGCTCCAGCGCCGCACCGGCCTTGTTCAGGCTGGGATCACCGGCGGCGCGGCCGGTCAGGTAGCGGCGCTTGAGCTCGTCCTGCGCCAGCAGCAGTTGCCGGCGCAGCGCGGCCTGCTCGAGCAGCAGCAGGGCCGCGCTGGCGCGCAGGTCGGCCTGGGTGAACCACTGGCGGCGATCCTGCGCGGACTGTTCCAGCCACGCTTCGACATTCTCCTGCGGGATCGGCAGGCGCTCACGCAGCACGCCGAACATCGCCTGATAGCGTTCGCGAAAGGAATCGAAGCGGTAGCCCAGGCGCAGGGCCTCGCGCGGGTCGTCCAGCACCGAGGTGTCGGCCAGGCCGCGCGCGGCCAGCAGCTCCAGCAGGCCGTTGGGCAGGATGCTGTCCAGCGCATGCAGTCGCGGATTGCCGGTGCCGCTGCGCAGCAACTTGAGGGTTTCCACCGCGCAGTTGTTGGAGACGAAGTAGTAGTCGCCGTCATAGCTCCAGTGCTGTTCGGCGGCGCGCACCACCAGTTGTTCGAGCTCATCGCGTGACAGGCGCAACGGCACCGAGGCCAGGCTGCGCAGTTCGACCTTGGTGTATTCGTCGATCACCTGCTCCAGCGGCAGGACGAACAGGCGTGAGGGATAGACGCCGGTCAGGCCATCCCAGCTCGACAACTGCACATCGCCGACGAAGGCACGGTAGGACAGCACCAGATGATGGTCGAGATCCAGGCGGCAGTCCGGGCCGCGCGGTCGGCCTGGCGCGCAGACCACCAGGCGCAGCATGCTGTGGCCCCAGCGGCTCATCCAGGCATCGTTGGCCTCGGCCAGCAGGTAGTCGACCTCGTAGACCCGCTCGGGGTCGATGCGCTCCAGCGGCTGGCGGGCGAAGTCACGCCCGGCATTGAGGTAGGCGTGGCCGTCCGCGCAGGGCTCGCTCGCCGGAGCCCAGTCGAAATGTTCGCGGAGGTAGCGCGCCAGCGAGGGGCGGCGGCAGGCGTAGGCGGGGTCGAGCAGGAAGTACTCGAGGTTGACCGCGACGAATTCCAGCGGGCTGCTCAGCTCGTAATGATCCGGGCTGCGCGCCACCTGGCCGTTGCTCAGGTCACGCGCGCCACGCTGGCCGACCCGTTGCGGCCAGCCGGCGAGATCGAGCAGGCGCGGGTCGTCGCTGAGGGTGAAGCGGCGTTCGGTCTGACCGCGGCATTCGTCCGGCAGGCCGATCTGGCCGGTGGAGCCGGCACGCTGCCGACACTGGCCGATCTGCCTGCGTTGGGCGGCCGGCCACAGGCGGGCGCGGTCGTAGAGGTGGGTCAGCTCGTGGATCAGGGTGGCGAGCAGCTCCCGGCGCTGGGTTCCGTGCGGCCGGCCGGTGCGGTTCTCCGCCGCCGAGCCGTCGACCAGCGCCGGCAGCAGCCCGGCATTCAGCTCGATGCCGCTCAGACGGCCCACCTGGCCGTACACCGCAGGCGGCAGGCCGCTTCGCCAGCCGACTCGCACCTCGACATCCAGCTGTTCGACGAAGCGCGGCGGCAGCGCCGCCATGGCCTCGTCCAGTAGCTCCTGGCTTGCCCGGCGCTCGGCAGACGTCAGCGTCTGCCCATCCAGGCTCAGACGCAGCTGCGCCTGGGCGCCGCCTGCGACTAGGGCCAGCAGCGCGGCGCAACACCAGGCGGCAAGGCGAATCACAGGGCGAGAATGGCTTCGGCCAGTTGCAGATCGCTGGCGCTCTGCGCCGCAGGCACCTGCTGACGGATGGCCTGCAGAGCCGCTTCCAGTTGAGCCCCGCGGATGGCGCCGGCGCTGGCGACGAAGCTGGCCGCATCGTCACGGGCCTGGGTCACCACCTTCATGTCGCGCAGCGACGTGGTGGTATCGGAGGTGAAGTTGATGCTGCGATCCAGGGCGCGCACCACGATGTTGCTGGTGG
>VFQQ010002060.1_pt1 | contig 24615 bp, 21 predicted proteins | sample 3512341 | NCBI WGS metagenome assembly VFQQ01 (sample SAMN10412373, study PRJNA504923) | tailings metagenome | isolation source: Relicate 2 Philex TSF1 revegetated site | place: Philippines: Tuba, Benguet | collected 2017-08-29 | reverse complement strand
ACGCCAAGGCCCTGGGCGCCACCATCCAGGCGCTGGAGGTGCAGAAGATGACGCTGTCCACGCTGAAGTCCATGAATTTCAGCATGGGCGACGTGGCCAACGCGCTCAAGCTCAAGACGGCCGAGGTCGCCGCCAAGGCCAACCCCTTCCCGGGCCTGGAGGTGCCGCCGCGCACCTACGGCACCGAGGCGGCCAAACCCGCGCCCGCGCGGCGCAAGCCGGCCGCGAAGAAAGTGGCGCCCAAGGCCGACAAGGCCGGGGCGGCCGCTCCCGCCGGTGGCGTGGTCGATCCGCTGCAGTGGTGGGGCGCCCTGTCCCAGCAGTTCCAGCAGATCGCCACCAACGCCCTGAAGGACGCGGCCAAGCAAGGCGCGCTGGACACCACGCGCCAGGTCGCCACCGGCCTCACCGACGCCGCCGTGAAGACCGCCACCGGCCTGGCCGGCCAGGCCGCGCGCAGCGCCGCCGGCACCGTGGGCCGCGGCATGGGGGCGGCGGCGGGCGTGGGCCGTGCGGCGGCGCGTGCCGTCTCGTCCGGCGCCCCGGCGGCACCCGCCAAGAAGGCGGCGCCCCGAAAGACGCGCGACAAACGCGCTTGAACCCGCGGGCCCCGCGGGGCTCGAACACCGCATGAAACGTTTCCCCCAGGCGCACGCCACCCACCCGCAATGGCGCATGGCCGCCGCCATGGTGGTGGCGCAGCTGCGCGCGCAGATGGCCCTGCCCGACCACGCCAGCCAGCCCTCGCTGGGTTTGCTCTACATCACCGACCACTACGCCGGCGAGGCCGAGGCCCTGCTGGAGTGGATGAGCGCCGAACTGCCCGAGGTGACCGATTGGGCCGGCACCGTGGGCGTGGGCGTCTCGGCCAGCAACGTGGAGTACTTCGACGAGCCGGCGCTGTCGGTGATGCTGTGCGACCTGAGCCCCGACCAGTACCGCGTGTTCAGTGGCGTGGCCCCGCTGTCGGCCAGCGGGCGCGCGGACGGCGGCGAGGGCTTCGTCGCCCACACGGCCCTGGTGCACGCCGACGCCGGCACGCCCGAGGTGGGTGAGCTGATCGCCGAAATGGCCGAGCGCACCGGCAGCGGCTACCTGTTCGGCGGCCTGGCGGGCAGCCGCGGCCCCACCGTGCAGTTCGCGCTGGGCAGCGCGGGCACCCTCAGCGGCCACGGCGCGGCCAGCGGGGTGTTTCACGGTGGGCTCAGCGGCGTGGCCTTCGGGCGCGAGGTGGGCATCGTCTCGCGCGTCACGCAGGGCGCGCAGCCGATCGCGGCGACCCACGTGGTCACCGAATCCGACGGTCACCTGGTGATCCGCCTGGACGGCGAGCCCGCGCTGGATGTGCTGCTGCGCGAACTGGAGATCTCGCTCGACCACCCCGAGCACGCCATGCTGCGGCTGCGCCACACCCTGGTGGGCGTGACCCGCCCAGGCCCCGACGGCACCCCGCTGGCGACCAGCGAGGCCTCGCACCGGCGCGGCGCCTTCGGGCACGAGGTGATCGTGCGCCACATCATCGGCCTGGACCCGGTGCGCCGGGGCGTGGCCATCGCCGAGCTGGCGCCCGAGGGCTCGCGGCTGGCCTTCTGCGAGCGCCACGTGCAGGCGGCGCGCGCCGACCTCATGCGCGTGTGCGCCGAGGTGCGCGAGGAACTGGAGCCGGAGGAACTGCTGTTCGGCGCCGGTGCGGCCGAGGTGGAGGCCGCGCCGCGGCCGGCCCGCGCCATCGCGGGCGCGGTGTACGTGAGCTGCGCGGGCCGCGGCGGGCCGCACTTCGGCGGGCCGAGCGCCGAGCTGCAGATCGTGCGCCACGCGCTGGGCGACGTGCCGCTGGTGGGCTTCTTCGCCGGTGGCGAGATCGCGCACCACCGGCTCTACGGCTACACCGGCGTGCTGACGGTCTTCGTGCGCGAGGGTTGAGCCGGCCGCGCCCTCAGCGGCGCTGGCGCGCGCGCTCCAGGGCGCGCTGCGCGTCGTCCGGCGTCATGCCATAGCCGTCGGCGAAGGCCGCCACGCTCAGGCCGCTCGATTCGAACGCCCGCAGCAGCGCGGCCTCGCGCGCGATGCGCGCGCTGGCCTCGTCCAGCGCCGCCTCGGTGGCCGCGTTGATCGCCTCGTCGCGCCCGCGCACCAGCGTGGCATAGGCCTCGCGGCCCAGGCCGCTGGCCTCGAAGGCGCGCGCGATGCGCTGGCGCAGTTGCGGCGCCAGGTCTTCGGGGCTGCGCGACTGGCGGCGGCGGTACACCTCCACGATGGCGTGGTGGCGCTGCTCGGGGGCGACCACCTCCACCGCCTGGCCTTGCAGGTCGCGGCGCGGCTGGCCCGAGCCCACGGCGTTGAGGTAGCGCGTGCTGCGCGTGTGCAGACCCAGGGCGGCCTTCAGGGCCTCGGCCTCCAGCGCCTCGCCGTGCGCGGCGATCAGGTCTTCGAAGATGCCGCGCTTGAGCGGGCGCGGCTCGTCGCCGAACAGGGCGGGGTGCCACTCGGCGAGCTGCGCCAGCAGCGGGTGGCGCGGCGCGGACGGGGCCTTGGGCGTCTTGGGGCCCTGGCGCGGGCGCCGGGGCTGGGGTCGGGTCTCGTTCATGCAGGGGTCGGTTCGACAGGCAAGCCCGCGATCATGCCAGCGGCGCGGCCGGTTCAGCGGCGCAGGTGGGTGAAGGCCTCGAATTCCCAGCGGCGCATGGCCAGCACCAGGGTGTAGCCCTCGCGGTCCTTCTCGGCCAGTTTCTGGTCGGTCTGGTGCTGCTGCGCGAAGTCCTGCGCCACGCGCTGCAGGCGCTCCAGGAACAGCGGCGCCAGCGTGCGGCTCACCGAGCCGTGCACCAGCATCAGGCCCTCGCCGGGGCCGTCGAAGCCGCCCGCGAAGTAGTCGAGCAAGGCGTGTTCGCGGAAGAAGTTCATCACCGCGCCGTGCGGCCGCCAGCGGAAGGTCTTGGCCAGCTTGAGGCGGTAGCGGTTGAGCGGGCGCAGCTCGATGATGCCGATGCGGTCGAGCTGGGCCAAGGACTTCACGCAGTCGGCCTCACTGAGCCGGTAGGTGCCGGTGATCTGCTCCACCGTCCATTGGCTCAGCACGCAGATGGCCACCAGCAGCAGCTTCTTGTCGGCCACCACGGCCCGCTCCTGCGCGGGCGTGAGCTCGGTCACCAGCGGCTGCGCGTCGGCGACGCGGCGCGCGAGTTCCGCGAAGTCGAGCTTGAGCGCGTGGCAGATGGCGTCGATGCGCGAGAGCGACATGTCGCCCTTGGCCAGCATGCGCTTGACGCTGGACTCGGCCATGCCCATGGCGCTCGCCAGGTCGGCGTAGGTCATGTGCGCGGATTTGAGTTCCCGCTTGAGGGCGGTGACGAGGTCGGCGGTGGTGCTCATGGGTGGTCAGAGTATCGAAATTCGGTACCCTGGATGGTGCCAGCCGATCCCGTATCGAAATTCGCGCGGTGAGCGGTGGGGGCGGGCAGAATCCGCCGCGCGCCTTCCCGGCGCCCACCCAGAGGAGGAGACGCCATGACCACCGCCACGCTGTCCCCGGACACCGGCGCCGTGCCCCAGGCCCCGGGCCACAACCAGTTTGCCCTGCTCAAGCAGCGCCGCTTCGCGCCCTTCTTCTGGACGCAGTTCCTCGGCGCCGCGAACGACAACCTCTTCAAGTTCGCCTTCACGGTGCTGGTCACCTACCAGCTGCAGATCGGCTGGCTGCCCGCCAGCCTGGCAGGCCTGGTGATCGGCGCGCTCTTCATCCTGCCCTTCCTGCTGTTCTCGGCCACCAGCGGCCAGCTCGCCGACAAGCTGGACAAGCGCTCGCTCATGGTCTTCGTCAAGCGGCTGGAGATCGGCATCATGGCGCTGGCCGCCTGGGGCTTCTTCGGCCAGCACGTCGCCGTGCTGCTGGCCTGCACCTTTCTCATGGGCCTGCACTCCACCCTGTTCGGTCCGGTGAAGTTCGCCTACCTGCCGCAGCACCTGGGCGAGCGCGAGCTCACCGGCGGCAACGGCATGGTGGAGATGGGCACCTTCGTCGCCATCCTGCTCGGCAACGTGGCGGGCGGCCTGATCATCGCCGTGCCCGAGATCGGCGCGCACCACGTGGGCTTCGCCTGCGTGGGCCTGGCGCTGCTGGGGCGCTTCGCCTCGCACCATGTGCCGCCCACGCCGGCCACCGATCCTGCGTTGGTCATCAACTGGAACCCGGTGAGCGAGACCTGGCGCAACCTCAAGCTGGCCCATGGCAACACGGTGGTGTTCCGCTCGGTGCTGGGCATCAGCTGGATGTGGTTCTTCGGCGCCGTCTTCCTCAGCCTGTTCCCCGCCTTCGCGCGCGACGTGCTGCACGGCAACGAGCAGGTGGCCTCGCTGCTGCTGGTGGTGTTCTCGGTCGGCATTGGCGTCGGCTCGCTGCTGTGCGAGGTGCTGTCGCGCCGGCACGTGGAGATCGGCCTGGTGCCACTGGGCGCCATCGGCATGAGCGTGTTCGCCATCGACCTGTACTTCGCCTCGCGCGGCCTGCCGCCGGTGGCCAGCCAGGGCGTGGCCGAGTTCATGGCGGTGCCGGGCCACTGGCGCGTGCTGGCCGACCTGACCCTGCTCAGCCTGTTCGCCGGCCTGTACAGCGTGCCCATGTACGCGCTGATCCAGATGCGCAGCCGGCCCACGCACCGCGCGCGCATCATCGCCGCCAACAACATCCTCAATGCGCTGTTCATGATCGCCAGCGCGCTGGTGGCCGGCGCGCTGCTGCAGATGGGGTTCACCATCCCGCAGATGTTCCTGGTGGTGGGGCTGGCGAACGCCGTGGTGGCGTTCTACATCTTCATGCTGGTGCCCGAGTACCTGCTGCGTTTCGTGGCCTGGGTGGCCTCGCGCCTGGTCTACCGCTTCCAGGTGAGTGGCGACGAGAGCATCCCCACCGAAGGCGCGGCGGTGCTGGTGTGCAACCACGTGAGCTTCGTCGATGCGGTGCTGATCATGGCCGCCAGTCCGCGCCCGATCCGCTTCCTCATGGACCACCGCATCTTCCGCCAGCCGCTGCTGGGCGGGCTGTTCCGCCTGGCCAAGGCGATCCCCGTCGCGCCGCAGAGCGAGGACCCCGGTGCCTACGACGCTGCGTTCGAGCGCGCCGCCCAGGCGCTGCGCGAGGGCGAACTGGTGGCGATCTTCCCCGAGGGCGGCATCACGCGCGACGGTCAGCTGCAGGCTTTCCGGGGCGGCGTGATCAAGATCCTGGAGCGCGCCCGCGCGGACGGCCTGGAGGTGCCCGTCATCCCCATGGGCCTGACCAACCTGTGGGGGTCGTTCTTCAGCCGCATCGAGGAGCGCCAGGGCGCGCGCGTGGCCATGGTGCGGCCGTTCCGCCGCGGCCTGTTCAACCGGGTGGGCCTGAACGTGGGCGCGCCGCTGGCCGCGCCGGGCCTCACGCCCGACGGGCTGCGCGAGCGGGTGGCGGCGCTGCTCGCCTGAGGCTCAGGCCTCCAGCGCGGCGAGCAGGGCGTCGGGCTCGACGGGTTTGTGCAGGAGTGGGAAGCCGAGTTCGGAGGCTTCCTGGATGCGCTGGGGGGAGGTGTCGCCGGTGAGGATGTAGGTGGGTACGGGGGCGGGCAGGCAGGCGTGCACGGCGGCGATGGCCTGCACGGCGGTCATGTTGCCGCCGAGGCGGTAGTCGGAGAGCAGCAGGTCGATCTCGTGGGCGTGAGCGATGGCCAGCACGACGGCTTCGTCGGCGGAGCTGGCGCACCAGACCTGGTGGCCCCAGACCTGCAGCAGCTGCTGCATGCCCATGAGGACCTGCTCCTCGTCGTCGATGACGAGCACGCGGCGCGCGCCCGGGGCTGGCGCGGCGGCGGGCCGCTCGCTGCGCTGGGTGGGCTCGGGGGGGGAGGGTGCGTGGGCGTGCGCAGGTGTGTGCGCAGGTGCGTTTGTGTGCGAGTGCGAGTGCGTGTGCGTGTGCGTAGGTGCGCGTGGCACGCTGATGCAAAAGAGCGAGCCACGCCCGGGGGTGGAGCACACGCGCAGCGGCGCGTCGATGAGGCGGGCCGATCGTTTGACGATGGACAGGCCCAGCCCGAGGCCGTGGGACTGGCTGCGCCGCGAGTGGGCGGCATCGATTTGGTAGAACTCCTCGAAGATGGCCTCCAGCTGCTCGGGGGCGATGCCGATGCCCTGGTCCCAGACCTGAATCTCCAGGCGATCGCCGCGCGATCGGGCGCCCAGCAGGATGCGCCCGCGCTGGGAGTAGCGGATGGCGTTGGCCATGAGGTTGGAGAGGATGCGGCGCAACACGGTGGCGTCGGTGCGCACCCAGGCCGAGGAGCTGGCCACGTGCAGGCGCAGGCCCTTTTCGTGGGCGAGCTCGGCGAACTCCTGGTCGAGTTCGGCGAAGAGCTGGGCCAGGGGCAGGGCGGCGAGCTCGACCTGCACGGCGTTGGCGTCGAGGCGGGAGACGTCGAGCAGCATGTTGAGCAGCTGGCCCAGGCCGTCCAGGGAGGACTGCATGCGCCGGCAGATCTGGGTGAGCTCGGTGCTGGGCACGCAGGGGGAGCGGGCCATGGCGCGCAGGGCGGTGAGGAACAGGCCCAGGGCGTGGATGGGCTGGCGCAGGTCGTGGCTGGCGGCGGCCAGGAAGACGGACTTGGCGCGGTCGGCGGCCTCGGCGCGGTCTTTCTGCGAGCGCAGGTCCTCGATGAGGGTGTGGATGCGCGCCTGCGCCTGGCGCCGGTCGCGGATGTCGCGGATGACCGTCATGCGCAGCCGCTCGCCCTTGATTTCCATGGTGCGGCCGATCAGTTCGACCGGGATCGTCTCGCCGTTCGCGTGGTGGATCTCCGACTCGAAGTAGGCGTCCGCCCCGCTGCCGATGGCCACGCGCGAGCGGTCCCGGTGGCGCCTTGGGGTCATCGACACCACCGTGCGCCCGACAAGTTCGGCGTGGGGGTGGCCCGAGAGCTGGCAGGCGGCCGGGTTGGCGTCGGTGATGGTGCCGTCGCGGTGGAACAGCACCCCCTCCGCGCTGACCTCGAGGAAGCGCGACAGCCGTTCGCGCGAGGCGCGCAAGGCCCTCTCGGCGCGGTGGCGTTCGGTCACGTCGGTCATCAGCACGAAGGTGCCGCGCAGACGGCCATCGGGCCAGCGGTCGGCGGAGAGGGAGACCTCCAGGACCTCTTCATCGTCCGCGCGGCGGCGCCGGTGCAGGAAGGTCAGGTCCTGGCCGCTGCGGGCGTACGGCCTGCCCGCCCTGCGCAGTTGAAGGCGTTCGTCGGGCGTGAGCAGATCGGCCACGGTGCGGCCCAGGATCGAGGTGTCGTCGTGGCCCATCGCGCGCGCGAACCGGTTGTTCGCGAACAGGCAGCGCACCTTGGGCGGGGCGCTGAAGTACGCGAGCTGCATGGGCAGTTGCTCGAACAGGCGGCGGATCCAGCCAGTGAGCGCGTTGTGCGCCTGCCGCTCCACTTCCTGGTCCGTGACCTCGACCAGGTAGCAGCCGTGCGCGCGCCGCACCGGGTCCCACCACCCCGCGCAGCGGTAGTGGGCGACGCCCTGTGCGGGGTGCCACAAGCGCAGGGTCAGGGTGAAGTCGCGCGCGCGTGTCAAGGCCTGCAGGAGGTGCAGCCGGCTGTCGCGATCGAGGCCGTTGCGCCAGTCGCCGCCCCAAGGCGCTTCTTGCATGCACGCCTGCCAGCCGGGCGACGCCGCCAGCACCTCGCCCACCGCCGACAGCAGCGCGCCGATGCCGGGCACCAAAGCCCAGGTGGCGGCGGCGCTGTCGGGTGGCATGGGGGTGGCAACAGGCGGCAAGGTGCTGAAGCCGGTCAATATAGTTCCCGCGCATTATTGAATCGGGCCGCTCGCACGCCAAGACTCAAGGGGTCTGATCTGCAAAGAGGATGAGCGTGCACGCAGCCGGTTCCACCCCGCGTTTTTCCCCACCGTTCGGCACGCCACCGCGGGCGGCCGTCTCGCCAGGCGCGCTGCCGGTCGGCGCCGTCTTGAACCACGCGGCCCGCCTGGCCATGGACGCGGCCGACGCCCGCCAGCGCACGATCGCGGCGGTCGGTGCCTGCGCCCGCTTGATCGCGGCGCGCCAGCGCCTGACCTTGGCGCTCGACGGTCAGCAACGCATCGAGCAACTCATGCAATTGGCCGATGGACGCGAGCGGGCGCGCCGCCTGCGACCGGATGAGCGCGAGGCCCTCCAACCGCACCTCAAGGCGGTGTGGGCCCGGGCGGCCCAGGCTTTGGGCGAATGGCGCGACGCGGGCCAGCATTTCACCGGCGTGACCCATCTGTTGCCCACCCAGTTGTCGCACGCGGTGGCGCAGGCCCCCGCGCTGACCGCGCAGGCCTGGCAGGCGCTCATGCAGGCCCAGGTGCGCGAGGCGGGGGGCGGGCCTTCCGACGAAGTCGACGTGGCCTTGTGCCGGTACATGGCCGCGCACCGGCGCTGCGAAGAGGCCCAGGCACGGGCCCGCGCCGCGCGCGCGGCGCGCGGCCAGGCCGAGTCCGGTTGGCGCATGGGCCGAGGCAGCCTGTCGGGTGTGGCCGGCGCCTGCCTGGCCGAATTGGCGAGCGTGGACACCTGCCTCGCGGCCGAGGCGCGGCGGGCCGCTGCGCGTGGCGCCTTGTGCGCGTTGGCGGGCGGCCTGGTGTGGCAGCTGCCGCTCGAGCGCTGAGAAATAGGTGGGGTAGGGCATAAAAAAAGCCGTTCACGCCCGAAGGCATGAACGGCTCGGTGCATGGGCCGCCGGCCGAATCAATGCACCGCGGTGGCAAACCCTTCAACCGTCGCGGGCGTGCGGAACCACAGGCCCGCGAAACCGCTGTAGCGCGTCAGGTTGCTGAGCCGAACCCGCTTGTCGATCTTTTTCTCGAAGTACGGCAGACGGTTCAGCATCTGGATCACGTTCGGTTCCCAGCGAAGCACCTTGATGAAGGCGGCATAGATCTCCATGCCCGCGGGGCTGAAGCCCACGGGGCGCACGCTGATCCGCACGAGCTCGGGTGTCAGACCCAGGACCTGGAAGCACTCGTTGATGAGGGACTCGTAGTCGGCGGCGATGGTGGTGGGCATGATTGCCGAGTCGATGTCCGAGTCCATCCGCTCGCCGCTCATACGGGTCGTGCTCCGGATGCCGAGTCGCTGCATCACGCCATTGGCCAGTGCTTGTCTCATGGTTCCACCTCGTTGGTGAGTGAGCGTTCGTGCGCCGGTCGGAGGGTGACTGCACGCGCGTTCAACATGGACTTCAGTATCCGGACGCGGGGCGTTTGTCTCAATAATGCGCGAGCACTATTTTGATTTTTCGCTCGTGAACACGGGTCCCGACGACCCGGTTTCCCTCTGAAAACGAAGGCGCGAATGCTCAGAGGTTGGAGCCGACGTCGGGGGCTTCCATGAGCCCCGACTGCATCGCGTAGGCCGCGATCTCCGCGCCGTTGTGCAGGCCCAGCTTGAGCATCACGTTCTGCCGGTGCTTGCGCGCCGTGAGCACGCTGATGTGCAGCGCGTCGGCGATTTCCTGGTTGGTACCGCCGCGCGCGATCATGCGCACGATCTGCTGCTCGCGCTGCGTGAGGGTCTGCGGCAGGCCCTGGGCGTTGGGCCGCTTGTTGGCGGAGCTGTCCAGCCCCTTGGCCACCTGAGGGCTGATATAGCGCCGACCCTCCATGACGGCGCGGATCGCGTCGAGCAGTTCGGCGCCCTGCTCGTGCTTTAGCACGAAGCCGTTGACCCCGGCACCGAAGGCATTGGCCACCGACCCCGGGTAGACGTTGCCGGTGACGACCAGGATGCGCAGGTTGGGGGCCACGCGCCGCACGCGCCGCGCCACCTCGACGCCCGAGCTGTCCGACAGGGCCAGGTCGAGCAGCAGCAGGTCGGGCTTGTGGAACTGCACCAGCAGCTCGACATCGCTGCCCTTGGCCGTTTCGGCCACCAGATCAAAGTCGCCAGCGGACTGCAGCAGCATGCCGATGCCTTGGCGAACGAGTGCGTGGTCTTCAGCAACAACAACCCGGACCATGAGAACCTCTTGAGATGAACGGTTAAAACCCTGTAGAGAATAATCAATTGGTCAACAGATTTCAGCGGTGTTTACTCCATAAGCATCAATTTTTTTGAGCTGCCGGGGCCGTGCGGCCAAAAAAAACCCACCGTTGCGGTGGGCCAGATTACGCGGTTTGCGCGAATTCAGAAAGGGATGTCGTCGTCCATGTCGTCGAAGCCCGTGGGCTGGCGCGCCGGCGCCGGCGCGGGGCGGGGCGACGGGGCCGGACGGCCGGCGGGTGCCGCCGCTCGGGGCGCCGCTGCGGCGCGCGGTGGGGCGCCGCCGTCGTCGCCGCCACCCATGCCTTCACGGCCGCCGAGCAGTTGCATCTCGGTCGCGATGATGTCCACGGTGTTGCGCTCGACGCCGCCCTGGTCGGTGTACTTGCCGTACTTCAGGCGCCCTTCGACGTACAGCGGACGGCCCTTCTTGACGTACTCGCCCGCGATTTCGGCGAGGCGGTCGTAGAAGGTCACGCGGTGCCACTGCGTCTCTTCCACCGTCTCGCCGGTGTTGCGGTCCTTGCGGCGGCTGGAGGTGGCGATGCTCACGTTGGCCACGGCCTGGCCGGAGGGCAGGTAACGGATTTCGGCGTCGCGGCCACAGTTGCCGACGAGGATGACTTTGTTGACGGATGCCATGGGGAGAGTCCTGTGGAAGCGGGCCGTCGCGGGCCCGAGGGGAGACCGGGCATTGTGCCGCATTCGCCGCTGGCCGTTGGTGGGGGGCGGGGGCGCCGCTACACTGCGCGCCCATATGAAAGGCGAGCCCGATTTTCTGCAGCGGCTGCGCGAAGAGATCGGTGGCGGGCGCCAGTGGCTCGATCGGGCGGTGATTCTGGCCTATGCCGTGTTCGCGGGCCTGTCGGTGGTGGCGCTCACCTTGCTGGCCGACGCCGCCACCCAGGCCTACGGCGCCTTGCGCGCGCAGGCCTGGTGGGTGCCGCTGGTGTGGACGCCAGCCGTCACGGCCGCGGTGGTCTGGGGCATCCGGCGCTGGGCGCCCGGCGCGGGCGGCTCGGGCGTGCCGCAGGTGCTCACCGCGCTGGCGCCCGAAACGCCGCTGGCCGAGCGCCAGCGCTTCGTGTCCATCCGGGTCAGCGTGGCCAAGATCCTCGCGGTCGCCGGCTCACTGCTGGCGGGCCTGTCGGTTGGGCGCCAGGGGCCGTCGGTGCAGGTGGCCGCGGGCGTGATGCTGCACGCGCGGCGCTGGCTGTCGCCGCGCTCGGGCATCAGCGACCGCGAGCTGCTGGTGGCGGGTGGCGCGGCCGGCATCGCCGCCGCCTTCAACACGCCGCTGGGCGGCATCGTGTTCGCGGTGGAGGAGCTGTCGCGCCGGCTGACGGAGCGCAGCAGCGGTCTCATGCTCGCGGCCATCGTGATCGCCGGCCTGGTGGCGGTCTCGGCCTTCGGCAACCTTTCCACCTTCGGCCGCGTGCGCGTGGACGGCCTGCTCTGGTGGTCGCTGCTGTTGCCAGGCGCCCTGGTGGCTTTGTTGTGCGGCCTGCTGGGCGGTCTGCTGTCGCGCCTGATGCTGGCCTCGTTCATCGGCACGCCCGATCGCTTCTGTGCCTACCGCCGCAAGCGGCCGGTGGCCTTCGCCGCGATGTGCGGCTTCGTGGTGGGGCTGATCTCGGTGGTCAGCAGCGGCAGCGCCGTGGGCCTGGGGCAGGAGCACACGCGCGAGCTGCTCGCCCATGCCGCCGAGCTGCCGGCCACGCACCAGCCGCTGCTGTTCAGCTTCCTGAAGTTCGTCGCCTCGTGGCTGTCGACCTGGGCCGGCGTGCCCGGGGGCATCTTCGGGCCCAGCCTGTCGATGGGCGCGGGCGTGGCGGCCGACGTGGCCTGGCTGCTCGACTCGCCGCACGGCGCCGCCCTCATCGCCCTGGGCATGTGCGCCTTTCTCGCCGCCGTCACGCAGGCGCCGATCACGGCCATGATCATCGTGATGGAGATGACCGATGGCCACAGCATGGTGCTCAGCCTCATGGCCAGCGCGCTGCTCGCGAGCCTGGTCTCGCGCATGATCAGCCGCCCGCTCTACAGCACCATGTCGCAGCTCATGATGCGCTCGCTGCGCGAGCCCACGGTGGACGGTTCAGGACCGCGCTGACGGCGTGGCGGCCACCGGCCGCATGCGCCAGGCGAAGGCCAGCCACAGCAGCATCAGTGCCGCGCCGGCCAGGAAGATGCCGCTGGCGCCCCAGGCCTTGAGCACCAGGCCGCCGAGCACGCCGCCGGTGAAGATGCCCAGCGACATCAGCGTGTTGAACACGCCGAGCGCCATGCCGCGCTGGCGCGGCGAGGCCAGGCGCGAGGCCAGGCTGGGCTGCCCCGCCTCCTGTGTATTGAAGCCCAAGAAGTACAGGCACAGCAGCGCGGCCGCGCCAGCCAGCGAGGGCGCCTGGAGCAGCGCGAGAAAGCCCAGCTGCACCAGCGCCATGAGCGCGATGGCGCCCAGGTAGACCGCGCGGAAGTGGCCACGGCGTTCCAGGCGGAACAGCACGCCGCCCATGATGAGCAGCGAAACCAGCACCGCCGGCAGGTAGACCTGCCAGTGCCGCTCGGTGGCCAGGCCGGCCTGCACCAGCAGCGCGGGCACCGACAGCCACATCATGATCTGCACCGCGTGCAGCACGAACACACCCACGTTCACGCGCATCAGGTCGGGCTGCAGCAGCACCTCGCGCAGCGGCGCGCGCGGCGCGTCGGCGGGCAGGGCGGGCGCGGGCGGCACCACCCAGGCCACCACCGCCATGCCCGCGAGGGCGAGCGCCGTGGTCAGGGTGAACAGGCCCGACAGGCCCACGTGCGGCACCAGGGCGGGCGCGGCCACCAGCGAGATCGCGAACATCAGCGCGATGCTGATGCCCACCAGGGCCATGGCCTTGGTGCGCACGCTGTCGCGCGTGAGGTCGGCGAGCAAGGCGGTGACGGCCGCCGAGATGGCGCCCGCGCCCTGCAGCGCGCGCCCCACCACCAGCCACTGCACCGACGGCGCCCAGGCCGCGACCGCGCTGCCGGCGACGAAAACCGCCAGGCCGAGCAGGATCACCGGCTTGCGGCCGAAGCGGTCCGAGGCCACGCCCAGCGGCACCTGAAGGAAGGCCTGGGTGAGGCCGTACATGCCCATGGCCAGGCCGATCAGGGCCGGGTCGTCGCCGCCGGGGTAGCGCCGCGCTTCCAGCGCGAACACCGGCAGCACGATGAACAGGCCCAGCATGCGCAGGGCGTAGATGGCGGCCAGCGCCGCGCTCGCGCGGCGTTCGCCGGACGTCATGCGGTGCTGATCGACAGGCGGGGCGGAAGGGGAGGGGGCGGTGCGCGAAGCGGTCAAGGCGGACAGAGGGGTCGACAGGCCAACCCTGCATTGTCCGTGATCGGCGCAGGCGGGCCGCCGGCCGGCGAATTCGGCCCCGCGCGCTGGCGCCGGTTCAGGCCGCCGCCGCTTCCACGGCCCGGGCGGGTTCGTCGAACACCTCACAGCCCTGCGCGCGCAGCCAGGCCTGCTGCTCGGCGCCGAGGATGCCGCTGAGGACGAGCCGCGCCGCCGCCGGTTCGGCGCGCAGCTGCGCGATGCCTGCCTGCAGCAGCGGCCACACGCCCGGCGCCTGGGCCGCGGCCGCGAGGAACACGGCGAGCGCGCGGTACTGGCCGCAGGTGGCGGCGTCGTGCAGCGACTGCACCAGCACGGCCGGCTGCGCGAAGACCTGCCCGGTCACGTCGATCGGGTTCAGCGTGGACGCGAAGGGGATGGCCTGCTTCAGCCGCTGCGCCGCCGCGTCGGGCAGCGGCGGCAGGCGCAGGCCCAGCTCCTCGGCGCGGTCCGCCATCATGATGCCCACGCCGCCCGAGACGCTGAACAGGGCGATGGCCTGACCGGCCGCGGGGGCGACCACCGCGCCGGGCCGCGCCGCGTCGCCGAACAGCTCGCCGATGCGCGAGACCTGGCGCGCGCCGCAGGCCTCGAACAGGTTCCGGTAGACCTCGGCATCGCCGGTGTCGCTGCCCGTGTGCAGCCGGGCGGCGCGGGCGCCGGCCGGCGTGTGGCCCACCTTGACCACCGTCACCGGCTTGCCCGCCGCGCGTGCGGCCAGCAGGGCCTCGCGCAACCGGCCCAGGTCGCGCGCCCCTTCCAGGTACACCAGGATGGCGTGGCAGCGCGGCTCGCGCACCAGCCAGTCGATCGCGTCGGCCACTTGCACGCCGGCTTCGTTGCCGGTGGTGATCCAGTGGCCGATGGCCACGCCGGCCCGCCGCGCGAGCGTGTAGGCGTAGCCGCCGAAGGCGCCGCTCTGGCTGACCAGGGCCACAGAGCCGCTGGCGGGCGCGTCGTCCAGCACGACGGGCGAGAAGGTGGCGAACAGGCGCTCGTGGAAATTCATGGCCCCCAGGCAGTTCGGGCCCAGCAGGGCGATGCCCGCATCGCGCGCCCGCTCGCCCAGGCGCCGCTGCTGGCGCGCCCCGTCCGCCGACACCTCGGCGAAGCCGGAGCTGAAGACGATCGCCGCGCGCGCGCCCGTGCGCACCAGCTGGTCCATGGCATCGTCGCAGGCCGAGGCGGGTACCGCGACGAGGACCAGGTCCACCGGCGCGCCGATCGCATCGAGCGAGGCGTAGGCGCGTTGGCCCTGGATCTCCGGGGCCGTGCGGTGCACCGGGTAGATCGCGCCCGTGTAGCCGTGCCGCAGCAGCAGCCGGATCGGCATGCCGCCGACCTTGTTGGGCTCGGTGGAGGCGCCGATGACGGCGATGGAGCGCGGCGCCAGCAGCGCGCGCAGATCAGGCCGTGAGGCGCTCAAGGCGGCTCCAGGCCCGCTCCATGCCATCCACCAGGCCGGCCATCTGCTCGGCCACGGTGGTCTCGCCCCGGATGGCGAACACGCTTTGGCCGGCGGCTTCGTAGATCAGGCGCGGATCGCCGTGCTCGTGCATGGAGGCGAAGACGTCGCCGGTCAGCACCTGCTGCAGCGGCATGTCCAGCGGCCGCGGCGCGCCGGGTTGCTGCCAGGCGTCGATCCATTCGCTGCGCACCACGCGGCAGGGCTTGCCGCTGTGCGCGCGCGTGATCAGGGTGTCCTCGCTCGCGCTGTCCACGAGCCGCTGCAGCAGCGCCGCTGGCGTGTGGTTCTCGCGCGCCGCCATCCAGAGCGTGCCCAGCCAGGCGCCCTGCGCGCCCATGGCGATGGTGCCCAGCACCTGTTCGCCGGTGCCGATGCCGCCGGCGGCCAGCACCGGCCGGCCCTCGGCCACGGCGATGACCTGCGGCAGCAGCGACAGGGTGCCGACAGGGCCCGTGTGGCCGCCGGCGTCGTAGCCCTGGGCCACCAGCACCTCGACACCCATCTCCATGGCCTTGCGCGCGTGGCGCACCGAACCCACCAGCGAGAAGGTGAGCTTGCCGCGCGTCTTGGCCCGTTCGATGAGGTCGGCGCGCAGGCCGATGGCGGTGGCCACGCCGCGGCAGTTGGACGCCAGCACGGCCTCGATCTGTTCGTTGAACAGCGCCTCGGAGCGCACCTGCGTGGTGAAGAAGCTGGGCTTCACCGGTGGCTTCACGTCGAAGCGTTCGCGCAGCCCCTGCACGAAGTCCCGGTGCTCGGCCGGCAGCGCCCCGCGCAGATCGTCGATGCTGGCGGCCTGCGGCACGCGGCTGGGCAGCATGAGGTCGATGCCGTAGGGCATGTCGCCCATGCGCCGCTGCACGTCGTCCAGGATGTGCGGGATCTCGTGCGGCAGCTCGCGCGCCAGGCCGAGCACCGGGAAGCCCCCGGCCTGGGCGATGGCCACCACGACGTCGACGGAGTGCGAGAAGCCGAAGATCGGGTGGCGAACGCCCAGGCGCTCGCAGATCGGGGTGCGCAGCGCCATCACTGGGGTTCGATGCCAGCCTGCTTGATGACGCGGCCCCAGCGGGTGAACTCGCTGCTCACGAGGGCGTCGAAGTCGGCGCCGCTCTGCGGCGCGAACTCCATGCCCATGCCCTCGAACTTGGTCTTCATGTCGGGCATGGCCAGCACGGCCGCCACGTCGGCGGACAGCTTGCGCATGACGGGCTCGGGCACCTTGGCCGGGGCCACCAGGCCGAACCAGGTGCCGACGTCGTAGTTCGGCAGCTTGGCGCTTTCGGCCACGGTGGGCAGGTCGGGCGCCGCGCTGGAGCGCTTCGCGGTGGTCACCGCCAGCGCGCGCAGCTTGCCCGCTTTCACGTGCTGCAGGGCCAGCGCGGTGGTCAGCGGCATCATGCTCACGCGGCCCGCGAGCAGGTCGTTCAAGGCCTCGGGCTGGCCCTTGTACGGCACATGGGTCAGCTTGATGCCGGCCTCCTGCGCGAGCAGCTCGCCGGCCAGGTGGTTGGAGGTGCCGATGCCGGCGGTGGAATAGGTCACTGGCGCACTGCTCTTCTTGGCCAGCTCGATCAGTTCCGGCAAGGTGTTCGCCGCCACGCTCGGGTGCACCACGATGATGTTGGGCACCACGCCCACGCCGGCCACGGAGCGGAAGTCGCGTACCGGGTTCCAGCTCACGTTCTTCTGCAGGCTGGGGATCACGGCGTAGCCCGGGCTGACCAGCAGCAGGGTGTAGCCGTCCGGGTTCGACTTGGCCACGAAGTCGGTCCCGATGGAGCCGCCCGCGCCGGTCTTGTTCTCCACGATCACGGGCTGCCCGTAGCGCGTGGACAGCTTGTCCGCGATGGCGCGCGCGATCGAGTCCACGATGCCGCCGGCCGAGAAGGGCACGATGATGCGCACCGGCTTGTTGGGGAAGCCGTCCTGGGCGAAGGACGGTGCGGTGGCCAAGGCCAATGCGCTGGCGGCGCTGGCCAGCAGGGTGCGGCGGCTGAGGGTCATGTTTGTCTCCTGGTTGTGGTGGGGTCAATCGGTCGCGGCCATGGCCATGGTCCGCTTGGCGATATTGGTCAGGTGTATCTGGCTCGTGCCTTCGTACAGCCGGAACAGGCGCACGTCGCGGTAGAAGCGCTCCGCCACGTTGTCGTTGATGTAGCCCTGGCCGCCGAACACCTGCACGGCCCGGTCGGCGACGCGGCCGCACATCTCGCTGGCGAACAGCTTGCACATCGAGGCTTCCATGGTCACGTCGAGGCCGTCGTCGCGTTTGCGCGCGGTCTCCAGCAGCAGGGCGCGCGCGGCGTGCACCTCGGTGTTGCTCTGCGCGATCATTTGCTGCACCAGCTGGAACTCGGCGATGGCCTGGCCGAACTGGCGGCGGCTGGCCGCGCGCGCGACCATCTCATCGACGAGGCGGATGGCCGGGCCGATGCACAGGCCCGCCAGGTTGATGCGCTGCTTGTTCAGGGCGCGCATCGCGGTGCGGAAACCCTGCCCTTCCATCTCGGGGCCGCCGACGATGGCGCTGGCCGGCACACGCACCCGCTCCAGCACCACCTCGCCCACGGGCGAGCCGTGCTGGCCCATCTTGCGGTAGGCCTCGGGCGTCGACAGGCCCGGCGCGCCGCGCTCGACCAGGAAGGCGGTGATGCCGCGGGCACCCTTGCCCTGCGGGTCGGTGCGCGCGAACACGGTGAACAGGTTGGCCAGGGGCGCGTTGGTGATGAAGCACTTGCGCCCCGTGATCAGGTAGTCGCCGCCATCGCGCACGGCCACGGTCTTCTGCGCGGTCGCGTCCGATCCCGCCTCGGGCTCGGTGAGGGCGAAGCAGCCGGTCAGCTGCCCGCTGGCGAGCCGCGGCAGGTACTGGCGCCGCTGTTCTTCGGTGCCGTCCACCACCAGCGACTCGGAGGCGATGCCGGTGTTGCCGCCGAAGCGGGCGCGAAAGGCGGTCGCGCACTGCGAGACCTCGATGTTGACCAGCGACAGCTCCTCGCTCGTGAGGCCGGCGCCGCCATAGGCCTCGGGGATGCTGTGGCCGAACAGCCCGAGGGCGCGCATGCGCTCCACCAGCGGCTCGGGGATGCGGTCCTCGCGGTCAACGTCCGCTTCGGCGGGGATGCACTCGTCGCGCACGAAGCGACGGACTTCGGCGAGCAGCGTCGAAAAGGCGTCGGGGTCTCGGATCATGGGGGCGGGTTCTCAGTTGGTGGCGCGAACGCCGTAGGCGAGCTCGATCTGGCGCACCGCTTCCAGCAGCAGGGGCGCCACCTCGCGCGAGAGCTTGTCCTTGGGCAGGCTGTAGCCGATGAGCGTGCAGTTCATGGCCACCGGCTGCTCGCGCGCGGGCAGGCGGATGGGCGCGGCGATGGCGTGGACGTCCTTGCGCCAGTCGCCGCGCGAGTGGCAGAAGCCGTGGGCGGCGAACAGCTTCTGGTCGGCCTCCCAGGCGGCGCGGTGCTTGTCGTACATCTCGCGGTCGTGCACCTTGAGGTAGTTCAGGATCGCGGTCTGCTCCGGCTTGGGCAGGCTCTGGATGAGCGCGCGGCCCATGGCCGAGGCCAGCAGCGGGCGGGTGCTGCCGATGTCGGGCCAGTGGTAGTTGGCCTTGTCGGCGCGCACGGCATCCAGGTACACGACGTCGGCGCGGTCGCGCATGCCCAGGTTCACCGAACAGCCGGTCGCGCGCGCCAGCTGCTCCATGAAGGGCCGCGCCACCTGGCGCACCTGGGCGCCGGCGAGCACGGGATGGCTCAGGGACAGCACGCCGCTGCCCAGCCGGTACTTCTGCAGCGCGGGATCGCGCGTGAGGTAGCCCAGCAGCGTGAGCGTGTAGGTGAGCCGCGAGACCGTGGGTTTGGGCAGGCCGGTGCGCTCGGCGATCTCGCGGTTGCCCAGCACCGGATCCGCCACCGTGAAGGCGCGCAGCACGTTGAGTCCACGCGCCAGGTTCATGGAGAACTGGCGGTCCTCCGCGAGGTCGTGGGGATCGACGAGACCGGGGAGCGTGATCGAGGTCATGCGGCGTTTCGCTTGCTTGGTGGCCATGATGGGTACTTCGAAAGACGGGGTAAACGGCTGTTTCGCTGTGCGAAACATCGATTGTGGGCAGCGAAAGGCTCTGGCACAACGGCGTGGCGCGGCCGACCGCGGCCACAGACCCAAGGACCTCACCGTGACCCCGACCCCCCGCTCAGCAGGCGCCCTCGCGGGCGTGCGCATCCTCGACATGGCCACCGTGCTGGCGGCCCCCATGGGCGCCACCCTGTGCGCCGACCATGGCGCCGAGGTCGTGAAGCTGGAACTGCCGGATGGCAGCGACGCCCTGCGCGGCCTGCAGCCGGTGCAGGACGGCGTGCCGCTGTGGTGGAAGGTGGCCAACCGGGGCAAGCGCGGCATCACGCTTGACGTGCGCCAGGCGCGCGGGCGCGAGCTGTTCTTGTCCCTGCTCCCGCGCTTCGACGTGCTGGTGGAGAACTTCCGCAGCGGCACGCTGGACCGCTGGGGCCTGGACATCGCCACCTTGCACGCGGCCAACCCGCGCCTGGTGGTGGTGCGGCTCACCGGCTTCGGGCAGACCGGGCCGTACAAGGCGCGGCCGGGCTACGCACGCATCTTCGAGGCCATGAGCGGCTTCACCAACCTGACCGGCGAAGCGGGCGGGCCGCCGCTGCACAGCAACTTCCCGGTCGGCGATGCCGTGGCGGGCCTGTTCTGCGCCTTCTCCATTGCGTCGGAGATGGTGCGCCTGCGCGGCGACCCGAACGCCAAGGGCGTGGAGGTGGACCTGGCCGCCACGGAGGCGCTGTTCCGGCTGCTCGATTGCCTGCCGGTAGAGCACGAGCGGCTGGGCCAGGTGCGCCGGCCCGAGGGCAACCGCGCCAGCTACACGGCGCCGTCCAACATGTACCGCAGCCGCGACGGCCAGTTCTTCTCGCTGGTGGCCTCGTCGAACGCGATCTTCGCGCGCCTGTGCGAGGCCCTCGGCGAGCCCGAGCTGGCCAGCGACCCGCGCTTCAACACCAACCCGGCGCGCGTGAAGCACCTGGTGGCGCTGGACGAGCACCTGGGCGGGTGGTTCGCGCGGCACGACTACGCCGCGCTGGCCGAGCGGCTCGAACGCGCGGGCATTCCCTTCAGCAAGGCCTACACCATCGAAGACATCGAGCAGGACCCGCACTTCATCGCGCGCGGCGCCATCGTGCGCCTGCCGGACCCCGATTTCGGGAGCCTGCCCGCGCCCTGCATCGTGCCGCGCGTGGTGGGCCGGGAAATGAACGTGCCGCGCACCGGGCCGTCGGTGGGCGAGCACAACGCCGAGGTGTATGGCGCGCTGGGCGTGGGCGCAGATGAGCTGGAGCGGCTGCGGGCGCAGGGTGTGATCTGAGGCCCTGAGGCCTCTATGGGCGCGGTGGCGAACCGCGCCCTTGTCTCAGTTCGTCGGCGCCCGGTCCGGGTCGCAGAGGTACATGCACTGCACCTCCATGGTGTGCACCGCGGTGCCGTGCTGGTTCACGATCTCGCGCCGGAAGCCGACGACACCGCGGTCGCCCTTGCTGGTGGGGCGCGTCTCGATCACTTCCATCACCAGGTGCACGGTGTCGCCGGCCTTCACCGGCGCGTGGATGCGCCACTTGTCGATGCCCAGCATGGCCACCAGCGTGCCGTCGTTCAGGCCGGACTGGCAGAGCAGGCCGGTGGACACCGCGAAGACCAGCGGGCCGTGCGCGATGGGCTCGCCATAGGGCTGCGTGCGGCAGAACTCGTGGTCCATGTGCGGGGCGTTGAAGTCGCCCGAGACGCCGGCGAAGTTGACGATGTCGGTTGGCGTGATGGTGCGCCGCGCGGTCTGGAAGCGGTCGCCGACCGCGAACTCGTCGAAGTACTTGCCGCGTGGGCGGGTGGTGGTGCTCATGGGCTCAGGCTCCCTCGAAACGCAGCAGGGCGCGGCCCGAATTGCGGCCCGCCAGCTGCGCTTCGCTGAAGGGCAGCAGTTCGTCCAGGCCGATGAAGCCGAGCTGCGGGCTCAGGCGGTCGAAGTCGGGTTTCCAGTCGCTGCCCAGGCGCGCCCACAGGCGGTGGCGCTGCTCCCAGGGCGCGTTGGCCACGATGCCCACCAGCTTGATCGCCCGCATGATGAAGGGCAGCACGCTGCCGTCGAAGCCGTTGCTGGCCGCGTTGCCCACGCAGGCCACGCAGCCCTGGTCCTGGGTGGAGCGCAGCAGCCAGGACAACAGGGGGCCGCCGACGTTGTCGATGGCCGCCGCGAACTGAGGCTTCTCCAGCGCGCGCGGTGGCGCGGCCAGGATCTGCGTGGCATCCAGCACCTCGCTGGCGCCGGCCGCGCGCAGCGCCTCGGCCTGCTCCATGCGGCGCGTGATGGCGGTGGCCCGGTGGCCCGTGCGGGCCAGGATGCCCAGCGCGCTCAGGGCCACGGCGCCGCCCGCGCCGGTGATGGCCACGGGCCCCGAGTCCGGCCGCAGGCCTTCCATCTGGAAGCGCTCCAGTGCCATGGCCGCGGTGAAGGCCGGCACGCCAAGCGCGGCGCACTCCAGGGCCGTCAGGCCGGCGGGCAGGGCCTGCACGTGGGCCGCGGGCACGCGCACGATCTCGGAGAAGCCGCCGTCGAAGGCGATGCCGGTCTGGAAGCCGTGCACCAGCACGGTCTGGCCCGGGGCGAAGGCGGCGGCGTCCGAGTGCAGGACGTCGCCCACCAGCTCGATGCCCGCCACGCGGGGGAAGCCGGTGATGATCTTGGCCTTGCCATGCAGCGACAGGCAGTCCTTGAAGTTCACGCCCGCGTAGCGGTTGCGGATGACCACCTCGCCGGGGCTGAGATCGTCCAGCGTGAGCTCTTCCAGGCGGCTCTCGGTGCGACCGTCCACCACATGGGTGCGGACGGCGCGAAAACGCGGGGGGATGGGGGTGTTGGCTTGGGGCATGGCGTGTTGGCTTGAATCAGTAGTCCACCAGGGAGCCTTCGTGCAGGCAGGGGTTGCGTTCGGCGCCGCGCGCGCGGCGCACCCAGTCCCGCCCGATCACGGTCTTGTGCACCTCGCTGGAGCCTTCGCCGATCTGGTTGAGCTTGGCGTCGCGGAAGAAGCGCTCCAGGGGAAAGTCCTGCAGGTAGCCGCGCCCGCCGGTGAGCTGCAGCGCGTCGGTGACGACCTTCATGCACAGGTCGGTGGCCTGCAGCTTGGCCATGGAGGCGTAGGTGGCGACGTCGGCGTCACCGCGGTCGTACTTCTCGGCCACCAGCGACAGCAGCGCGCGCGAGGCCTCGATCTGCGTCGCCATGTCGGCCAGCATCCATTGCACGCCCTGGTGTTCGCCCAGGGTCTTGCCGAACACGCTGCGGTCGAGGGCGTAGGCGGCGGCGATCTCCACCGCGCCGATCGCGCGGCCCAGGGCCATGGCGGCGTGGCCGATGCGCGCGCGCAGCAGGGCGTCCTGCGCCAGGCTGAAGCCCTCGCCCTCGGCGCCCAGGCGGTGAGACGCCGGCACGGCCACCTCGGTCAAGCTGAGCGAGGCGATGGGCACGCCGTACCAACCCAGCTTGCCCACGTCGGGGCTGATGGTGAAGCCGGGCGCGTCGCGCGGCACCAGCGCGGCCAGGAAGGTCGAGGGCTCGTCCTCGGCGCAGCCCACGATGACGAACCAGTCGGCGGTGCTGGCGCGGGTGATGAACTTCTTGCGGCCGGTGATGCTGTAGCCGCCGGGCGTGCGCCGGAACACGGTCTTGAGGCCGCGCACGTCGGAGCCGGCCTCGGGTTCCGTCAGGCCGAAGGCGGCCTGCAGCTCGCCGGTGCACAGGCCGGGCACCAGCTGCTGCTTCAGGGCCTCGCTGGCGCCGGCCACGATGGCGCGCGTCGACAGGTCGGTGCCCGTGATGAGCGAGGCCGATGTGCTGCACACGCGCCCCAGCTCTTCGATGATTCGGATGCGCAGCTGCTGGCGCGCGTCGCTGCCGCCATAGGCGCGGGGAAAGGCGGTGCCCACGATGCCCTCGCGGGCCAGCAGGCGGAAGTTGTCCCAGGCGAACACGTCCTGTTGGGCCACCTCGGCGGCCTTGGGGCCCAGGGTGTCGCGGCAGAGCCCGCGCGCGCGCAGCACCATGGCCTGTTCGTCGCTGGTCAGTCGGTGCAGGAAGTGGTCGCCGAAGAGGGTGGGGTGGTTCATGGTGCGGGCCTTTGCGCGGCATCATGCGGCGCGGGGCAGGCCGAGTCGAGACGGTGTTTCGATGTGCGAAACGGCGCCTTGCGCCCGCGCCGGGGCGGTGGCCTGATGGGCGCTCCACACCGGCCGCGCCATGCCCTCGACCCCTTGCTTTCGACCGTCCGCCCACGCGCCTGGGGAGTGCCCGCCATGACGCGGCAAGGCCCGCTGGCCGGCCTGCGCGTGCTGGAGATCGAGGCGATCGGCCCGGTGCCGCTGGCCGCCATGCTGCTGTCCGACCTGGGCGCCGACGTGTTGCGGGTGGACCGGCCGGCGGCGCCCGAGCTCGGTGTCCCGCGCGACCCGCGCTTCGAGCTGAGCGCGCGCGGACGCCGCTCCGTGGTCATCGACCTGAAGGACCCCGCCGGCGTCGAGCGCGCGCTGTGCCTCGCCGAGCGGGCCGACATTCTTCTGGAAGGCATGCGCCCCGGCGTGATGGAGCGCCTGGGCCTGGGGCCCGACGAATGCCTGGCGCTCAACCCCAAGCTGATCTACGGCCGCATGACGGGCTGGGGCCAGCACGGGCCCTTGGCCGACACGGTGGGCCACGACATCAACTACATCGCCACCACCGGCGTGCTGCACGCCATCGGCCCGCGCGACGGGCCGCCGGCCGTGCCGCTCAACCTGGTGGGCGACTTCGGCGGCGGCGCCCTGGTGCTGGCCTTCGGCGTGCTGGCCGCGCTGCACGAAGCGCGCGCCAGCGGCCAGGGCCAGGTGGTCGACGCCGCCATGGTCGATGGCTCGCTGGCCCTGCTGGCGCCGGTGATCGGCCGCTGGCAAAGCGGCGCCTGGCGCGATCAGCGCGAGGCGAACGCGCTCGATGGCGGCGCGCACTTCTATGGCTGCTACGCCACCTCGGACGGCCAGGCGGTGGCGGTGGGCGCCCTGGAGCCGCGCTTCTACGCCGCGCTGCTCAAGGGCCTGGGCCTGTCGCCGGACGCGCTGCCGCCGCAGCACGACCGCAGCGCCTGGCCCGCGATGCGCGCGCGCCTGGCGGCGCTGTTCGCCCAGCACCCGCGCGAGCACTGGGTGAAGGTGTTCGAGGGCACCGAGGCCTGCGTCTCGCCGGTACTGTCCATCGCCGAGGCCATGCGCCACGCCCACCTGCACGCACGCGGCAGCCTGCTCGAGCTCGACGGCGTGCTGCAGCCGGCGCCCGTGCCCCGCTTCTCGCGCACGCCCGGGGCGGTGGCGGGGCCGCCGGTGCCCCGGGGCGGTGGCGGGGATGAGGCGCTGGCCGACTGGGGCCTGGCGGCCCCGGGCTAGGCGGTCCGGGGCGCGAATGCGCTGCGGTTTATCATGCCCGGTTGCCCTGCACGAACCGCGCCTTGAACCCGATCCCGCCCGCCGATATGCCGCCCACCGACCCGCGCCCGGGCGATACCGCCGCCCCACCGAAGGTGGCCGAAGCCGACGCCCGCTACCTCGGCGACGCCATGCGTTTGCGCGGCGCCACGCTGTCGGTGCGCGGCGCGCGCACGCACAACCTCAAGAACATCGACCTCGACATCC
>VFQQ010002059.1_pt1 | contig 24619 bp, 44 predicted proteins | sample 3512341 | NCBI WGS metagenome assembly VFQQ01 (sample SAMN10412373, study PRJNA504923) | tailings metagenome | isolation source: Relicate 2 Philex TSF1 revegetated site | place: Philippines: Tuba, Benguet | collected 2017-08-29 | reverse complement strand
CTGCTGTCGCGGCTGGGGTGATCCGCCTGCCTGGCTACTCAGCATGGCTCGAGGACGGACGGCCCAAGCCGCTCAAGGTGGGTGTTTCGGCGCTGGTTTTGCATCAGGTGCCTGCACCTCCGCCACCATTGCTTTGCGCCGTTGCAAGCCTCAACTCTGCCCTCTGTGCATTGAAGGCAGTTGGCTGCCGCCGCCACCCCCTCTTGTAGGTGTTCGATCACCACAGTGGCCGCGCCATCGCAGCGTACAAGTCAGCGGCAGGGGCACATGTGGCGATCATGGCGGCGCGTGACCCGGTGAGCTGTTGCCTGCCCTCCTTTTGTGCACCGGCTGCAACCTTGAGAGGTGCCCGCTCAACTGCGCTGCGCTTTTTCAGCCGCCAAAACCCTCAAGCCACTGGCACTGCTCCCTCTGCCCATGCGCTGTAGGCGGCGCTGGACGAGGCACTGTGCGCGCACGGCGCTCCAGAGTCCCCAGCCAAGCTAGCGATGCCTGCGCAGGCGGCAAAAGCCGCCGTAGCACAGCCGGGCCATGAGCAGGTGGCAGCAGCGCATGCTGTGGGCCTTGCCATTGGCCGCAACAAGCAGCGACAGCATCAGCCACTGCCGCTGCCGCCGCCGTCATCGCAGCAGCAGCAGCGCGGACAGCAGCAGCCAGCAGCCCATGGGTCAGCACCCCGGCCACGCCTGGGGCTGAAGGCATCGCTGGCAGCAGCAGGCCTCTCCGCCGTGCCGTCCGCCGCACCTGCGCTCATCAGTCCACGTGCTGCGGCCATTCAGCTCATGCCGCGCAATGCGCCTGCTGAGCGGCCCATGGCGGCACCGCAGCTGCTGGCAGACCTCAAGCTTGGCGCCATGCCTGCACCTCCATCGTGGCCGCCACAGCAGCGGCAACCGCAAGACTTTGCACCACCCCCTGCGCAGGCCGGCAGCCCAGCGATGCAGGCAGATGTGCATGCAGCAGCTGTGCCGCTGCCAGCCGCTCCCTCTGCATCTCGCCCACCAGCAACCACAGCAGCAGGCCAGGATGCTGAGCAGGGCAGCAGCAGTGGAAGCAGCACCGAGCAGCCAGCGCTGAAGAGCTTGATCAGCCGCCTGCTGGGCGGCAAGCGTCAGGTGCAGCAGCCTGGGGAGTTAGTGCACATGCAGCAGCGCCCGTCTGCCACGGTGCTCAAGCAGCCGGCGGAGGGCAACGCGGCCGCCTGTGGTGGCAGCCTGGCACCCGCTGGGCAGCTGGGCATGCCGGCAGGGGTTGAACTTGCTGAGGCAGGGTCCACCGAGGAGCAGGGAGTGGCACCAGCCAAGCGGCGCCGACTGAAGACAGAAGCGACGGATGACGAGGAGCAGCAGTTGCGTGACCGCCAGGTGGGATGGGAAAGGGCTGGGGTTGGAGGGCTGGCATGGAGCCCATAACGCACTGGGAAGCGAGATAAACAATCCACAGAGAACACTGCTGAAGCTACATTGAACAGGCCACTGAAACACCTCGTCATCCACCAACTGCAAATACAGGCGATTGCCGCGCTGTTTGACAGTTCATCAGAGGAGGTAGAGGTCCCGACTGTAGCACAGTGCACACCGGCAGGGCAGCCCTCTGAGGAGGGTGAGCTGCCCCTCAAGCGGGACCAGCTGTGGCAGCCCTCCGAGGAGGGCGAACTGCCCTGCAAGCGGGACCAGCTGTGGCCACCTATGCCGCCAGCCGCGGCAGCACCGGCGCCTTCTGCTAGTACGGCCACTGCTGTTGCGGCGGGAACAGGAAAGCCGGCCGTGCGGCAGCTGTCGCATGAGGAGCAGCGGGTGCTGGCCTTCTTTCAGGCGAGTCAAGAGCGCTCTGGTGCACACAAGTATGTTGGCATGCGGGGATCCCATACAGAAGTCGACTGCTGGACAATAGATGATGATTGATGCGCTGAAGTGTGCACAGCAATACATGAGCCAGCGCCTCCTTCCACTGCCCAACCTCTCCTGCAGGCGCAGCCCAACCAGCGGGCCACGACTGCTGAGTTTGAGGCGTGGGCAAGCTCGGTGGGCCTGCGAGTGGAGCTGTGCGTCGTAGCGCGCAGCACGCTGCGGCAGCTGGGCTGCCTGGATCCGCCCACCCGGCTGCGCAAGGAAAGGGGCTGGCTCTGGAGTTTGGCAGGCAGCGGAGGCAGTGCTGGCAGGGGCGGCACCAGCAGCTCGCCATCCGGCAGCAGCAGCTCACCCCCTGATGGAACTGATACACCCACCAGCTCTGCATCTCTCAGCTCCGACAGCTCAGGCCCAGCGGCAGGCAGCTCGACCATTATCGGCGGCAAGCCCAGCCGGGAGCCGCAGCAGCGCGAGCCAGCTGAGGCAGCAGCTGTGGCGGAGCCTCAGCAGCCGCGGCGGCACCGGCTGGCTGTGGAGGGCGCGCGTGAGCCGCAGCAGCACGGCCAACAGCTGCCGGGCGCTCCTATCCGCACAGCTGCTGGTGCTGCTCACAAACAGCCGCCGGAGCGCATTGGCTTAGCGTCCCACCTGCCATCTGCTGCAGACAAGCGTGCAGAGCCATCAGCCCCCGCAGCCTCAGCAGGGCATCCAGCCTCGCTGGCGGAAGCCCCAGCAGCAGCCGATCAGACCAACGCAGGCGTGGAGCGCCACAGCGCTGCCTCTGAACTGGGTGCAGCAGCAGCAGCAGCAGTGGCAGCAGCTGGTGCCACTGGGCCTGCATGTCAGTTGCCTGCAGGCTCACCACTGCCTCCAGTAGCCAAGCATGGCCCCTTGTGTCTGCCAGCGGCGGCGCCTGCTGGTACTGGCACAGGTGCTGCGGCAGCATCAGCAGGGGCCGCGCCTATCAGGGAGCCAGCAAAGGCAGCCAAGCGCAAGCCCCGCCCCGCTGGAAACCGAAAACGGCGGCGACGAGCTGCTCCCTGGGTGCGTTATCGTCTGGGTCAAAAATTGACAGAATCCATATCTCTGACAATGCCGAGTCAGCAGGCTCAAATAGCTGCGTTGATGACCGCCTTGGCTGCAGGAGAGCGACAGCGATGCGGAGGACGCCGTTGGCGGTGCTGAGGCGCGAGCCACACTCCGGCAGCACAGCAGCAAGCATGCAGGCAAGGAGGCGCGGTCCGCATTCAAAACCTTTGGCAATCACCCCACATCCATTCAGGGCGCATTAAAGTTGCACATCAATGAAACCTCTGATCCTCCCCACACCTTGTCTACCCTGCAGGCCAGGCGTTGGCCCTGCCCTCTGAGGCAGCCGCAGCAGCCTTTGCCGCCGCCGACGCAGCCGCAAGCAGGGCTGCTGCAGGCCACTCTGGCACATCAGGTGCAGCCGGTGCTGCATCCTCGCTGCCCAGCACCTCGCTGGATGGCCAGCGCAGTGTGGAGCCAGACCGACCCGCAGCGCTGGCTGTGCCCAGCACAGACGTTCTGCAGCAGACGGCGGAGCGCTGGCAGCAGCAGGCGCGGCTGCACGCAGAGCGATGGACGGAGGAACAGATGGCTTACAAGCCAGAGGCGTGGCTGGAGGATGCAGAGCAGATTGACGCTGTGGTCCAGGCGGCAGCGGCCCTGCAGCTGCTCACTCAGCAGCAGCGCCCGGCGGCCGCTGTCAAGGCGCGCCAACTGGAGCTGGCCAGGCGCCAGCAGCGGCAGGAGCTGGGCGGGCCCGGGTTTGAGCAGCCCAAGGTGGCGCAGAAGGCGGGAGGCGGGGAGAAGGCGGGCAAGGCGGCGGCGCGGCCCCAGAAGAGCAGTGGGCACTTGAAGGCATCGGTGCGCGACAAGCAACCCGCCTCTCGGGCGCATCCCAAGCCGGCACAGGCAGCTGCCAGCCTGCCCAGGGTGCAGCCTACCCCGGAGATGCTAGCCATGGCGGCGAGGCAGCTGCTGGCTGTGTCGGGCCAGGCAAGCTCGGCGCGGCAGCTGCCACAGCCCCCAGCGATGCAGCAGGTGCCGCTGGCCCTGGCGCAAGCGAGCTCGCACGCGCTTCTGATGCAGTTCCAGGCCTGGCAGGCAGCCGCCGCGGCACTTCAGATGCCACAGGCAGCCGTGGCAGCACCGCAGCCGGTGCGGGCTGTGGCAGGCTCGCCGGCCAGGCAGGAGGCGCCTCGGCAGACGCCGGCAGGAGCCAGCCCGCGCCAGCTGCCCGCACAGCTGGTTGGCTTCCCACTGCTGCCGCAGCCGGCCGGGGCCCAGCATGGCATGGTGCCGCCCATGGCCGCCTTGGCGGCACCCATGCTGCTCGGCCAGAACGCGCCGGCGTACCTAGCCCTGCTGCAGCAGCAGATGCAGGCGCTGGTGATGGCTCAGCAGGCGCAGGCGCAGCAGGCTCAGCAGCAGCAGCAGCCGGGCAACGCACTGCCGCTGCTGCTGCCCATGCTTGGCCCGCTGGGCGCACCGGCGGCGGCCCCTCAGCAGCATGCAGCGCAGCAGGGGCAACCTCAGCAAGCCGCAGGCCGGCAGGCGCAGCAGCTAGCGGCACAGGGCGCTCCGGGTGAGCACGCCGCAGGCCAGCACGGCGAGCAGTGAGGAGGAGCAGGGAAGCGGGGGTGATTTGACGGGACAGCAGCAGACTGTTGCGGAGCTGGCTGGGATGCCGGCGTAGCGACAAATGGGGGTTGTGGGCACACATTCTAGTACAGTACTCCTGATTCTTTTTACTTACTCTCAGATTGATGCCTAGCATGATAGGAGGCTAGAGCTTGTGACGTGCCAGTGATACAAAGGCACAGGACAGGATGTTTCTCAGGACTTTCGCTTTCCAGCTTCAGAGGATAGCGTGTCACCTTACAACTGTAAGCAGTCACGGTGATAAGGCATTGGTTGCACAGTTTTGCACATCATCCGGCATCATGGCTGCGGCCCAGCACCTCTCTCCAGCGCGGGCCGCCCACCTCCTCTATCCCCCTGTTGATTGTTTCCGCAAGCAGCACCATCACGTCATATTGTCCTCTTGTCGTGCTGCGCCCAGCTGGCGCGGCAGCCGAGGGTGTGCTCCAGGCGGCCTCTTGAAAGGGAGGCGGCAGCGGCACCAGCGGCATCTACAGAGCACAAGCAGGTTTGAGCAAGCGGTTGGGTTCAAGGGTGAATCACTGGCCGTGCGCGTGCATGGCCGTGCCACCACTGCTACACCATGCCGACATCCAGCATACCCAATCCCTGATCTGGTCGCACCTCGTCCACCTCCTGCTGCTTGGTGTACTCCCGCTTCTCAAAGCGCCAGGCATCCGTGCCGTTAGGCCAGGTTAAGCGAGTGGCCCAGGTGTAATGGAGCTGCGAGGGAGGCAAGAAATGGAGCGGAACACCTGGGTGTCCCTTGGCAAGCTGCCACCTTTGCGTAGTCTGTAGTAGCAAGCCGCCTCCGAATCCACCGTCCCTCACAACGACCCTTGCCTAGCTCACCATCGCAGCCTGGCCCAGCCCGTCGTGCACAGGCGGCTGGATCATCAGTATACTGTCCGGAGGCGACTGCAAATGCAAGCCAGTGAAGGCCAGGTGGGTCAGGGAGGCCACAGCAGCAAACAACGACTCACCAAGCTACCTGCCTCACAACGCATCGCAAGGTGACTCCTCCCCTGCGGCGCATACAAGAGCAGGTGCTGGAACACCGTGCAGTGCACCACTGTGTCTCGCCTGAAGCTCCAAGTTGAACCGAGCCACAGCGGCAGCGGCCACAAAAGCATACATCTCTCGCATGTGGCCCAGGACGGTCTTAGCATGCTCGTCTGCCTCCAGCTGCAGGTAGGAAGGGGTTATTGAGGGCTTCTGGATTGCAGTCAGTTATGTCGGGCGTCAGCCGTTGGCCTGAGAGGCACGGGGTGGTGGTAAAGCAATTGAGGCGGCAGGGAGGCGCAGTCCCAACTAGGCATGCCCCTCAGCCAGCCCCCACTGCTAATGCATCAACTGCCAGCTTTCACCGCCTTGCCTGTGCAGTGAAGCCCTCCCATCGATCCGCCACAGTCATCCACTGGTCCAGCCGTGCCAGGACGGGGGATGGCCCCGTGGGCTGCAGGTCTGAGAGGGGCCCAAAACCCGGCGGGTACAGCCTCCGCATGACCACCTGTGGACGGAGGGCAGGGCAGCGCGGCATAGCGTTTCAGGCATGCCAAGCGACTGTTGCATAAGTGAGGTCAAGACAAGCCAGCCCACGGGTGCTGTCCCGGTGGCACAGCAAGACACCCATGTGCATGCAAGGCTGCGCCTGCCGAAATGCGCTCCATGATAGGGTAAAGCGCACGCAGCAATGCCATGTCACTGGCGACTCGCGTGCTCAGCCCCAGCGTTCGGCAAGCCCCAGCACAGCAAGGAAGGGGCCACGCACCGGGGCTGCTGCTGCGTTCATGTTGAGGTACCGAAAGCCAATGGGGCGCGCCAGCGTCTCCGCATCGGGGACGCCTTGCAGCGGCCGCACAAACACAAAGTCGGTCTCGATCAGCAGCAGCAGCGGCGCCTGGAGGGGATGGAAAGTGGGGGTGTGTTTGCCAGCTGGTACGGAAGGCACAGCCGAGGGAGCCTCCCTCGGCACAGTGCAGCGCATGCCATGCCGACCTGCCTCTTCTGGCCACCTCTTCACACAGCCAGCTGCAGCACCGCACCTTGACCAGGGCCGAATCTCGTTTGGCTGCATCCAGGAAGCGTCGCACAGCATTGGGCCGATCGGCAGCCGGGTATGGGCAGGCCCCCGTGTCGCAGGCTTGCCGCAGCGGGTCCACTCGATAGGTTGGTACGTAGGGCGACAGCTCATCGTCTTGAGTGCGGTGCAGGATGCGGGTAATGGCTGCCATGGTGTCCCCGCCGGGCATGCGCTGCGCCAGCCGGTACGTGCCGTACAGAATCAGGGTCTGTGGGAGGGGGACAGGGGCTTTGCTTTGTAAAGAAACTTATGCACTGCTGGCTGGCACTGTCGAGGGGCCCGCGCATGACATGGGCGCCAAAAGCACTACGGACTGCAACGTGGAGCATCGATTTTGTCTAAAGCCTGACTGTCTGACAGTCTGAAACCAGATATTAGTGCATCGCACCTGCCGGTTCAGGTACGGTGTGCCGTTGCTCGTGAACAGCACATGCACTGTGCTTCCGCTATGGCCAGAAGTGCCGGTGCTGGTGCCGGGAGCAGCGGCCGCAGCGGCGCATGCCTGCACAGCGACAGGGGGCGCCATGAGGCATGACACTCTCGCAAAAGTCGGTCATCGGCTTATTTAGACATAACACGATCCTTAATCACCAGTCCCAAAAGTCCCACCTGGTATGCTGCGCTCCTGTGCATCGACAGCACGAGCCACGCCGCCGCGACAGCAGCGCAAGCTAGCGCTGGCGGCAGCAGGCTGCGCAGCTGTGCCGGGGTTGAGCGGATCGGAGGCATGGCTGGGTTGCCGTTATGCTATCGCAGCATAATGCACGATCCCTGCACTGTATGAACAAGGAGAGCAAGGAAACGAGGACCATTGGCGGGCGGCAGAGTGGCAGCAGCGCCCGAGGCCGCCAGCGCCCTGCCGCTGGAGCAAGCCACCGCGGGGCAGGGGATCGCCAGATTAGACTCGCACACCGATCGATGAACGTATAGAGCGCGCTCAGGCGCATCCGGTGCACGCTTGCACGCAAGAGGCATTTCATTCAAGCGGCTTGCGCGCCTGCTCACCCCGGTGCTGCTGGAAACAATGCAGGTGCTTGCGCAGACCATCAAAGTTCGCATGGATCGCTGGCTCCCCTCCGAAGACAAGCTGCTGCTGCCGCCGCTGCAGCCACCTGTCTGCTCCCGCACGCGGCGCATCTTTACAGACCAGGGATCATGAAATGAGCAGCACGAAACCACAATACGCGGCCTGCAGCCCTCACTACAGTGCCATGCCGTCTAATGTCTGCTGCACAAGCTGGCCCAGCAGGCGGCACATGAGGCGCAGGTCGCCGTCGCGGCTGAGCCGGTGGTTGCCGTCCTGCGCAACCGACCAAGCACAAGGAGCAGAGTTCAGTTCAGGTTTGATAAGTTTATCAGTTTCAAGCCATGGCCACTGATACCAGGAGCAGTAGATTCATAAGCTGGAGTTGGAGCAACAGCATGCCGGTGTCACCATTGCCACGTGCTCCTCCCGCCCCATTGCACCAGCACACCCTCCAGCGCACCGGCACCAATTCTAGGTGGAAGGCGCGGCTGCTGCGCTGCAGCTCGTCCGCTAACCGCTGGACTAGATGCAGCGGAATGACATCATCGTGTATGCTGCACGAACCGGGAGGCAAGGGATGGGCAGGGTCGGGCCGGCGTGAGATAGCCCAGAGTACCTGATCACAGCTACCAGCCCAAAGTAAAGCCAACTCAAGGGGGGCTGCTTGCGGCCGGACCTGTGCATTATCGTGGCTGGGCACGTCAGCGAGTCCAGCTGGCCCGTGTGCAGCAGCAGGTGGTGCGCGCTGCCTTCCTCCAGCAGCTGCCGCCGCACACGGATGCCGCCGCCCTGCGGTGCGAAGGGATGGGGGGTGAAGTCAGTTTGAAGCCCCTGCAGGTACAGGCTCGAAGCATATGGGATGGGGTGCACGCAAGGAGGACGCCAAGAGCCCACACATCTGGCAACCCCACGCAGCTGCGGGCAGCAGCCCCACCCTCCACGCCTCACCTCCACATATGCCGAGGGCAGCAGCACCAGATCGTGGCCTGCTGCATCCACACCCGCCGGCTGCGCTACCGCCTGCCAGTGCTGCGAGATGTCGACTGCTGGGGCCAGCAGCAGCAGGCCCTGCAGAGGAAGGTGAGGGGAAGAGGGCGTTTGGTGTTGCCTCTGCAGGCAGAGCCTCCTGGAGCTCATGCCAAGCGCAACCAGCGGGACGCTCTGCATGTCTGCCCCGGCAAACCGGCCTATTTGCCACCGGTGCCACCTGCCCACCAGTTTCAAACAACCGCTGTCAGCGCCCACCTGCACTAGGTGTGGCCGCCGCAGCGCAGCGTGCAGCGCCAGCCAGGCCCCCATCGACGACCCAACTAGGAATTGCCGCTGGCTGCCGATGGTGTCCAGTAGCTGCAGCACGTCATCCAACCTAGGGAGCACAGCCGGGGCAGGTGGCATTCAAAGTTGAGGTCGGGCAGTAGCAGCTGCCGGCAGACCGGCACAGAGCAACAATGCCACACGGCAGAGCAGGGTGCAGGCAGCAGGGCTGCCCAGCAGCCAGGCGACAGCCACCGCGCCAGCAGAAGCACGCAGCCAGGCAGGGTGAAATACAGCTTCGCACCAGGTGGTCAGCGTGCACTCCTCAAAGTTTTGCGTCGAGTCGCCGTGCCCCTGGTACTCCAGGGCCCAGTAGTTGCAGCCCAGCTGGCGGGTGCAAAACAGCTGCAGCTCGCGCGCCTTCTCCCTGCACTCCATTGTGGTGGGGCAGGGACAGGCGCTGATGTCCAGCCCATGCAGGTCATGCAGAAAGCGCGGCAGTCAACATCCCCAGCAGCGAAGGCAGGAGCCCACCCAGCCTACCGGCCACCTACCCGTGCATTGTGCTTGCCAGGCCTGCAGCAGCGGGGAGGGAGCACCAAAACTCGTTGGACGTGTTGGTGGCAGCCTTCAGTGCACTGACTTAGGGCGAGCATTGCTCGCCTGGATACCAGCAGACGCGAACACAGCCAATGCACAGGGAGGCACACATACCCGGGAGGTAGACGACATCTGCATGACGGCCCCACAGTGCGGGGGACTTGGTGTAGGCGATGCGGCAGCCGCCGCGCAGCAGGAACGGCATTGGTTCGTCGCACAGGAAGGGCAGTGGCGGCGGCAGGCGGGACGGCGCTGGGGAGCTTTGGCAGGGGAGTTCGACTCGGTCAGGGATCACTTTTTTCTGCTGATCCGGCTGCTGTACAGAAGCGCAGAGAGTGCAGCAAGGCGGGGCCGACCAAGCGCTGTGAATGGTAGCTTTGGCTCGCTTATCGAGAAGTTGGCAATATCAGGAGACGACACTAACTCAAGTTGGAGCCTTGCAAGCTCGCGGGCAGTGGGACAGCCCCATGAAGCTTGCATGTGGTGCCCAAGAGCAGGCTACTGCCCTTCCCGGCCTCAGAAACGCAGGGATCGACGGAACCAAGGCGTTCTGAAACACCAAACTTGGCGTTGCCTGTGCACAGAGGCGCACCCGCCATGTCGGGCTGGCAACAGCAGCAGGGCGGCTGGCAGCAGCAACAGGGCGCTGGGCAGCGCGCTCCGGGCTACGGGCAGCAGGCGCAGGTTGTCTCGGGCGGCGGGAGGGCCGTGTGGGGTCGGGGTGGGGCTTGTGGGGGCTTGCAGGGCGCTGGGCCGCGCGCATCGTGCATTGCAAACGCCGATGAAGGTGATCACAGAGCTGCAGCAGCCAGTCGACGCTCCCCGAGTGCCCAATCAAGACGCTCACCTCCTCCACCACCCCCGCTGCTGCCACGCTTGTTTCGACGTTGTTTCAGGGGCAGTACGCATATGGAGGCCAGCAGGTGAGCGGGTGGGCGCAGGGAGGGGCCGCCTGCGACTGCGTTGGGCGGCGGCAACGACTGGCTCCGCACCGGCCGCTGGGTGAATGCATGCTTCTGGTGCTGCTGTTGCTGGCGACTAGAGAGGCGGTCCGGTGTTGTTACACAAGCTCCCTCCTCTCCCAACCGGGGCGCGCTGAACAGACGGGAGTGGGAGGCTACCAGCAGCAGCAGCAGTATGGCTCCGCCCAGCCCACCGCCCAAGCCGGACAAGCGAGCTACGGGCAGCAGGCGGGAGGGTATGGCGCATCCTACCAGCAGCAAGCGCAGGTGCACACCGACTCAACACAATCGGGGACTGATGGGCCGTGCATGCAGCGGGGCAAATCTGCATATCAACTGCGCATGCGGGCCAGGCGACTTATGGCTGGGGTGGCATCTGCATTGGGCATCCCGCCGTCGAGTGTTTGCCAATTATAAGAGCAGGGATGGCGCAAGGACACCTGGCTGATGGCACATTCGTCTCATGTGCTCGTCCTGCCTGCAACAGGGAGGCTATCAGGCTGCCGGCCAGCAGGCCAGTGCGTACGGGCAGAGGCCTGGTGCAGGTGCGGCCGCCCCTGCTGCAACTGGCTATGGCCAGCAGGCGGCTGCTCCAGCTGCAACCGGGTATGGACAGCAGGCCGCCGCCTCTGCTGCAGCCGGATACGGGCAGCAGGCGGCTGCCCCCGCCGCAACTGCGTACGGTCAACAGGCGGCCGCAGTCTCGACGACCGCCTATGCCGCTCAGGGCTCGTATGGTCAGGTGTGTGGGCTGGTTTGAAGAAGTTGGTTAGGGCACAATGTCATGGGCTGTAGAGTCGCGTCATGCAAGCTTGTGCAAATTTGTGTGATAGCTTGCCGCTCACGTGCTGCGAGCTCGGTCAGCAGCTGCTCGTGCTCGACGTGCCACCAGAGGCTGCACCTGGCAGCCAGCCACCAAATTGTTCTGTTCTGCGCATCTCTTCTGCCCCTCTCAGGCCACAACCACACAGCAGGCCGGTGCTGCGTATGCTGCGCCTGCTGACCCCCGCCGCGCTGTGACCAGCACGACGTACCCCTCAGCACAGCCCCAGGCTGCGGCTACTGGTTACGGACAGGCGCCCACTGGCTATACCGCTGCTGCCGCCCAGCCAGCAGCTGCCACAACAGGCTACCAGGCTCAGAGCGGCTACGGTGCTGCCGCCGCCACGGCTCAGCCGGCGCAGCAGTGGGGCCAGCAGGCAACGGCTGCCGCGGCGCAGCCGGCTGCGGCTGCCTATGGCGCCACTGCTGGCTACAGTGCACCCGCAGCAGCTCAACCCACGTCCTATGCTGCTGCCGGCGCGCAGCAGCAGGGCTATGGAGCAGCGCAGCAGCAGCCTCAGGGGTACGGCACTGCTGCTGCGGCCGCTGATGGCGCCTCGTGGGGTGGCGCTGCCGCCGCCCGCCCGGCTGCGGGTGCAGGCGGCTTTGTGGCAGCGCAGGCCAGTGATTACGCTGGCGCTGCCAAGCCGGCGGCCGCAGCTGGCGGCTACGGCGCCAGCTATGGTGGTGGTCAGGTGAGCCAGGGCCGTCGACCGGGAAGCACGCTGCCTGGCGTTTATTAGACCTGGCTTTGCTGCTAATGCTTGGCAACCAGCAGATGTCCCTGTGCATCCACCTCACTCTTCACACTGCCCTCCTTCTCCCCTTGTCAGGCTGCGGGCCAGCAAGCCGCCGCCCGCCCCGGCTACGGCGCCCCTGCTGGCAGCGCTGCCGGCGGCTACGGCGGCCGCCCTGGTGGCCCCTCCCAGCCTGGTGGCTATGGCGCCTCGCCCAGCAGCCGCCCCGGCCAGCCTGGCGGCTATGGCGGGTCCGGCCCTGCTGCCGGCGGCGGCCGCTACGGCCAGACGACCGTCTCTGCCCCGTACCGCGAGCAGCAGCAGCGCCCCAGCAGCATGCCTGGGTTCACTCCGGCTGGCCAGGTGCGGCTGAGCTTGCTGTTGAAATGGCTGACAACGTTGTTGTGCACTGCTCGCTACGATGTTGAGGTGCAGTGCCATTCCTACCTGCTCCTGCCGCTGTGCTGACTACCTCACCATGTTGCCCAGACTCAACCTGTCTCACCCTACCTCTCCTGCAGGGTCCCTCCCAGCCGCGGGTGCCTGGCTACACCATCCAACCGCCCAAGCACCGGGCCGACGACCGCCCACGCGCGGTGCGCCTGCTGTGCCGTGCTGCTTGGTTAGGCATGCTTGCATTCGGCCTGCTGTTGACCTTCACCGCCGCACACTTTTCCACTTTGCCCGCTGCTGCGTCTGTGGCGGCATGCCGTCCTCACCCTGCCCGCCACCTTCTGCTGCTGTGCAGGCGCGTTCCGATGTGCACCTGCACCCGCCGCCGCCGCCGCCCCCCGGTGGCGTCATCCCTGGCAAGCCGCCCGCTCCCGCGCGCGAGGAGCGACAGGAGGAGGTGAGACCATGAGACAGGGTTACATACATACTGACTGGGAGAGGCGCTGGACAGAAACCGATGCCTGCATGCTGGACTGTCGGCGGCAGCCTCCTGCACGCCGCATGGAGCACGTTGCAGTGCAGGGCAAGCGCGCTACACTGCCCACTGCGCACTGCCACCTGTCCCAACAAACAAGTCACCGCCCGCCTCTCCTGTTCGCCACTGCCCTCCCCCGCAGCGCCCGCGCTCGCCGGCGGTGCGGCGGCGCAGCCCCTCGCTGGACCGCCCCGCTCCCTATGGGGTGCGCATCCCCTCCCACATGCTGCCCCAGTCCAGCGCTGAGTATCGCGAGGTGGAGCGCCGCCACGCCAAGTGAGGACTGCGGAGGGGAGCAGGGGCGGTGGGTGCTGTGGTGCGGCGGTTGAGCAAGGCTTGCATTGCCACCCGTGCAGCTCAAGAACTGGACGCAGATTGCTTTGCCTCGCCAAGTTTGAACATTGCTTGCCATTGTGGCTCATCCTTGCGGCCTTGCCACCAATTGGACCCATCTTGCGGCCCTCAAGCGCAGGCTGTACATGGCCCATGACTTCACCAAGGTCGTCAACTGCTGGGCGCAGGTGGGTGCTGAAGGGTTGTTCAGAGGCGCAGCGCGGTGGTCGCTCTAAGACCCGGAGCTTGCTGGGTGATTGTGGCAAGTGACTCTGCATCATGCAGTGGTACCTGGCGTGCACAGCACGTCACCTGCAACCCCACTGACTGGGTTCCCCTGCCCATGCTCCTCCGCCCCCTGCCTCCCTCCTCCCCACAGGAGCCCGCAAGTGCGGAGGCGCTGGCGGGTGCGCTGCTGCCGCTGGAGCGGCCCTGCCCCATGGACCACCTGACCGCGCCCGCCAAGCAGGACACCAGTGAGCGGCACTGCCGTGGCTGGGGGCAGTCTGTTGGGGGTGGTATGCCGGTGGCTTGCGCGCTCCCAAGCAAGGCAGAAGAGACTGGAAGCAGGTGGGCTGCTTGCCCCTGGTTCATTCGAACGTTCAGATAACCAAGATTACTTGAAGTTCAGAATAAACGTAGTCTGCAGGCAGCCCACGATGCTGGCTTCTAATGCTCAACTCCTCTCCCTGCCTCTCTCCCTCCCCACAGCCTACGACCTGGACCACCGCAACGTGGCCCCCTCCGGCTCCGTCGTCTACAACGCACGGGTGGGTGCCTGAACGAATTTTCTCATGCCTTTCAAGCAAGGGGGTCTGAGGTGGATGCTGCGAGCTGTGCTGGTGCCTTTCAAACGGAGGGGTCTGAGCGGCTCAGACGTTATGCTTGACAGGGGCCCGCAGTGGGCATGTGCTTCGCGCTGCTGTGTGAAGTCATTTGCAAGTTGTCGGCAGCATTGCCCTGTTGTGCTCTCCTCTGGTCCTGTCACCTTGCCCCCAGCCCATCGCATTGCCTCCCTCCCAACCCCACTCTCGTCGCCCGCCCTTCTCTCTCACCCCCTAATTTGTTGTTACTCACCCCTTCCCGCCCTGTTCTCACCTGCCCCCCAGGTGGTCTTCACCCCGGGCCTCACCCCCGACGACCGCACCGCCCTGCTCAAGGGCGCGCACGACAAGGCGGGGGAGCACGTGTCGCGCCTGCTCAAGTTTGTGGTGGCGCGCGCGGGTGAGGGTTCGTGCCTGGTTTGGGATGGCTGATGGGCAGCCTGGTCAGGGGTGACGTCCGCCTTGCATTTGCTTGTGGTGAATGCAAAACACAGCGTCAGCCGCCACACTCACACTGTGACCTGTCCACCTAGCACGGAATTTTGACCTCTTCACGCCCCGTTGTGTTGTGCAGACCGCAACGGCGACAAGAGCGGCATCTTTTGCCTGGGCGGCCGCTGCGACCCCGCCGTGGACGGAGACCCGGCGGCGTGAGTGGCCTCGGAATGGGCGCTGCTGTGCGGGCGTTTGTATCTCCTGCTGGTGCAGATGGTGGAGCGGCTAGTGGCGCGTTGCTTTCTGCAATTGAAACACCACAAACACAACATTCTCAGGCCTGTTGATGTGGCAGTGCAGTGTTGCCGACGACGCACCAGCCTCCTGCCGCGCCCTCCTACGCACCCACCCACCCTCACCCACACGCTTACCCTCTACAGGGGCGACGCTGCGCTGGTGGCGGCTGCGGTGCGCCACGTGGCGGCGCAGACGCAGCTGGACCTGTCAGGGGCCGCGTTCAAGCGCTTCATCGAGGTGCACTACACGGTGAGCGATTGCAAGTGCGCACTGAGTCGGCGCTTTTGGAAAGGTGGCACGCTGAGTGGCGGCGAGTTAGGGAGGGTGGAGGGCTGAGAGGCAGCGCTCAATCGAGGTGCACTACACGGCGAGGACTGGCTGCTGTGAGACAGCGCCGTAACTCGTCAGCGCTGGGCGGGTGCAGGGTTGCACAGTGCTGCTAAGATATAAGTCCATGCTTGGCTTGCATTCCCCAGCCTCTGTGCTTGCTTCTCATCATTCCTGCACCCCTTAACCACTTGTGCTTGATTGCAGCGCAAATTATTTTTCACTCTATTCAGTCGTTTACCTCTTCCCTTGTTTTACAACCATTGCAGCGCCTGGACCGCAACGATGTGGAGCACCACAAGGAGGTGACCGTCATCTTCCTGGCAGACGCCTCGGGGTGAGTGTAACTTGCTTGATTCTGTGGGGCTGTGGGCCTGCGCAACGGGCACTGCACAAAGGGAGGTCTTCCTGGCAGACGCCTCCTGGTGAGGGCTGCTGGGCTGGGTGGGCCACGCATTGCATGAAGTGCGTGCCGGGAAAGTCTGCGAGCTGGCGGCAACCTGCGTAGCAGAGGCATCTGGGTGGGAGCCTGCTGTTAGCCGCAAGCGCAACTGCCCAGCCCCCTCACTGGGTCACATCCCACCCCGTCTCACCCCACCCTGCCCGCAACCACCCCACCATGCCCCGCAGCTGCCTGCCCAGCGAGGCCAAGTGGCCGGCGGCGTGGCAGCGCCAGAAGGAGCTGCAGATGGCGCGCGCTGCCGCCGACCGCGCGGCCAAGAAGGCAGCGGTGCGTTGATTCAGAGGATGTGCTGTGCAACTGCACAGGTGCCGCTTGCACCTGCCTGCCCTAGGGCGCTGCTGCTGCTGCTGCACTTGTTGGGTGGTCAGCCGGTATCTCGACTGCCGACCTCCCGCTCAACCTATGGTGCGCACCATATTGTGCACCCACGTTCATTTTTGCCTCCTGCAATTGCCTCGTGCAAATTCCCGTCCCCTGCAAACTTCACCCGCCGCAGGAGCAGCGCAAGAAGGAGGAGGCAGCTGAGAAGGCGGCTGCTGACAAGGAGGGCGATGCCAAGGCGGCTGATGCCAAGCCAGAGGCGGCGGCTGCAGAGGAGGAGAAGGAGGAGCCGATTCCGGAGCCACAGATGCCGTCTGGCCCGCAGCTGCAGGTGGGCGGGGATGGGCCAGGGGCGGCGGTGGGGTTGCAAGCCTGGAGGTTTGGATTTGGGGTCGTGTTTACACCCGGGGCTTGCCTTCCCTGGCTGGCTGGCTCGCCTCTCTTCCGCAGCTGGTGGGCCTGCCTAAATAAAGCCAATTGTACGCTCTTGCTGTTTGCTTCTGCAGCTGGTGGGCTTGCCCCAACGCCCACACTGTTTTGAAGCTGACTTCACCCTCCCGCTGCCCACTCCCCCCGCCAGCTGGTGGGCCTGCACACCGACCGCCTGAAGCTCAAGACCGCGGCCATCAGCCTGGACGGGCTGCTCGACTACAACACCTCCGACAAGTAAGAGCGCGTTTGCTACAAATGCGGCATACTCTGGTTGCTGCTGCTGCAATCGCTGCATGTTCAAGCTGCTCCAGCCACTGCATGGTTTGGGGCAGTCTCGATGTTGAAAACCAAACACAGTCTCGATGTTGTATACCAAACACGCAAAGGGCTTGATCAAGCGAGGTTCCTGAAACCGCATGCCCTCAATCTCACACCCCTGCTCTGAAGGGGCCCACTCCACCCCACGCCATCCACTCCACCACACCCCGCCCCCCACCCTCCTGTTCCGCAGGGACGAGGGCACCTTTGAGCTGTCGCTGTTTGCCGAGGCGATGCACGACGCTCTGATGCGGGATGCGGGCGCCGCCGTGCTCGCTGAGCTGTACAAGCAGCGGTGAGGCAAATTTAGGGGCATGCTACTGAGTGCTGCGGAAGGCTGGATCACAGTGTATGTGCACACACCTGCCCATTGCCACGCCATGGCACAGCCAGCCCCAATTGCCACACCACAGCAATGCCCTCAATCTCACGCCTACAGCATCCCGCCACCGGTTCGCCCACCCACCGGCAAACCTCTCACCCTGACCATCCAACCTCCCGCCCACCCACCCCTCATTGCAGCGACGCGGCGGTGAAACGGCGGGAGGAGCGCAAGCGCAAGCGCGAGTCGGAGGCGGGTGCGTGCAGGGCTGCTCCTTCGCTTTGAGGCCGCCGCATGCCCCTGTGCTGATGCACTTTCTTTGCTCCCTGCTCAGCGCCATGCTTTGGCTGCGTGTTGCCTGAATGCCTGCTTGACTGCGCACACCCCAAGCACCGCTCTGCGCTCCACGCCTCTCCAGTCTTCACAGCACTCCCTGCTCTCAGTAAGAAGTTTTCAATGCTCTCACCGGGACACTCCTGCTCTCCATTTTTCCCCTGCAGCCGAGGCCGCCAAGAAGGCCAAGGCGGAGGGCGGCGAGGCGGCCACTGCCGACGGCGCTTCCAAGGACGGCAAGGAGGCGTCTCGCGACCCCTCCCGCAGCCCCGCCCCCGCCTCCAAGGAGGATCGCGCCAAGGAGGAGGGCAAAGAGGGCAGGGACAAGGAGGGCAAAGAGAAGGAGCGGCCGGCCACGCGGCGCGTGCTGTCCAACGAGCAGCTTTGCCTCGCCTTCCGATACCTCGATAAGACGGGAGCAGGGTACATCAGGTGCGCATTAAGTTTGGCATCAAGTTTGATTGCCCTGGGGCGGGCGCTGTGTCCTTGTGTCCTGCGCTGCTGCAGCAGCAGCGGGGTTGCCTGCTAGGCTATGCTGTGCTGCATGCTCCCGCCTGCTCCCACAATCTCACCAGCGTGCCTTTCCTCGCCGCAGCAGCGCCAGCCCGTATGCCTCACGTTGTCAGACCCCGGCGTCTCGCCTTGCCTCTATCGCCCTTGTCTTTTATTCCTGCCCAGGACGGGCGACCTGCGCAAGCTGCTGGAGGTGTTCACACCCTCACGCCCTGCCCTTTCTTGCCACTATCGTTTCTGCCGCAGGACGGTCGACCTGCGCAAGCTGCTGGAGGTGCTGGGCCTGGCGCTGCACCACACCGTGGTCAAGGAGCTCGCGCTGAACGTGTCGGTGCGTGCTTTGGGCGTTTTTTTTCGTTCTGACTTTGGTGCTGGCTGTGAGTGGGAGGCCCTCCCTGTGCTGGTGCGCGTTCGCAGCTGTGTCTGCTGAATTCTAGGGCAGTGGGCAGCGCCCTGGGGTCCTGCCTCACCTCACTCTGCAACGCTGCGCTTTGCTGGAAAGCGCAGTTTCAAGGCGTCTGGCGCTGGCCCGCCCGCCCGACCTTGCACCCACCTTTGGCCCTGCAAACCCTCCCCTCCCGCCCCGCAGGACGCCTCTGGGCGGTACCGCTCCGAGCGTGTGCACTACATGGCCCTGTGTGAGGAGGAGGTGCCTGTTGAGGCAGCAACCGAGGAGCCTGCTGCCGCCACCAAGCAGGAGCCCGCCGCCGCTGCTGCTGCTGCCACTGGGGAGGCAAAGCCGCCTGCAGCCACGGCGGCCGCGGAAGTGAAGGCTGAGCCTAAGCAGGAGGGCGATGCCCAGCCTGCTGCGCCCGACTTGGTGCCTTCCTTCATTTCCGTGGGTGGCACCCCCTCTGCCACCACCGCCGGCGGCGACACGGAAATGGCCGAGGCGGCGGCGGCGGCCGAGGACGGCGCGGAGGGTGATGCGGCGGCGGCTGCTGCTGCTGCGGATGGAGAGGCAGAGGCGGCAGAGGCGGCGGCAGAGGCGCCGGTGGCCACTCCTGAGAAGCAAGCTCTCGCTGCTGAGGTGGAGGCGCTGGATGTAGCAGGGCTGGTGGGCCGCGGCAAGCTGGCCTCCCTGACCATCGCCCAGCTGTCCAAGTACTGCCAGGTGCGGGTTTGCGTGTGAAGGGAGGTAGGTGCCGGGGGATTGCAAATGCTCACTTGCACCTTGAGCTATTGAGTGTTGGCAAGGTATTGCACCGCTGATGGCACTCACCTGAGAACTAAGCCGATCCTTGCAGCTTACATCCCTCGAACGTCTCTCTACCGTCTGCAGCTGCACGGCCTGGCCACCGGCGGCAAGAAGGCGGACATTGTGGCGCGTGTGACGGAGCACGTGCAGCAGCAGGGGCAGTGAGCGGGACGAGCCCCGGAACGGCCGGCCAGCAGGAGTTGCATTGGTGCCCAAGTTGCAGTTGCGCCCTTTCGGTGGCCAATCGGCAGCTTGGCTCCCTCCTATTGTTGTCGTCCTGTCACTGCCTGCCCTGTCTTTGCTTGCCCCTCCCTGGGCGCGTCGGTTGTTGATGCGCGTGTGATCATGCTACGGCTCTTGCCTCCGCTACTGTATTTACAGATGCTACAACCCACTCACCATCTTGCTCTGCAACACAAGCAACTCAGCAAGGAGCAAGCACGTGTGCCCAGGTTTCAACGGGGCCAAGCAGCAAGTGGGCCACTCAGCAGCGCAGCGTGCAGTGCAGCCGGTGCCTCAGGGGCCCCTCAGCGCCGCTTGGGACTACGCACTGCCGCAGAGACTGGCCAACTGCTGTCCAACAGATGGAGCCCAGTTCAGCCCAGTCCATCTCAGACTCAGAAGACTCTCAGCTTCAGAAGGCCTGGTCATCATCCTGGCCCACGGCGCTGAAGACGCCCAGCCCGTTGGCAATGAAGAGCAGGACCAGGCCGATGGCCCACCTGCGCAAGGGAGGGTGAGCAGGGTAGCCAACAGTAGGGGTGCCAGGTATGGTGGCAGTATGAGGGTTGCAGGCACCGCGGTGAGTCAGGCTGGGGGCCAAGCGTGGCAGAGCAGAGCATCAATCATGTAGCAGGGCTGGGTGTGCACGTCACAACACAAAGTCATAGGCAGCACGTCGAGCTGCGCCATGCAGACGCAGTTGGAACATACAAGCATGCCCTCAGCCCCTGCCGCCTCACCAGGGGGCGTGCACCAGCGGTGTGGCGGGCTGCACCAGTCCCAGGTGCACCAGGGGGGCCTCCCCGCCCCACACGTACTCCAGAACGCACGCCCCCGCAAAGCCAATCATGGCCAGGCGCCCAATCAGCACCTCATTCTGGGCCAGGAAGCGACGGGGCTGCGGGCACAACACACGGTGGCGGGAGGCGTGGCGGTGAGCAGGGCGCTGCACAATCGAGCTAGTGGCTGCACCACAAGGGTCTCGGGGCCTCGCTTGCACCAACCCTGGTGTCCCCAACCGCCCCAGCTGGTAAGCACGTCCTCCTCCCCCTGCCCCCGCCCCCCACCTCCTGCAGCAGGTTGGCAGCTGCCCTGCTCTAAAACCACCCCTCCCCTCCCCCTGCCCCCGGCCCCCACCTCCTGCAGCGGGTTGGCGGGCTGCCTCTTGGCCACGTCCGCCTGGTTGCGGGGGTCGCGGGTGGCGGGGGACAGGGCGGCGCCCACCAGGCCGTAGGCGGCCAGGGCGCCCACCAGCAGGTACACCACGCGGTAGCTGCGCATGGGGCAATTTGTGCAGGGTTTGTAAGGATGTTCAGTGAGGAACGGCGAGGAGAGCAACGAGCAAGGGGGAACAGTAGGCATGCACCTAGGCAGGTGGCGCCATGCGGCGGCAAGCGGGCACGACGGAAAGGTAATTTTCTCACCTCAGCCCGGTCTCATAGTGCAGCTGGGTGCTGCAGCAGGCAGGGAATGCATAGCGGAGTGAGCTGCTGTGAACGATGCATTCCTGGTTGCCAATGCACACCCGTACCCAGCAGTGGCACAGAGCAAGCCAGAGGCTGGCCAAGGGCGGCAGCCTCGGCATTGCAAACCAGCTGATAGCCTCCAGGACTGCTGAACCAGCACTCACATGGGGCCGATGCCGGTCAGCAGCTGCAGAGCAGGGTACAAGGCAAGGGAGACACTTTGGAAGCCGTGCAGGCATGATTGGTGCTGGCATGATTGGTGCTGGGGCCAGCAGTGGGATGACATGCAGGAGCCTCCTCCCCCCAAGTCTAGTCTAGTCTTAACAGCATAGCGCCAGCCCCTTGAGGGCCCAACTTCATGAGAGAATGAAACCAAGCGCTCGTGAAGCACTGCTGGCTGCCTCCTCCCCTCCTCCCCTCCTGCTAGCATGCTCACCTCTCCCACCAGGCTGAAGGCAAAGCCCAGCGCCGCCACGCGGCCCAGAGTGTGCTCCCGCCTGGCAAGCAGGTATGGGAAACAGGGGAACAGGAACAAGTGCGCCAGGGACTGGTGGGATTGGCCGGCAAGAGCACACGCATGAGCGGCGGCAGAGCATGGCCCCAAGCTGCTGCCCTCAACTGACCGGCGCGTGAATGCAGGGACCAGAGGGGAGGTCTTGAAGCCCTTGTCCTCGTCGCTGCCCTGCAAGGGAGACGCAGTCAATGGACAGCTGGCCAGTCAGCAGGGCACGAGTGCAGCTGGCCGGCACCTTGGCCCGCTCACACCCGCCGTGCCGCCTGCCGCGGCGGCGGCAGCCAGAGCCGATTGCCCACCTTCTGAGCTGCCACCCGCATGCAGGTGCCCCTGGCACGGCTGCTCAGCGCGGGACCCGCATGGCTGCGCAGGGTGGGGCGTCCAAGGGCCGCCCTGGCCGAGAGGAGCGTGCTTGCTGGAGCCAGGGCTGCAACGGCCACCATGGTGCTGATCGGAGCTGATGGGAACAGGGTTTGTCGACAGCAGCCGCCAAGCCCGCCCGGCCCCCTTCAATGCCGCCGCTCATGCTGCGCTGTGGCCTGCTGCATCCGAGCCAGGGTGACGGCACCCCATTGTATGCCTTCTCGCCATGGCAGGTATACAATGCAAGAACTGCTGCTGAAGGGCATTCGAGGAGGCAGGAAGTGCAAGTGCTGGGGGCTTATGGTGAGATGAGCAGGGCAAATGGTGGGCGTACATGTGGACAGCAATTGAATCGAAGAAGATGGTCAAAACAATGAGGCTGCCCTACACTAACTCGACAGAAGCGCAGTGGAGCTAATGGAGTCTCTGAAGAGATCGGCGCCCAGACCAGAATGACAACGCCGCCTGGTGCACTCTACTGGTGAGGTTGCTGCTGTTGCTGCTGCCGTGACTGCTGTTGTTGCTGCTGTTGCTGCTGCTGTGACTGCTGCTGCTGTTGCTGCTGCTGTGACTGCTGCTGCTGTTGCTGCTGCTGCGACTGCTGCAGCCAGGCACTCTGCAGCTGGGCGGGCATCGATGGAAGCCCCAGCTGGCTGGTCGGCTGCTGCTGCTGCTGCTGCTGCTGCTGCTGCTGCAAGGCGGCCGGGCGTAACACAGGTACGGGGCCAGGCGCCTGCATGCCGCTCCAGGGCTGCGGCCCTCCCTGCGTCTGCAGTCCAGGCGACAGGGGGACAGGTGCAAAGCTGAGAGGCGCTAGAGGTAGGCCAGGCCTGTCTTCCATGAAATAATCAAATCGAATTGGGCAAGGAAGGGCAACAAATGGGCAGAACACACTGCCTGCCTGCATGGTTCTGAAAACAGCACTGCACCCACCAAACGCGCCGCACCTGTGGCCGCCGCAGCGGCGGCAGCTGCATCTGCTGGCTCAGCAACTGTGGCGAGGCCTGGGAGGTGGGCGGCAGCACCTGCTCAAAATACGCGCCCCGCTGAGCTGCCGTGGCACGGCGCTCCTCCATTACGCGGTGCAGAGCGTTTAGGTCCACTGAACGCTGCTGTGCCTGCTGTGCCTGCTGCTGTGCCTGCTGTGCCTGCTGCTGCTGCTGTTGCCGCGGCTGGTGTGGCGGCTGGGGCGGCGGCGGCGGCATCAGCTGCTGCTGCGCCTGCTGTGCCTGCTGCTGCTGCGCCTGCTGCTGCTGCTGCTGCTGCTGCATGCCGCCCGCATTTGCCAGCATGCCGAACAGCTCAGTGAGGCTGGGCTCCTTGCTGCTGCCTCCCGCCAGCGCGGTAGAGGCAATTGACGAGGTGCCAAAGCCGCCCAGACCCAGCAAGCTGCCAAGAGCCATCAGGCTGCGTTGCAGCTCGCCTGCGCCACCCTGCTGTGCCTGCTGCGCCTGCTGCGGTGCCTGCTGCTGTGGTTGCTGCGGTGAGGGGGGCGGGGCGGCTGGCGCCGCCGCAACTGGTGCCGCAAGAGGGGCTGCTGCTGCACTGGCCGGCAGCGGCGCAAAGCCCCGCGGTTGGCCCGCTGCTGCAGGCTGCGGCGCAAACCCTAGCGATGCTGCGCAGCTGAGCGTGCGCCACAGCAGGAGCAGAGCTGCGGGGGAAGGGAGATACAAGAGGCAGTCGCTGAGCACTGCATTGCAGTTGGCAGATCATTGCAGAGGTGGGGCAGCCGCTGCAACGCAGACCAGCAGCACCATGCTCTCACCCGTGTGCATGCAGTCCCACAGCCAGCAAATAAAGCGACTCACTCCTGAACGCCTGGGCTAGGTGGCCGTCTGGGAAGAGCAGCCACCAGCCGGCCGCCGAGTCCCACACATGCACCTGCAGCGCCGCGTCAACGGGCACCTCACAGGCAGCCCCAATGGCGGCTCGCGAGTCGGCATGCTCTGCCAGCGACACCAGCTGCAGGCCGGCGCCGTCATAGACGACCATGCGCACGGCGGCGTGCGGCTGCTGCGCAGCCGGCGATGGGGCGGGCCGCCCGTCGCTAGGGCCGCTGCCGGAGCTCGTGGTCCCTGTGCCTCCTGTGGTGCCGGTGCCTGTGACCGACACTGGTGAGGGGAAGGCTTGCTGCGCCTGCTGCGCCTGCTGGGCTGCTGCGGCTGCCTCGTCCGCTGCTGTGCCCGGGGCTGGCATGTCCTGTAATGCCACCACCACGTTGGCAATGCAGGCGGGGTCCAAGCCTCCGGCACCGGCGCGGTTGAAGGCGAGAGCGGCGCCGCTGATGGCAGCATGCCGCAGCGGCCACCTTTGTCGCTGCGCAGCCTGCGCCGCCGCCGTCCGTGCCGTTCCTTGCTGCTGGCTGGGCGCAGCGTCTGCTGTCTGTCTTGGGTGCTGCTGGTGGAGCTGCTGCTGGTGTTGTGCCGGCTGGTCGGCGGGTGCAACCGGCGGCGGCAGACCGCCACCGCCTCGCGGCCCGCCTGCCGCGCTCCCTGGCAGCATGATCTTTGGCCTGCATGTGTGGTGGCGTGGTGCGCTCGTTTCAGGCCTAACTCCTGGCCGGCGGTACGCGCTGCAGGCCGGCGTCTACCCCTCAAGGCGCTGCTATGACACCCACCTGCTTCCTATCACCAGTAGCAGGCGGCACACATTCGGGAGGGCGGTGTTTGAAGGCTTCTCGCCTTTGCAGGCGCGCGCACGCCAAGCGCAGGGACAGGGCCCCTCTGGTGCTGGATCACAGCGGTAGCAGAGTGCGCACGGCTAAAAGAGTCACCAGGAAGCGCTCCGTGCAGGGGGTGGACGGCGCCGCAGGGGGAACGGCGCAAGCCGGGGCGTGCACGGCAGCCACATCGCGCCCAGGGAAACCAGCATTTTGCCCGGCCTCCCTGAGTGTGGGTGTGCTGTCAGATGGCTCTTCATTCAGAATTTGCAGCTTAACCTAGCGGACGTCGCCGTTGGTGACACCGCAGCCACCCCCACACGGCATGCTCTTATCTACAAGTAGTGGC
>VFQQ010002057.1_pt1 | contig 24644 bp, 25 predicted proteins | sample 3512341 | NCBI WGS metagenome assembly VFQQ01 (sample SAMN10412373, study PRJNA504923) | tailings metagenome | isolation source: Relicate 2 Philex TSF1 revegetated site | place: Philippines: Tuba, Benguet | collected 2017-08-29 | reverse complement strand
GCCCTGGGTCAAAGTTCAATCGGCAGGGTGGGTCAAAGTTCGGTCGGCGCGGACAGGTCTCGGTCTTGATGTCGTCGAACTGCATGGCACCTCCTGGAGTGCAACGCGAATGCCTGTGCAGACACGTTATACGCGGCCCACCCAACCGGATCCAGAAGAATCCCTGGTCGACGACCGCAACTTTTCCGCACTTTCCCCAGATGGGCTTGCTTACGAGGCGTGCGGACTCAGCTACGTTGAGTCTCGCAGGCAGCCAACCAGTCGGCCCAGCGCTCCAACGCCTCTCGCCTCTCCTCAAAGTACGTGTGCCGGTCGTAGATCCCTTCGACACCCGACAGCTTGTGATTCAGACACATCTCCGAGATGTCCCGCGGTACGCCAAGCGCACGCATATGCGACTTCACCGTGCTCCGGAGGTCGTGCGGCGTGAAGCGCCGCACGGCGGGCTCCTCGGTCCGCAGCCAGTGGTCGATGGCTTCGCGCAAAGTGTCCTTGTTGAGATGGGTGTCGCCGCCGTGGCGCGCGGCTCGGCTGCGTGAGTGCGCGGGCAGCACGTAAGCCGATTCGCCGGCCAGCGTGCGCAGTTCCCTGAACCAGTCGACGACGACCGGAGCCAGCGGGATGTCCATCGCCGCACCGGTCTTGCTCTTCGGGATGTGCCACTGCGCGCCATCCAGGTCGACATCCACCCACTTCGCCTGGTAGATCTCGGCGCTGCGCACGGCGGTCGCGAGCAGGACGCGGATGGCCAGTGCATTGCGCCGGCGCAGCTCGGCACCCAGCAGCAACTGGATCTCTTCGCGCGTCAGCATCAGCCGCTGTCGCTTCGGCGGGCGCTCGCCCAGCAGCGCCGACAACATGATCCCGTGGCACGGGTTCACGTTGATCAGCCGCTTGCCGCAGGCGTGCGTGAACAGGCACTTGGTGGTGATCAGCAGCATGTTCGACTCGCCCCAGGTCAGGCCGCTGGCCTCGATGAGGGCGACTACATCGGAGGCCTCGATCTCGCGCACTGTCAGCGCGCCCAGCTTCTTCTCCACGCGCTTCAGGTGTCGGCCGTAGCTCACCTGCGTGCTGTGCGCCAGGCTGACCAGCTTCTTGGCGCGGTAGTCCTTGGCCAGCTCGCGCACGGTCCAGTCCTTCGCGGCCGTGGCCTTGGCCTTCTGCTTGTCGGCAGCGGGGTTGCGGCCCTGCATGATCTCGGCGCGCCTGATGGTGGCGATGCCGCGCGCGTCGGCCAGACCGATGTCGGGATAGCGGCCGATGGTCAACTCGCGGCGCCGCCCACCGTGGCTGTAGCGAAGCACCCAGCCCGCCGCGCCGCCGGCCGACAGGGTGAAGGTCAGCCCACCGCCGTCAGCCTTGGCCAGCGGCTCGCCCGCCTTGATCCAGTGCCGGATCTTAAGGTCCGTCAGCCTGCCCCGCTCTCCTGCCATGCCCAGCTCCTTGGCACCGGATCGCAGCTACCACTCTAGCTACCATTCCAGCTACCAAATTCTGGTGGAACAGGGTGGGACTTCAAGAGCCCCGAAGAAGCGCTGAAACCCGAAATCGCCAGGATTCATGCGGGTTTGCGGGTGGCGAGTGAGTCGGCACGGGACGCCGTGAAACCTCACATCAGAACGATGTCGTACTGCTCGGAATCCGAAAAATTCCCGTTTGGATTCAACAAGTTGCGCGTGCTTCCGATCTCTGAATCTGCCTTACCCACCCAACTGGTCACCCATCGCTGCAGAGACGTGTTGGGCTCGCATGAGGCCAGCGACCAGTTGCTTAGAGATTGTCCAGCCGAAGCTTAGGTGCTCAACGGTTGCTTGGCGACAGCCGGCACGTGCGCAACTCGCCTGCGAACCGCGGTGCCAAGACTTGGACTACCGACTACGGCACCCGTCGCACAGGGGTGTGCCGCATCTGGCTCAGCCTCGACTTCTGCTCTCGGACCCATTGCTGAAGTACGGACGCGTGAAGAGCGGTCACCCACAGCAGGTGGAACGAGTCTCGATAATGTTTATGTCAACTCACCTCGGGGCTTGGGATTTCGGACCGGAGCGCCTTCGCTCGCAGAACCGGCAGGTGGCACGCGCCGGGGATCAGGACGCGAGGTGGTGAACAACCACCGGCTGGCCGCGTGAATCGGGTCATCGGCATGGGACGCAGCCGCAGCCTGGGTCAACAGCGTGTCTTTGACGCCGGCACCCGCCATCAGGCCGCGCAGCTTGCCAGATGGTCGGGAACGTGGACCGGCCAGCCCAACTCGTCCTTGATGCGCATGCGCAGCGTGTCGGCGGCGCCCGGCTCGCCATGCACGACGAAGACCTGACGCGGCGCGGACTGGAAGCCCCGCAGCCAGGCCATCAATCCGTCGGCGTCAGCGTGCGCCGAGAAGCCTTCGAGCTGCGACACCTGCGCCTTGACGGCGACGTACTCGCCGTGGATCTTGACTTCGCTGGCGCCGGCGACGAGCTTGCCGCCGCGCGTGCCGGGCACCTGATACCCCGGGAACACGATGTGGTGGCGCGGGTTCGGGGCCATGGCCTTGAGGTGGTGCAGCACGCGGCCGCCGGTGGCCATGCCGCTGGCCGAGATGATCACGCAGGGGTAGTGGTGTCGCGACAGTCGCTGCGACTGCTGCGGCGTGGTCACCATCGTGACCCCGTCCGTCAACGCGGCCGTCTCGCGCGCCGTCAGGCGCAACAGGCGCCGGTGCCGCTGGTACAGCGCGGTGGCCTCGATCGCCATCGGGCTGTCGAGGAAGATCGGCGTCTCGCGCGCAATCTCGCCGGAGCTGCGCAGCTTCTGCAGGCTGTGCAGCAGGGCCTGGGCTCGCCCCACGGCGAAGGACGGCAAGAGCACTGACCCGCCGCGACGCACCGTCGCGCGGATGATCTCGGCCAGGCGCGGGTCGGCGTCGTCGGGCGGATGCTTGCGGTCGCCGTAAGTCGACTCGATCAGCACCACATCCCCATGGGCCACGGTTTCGGGGGGCGGCATCAGGTGGTCGTCGCCCCGGCCGAGGTCACCCGAGTAGACCAGCGTGCCCTCGGCGCTGCGCAGCGTGACCGCGCAGGCGCCGAGCAGGTGCCCGACCGGCGTCAGCGCGATCTCCACCTTGCCGATGCGCACCTCGCGTCCGACCGGGATCGGCGTCATGTGCGACAGGGCGCGCTTGGCGTCGGCCGTCGTGTACAGCGGCAGGGCCCTCTCGTGGCGGGAGTAGTGGTATCGGTTGGCGCGGCGGGCGTCTTCCTCCTGCAGCTTGGCGCTGTCCAGCAGCAGCACCTCGCACAGGTCGCGCGTCGCCGGCGACGCATAGATCGGGCCGCGGAAACCCTGCTTCACCAGTGAAGGCAGGTAGCCGCTGTGATCCAGATGGGCATGACTGAGCACCACCGCGTCGATCTCCCGCGGCGGCACCGGCAAACTGGCCCAGTTGCGCTCGCGCAGCACTTTGTAGCCCTGGAACAGGCCGCAGTCCAGGAGGATGCGATGCCCGTCGATCGATACCAGGTGCCTGGAACCGGTCACGGTGTCGGCCGCGCCGAGGAAGGTGATCTGCATGGTCGTTCGGCCTCGTCGGCGACAGCGGCAAGACCGCGCATCATGCCGCGCCGGTTCGAGTGCATGCCCGGATCCCGATCCGAATTTGCTGCAGGTCAATCGACGGGCGGTCGATGCGCCGCCCGTGGAACTTCCCGATCTCTTCCTGGCACTGAACACTCCTGCGCACCGGAGTCGGCTCCACCGGCCGGTGCCGCGTCGGAGGATTTCCAACCCATGTCCCAGCACAGCGTTCATCACGACGAAGCGGCCGCGTGTGTGCTCGCGCTGATGGTGGCCGCCAACGGCCGCGTCGATCCGCGCGAGATGCAGGCGCTGGACGCGTTGCGGGCCTTCGAACGGCTCGGTGTCCGGCGCGCGCGCTTCCTGGAGCTGGCGCGGGGCTGCCTCGATGACATCGGCTCGACCCTGTGCGAGTGCTCTTGGTTGCGCTCGCCGGCCCTCGCCTACATCGACGCGCTGCTCGACCGCGTCGACGATCCGGCCCACAGAATGCTGGTCTGCCGGCTCGCCGCGGCCGTCATCACCGCCGACGGGTGCATCAGCGTCGACGAGCGCATGGTCTACGACCATGTACTGGGACGGTGGCGGGTTTCCCGATCCATGGTGACGCAGGCCATCCTGCACGACCCGACGCGTTGACGCTCTTGGCGTAGATCCGGCCCCGCCCGGCTACTCAACCCCTCGGGGGCCAGGGGGCTACGGTTGCGAGGGCGCCCAGCGAGTTCAGGCGGCGGCGCGCCTGGCGCGCCGCCGCGCGGGAGCCGCGAACAGCTCGCTGCGTGCCGCCTCGGTGATCGCGGCCACGCACGGGTGCGTGATGCGGCGCTCGACCGAGATCGCGAAGAACTCCTCCTCGACCTCGGCCGTCGCGCCGAGCGCATGCACGCCGTACTGCTTCTCGATGTCGCGCTCGAGCACCGTGGGGCCGACGAACAGGCCCATGCCGCGCCGCCCGAACTCCTTGGCCAGCGCGCTGTCGTCGCACTCGCCCACCACCCGGGGGTGCAGCGACCGCGCCCGCAGCCAGGCCCGCAGGCGCTGGCCGACCGCCGACTCCGCGGCCGGCATGACCAGAGGCGCACCGTCGAGGCAGGCCGGGAATCGCCCTTTGCACGACTCGAGCAGCGCCGGTGCCGCGAAGAAGCTCACGCCGCAACTGCCCAGCCGGTGGTTGAAGGCGCGCACGCTGACGGCGGAAGGAATCGGCGCGTCGGCGATCACGAGGTCCAGCCGGTGCAGAGCCAGTTCGCCGAGCAAGGTGTCGAGCTTCCACTCGCGGCAGACGATGCGTACCGGCTCCGGCAGCTGCGAGGCCGGCTCGATCAGCCGGCAGGCAATCGTCTTCGGCACCGCGTCGGCCACGCCGATGCGGAACTCCAGCAGCCTGCCCTTGCGAGGAAAGTCGCGAACGGCCTCCTCGAGCTCGGCACCGGTCGCGAAGATGTCCTCGGCGTAGCCGAGCACCATGCGCCCGGCTTCGGTCAGCGTCAGGCCGCGCCCGCTCTTGGCGAACAGCGGCGTGCCCAGCGCGTCCTCGAGCAACTGGATCTGCCCGCTGATGGTCTGCGGCGACAGGTGCAGCTGTTCGCTGGCGCGCAGCACGCCGCCGAGCTTGGCCACCTGCAGGAAGTAGTGGAGGTGCTTGTAGTTCATGGGCGCCGCCGTCGCGAGTGCCTGGCTCCGCAGAGCCTGATTATCCGGTTTTTTGGGAGGATGACATTTGAACAATCTGCTTTTCGCGGAAAGCGCCCTGCCCTAGATTCTGCGTATCGCCACCGACGGCGAATCGAGAGGTGCAAGGTGATTGTCGACATCCACGGTCAAGGGTTCACGGTGACGCCGGCGCTGGCCGAGCACGTGCGGCGCCGGCTGGGCTTCGTGCTGACACGCCACAGCGACCGCATCCAGCGCGTCGCGGTCCGTGTCGGCGACGAGAACGGGCCGCGCGGCGGGGTCGACAAGTTCTGCCGCATCCAGGTCCACCTGCTCGACGCGCCAGTCGCCGTGATCGAGGACGTCGGCGCCGACCTGTACGCCGCCATCGACCGCGCCGCCGAGCGCGTCGGCCGGGTGGTCGTCAAGCACCTCGATCGCACCCACCCGGTCCGTGACGCCGCGCGCCACGGCGCACGGCCGGCACGCAACCGCCGCGAGGCCCTGGAACCCGATCCCCCCCGAGGAGACATCGCATGAGCACCGAGAACGTCCGCACCCTGGTCGCTGCCCGCCAGCACGCACCGAGCCTGATCGGCACCCATCGGGTGCTGCGCAACACCTACGGCCTGTTGTCGCTGACGCTGATCTTCAGCGCCGCGACGGCCGCGGCCAGCGCGGCTTTCGCGCTGCCGCACCCCGGGCTGCTGTTGACGCTGGCCGGCTTCTTCGGCCTGCTCTTCCTGACCACCAAGTTGCGCGACAGCGGCTGGGGGGTGCTGTCGGTGTTCGGCCTGACCGGCTTCATGGGGTACACCCTCGGCCCGATCCTCGGCCAGCACCTGGCGCTGCCCAACGGCCACCAGGTCGTGATGATGGCCATGGGCGGCACGGCCACGATCTTCGCCGCGCTGTCGGCCTATGCGCTGGTCACCCGCAAGGACTTCAGCTTCATGGGCGGGTTCCTGCTGGCCGGCATCGTCGTGGCCTTCCTGGCCGGGTTGGGGGCGCTGTTCTTCGACGTGCAGGCGCTGTCGCTCACCGTGTCCGCGGCGTTCGTGCTGCTGATGGGCGGCCTGATCCTGTTCGAGACCAGCCGCATCGTGCACGGCGGCGAGACCAACTACGTGATGGCCACGGTGAGCCTGTACGTCTCGCTCTACAACCTGTTCGTCAGCTTGCTGGCGCTGTTCGGCTTCGGCGGCAGCAGCGACTGACGGGCGCCTGCCCAACCTTGCCAGGAGACTTCCACATGGCCACGCTCCTCTTGCCTTGCGACGGTTCGTCCAGCGCACTGCTTGCTGTGCGGCACGCGGTCGACGCGTTGCGCCGCGGCGACGCGCAGCTGGTTCATCTGCTGAACGTGCAGCCGCCCTTCTCGGCCTATGTGGCGCGTCACGTCGGCCGGGAACTGCGCGCCGACTTCCACCGCGAAAGGGCCGACGAGGCGCTCGCCGAGGCGCGGCGGATGCTCGAAGCCGCCGGAGTGCCGTACCGTGTGCATACGGAGATCGGCGATAAGGCTCGCTGCATCGCCGACGCGGCGCGCCAGTTGCGCTGCGACCGCATCGTCATCGGCACGGCGCGCAAGAGCGCGCTCGTGCGCGCGGTCGAGAACTCGCTCACCAGCCGGTTGCTCGAACGCTGTTCGGTGCCGGTCGAGGTGATCGGCGGCGCTCCTGCCGGCGCACTCGAGCGGGTCGGCATTCCGGCCGGCGTGGGGGCCGGCATGGCCCTGCTGTGGGTGGGTGGATCGTGAGCGCGTCTCGTCACACCCCATCGGCCCCGGCCGCGCCGGTACCGTTGCCGCGCCACGCGCGTGGCGCGCTTCCACCTGGCCTGGAGAACGCCGACGCCGCCGGTGCGCGACCGACCCACACGCCGCCGGTGACGCCGGCGCCACGGATCCCGCGCCACCGGCCCTCAATCCTCGATCTCTTCTTCCGCGACCTCTTTGCAGGAGCCCGCCCATGAGAACCCGTGCCCGCACACGTCCGAGATTCGACACCCGGCTCCTGGCGACGGGTTGGCTGCTGCTCGCGGCCTGCGCCTGGCTGCTCGCCCCGCCTTGGCTGTTCTCCGTGAGCGGAGCGACCGCATGAGCCCGCCGGGCCGCCCCAAGGGCGAATACCGGAGCGCGCAGCGCGAAGGTACTCCAGTGAGCGCCACCCAACCCATGCTGCGCGCCTACCCCCGAAACAGCGCCGAGGCCGCGGCCCGGATCGTCGCGCTCGCGCTGATCGCCAACGGCCGCATCAAGGCGGTCGAGACCGCGGCGCTGGAAGCACGCCAGGCTCATGAACGGCTCGGCCTGACCCGGCCGCAGTGGCATGGCGTGATCCACGACCTGTGTGCCGACCTGCTGGGTCCGGCCCGCTGCGGCGACGAGGGCTGCATCCCCAGCGAACTGCTGGACTGCATGCTGGACGAGGTGGACGACGAGAACCTGCGGCGCCTCGTGCTGCGCCTGAGTTCGGCGGTCGTGCACGCCGACCGCCAGATCGACGACGGCGAGTCGTTCGTGCTGCTGGCGGCCATCGAGCGCTGGGGTCTGCATCCCGACGATCAGGCCCTGCTCGAACCGCTGCTCTATGGCAGGGACTTCCAGGTGCGGCCGCGCGGCGCCGTCGGCGACGCGCCTCACAAGCTGCGCCTGCGCTGACCAGCACTGCCACTCGCAAACGAAGAACGGAAAAACGAACGAGAACCGAGCATGACACCCAGCCTCGAAACACCGCCCGACCGAGTGCGGACTCCACCCGCGCCGCGGGACCGCCGGCATGGCAGCGCACAGGATCTGCTGGGCCTGCTGGGTTCGCCCGGCCACGACGCGGCGCGCGCGTGCGCGATCGCCGTGCAGTTTCGCAGCCTGCCCGCGCGGGCCATCTTGTTCCACGAAGGCACGCCGTCGGAGGCGATCCACATCGTGCGCACCGGCACGTTGAAGTGCTGCCGCACCGACGCCGACGGCGGCGAACGGGTGCTCGGCTTCGCGCGGCGCGGCGACGTGCTCGGCTACGGTGCGCTCAGCCTGGGCCGCCACACGTCGGCGGCCGTCGCGGTGGAGCCGTCGAGCGTGGCGGTCGTGCCGCTGGCGGACCTGTTCGCCTGGCTGCAACGCCTGCCAGAACTCGACCGCGCCCTGCACCAGGCGCTGAGCCTGCAGCATGCCCGCGGCGAGGAACTCAGCGACGTGCGCGCCGTGGTCCCCGCCGAGGTCCGGCTCGCGCGATTCCTGCTGCACTGGTCGCACCGCATGGCGATCAGCGGCCAGTCGATGCATCAGCTCAAGCTCGCCATGAGCCGCCGCGACATCGCCCGGCTGCTGGGCGTGGCCCACGAGACGGTGAGCCGGTCCTTCGGATCGCTGTCCGCCCGCGGCTGCGTGGCGGTGAGCGGCCGCACCGTGGACATCCTCGACGCCGCTGCGCTGCTTGACGTGGCGCGCTCACCGATCGCACTCCAAGCTCCAACGAAGCGCGGCGCCGACGGTGCGCGGCTGCACCGCGTTGCTGCCCTGCCATGACCGTCGACTCCTTCGCCACCGGCCCGATGTGGGCCGGTTTCATCGTCTTCGTGCTCGCGATGCTGGCGCTGGACCTGTTCGTCCTTGGCGGCAACAAGGCCCACCGCGTCTCCGTCAAGGAGGCCGGCAGCTGGGTTGCGGCCTGGGTCACGATGGCCTTCACCTTCGCCGCGCTGCTGTGGTGGTATCTCGACGCCAACGCCGGCCGCGAGATGGCCAACCGCAAGGCGCTCGAATTCATCACCGGCTACCTGATCGAACAGTCCTTGTCGGTCGACAACATGTTCGTCTTCGTGATGATCTTCGGCTACTTCGCCGTGCCCCCGGAACTGCAGCGGCGCGTGCTGCTGTACGGCGTGCTGGGCGCGATCATCATGCGCGCCGGCATGATCCTCGCCGGCGTCTGGCTGGTGCGCGAGTTCGCGTGGATCCTGTACGTGTTCGGCGCTTTCCTCATCGTGACCGGCATCAAGATGCTGGTCTTCGCGGAGCAGCAGCCCGACCTGGAGAAGAACCCGCTGCTGCGCTGGCTGCGCGCTCACATGCGCATCACCCCGGCGTTCCACGGCGAGAAGTTCTTCGTGCGCATCGACGGCATACGCTGGGCCACGCCGATGTTCCTCGTGCTGGTGATGATCGAGATCAGCGACCTGGTGTTCGCCGTCGACAGCATCCCGGCCATCTTCGCGGTGACCACCGACCCGTTCATCGTCTTCACGTCCAACATCTTCGCCATCATGGGGCTGCGTGCGCTGTACTTCCTGCTTGCCGACATGGCCGAGCGCTTCCACCTGCTCAAATACGGCCTGGCGCTGGTCCTGGTGTTCATCGGCGGCAAGATGCTGGCCGCGCCCTGGTTCCACATGCCGGTGCAGTGGTCGCTGACCATTGTCGGCTCGGTGATCCTGGTCTCCATCGTGCTCAGCCTCAAGTTCTCCGCCCGCAAACTCGACCGCCCCGCGACATGACCAGCACCACCCCCACCGCGATCCCTGCGCCGGACCGAACGGCCCGCGACGAACTCGGCCGCTTGGTCGCCGTCAGCTGGGGCGCGGCTTCGGAGGGGCACGCCGCCCGCTGCGGCCGCTGGCTGGTCGCCGTCGACGGTTCGGAAGGTTCCTTGTGCGCCGCAGCGATGGCGGCCCGGCTGGTCGCGGCCGAAGTGCGTGCCGAGGCCGACCTGGTGCACGTCCATCCCTGGCTGGTCAAGGAGGCTGCCGAGGCGGAACTGGCGCGGCGCGGCTGGCACGCGGCCGCCGCCGCACGCTCGCTCATGGACGAGGCAGGCATCACCTGGCGGCTGCACGTGCGCATGGGCGAGGCGGCCGAGGAGATCGTGGCGCTGGCGCAGGAACTCGGCAGCCGCGGCATCGCCATCGGCTCGCACGGCCTGACGGCCACGGAGTCGCTCTTCCTCGGCTCGGTGTCCTACAAGGTCGTGCACCTGAGCAAGGTGCCGGTGCTGATCGTGCGGTGAGCGTACGGTGAGCCAGTCACCGCCACACGATGCCGCACTTCGAGCCCGTCATCCTGTTCTTCCTGCTCGGCGCGCTGGCCGGCGTCGTGCGTTCGGACCTGCGCATCCCCGGCGTCCTGTACGAGACGTTGAGCATCTTCCTGCTGCTGGCCATCGGCTTGAAGGGCGGGGTCGAGCTGGCGCGCCAACTTGCACATCAATCGCTCGCCGCCGTCGCAATGCCGGCGCTGGTGGTGGTCGCGGCGGGGGCGCTGATCCCGCTCGTGGCCTATCCGGTGCTGCGGCGCATCGGCCGGCTGCCGCGCGCCGACGCCGGCTCGATCGCCGGCCACTACGGATCGGTGAGCGTGGTCACGTTCGCGGTCGGCACGACCTACCTGGCCCGCCTCGGCCAGGAGGCCGAAGGCTACATGACCGTGCTGCTCGTGCTGCTGGAGTTCCCGGCGCTGGTGATCGGCGTGCTGCTGGCGCGGCGCGGCGAGCCCGGCACGCCCTGGGGCCAGGTGCTGCACGAGGTGTTCGCCGGCAAGAGCATCGTGCTGCTGCTGGGCGGGCTGGCGATCGGCTGGTTCGCCGGCCCCGCCGGCATCGCGCCGCTGGACCGCCTGTTCTTCGACCTGTTCAAGGGCGTGCTCGCGTTCTTCCTGCTCGAGATGGGCCTGGTGGCGGCGAGCCGCTTCGGCGAACTGCGCCGCGCCGGACCTTTCCTGATCGTCTTCGCCACCGTCATGCCGCTGTTCTCCGCCGGCCTGGGCGTGGCCACTGGGGCGCTGCTGGGCCTGTCCGTCGGCGGGGTGACGCTGCTGGCCACGCTGTACGCGAGCGCGTCCTACATCGCCGCGCCGGCGGCGATGCGGCTGGCGCTGCCCCAGGCCAACCCGGCGCTGTCGATCGGCGCGGCGCTGGGCATCACCTTCCCGTTCAACCTGCTGGTCGGCATCCCGCTGTACCACCGCCTCGCGCAGCAGGCCGTACAGTGAGCCCGCGATGCGAACTCCGGAGGTTCAGGCATGCGAAAACTGCTGACCGTCGTCTGCGAGGCCGCGCTCGAGCGCACGCTGCTGCGCGACCTCGAGTCGCTGGGCGCGCGCGGCTACACGGTGACCGACGCGCGCGGCAAGGGCAGCCGGGGCCGGCGCGACGCCACCTGGGGCCCGCACGCCAACATCCGGGTCGAGGTGCTGTGCGACGCGCAGACCGCCGGCGCCATCTGCGAGGCGCTGCGCGAGCGCTACTACGACAACTACTCGATGGTCCTGTTCGTGGCCGATGTCGAGGTGTTGCGACCCGAGAAGTTCTGAGCACGCCAGCAGCCGTCCGCCCATGCCCGTCGCCAAGAGAACCCGCCTCGCCGTCGCCGCCCTGCTCGAGCTGGCCCGGCACACGCAGCCTCTCCCCTGTCGCAGCTGCCGTTGGCCGCTTGAACGTCACATTCCGTCAAACCACACCGAGGAGTCCCCATGCGCATCCTGATGCCCGTCGATGGCAGCGAGTTCAGCAAGGCCGCCGTCGCCTTCGTCGCGTCGCGCGCCAGCTTGCTGAAGCACCCGACCGAGGTCGAGCTGGTCAACATCCAGTACCCCGTTCCGCTGCGCGCCGCGCGCGCCCTCGGCAAGGAGATCGTGCAGTCGTACCACGAAGCGGAAGCCGCAAAGGCATTGAAGTCCGCGGCGGCGGCGCTTAAGCGCGCCGGCGCGGACACCAAGGCGCGGCACGTCGTTGGGACGGTGGCCCACGAACTGGCGTCGATCGTCGCCAACGACCGGGCCGACCTGATCGTGATGGGTTCGCACGGCGACACCGGACTGAAGAAGCTGTTGCTCGGCTCGGTGGCGAGCACCGTGGCCGTTTCGTGCACGAAGCCGCTGCTGATCCTGCGCGGAGGCCCGATCCCCAAGCGGGATTCGTTGAAGCTCGGCATCGCGCTGGACGGCAGCCCCTACGGCCTGGCCGTCGCGCGCTTCGTGGCCGCGCACCGCAACCTGTTCGGCGCGACGCCCTCGGTGAGCCTGATCCACGTCGTGCCCGATCTGACGAAGATCACCGTGCCGGGCTGGATCGAACGCGAGGTGCCCACCGGCATCAAGCCGGAGCAGGTCGATGCCATGCACAAGGCCGCGTTCGAGAACGTGTTCAAGCCCGCCCATGAGTTACTCGCCAGCGCCGGCATCACGGCCACCGAAGTGCGCCTGGTCGGACCCGCGCCCGGCGACGCGATCGCCGCGCAGGCCACCAAGAGCAGGCTGGACCTGCTGGCGATGGGGTCGCTCGGTTTCGGTGCAACCCGCCACACCCTCATGGGCTCGGTCGCGAACCGCGTTGCGTCGCGTTGCCGGACGGCGCTGCTGCTGGTGCGGGAGAAGTAAGCCGCGGCGGCTGTCGATCGGCAGGCCGGGCCGCGGCCCACGACCGCCTCAATGCGACATCAGCACCGGCACCGTCATCGAGGCCAGCATGGTCCGCGTGACGCCGCCGAGCACGAGTTCGTAGGCCCGCGGGTGGCCGTAGCCGCCCATGACGATCAGGTCGGCGTTCGTGTCGGCGGCGTGCGACAGCAACAGCTCCGCAATCGACGCGTCGACGGCGTTGGGCACCAGCATGCGCTCGGCGAACGCAACGTCGCGCTGCGTACGGGCGGCGCACTGTGCCTGCACGCCGTGGGCGGCGAGGTATCCCGCCACGGCGTCCAGCGGCTCGGCCCCATCGATGCGTTCGGCGCGCTGCGGCCCGAATCGCAGCACCTCGACCGCTTCGGCGCGGCGCAGGAGGGGCAGCGCGTCGCGCAACGCGCGCGCGCTCTCGCGCGTGCCCGACCAGGCGACGAGGATGCGCGTGCCGCAGACCGCTTCGAGCGCGGCCTGCGGCACGAACAGCGTCGCGCACCCCGCCCCCACGACAAGTTGTGACGCGAAACCCGGCGTCAGCCCGTCGTCGTCGCGCGCGCCCGGCGAGATGACGATCGCGAGGTCGGATGTGCACGTGCGAGCCATCAAGGCCTGCAACGGATCGCCGCCGGGCACCTCGAGCACGACCGCGCGGCCCGCCGCCTGCGACGCGCGGTGCACGCGATCGCGGGCGCGGGCCAAGCGCTCGCGCACCAACTGCTGATTGACTTCGGCAGCGGTCATGGCCGCCTCGGGGCTCAGGTAGGCCCCGAGCGAAAACGGCTCGACCGCATGGAGCGCCAGCAACTCGGCATCGTGCTGCGCGGCCAGGCGTGCCGCGAAGCGAACGAGCGATTCGTCCAGTTCGTTGTCGCCGACATGCACCAGCAGGCGTCGCAATGGGCTCATCGGAAGATCCTTACGCAGTCTAGAAGCCGGAACGTCGGCTGCGCGACAGCGTAGTGCAGGCGCACGGCATGGACTTGACGGGCATCAACGGCCGCGGGCGTCGCCGGCCCGGGCGCTCGTTCGCCGCGGCACGAATATCGATGCTGCGGCCGTCCGGCAGCATGCCGGCCAACGGCGGCGCTGGCCCGTCGGCCACGCGCTGCTGCTGCTCAGTGCGCATGCCGAGGATCAGCGTGAGGACCAGCGCCAGCATGACGAGCGCCTCCAGCGCCCAGCGCCGCCAGCGCAGCGCGAGCGTGGCGGGCTTGGGTCGCGTGGCAGCGCCCCTGTGCGCAGTCACGCCCGCGGCTCCCCGGCGCCCGCAGCGGACCCGGCCGGAACGGCCTGTGACGGGCTGTCGCACGGCTTCGCGCGCTGCGACCGGTCGGCGACGTGCGCCTTGTGCGCCTGCTGCACTGCACGCCGCAGCGCGCTGTTGGAACGCAGCAGCGCCTCCGCGACGTCGGGCATCAGCTGGCCTGCGGCGGCCGCATCGAGCAGCGACGCCTTCGCGCGGCGATAGCGCTCGTCCCAGGTCGCGACCTGCCGGTCCGTCGCTTCCGCGTCTGCGGCCGCGCGCCCGGCGTCTGTGCCGGCCGCCATCGGGTCGAGCTGCCGCAACAGCAAGGCACCCTCGCGCCGCATCGCCCCGTGCGCGTCCCACGCCGCCAGCGCACCGGGCGGGCGCTCCACGGCCGGCGCGGCCAGCGCTTCGAGTTGCTCGGCCACGCTCGCGAAGTAGGCGTTGCGGCGCAGCACGGCCGCCAGGCGGCGCGCCGTCTCGGGCGCCATGCCGCAGCGGTTCAGCCGCACCACGAACTCGTCGATCGCCGCGTCGAGCGCACCCAGCGTCAGCCGCGCCCGGGCCAACGCCTGCGTCTGCGCCTGCACCGCCACCGGGGCGGCCAGTTCCGCCGCCGCGCGCACGGCGATGCTGCCCAGGCGCGAGACCTCGCGCGACAGCGCTTCCACGCCCAGCGCCGGCACCTGGGCCGTGGCGGCGTCCAGGTAGCGCGGGCGGGCGGCGTCCTCCTCCGCGGTACGGAAGCGCCGCAGCAGGAACTCGCCCAGACGGTTCGCCAGCGGCCCCATCAACAATACGCCGAGCACGTTGAACAGGGTGTGGAACAGCGCCAGCGCGGTGGCGATCTGGCCGTCCCCGCCCAGCGCATCGGCCAGCCGCCGCGTCAGCGCCAGCAGGGCGGGAAACAGCGCCAACGCCGCGGCCGCGGCGATGAGATTGAACAGGACATGCGCCGCCGCCGCGCGGCGCGCATGCGAGGTGGCGCCGACCGCGGCGATGACGGCGGTCACCGTGGTGCCGATGTTCGAGCCGATCACCACCGCCGCGGCCGAGGGCAGGTCCATCAACCCGCCCTGGGCCGCCGTCAACACCAGCGCCGTGGCAGCGCTGGAGGACTGCATCAGCACGGTCAGCACGATGCCCACGCCGACCAGCGCCGCGATGCCCGCCGGGCCTTCGCCCCGCGGCAGTTGCACCTGAGCGGCCACCTCGGTGAAGCCGTCGCGCAGCAGGGCAATGCCCAGGAACAGCACGCCGAAGCCGGCCAGCGCCAGGCCCCAGCCGCCGCGGCGCGTGCCCGGCCCGGTCAGCCGCATCAGCATGCCGGCGGCGATCAGCGGCATGGCCAGGGCGTCGATGTTGAACTTCAAGCCCAGCACCGCCACCAGCCAGCCGGTCACCGTGGTGCCGACATTGGAGCCGAACAGCACCCACAGCACCGGCCCCAATGCCAGCAGGCCGGCGTTGACGAAGCCGATCGCGACCACGGTGACGGCGCTCGACGACTGCACCAGCGCGGTCGCCGCAAAGCCGCTGGCCAGCGCGCGCGCTCGCGTGCGGGTCGATCGCGCCAGGATGTCCTTCAGCGCGGTCCCTGCGGCCTGGCGCAGGCCGTCCGTCATCAGCCCCATGCCGAGCAGGAACAGCCCGACGCCGCCGGCGAGCAGGCTCCAGTGATGCAGGTCGATCATGAATTGGCAACGGTCAAGGGAAGCGCGAAGGCCGCTTGGTAGTCTGCGCAGACTGCCCCCGCACCCGGCAGCCGGGGTCCGTTCGCGGGAACATCGCGGTCGCGACCCGCTGCGACCTGGCATTGTCCATTGGCGGATCCTCACACAACGAACCGATGGCCGACACACCTGCGCTCGCCCTCCTGTGGTTCCAGCTGTTCATCTGCCTGGCAGCCATCGGGGCGGCGGGACGCTGGCTGTCGCGCTGCGGCGGCGCGGTTGGCGAGCACACCGGGATGAGCGGGTCCTGGGTCGGATTCACCTTGCTGGCCACGGTGACGACGCTGCCGGAACTGGTCGCGACGGTCTCGGCGCTGCGGCTCGTCGTCGCACCCGACATCGCCGTCGGCGGGCTGCTCGGCAGCGTCGCGTTCAACCTCCTCATCCTGCTCGTGCTCGAGGTGATCACATCGCGGCGCACCGGCCTGTACACGGCGCTGGCTCGCACGCACCGGCGCACGGCCGGCCTCGGCGCCGGCCTGCTCGGCCTCGTCGGCGCGAGCCTGCTCGTCGAGCAGGCCGGCGAAATGCCCGCGCTGGCCCACGTCGGCGCGTACACGCCGGTGATCCTGCTGCTGTGGCTGTGGGCCATGCGCAGGCTCTTCCTCGCGGAGCGGCACGCCGCGGCGGCAGACGCCGGCGCCGCCGACGGCACCGTCGGCGAACGCGCCACGATGAGCCTGCGTCAGGCGCTTGCCGGCTACGCGGCATCCGCCGCCATCGTCGTCGGCGCCGGCCTGTGGCTGCCCTTCGTCGCCAAGGCGCTGGCGGTTGCGCACGGGTGGGAGCAGAGTTTCGTCGGCACGCTGCTGGTGGCGGTGGTGACCTCGGCGCCCGAACTCTCGGTGACGCTCGCCTCGGCCCGGCTCGGCGCGCTCGACATGGCGGTGGGCAACGTGCTCGGCGCCAATCTGCTGAACCTGGCCATGCTCGGCCTGGGTGATCTGCTCTACACCGGCGGGCCGCTGCTGCGCGACGCATCGGCCGCGCATGTGGTGAGCGCGTTCTCGGGCCTGTTGATGACGCTGCTTTTCATGGCCGGCCTGGCCGCACGCTCGCGCCCGCGCGTGTTCGGGCGCATCACCATCGTGGGCCTGATGCTGGCGCAGGTCTACCTGCTGAACGCGCTGTTCCTCTTCGCCGGGCTGCGTCCATGACGGCGCCTGGTGTCGACCGCCCGCACTGAGGCCCGCGATGTCCAAGGGCCCGGTCTTCCTCGTCCCCGGTTTCCTGGGCTTCACCTCCCTCGGCTCGGTGAGCTACTTCGAACGCGTCGAGTGCTTCCGGGCAGCCGCGTTGGCGCGGCGCGGCTACCCGGCGCGCATCGTGCGCTGCGCCACGCAGCCGACCGCTTCCATCCCGCGGCGCGTCGAACTGCTGCTCCGGCGCGGGCTACACCAGCGACGATTTCGACCGCACCCGGGACGCGGTGGCGCAGGCGATCGTCGCCGAGCCGCGACGAAGGCCAGCGCAGGCGATCAGCGATCGCTCTCGGCTTCGTGCCTGACGAGGGTGACCGGCAGCGCGGCGCGCTGCAGCACGCCCTGCGACACCGACCCCAGCAGCACCCCGCGCAGCGCGCCCATGCCGCGGGCACCCATGAGGATGGCGGTGCAGCCGTAGCGCTGCGCGATCTCGACCAGCGTCGCGGCCGGATCGCCCGAACCGATCTCGCGCTCGTAAGCCACGCCGGCCGCCTTGAACAGTTGCTCCGCTCCCGCAAGGGCGCGAGCGCCGACGGCGCCACTGACCCGCTCCAGCACCTCGGCATCGGGGGCGAGCACCATCTCGTAGAGGTAGGTCGGATCCTGCACCGTCGCCAGGACGAACCCGGTGCGCAACCCGTCGCGCGCCAACTGCAATCCATGCCGTGCCGCATCCAGCGCGGCCGGCGAGCCGTCGATGGCGATCAGGATCTTCATGTTCGATGGGCTCCGGGCTGGCACCTCGTGGGGCGCAGAAGGTCAAGGGCGCTCATCATGCCCCGTCCATCGGCCTGCCACGAGGCATTCGCTGCGGGAGTTGACGCCTGTCAACGACGGCCTGAACGGCCCCCCGGACGATGCGGCCGGAGATGCGGGTTCTGCACGGTTCGCTGGCCGTAGCGCCGTGTCCATACCCGAGGGAGTCCCCGTGAACGACAAGGCAAAGCAGACGAACGCGGTGGCAACCGCGCCTTACCCCGGCGACCCGGCGGCGATCCCGGCGCGTCGCGGCGCGCCGGCGGGCCGCGCCTCGCGTCTGGCCGACGCGGCGGCGTTCTTGCGTGGCTTCATCGCACACCCGCTCGAAGTCGCCTCGGTGGCTCCCAGCTCGGTCTTTCTCGAGGCCCGCGTGGTGCAGGCGGCGGATCTGGCGCAGGCCCGCTGCGTGGTCGAATTCGGCCCGGGCACCGGAGGCACCACACGCGCGCTGCTGCGCGCGCTGGCGCCCCAGGCGCGGCTGCTGGCGATCGAAGTCAACCCTGGTTTCTGCAGCCGCCTGCGCCGCCTGATCGACGACCCGCGGCTCGCGGTGCACGCCGGCAGTGCCGAGTCCTTGGCCGAGGCGCTGCACCGGCGCGGCCTGCCGCCAGCGGACGTCGTGGTCTCGGGCATCCCGTTCTCGACCCTGCCGCAGGATGCGGCCGAGCGCATTGCCGAGGCGATCCACGCCAACCTCGCACCCGGCGGCCGCGTGGTCGCGTACCAGTGGCGGCCCCATGTGGCCGGTTACCTCGCACCGCGGCTCGGCCCGCCGCGCACGGCGTGGGAGTGGCGCTGCCTGCCGCCGATGCGCGTGTTCGTCTGGGTCAAGCCGGGCGCCTGAGGGCACCTGGCCCGTGGCCAAACGCTCCCTCGCGGCGCTGTGGCCCCTGATCCTGCTCGCGGTGCTCGTGGCGGTCGGCCTGGCGGCGCCCGCACTCGACCTGATCGACTGGCGCACGACCCTGACTCTGGCGCGCGAGCATGCCGCGCGCTGGTGGCTGCCGCCGGCGCTGGTGCTGCTGCAGGTGGCGCTGTTTGCCTTCGCGCTGCCCGGCTCGGCCGTGCTGTGGCTGGTGGCACCGCTGTACCCCCCGGCGGCAGCCACGGCCATCCTCACCGCGGGCGGCTGCGGCGGCGCACTGGCGGCCCATGCGCTCGCCCGCCGTCTGAGCGGCAGATCGCTCGCGCGCGTGCGCGCCGGCCGGGGCTACCGGGTCCTGCAGCGCGAAAGCGACTTCCTGATGCTGTGCGCGCTGCGGCTGGCGCCGGGCGTGCCGCACTCGGTCATCAACTACGCCTCTGGCGTGCTGCATCTGCGGCTCACGCCCTTGCTCAGCTCTGCGGCGGTCGGCTTCGGGCTGAAGAGTTTCCTCTACAGCAGCGTGATCCACGGCGCACTGGCGGCCGATCGACCCGCCGACCTTCTCGCGCCCGGCGTCGTCTGGACGCTCGTGGGCGGCATCGTCGTGCTGCTGATCGCGCGCGCCATCGTGCGGCGCCGACGCTGACTTGCGCCCATGGGCTTGACCCTCATCAACGGCCGCCTTGCCGGCCGCAACCATCATCGCCACAGCACGCGCGGGCTGCCGCCGCCACTCGCCGGCCCTCACCCGAAGGCCTTGCCCAGGAGCCCGCCTTGAGCATCCGCAACCTCGACTCGCTGTTCGCCCCGTCCTCGGTGGCCGTCTTCGGCGCTTCGCCGCGCCCGGCCAGCGTCGGCGGGACGGTGTGGTCCAACCTGCGTGCCGGCGGCTTCGCGGGCCCGATCCTGGCCGTCAACCCGAAGTACCGCAGCCTCGGCGGCGAACCGGTGCATGCGCGCGCCAGCCACCTGCCCTGCGTGCCCGAACTCGCGGTGATCTGCACGCCACCGGACACCGTCGCGAGCCTGATCGACGAGCTCGGCCGGCGCGGCACGCGCGCCGCGGTGGTGCTGACGGCCGGCCTCGACGCGGCGCACAAGCAGGCCATGCTCGCCGCTGCGCGGCCCCACCTGCTGCGCATCCTGGGGCCCAACTGCGTCGGCCTGCTCGTGCCCCACCTGGGCCTGAACGCGAGCTTCGCACACGCGCCGGCCGTGGCCGGCGAGCTCGCTTTCGTGTCGCAGTCCGGCGCGCTGATCACGGCCATGCTCGACTGGTCGCGCGCGCGCGGCATCGGCTTCTCGCACTTCGTCTCGCTCGGCGAGCATGCCGACGTCGACTTCGGCGACATGCTCGACTACCTCGCCAGCGATCCGAAGACGCGCGCCATCCTGCTGTACATCGAGTCGATCGAGTCGCCGCGCAAGTTCATGTCGGCGGCGCGCGCCGCGGCGCGCAACAAGCCGGTGATCGTGGTCAAGGCCGGGCGCTCGCACCAGGGCCAGCGTGCCGCCGCCTCGCACACCGGCGCGCTGGCCGGCTCCGACCTGGTCTACGACGCGGCGATCGCGCGCGCCGGCATGCTGCGCGTGGACACGATGCAGCAGCTGTTCATCGCCGCCGAGACGCTGACGCGGCTGCGCGGCAACCGCTGCGACGAGCTGACCATCCTCACCAACGGCGGCGGCGCCGGCGTGATGGCGGCCGACGCGGCGTCGCACGCGCGCATCAAGCTGGCCGAGTTGGACCCGCGCACCGTCGAGCGCCTCGACGCGCTGCTGCCGGCCAACTGGTCGCACGGCAATCCGGTGGACATCATCGGCGACGCGCCGGTCGAGCGCTACGTGCGCACCCTCGAGACGCTGGGCGACGACGCGGCCGCAGGCGCCATCCTGTTCATCCATGCACCGTCGGCCATCGTGCCCAGCGCCGACATCGCGCGCGCCCTGCTGCCGCTGGCCGCGCAGCGGCCGGCGCGCCTGCTGTCGTGCTGGCTCGGCGAGGACGCCGTCGACGACGCGCGCCGGCTGTTCCGCCAGTCGGGCCTGGCGACCTACGACACGCCGGAAGACGCGGTGCGCGCCTTCGCCATGCTGGTGGCCTACCGGCGCAACCAGGCGCAGCTGATCGAGGCGCCCCCGGCGCGAACGGCGGGTGCGCCGGACCACCGCGACGACACCGCCGCGGCCCGCGCGCTGATCGCCGCCGCGCTGGCCCAGGGCCGCACGATGCTGAGCGAGCCCGAGGCCAAGGGCGTGCTCGCCGCCTACGGCATCGCGGTGGTCGCCACGCGCAGCGTGGGCGCCTCGCCCGAGGCGGCGGCGCGGGTGGCCGCCGAGATCGGCCTGCCGGTGGCGCTGAAGATCCTGTCGCCCGACATCAGCCACAAGTCCGACGTCGGCGGCGTGGTGCTCGACCTCGCCAGCGAACGCGAGGTGCAGGAGGCCGCAGCCGCGATGCTCGCACGTGTGGCGCGCGAGCGCCCGCAGGCGCGCATCGAGGGCTTCACGGTGCAGGCCATGCTGCGCCGGCGCCATGCGCACGAGCTGATCGTCGGTGCCAGCGTCGATCCGGTGTTCGGCCCGGTGATCCTGTTCGGCCAAGGCGGTACCGCGGTCGAGCTGGTGGCCGACCGCGCCGTGGCCCTGCCGCCGCTGAACGCGGCGCTGGCGCGTGCCCTGGTGCAACGCACGCGCATCGCGCGGCTGCTCGGCGGCTGGCGCGACACGCCGGCGGCGAACCAGGACGCCCTGCACGGCGTGCTGTTGGCGGTGTCGCGCCTGCTGGCCGACCTGGCCGAAGTCGCCGAGCTCGACATCAATCCGCTCGTCCTCGACCCCGAAGGCGCTGTTGCGCTCGACGCCCGTGTGCGCGTGCAGACGCCAGGCCCCGGCGGCGCGGCGCGCTTCGCGATCCGGCCCTACCCAGACCGCTGGGTCGAGCGCGTGGTCTGGCAGGAGCGCGCGCTGACGCTGCGGCCGATCCGGCCCGAGGACGAGGCCCAGCACCTCGCCTTCCTCGAACGCCTGGATGCGCAGGACATCCGGCTGCGCATCTTCCACAGCCGGCGCAGCATCGAGCGCAGCGAGCTCGCCCGGCTGACGCAGATCGATTACGACCGCGAACTGGCCTTCATCGCCGAAGCAGCCGGCCCGGACGGCCATCCCGAAACCCTGGGCGCGGTGCGCGCCGTCACCGACCCGGACAACGTCGAGGCCGAGTTCGGCATCATCGTGCGCTCGGACCTCAAGGGCAGCGGGCTGGGCACCCTGCTGCTGGACAAGCTGCTGCGCGCACTGCGCGAGCGCGGCACGCGGCGCGTGGTGGCCACCGTGCTGGCCGAGAACGAGCGCATGCGTGGCCTGGCGCGGCGCTTCGGCTTCGCCGAGGAGCGCGCCATCGCCGACGACGGCTTGCGCGCGATCACGCTCGAGCTCGCGCCCGCCGGCGCCACGCCGCCGCCATGACCCTGGTGCTGACGGTCAACGCGGGCAGCTCGTCGGTGCGCCTGGCGCTGCACCGCGCGCAAGGCGGCCGGCTGGACCAGTGCGCCGTCGCGCATCACGGCCGCGACGACGGCCCGCCATCGGCGTTGCTGCACGATTTCATCGCGGCCCACGCCGCCGCCCCGGTGGACCTCGTCGCGCACCGCGTCGTGCATGGCGGGCCCCGCTTCGGCGCGCCGCGCCGCATCGACGCCGGCGTCGAGTCGGAGATCGAGCGGCTGTCGGCGCTCGCGCCGCTGCACCACCCGGCGGCGCTGGCCTGGATCCGCGCCTGCCGGGCGGCGTTGGGAGCGAGCCTGGAGCAGGTGGCCGTGTTCGACACCGCCTTCCATGCCGGGCTGCCCGCCGCGGCGGCCGGCTACGCCCTGCCGCATGCGCTGGCCGAACGGCACGACCTGCGGCGCTACGGCTTTCACGGCATCGCGCACCGGGCGCTTTGGTCGCGCTGGTGCGCCCTGCGGCCGGACCTGCCCGACGGCGGCCGCCTTGTCACCCTTCAGCTCGGCGCCGGCTGCTCGGCCTGCGCGATCGAGCGCGGCCGCTCGGTCGACACCTCGATGGGCTACTCGCCGCTGGAGGGCCTGATGATGGCCACGCGTTGCGGCGATGTCGATCCCGCTCTGCCCATCGCGCTGACGCGCGAGGCGGGCCTGGCGCCGGCCGAGCTGGAGCACCTGCTCGGCACGGCCAGCGGCCTGCTGGGCGTCTCGGGCCTGAGCGCCGACATGCGCGTACTGCTGGCCAGCGACGACGCCCGGGCGCGGCTGGCAGTGGACATGTTCTGCCATCGCGCCCGCAAGTACCTGGGCGGCTACCTGGCCGTGCTGCACGGGGCCGATGGCATCGTCTTCGGCGGCGGCATCGGCGAGAACGCGCCCGCGGTGCGCGAACGCATTCTCGACGGCTTCGAGTGGGCCGGCCTCGCGCTGGACGCTGCGGCCAATTCCGCGTGCGTCAGCCGCGAGGCGCGCATCAGCCGCGCCGACAGCCGCATCCAGGCCTGGGTCGTTCCGGTCGACGAGGCGAACGAGCTCGCCACGCAGGCCTTGTCCGTGCACGACACAACCTGAGCCGACCACGATGCCCTCGACCACACCCGACGCCGCCGACGAAGACTTCAGCGCACTGGACGCCTGGTGGCGGGCTGCCAACTACCTGGCGGTCGGCCAGATCTACCTGCTCGACAACCCGCTGCTGGCCGAGCCTCTGCAGCCCGCGCACACCAAGCCGCGCCTGCTCGGGCACTGGGGCACGACGCCGGGGCTGAATTTCATCTACGCCCACCTCAACCGCGCGATCCGGCGCCACGAGCTGGACGTGCTCTACGTCGCCGGCCCGGGACACGGCGGCCCGGCGCTGGTGGCCAGCACCTGGCTCGAAGGCAGCTACAGCGAGTTCTATCCCGAGGTCACGCGTGACGCCGAAGGCATGCGGCGGCTGTTCCGGCAGTTCTCGTTTCCCGGCGGCGTGGGCAGCCACGTCACGGCCGAGACGCCGGGCTCGATCCACGAAGGCGGCGAGCTCGGCTATGCGCTGTCGCACGCGTTCGGCGCCGCGTTCGACAACCCGGGCCTGCTCGTCGCCTGCGTGGTGGGCGACGGCGAGGCCGAGACCGGCCCGCTGGCCGCGGCCTGGCACTCCAACAAGTTCCTCGACCCGGTGGGCGACGGTGCCGTGCTGCCGATCCTGCACCTGAACGGCTACAAGATCGCCAACCCGACCGTGCTGGCGCGCATCCCGCGCGCCGAGCTGGAGGCGCTGTTCGTCGGCTACGGCTGGCGAGCGCACTTCGTCGAGGGCTGCGACCCGGCGCAGATGCATGCGCGCATGGCCGAGGTGCTGGACACCGTGGTCGCGGAGATGCGCGCCATCCAGGCGACGGCGCGCGCCGCGCGCGGGCCCGAAGTGCCCTCGGGCGCACGACAGCGCCCCTGCTGGCCGATGATCGTGCTGCGCACGCCCAAGGGATGGACCGGCCCGCGCGAGGTCGACGGCAAGCCGGTGGAAGGCCACTGGCGTTCGCACCAGGTGCCGTTCGCCGACACCGTCGGCAACGCCGAGCACCTGCGCCTGCTCGAAGCCTGGCTGCACAGCTACCGGCCGCAGGAGCTGTTCGACGAGCACGGCGCGCCGCGCCCGCACATCCTGTCGCAGGCCCCGGCCGGCGCGCGGCGCATGGGCAGCAACGTGCACGCCAACGGCGGCAGCCTGCTGCAGGCGCTGCGCCTGCCCGATTACCGCGACTACGCGCTCGAGCTGCCGCGGCCCGGCGCGCGCGACGCCGAGACGACGCGCGTGCTCGGCGGCTACCTGCGGGACGTGATGCGGCGCAACCTCGACTCGCGCAACTTCCGCGTCTTCGGGCCCGACGAGACGGCGTCCAACCGACTGGCCGCGCTGTTCGAGGTCACCGCGCGCACCTGGCTGGCCGAAACCGACGCCAACGACGAGGGGCTGGCGCCCGACGGCCGGGTGATGGAGATCCTGTCGGAGCACACCTGCCAGGGCTGGCTCGAAGGCTACCTGCTGAGCGGCCGGCACGGCCTGTTCTCCTGCTACGAGGCCTTCATCCACATCGTCGACTCGATGTTCAACCAGCATGCCAAGTGGCTCAAGGTCTGCGCCGAGGTGCCGTGGCGGCGGCCGATCGCGTCGCTCAACATCCTGTTGACCTCGCATGTCTGGCGCCAGGACCACAACGGCTTCTCGCACCAGGACCCAGGCT
>VFQQ010002056.1_pt1 | contig 24655 bp, 13 predicted proteins | sample 3512341 | NCBI WGS metagenome assembly VFQQ01 (sample SAMN10412373, study PRJNA504923) | tailings metagenome | isolation source: Relicate 2 Philex TSF1 revegetated site | place: Philippines: Tuba, Benguet | collected 2017-08-29 | reverse complement strand
CACCTGAGTCCCTGCTATTATAAGGCTGCCGAGGCTAAGTCCGACAGGCTGCTAGCCCATATTTCACCGGCTATGACGCCGCGTTTCGCAAGGATGGCGTACCGGAACTCTTGCGCCTTTTGGGCCTCTTTGCGGCCAAAACCTGTCGATCGAGTTCTGGTTGCGGCGGTGCCGCGCTGTGAACTTTGACGTACGACTGAAGCGTCAGTGCAGGTTGTAGGCCCGCTGCAGGGCCTTCGCCCGCTCGAGGTGCATGAAGCCCAGTGCCGGCACGATTGCGGCGGGGTCGGTCGTGTAGGGCGCCGCGAGGTGGGCGCGCATCTCCGTGCCGCGCCAGCCCACGAACGTCGCCAGCGGCCCCGACCAGCCGCGCAGGAAGTGGCCGGCGAGCAGCAGCGCAACCGCCGCCACCGCGAGGCGCTGGCGGGACGGGCGGGTGGCCAGATGCTCCAGGCCCCGGCTGAAGAGCACGCCGGCGAACGGCAACAGACAGAGCAACGCGCTGTAAACGTAGCGCTGCACCAGCGCTCCGTAGAGGTTGTCGCCGTGACGACCCACGCCGAGCAGCACGGCGTTGCCGAGGTCGTAGACGAGCAGCACGAGCAGCAGCGCCCGCGCCCGGCCCCGCGCCACGGCGAGGCCTCCGGCGACCAGGGCCACCTTGAGCACGGCAAGGGCGTGGTACGGAACGCTGCCGATGGCGGGCTCGCCCAGGAGCAGGTAGAGCGGGTTGTAGGCGAGGTAGGTGAGGCCGAACTTGAGCGCCTCGACCCAGTGTCCGGCCATGCTGCGCTGGTTGCCGTGCGCAAACAGCATGATGGTCGCCGCGACCGCCAGCGACGGCACAAGGCAGGCCAGCACCGGAACCGCGCGCGGGCGCCAGGCCGCCCAGTCGCGCTGCCAGACCATCGACAGCAGCAGCGCGAAGGCGAAGACGCCGCCCGTCAGCACGCCGCGGGCGAAGCAGCCGGCGCCGAGGGCGGCCAGCAGGACGAGCGGACCATGGGCGCGCAGGCTCCAGCGCCCCGCCGCCGGAGCGTGCGCCTCGTGCCAGTTGAGTCCCGCCAGCAGGCATGTGACCGCGAGCACGGCCGACCATTGCACCGACCAGCCCAGGGATTCGAGGTGGGCCGGCGTCAGGGCAAAGACGACCTGCGCCAGCACCACCGCGCTCCCGCCGAACCCGGCGCGGGCCAGCAGGCGTCCCAGCAGCCAGGTGTTGAACGCGTGCGTGAGCCAGAGCGCGCGGATCATGGCCGGATAACTTCCGTCGCAGAGGAGCAGCAGGCCGCCCCACAGGAGCTTGAACACCGGCACGAAGCTTTCGGTGAAGAACGCGAGCAGCCACTTGGCGAAGCCCAGGTGGGCGAGCTGGTCGACGAGGTAGAGGTCGTCGGCGAACCAGACGAGCGTGTCAAAGGACTCGCGATGGATGAGGTAGGGCAGCAGGGCGAGCGGAACGCCGAGCCAGGGCAGGCGGCGTTTCCACGGGGCGTCGGGTTCGGGCGGCAGCGCAGGTCGGGGCTCGCGCCACGAGGCCGGAATGAGCCGGCCCGCCCGCGTGCGCAGGCGAGGCAGCCACGCCGGTCCGGCCTCGACGCCGACGGCGCCGATGAAGAGCAGGACCAGGGGGTACGCCGAGGCGAACGACGAGACCACCCTCACCGGGAACGACGTCACCTGAATGATCGCCTGGATGCCCACGTAGGCGGCCGCCGACCCCCAGGCCGCGATCGCGAGCGTGAGCGGAAAACTCCATCGTCGCTGCCGGATCGCTCCGGCGATCCGCACCACCGCCACCACCATCGCCGCCCAGAAGAGCGCATACCAGAGGTGCCGCAGGCCCTTGCCGAGCACGTGCAGCACCTCGATGCGCGCCCGTTGCCCGGGCGTGTTCGCAGCCCCGGCGGATTCGACCGGCGCGAGGCGGCCGCCCGTCATCTCGCGGAACAGGGCGAGCAGCGCCTCATCCCCTTCGCTCGGGGGCGTGTGGGCGCTGAAGCCGCGGAAGTGGGTGACGTAGTCGCCGAACTGGAGAAACACCACCGCGATCTCGCCTGCCTGGCCTTCGCGCAACGCGGGGAAGAAACCGCGGCGGCGCGGGCCGGCCGGCAGGCGGCCGTCGTCGCAGGCGGCGTTGATCTCGTCCGCCAGCCGCCGGTAGAACGCCAGGGCCTCCTCCGCGTTGTCGGCGTGGCCCGCGGCCGCGACGGCGTCGCGAAGCGCCCACATCATCCAGCCGCCGCCGATCTCGCGCTCGTCGGGCGGGCGTCCGGTCGCGCCGCCCGAGGCTTCGGCCCAGCCGCGCCCGATCGCGCCTTCGAGGTGGGGTCGGAGCGTCGCGAAGGCGGGGCTCACCGGATAGATTGCCTCGCGCGCGGCGCGCGTGACGGGCGTCGAAGGCACGGGCTCGCCGACGCGAACGCGCGTCAGGGCGCCGTAGGCGTCCTTGAAGGCGGCGGCGCGGAACTCGACCGTGCCAAACCAGCCGTAGTGGCGGGCGTTCAGCGCGGAGACGGTGAGGACCGGCACCGCGGCCGCGGCCAGCGCGAGTCCGAGCATCGCGGCGCTCCGGCCCGCCTGGGCGCGGCTGGCCCGCGCCGCGCCCACGAGCACCGCGCCGGCCAGCAGGACCGTGCCGGGCAAAATCCACAGGGTCTCCTCGCGCGTGAGGTGGAACGCGCCGAACGAGAGCCCGAGCAGGAGCGCCCAGGGCGCCTGCCGCGACCAGGGTTCGGCGCGGCGGTAGGCGAGGGCGGCGAGGCCGGCGAACACGAGCAGGCCGAGGGGAACGTAAACGTGCTGGCGGAGCACGCGGCCGAGGCTCGAGGCCTCGAACGTCATCGGATTCCAGAGCAGCAGCGCGTAGAGGGCGAAGGCCCCGGCGGCCGGGAGGGCCGCGGGGCGGAGCGCCCGCACAAACAGGGCGCAGGCCGCGGCGTAGAGCAGCTGTTGCGAGAGAAACAAGGGCAGCCCGATGCCGGCCATGGCGGCCGCCCATAGCGAGTAGAAGGGCCCCTTCGCCAGCGTCATCTGGTCGTAGGGCCCGAGCCAGGCGCCGTCCCGGACGTGCTGCGCCAGCTGCAGGAACAGGCGGTCGTCGTGGCCTGCGGCGCCGAGGGCGTAGATGGGCTGCGCGGCGGTGAGCCAGAGCTTCAGGGCGGTCATCAGGACCGCCAGCCACAGCCAGGGCTGGGCGAGGCCGGACGGACGCGCGCTCATGCGGATTCGCCGCGCAGGTCGAGGTGCAGCATGCTGAGGAGGAAACCGTTCAGCACGACCTGGCAGCCGAGTGCGAGGGAGAGCGCCCCGGGGATGACGCGTCGCAAGGTGTCCACGGGTTGGAGGTCGCCGAAGCCCGTCGCCTGCCAGGTCCAGAAGGCGCTGACCCACAGCCCGGCGCCCAGCACGATGAGCAGGGCGCCCGCGAGCAGGCAGCGCTCGAGGCTGAGCGCCCCGACCCACGCGGCGAAGTCGCCCTCGGGCCGGCGCAGGCCGGAGCGGATGGCGTAGAACTTGCCCAGCACCGCGAAGGCCGAGGCCTGGAAACCGACCTGCACCGCCACCGCGGTCGCGAGCAGCGTGTGCACGTCGAAGGTCACGCCGCCGAACTGAAGCGGTCCGCGCAGGAGCAGCCCGCCCGCCACCAGTCCGGCGAGCATCAGGGCCAGCCCCGGATAGAGGAAGAGCCAGCGCGGGCTGAACAACAGCATGAACCGCAGGTGACGCCAGCCGTCGCGCCAGGGCCGCAGGTGCGGCGCCCGTCCGCGACCGTCGGGACGCAGCACGGTCGGGACTTCGGTGACGCGCAGGCCGAGCATCACCGCCTTGATCACCATCTCCGAGGCGAACTCCATGCCGGTGGTGCGCAGTTCCATCCGGCGATACGCCTCGGCGGAGAAGCCGCGCAGGCCGCAGTGGAAGTCGCCGATCGAGGTGCGGAAGAAGAGCCGGCCGATGAACGACAGGACCGGGTTCCCGAGGTAGCGGTTCTTCCACCGCATGGCCCCGGGGGCGATGCCGCCGCGAAACCGGTTGCCCATCACCAGGTCGTGGCCCGCGCGCAGGGCCTCCACGAAGCGAGGAACGTGGGAGAAGTCGTAGCTCGCATCGCCGTCGCCCATCACGAGGTAGCGGCCGCGGGCGGCGGCGATGCCGCCGCGCAGCGCGTTGCCGTAGCCCCTGGCCGCCACCGGCACGACGCGCGCCCCGGCAGCCTCCGCCAGGGCCTGCGAGCCGTCCGTGCTGCCGTTGTCCGCCACCACGACTTCCCCCGCGAGGCCGGACGTCCGCAGGGCGGCCCACGCCTCCGCCACGCAGCCCGCGATCGTGCGGGCTTCGTTCAGGCAGGGCATGATGACGCTCACTTCGGGCGCATCCGGTGCGGAGGCGGACATTTGCCCGGCAGGCAAACGGAAGGCTCCACGGTCGACAAGCCCGTGATTTCGCGCGGCCCGGCGCGGCGTCATCCGGTTCAGAACGACGTGGTCAGGGAAACTGAATACACCCGGCCCCGCCAGTCGCCGTAGGAGAGCACGCCGGCGCCCGTGCGCTCGTTGGCGAACTTGGGCGGGTCGAAGCCGAAGACGTTGTTGACGCGCAGCTGCGCGCGCAGCCCGGGACGGCCGACGCCGCGGCCGAGCAGGCGGGCGAGGTCGGCCTGCACGTAGGCGTCGAGCTGGCAGAAATCCTCGATGCGGTCGGAGCCCTGGGCGGGACGTTCGCTCGGCGGGAGCAGGCGCGCGTCGAAGTACTGGCCGTCGATCCCGATCCCCACGCGCGGTCCCGACCAGCCGGCGCTGAAGTGCGCGCGGTGTCGCAGGAGTCCGGGCACGGTGCCGTCGGGCCGCCGGACCTGGTCGACCACGGGCGAGTTGGCGAAGAGCTGCAGGTCGTAGCGCTGGAAGACGACCACGCGGCCGCGCAGCTCGAGCACGCCGCCGAAGGTCTCCGCGCGGGCGTAGTCCGCGGAGAGGTTCCAGTTCTGCGACCGGCGGGAGGCGGCGTTGACCGCGCCCGTGAGCACGGAGCGGATGCGGCCCGGGCGGCCGGCCTCCGCCGGGCCGCGCTCGATCCGCCCGGGAAAGAGCTCCTCGAGATCGACGACGGCCTGCGGCTCGAGCCCGAGGTGCTCGTCGGTCTTGCGGGTATCGACATAATCGATACTAAGGCGGAGCCGGCGGCGCTCGCCGCGCTGGAAGACGAGGCCCACGGTCTGGGTGACGGCGGATTCCGCGCCGAGGTCCGGGGTCAGGTCGAGGTTCTCGACGACGTCGTAGGTCTCGCCGCGGCGGGAATCCACGATGGTGGCGAGGATGAGTCCCGAGCCGGGGCCGCCCTCCGTCTCGGTGCGGGAGCTCATGCGCGGAGGCGGGAACCGGTTCGAAGTCGTGAAGCTGCCGCGAAGGGCGAGTCCGTTGTTCAGCGAAAGCTTGAAGCCTGCAGTCGGGGCGAGGTTGGCCTCGCGCGCGCTGTCGGCGGCGACGTGGCGCAGGGCGAGGGTGACGAGCAGGTCGTCCAGCCAGCGGGGGCGGCGCGCGCGCGGCAGGAGCGGGGCCTGCAGTTCGCCGAAGACGCTGTACCGCTCGAGGCGGCGGCCCTGCCAGAGGACGGGCTCGGCGGCGAGGGTGCCGTCGCCGCGGCGACGCTCGTCGACGAAGGGTTGCATCTCGGACCTGCGGTAGTCCGCCCCCGCGTTGAGCACGCCCTCGCCGGTCGGGAGCGGCAGGGCGTGGTGGGTGAGGCGCACGGCGGCCTCGACGGTGCTGAAGTCGCCGAGGCGTATGGTCGCTCCACGCGCACCCTGGTAGACGAGCACTTCGTCGAGGAAGGCATCGGGCGGTCCGAAGCGCTGGGTGTCGCGCAGGGGCTGGTAACGCCCCTCGTCAACGAGGGCCTGCCAACGTGCCTCGTCGGGCGCGGCGAAGCCGCGGTAGCGGGCGACGTTGCGCGCGTACTGGCCGTCGAGGGCGAGGCGCCAGCCGCCGGGCAGGCCGACGAGGGCGCCGCCGACGATCGAGGTGAAGTCGGTGCGCGACCGGCTGTAGTCGGCGCCGAGGGTGGTGGCGGTTTCGTTGAGGGTGACGATGACGTCGCGGTCGAAGGGATTGAGCGGCGAGCCGGCGCCGAGGTGGAGGGTGCCGGCGATGACCTCATGCCCGCGTTCGACGACCGTGCGGGCATGTGCTGCATCGAGTCCGAGTTGGAGCCACGCGGTCGCGTCGAAGGTGGCGGAGGCGAAGACGGTGTCGCGCCGCTGCTTGCGTCCGTAGGGGGCGTCGACGCTGTAGATCGAGGTGGCCAGTCCGCCCGGCGGATCGAAGAAGTCGAGGCTGGCCACGCCCGCGCGTCCGGCGAAGGCCGAGAGTCCGCCGGATCCGTCGGCAGCGGGCGCGACGGAGGTGAAGGGGGGCGAGCCGGGGCCGAAGAGCGGCGAGCCGTCGGCGCTGCGCACGTTGGGCGTGGCGCGGAACAGCGGGGCGTCGGACGGAGGCTGGCGGGCCGCGTGGCGCCGCCGGTGGCCGAGTTCGCCTTCGGTGGCGGGGAGCGCGCGCGAGGTCGCGAGGCTCAGCCGCAGGCGCAGGGCGCCGCCGAGCAGGGACTGGCCGTGTTGGAGGGCGACCGAGCTTTGCGGCGCGTCGAAGCCCCCGAGGCGGTTCGTGTAGGTTGCGGTGATTTCGGTGGCGTCGAGGTCCGGCCGGAGGATGACGTTGATCACGCCCCCGACGGGATTGCCCGTATAAAGGGCGGAGGCCGAGCTGGGCAGGACCTCGACCTGCTGCACGAGGCTCAGCGGAATGAAATCCACGTCGGGAGGCAGGGCGCCGCGGTCTTCCGCGGTCATGACTTCGGGCAGGCGGCGTCCGTTGACGAGAATGACGGTCTCGTCGCTCGCGTACCCGCGCAGCTGCAGGTTGAGGCCGCCTCCGACGAAGCCGGTGCCGGGCGGGTTCTGGTCGACGGCGGCGTTCTCCAACACGACGCGACGGAGGAACTCGTTGAGGTCGACGACGCCGCTGCGGGCGAGTTCGGCGCGACCGTAGACCTGGAAAGGCAGAGTGTCGTTGCGCGTGCGCGGCAGGTCGAGGTTGCCCGTGGCGTGACGCGGCGGCGCGGGGTCGTCGCCGAAGGGCGAAGGCGTGCGCGCGGGAGCCTCGACGATGAAGGGCGCGAGCTGGGTCACGGCGGAGGACGGCGTGAGGCGTTGCGGGGCGAGCACGACGCGCTCGCCCGGGGCGACGTCGATCCCGGTCAGCTGCAGGGGGTGAAACCCGCGGCCCTCCGCGTCGAGCCGGTAGGTGCCGGCGGCGAGGCGCACGAAGGAGAAGCGGCCTTCGCGGTCGGTGATGGTGGCACGGCCGGTGTCGCGCAACGCCACGCGCACGCCCGGCACCGGACGGTCGGTGTCGTCGCGGAGACGTCCCTCGATCGAACCGCGCGGCGGGGAGGCCGGGGCGGTGACGATGAACTTGCCCGGAGCCGTGCGCCGGATGACGAGACCCGTGCCTGCGACCAGGCGCACGAGGGCGACGTCGGGTTCGAGGCGCCCGGCGACAGCCGAGGACGTCGCACCGCGCACCTCGTCGAACGAGAAGAGCACATCGACACCCGTCTGACGGGAGAACTCCAGCAGGGCTTGGGCGGCGGGCTGGGCGGGTACGGCGACTTCGGTCTCGGCCGCACCCAGCAGGGCCGGAACAAAGGCGAGGAGCGCGAGCAGGCCGGCCAGGTGGGCGGCGCGCGCCGGGCGCGGGCGGTTCATGGGGACGCCCGGGCTGGTTCGGTCGGACTGCGCAGGCCGACGCGGACGATGCCGTCGAGCCCGCGCGTCACGTGCACTGGCAGGACGGCCTCGAGCGAGGCGAGGAACCCGTCGAGGTCGTCGAGGCGATGGCGTCCGCCAAGCGGGAGCGCGGCGGCCTCCGGGGCCGCAACCAGGCCGAGGCCATGGTAGTGCGCAAAGCGGGCGAGGGCCTCGGCGAGCGGCGTGTCGGCGAAGACCGCCTGCCCCTCGCGCCAGGCGAGGGCCGCGTCGACCTCCGCGGGCGACAGCGTATCCAGATGGTGGTGACCGCCGTCGGCGCGCAGGCGCGCACCGGCGCCCAGCTCGAGCGGAACGGGGGCGGCCTGTCCGGCGCGGACCTGCACGGTACCTTCGCGAACGAGCACTTCGAGCGCTCCCCCGGGGGAAGTGCGCACGGAGAACGCCGTGCCGGTGACGCGCACGGAGCCGGCGGGAGTCTCGACCACGAAGGGTCGTGCGGGATCGCGCGCGACCTCGAAGTAGGCTTCGCCGGCGGCGAGCCTTATGCGCCGGTCGCGGCCGGCGAGGTCGATGCGGAGGTTGGTCTGGGCGTGGGCGTCGATGCGGGTGCCGTCCGGCAGGGTCAGGGAGTCCCGCTGGGCGGAGGCCGTGGCAACCTGGCGCGAGAGCGCGGCCGGCGCGGGTTGCCACCAGAGCGCGGCGAGGGCGAACGCGGCGGCCGCCGCGGCGAGGCCCAGCCAGGCGAGGGTTCGGCGGCGGGTCGGACCCGGTGTGGGCAACGGTATCGCGGCCGCCGGCGAGACCAGGCGGCCGGTCTCGGCGAGGGTTCGCAGGCGCGGTTCGAGGTCGGCGGAAAGCTGGCAGTAACCCGACAGCAAAGTGCGATGCTCCGGCGAGGCGGCGAGCCAGGCGTCGAAGGCGCGGCGGTCGGCGGCGCGAAGGTCGGAGCCATCGAGGCGGGCGGCCCAGAGCGCGGCCTGCTCGTCGGGCGAGGGGGAGTTGGGACGATCGGCGGCGTTCATGGACGGGTGCGTTCGCGAACGGGAGTGTCCTCGGCGAGGGCCGCGCGTAGCAGGCGGAGGGCGCGGGCGTGGTGTTTTTCTACGGACGAGACGGCGATGCCGAGGCGATCGGCGATCTCGCGGTGGGAGAGCAACTCGAGCTTGCGCAGGAGCAGCACCGTGCGGCAGCCCTCGGGCAGGGCGGCGATGGCTTCCTCGAGGCGGACGAGTTCCTGCCGGGCGATGACCTGCTCCACGACGTCGGGCTCGCGGGCGGGAGCCGTGTCGTCCGCCGGCGGCAGGGCGGCGAAGGGGGCCACGCGCCGACGTTTGAGCTGGTTGAAGGCGAGCCGGCGCGCGGTCGTGTAGAGCAGGGCTTCGGGATTGCGGGCCTCGGCGTTCTCCACCGACGGACGCACGCGCAGGTACGCGTCGTGGGCGACGTCCTGGGCCTCCTCCGGGCTGTGGAGGAGACGCGTCAGGTAGCGGCGCAGCGGATCGACGGTTTCGCGATAGAGACGGGCGAAGCTTCCGGAAGGCATGAGCGTTCGGCCTTGTACGACAATCGAAGCCTGCCAACCCGCCATCGCCCGGGCAAGGATGTCACCGGCCGAACGGCGGGAAGTCGCCGGTCATTCCTCCTTCCGATGATCCGCGGCGGTGTGGGGATGCCGCTCGAAGCGGATCAGCAGGCGGATCGAGCCTTCCTCGTGGTAGCTCCCGTAGTATCTTTGCACGTAAGCGTGGAGTTCGGGAAAGGACTCGTAGCCCTCCCGCCCGCGGTCGTGGTAGGCGAAGGCGCGGCCGCCGTTGCCCACTGCGTCTACGAAGAACTCCGGCTGGTTGCGCTCCATGTCCGCAAGGAAGCGTTGACGGAAGTACTCCTTCTGCCGGGCGGACTCCAATTGCGATTTCGTGTGCGAGTCGCGCGTTCCGTGGGGCAGTCCGGTTTCGACGAAGATCCACGGCTGCCAGCCCCACATCGCGATCGTGTCGCCCGTTTGGGCGATCTCCCGGATCATTTTGCTGATCTCCGTCCGCGGTTCCCGCCAGTCGTGGAGGAGGCGGCCGTACATGAACGGGTGACCGTCGGTCGGTCGCCAGCCGGCGATCGCCTGGATGGCGACGATCGTTCCGAGAGCGATCATCCTGCGCGCCGGGAAGGGTTTGGGGGCCTGGAGCCAGAGCTGACCGAGCGTCGCGCCGAGCCAGACGGTGAACGCCGGCACGAGATAGAGCAGGTAGTGTTGGTGCGCCCGTTTCGGCGCGAGCACCGTGGCCACGGCGGTGAGCGTAAGGAACAGTCCGAGGTACCAGAACGCATCGGGCCGCAGCCGGTTCAGGGCGAGCCCCGCGCCACCGGCGACCAGGAGGGCCAGCACGACGCCGAGATAGACGGGGAACTGCCAGGTGAAGGTGCAGATGAAGGCGAGGTGCCGGACGATGCCGGCCACCGGGAAACTGACCCCGCCGACGAAGTCGATGTTCTCGAGAATGTAGCTGCGGAAGAAATGTTCGGTCTGCCCGGTCGCCGCCAGCGCGCCGACCGCGAGGACCGAGGGGAGCAGCGCGGCGCCGGCCATCCAGGCGAACTGCCGGATGCGTTGCGACCGGGCGAGCTGAGGGTGGCACCACAGCATCCAGGCGGCCCAGGCCATGAGGGCGGCGGCGAACAGCGAGGATTGCAGCTTGGCCCAGGGCAGCAGTCCGGCCGTGACGGCGGCCAGCAGCCAGCCGGCGGAGGGCCGTTCCGGCCGCGGGGCCTCGCGGTGGCGCCAGAGCAGCCACCAGCCGAGCGGTATCAGCAGGAGCGATACGTGCTCGGAGGTGTAGTGGATGAAGTCCTTGTCGGTGGCGGTGGCGAGGAAGAGCACTCCCGTGACCGGGGCGAGGCGGGCGAGTGCGGTGCCGTAAGCCGAGGCCAGCAGCGCCTGGAGGAAGAGAAAGCCCCCCCAGACCAGCAGCAGACCCGTGAGGCGGGCGTTGAAGTAGTCGGCCGGCACGCCGAGGAGGTGGGTCGGCAGCAGGGCGTAAAAATTGAGCGGCCCCGACGTGGTACCGTCCACGGAACGATAGAACACCGGATCGTGCTTCAACGTGATCGCTCCGGCGACGAGCTGGCTTTCGTCAGGATTGCCCAGCTCCTGCGCGCTGAGCAGAAAGGGCCAGCGCCAGGCGAAGAGCACACCGAAGAGCAGTGCGGCGAAAAGGGCGCGCTCGAGGCGCGGCCGGGCGACGAGGTCGGGATTGCGCCAGAGCCCCCAGGCGATCCAGCCGAGCCAGATCAGCGTGGGCACGCCGGCGATGAACCAGTAACTGGCGGGATGGGTGTCGGACCAGTGAAAGAACGCCTTGAGCATGGGGAATGCGAAGGTGGCTGTTCCGGGCGAAGGAACGGGAAATTATTTGATTTCGATTTCGGCCCAGACCGTCCAGTCCCAGGAGTTGTTGCCGTGCGGACCCGGCAGGATCGTCAGGTACACGCGGCCCGCCGTGAGGTGGGAGAGGTCCACGTTGAACTGCTGGAGGCCGCGGTCCTCGTTGCGCTGCATCGGGTCGAGCAGGCGCTTGAGGAGGATGGCCTGTTCCTGTCCGTTGGACCAGCGGATGACGAACTCGGCGCCGTTGGTGTTGCCGCCGTCGGTGTAGGCGCCGGGCATGAAACCGTAGCGGCCGGTGATGGAGGCCGCCCCGCGCGGCACGTCGAAGCTCATCTCGCTCGGCGCGTGCAGGATCATGGCGGGGATGCCGTCGACCATCGTTTCCGAGGGCGGATTCTGGGCCTCGTAGGCACGCGGCGGCGTCTTGAAGAGGTTGAACCGCTCGCGGTTCATCTCGCGGAAGAATTCCTGTCCGGCCGTCGTCGGCCGCATCGCGGAGAGCTCGATTTGCGCGGATGCTTGGTAGAACTTCCGGTCCTCCGGCGCGAGTTCGAGGCCGACCTGGGCGACGCGCCGCTCGGGGTCGCCGCCGGAGAAGTTCACGAGGCCGAGCAGGTCCTCGATGAGCGGACTGAGGATGAAGCCGGCGCGGCCCATGGGGGCGGGCAGGCGATAGGAGCTGCGGTTGCCGTTCGTGTCGACCACGACAAGGCTGAGGACGGGCGGCTTGTAGAGGAAGGTGCGCGCGCGGCCGAGCAGCGAGGGGCGCGCATCGATGGTGACCCAGAGGTTCCGGTCGGCCGAATGCTCGGCGATGTCCCAGAGTTCGCCGATGGCGACGGTGCGCGAGACGAGTGGCGTGGGGGCGTATTCGGCGGGATCGAAGGGGTCGGCGCGCTTCCGCCAGAGCTGGTAGGTCTTCTCCGTGTGCACGTACTCGTAGCGGTACATGAGCAGGGCGAGCACGGCGGCGTCGTCGATCGAGGTCAGGCGGCCGTCGAGGGAGTGCATCTTCACGAGGGCGAAGTCGGGCGCCCGGTCGCCGGCGAAGTGCTCGTAGTTAAGGCGGGCGAGCTTCGGCGTGTAGACGGTGTAACTCTGGAAGACGGGCCGCGGCTGGTAGTTGAAGCGGTTGAAGATCGCGGCGGACTGCTCGTAGCCGAGCACGTCGACGGAGCCGTTGCCGATGATGGCGCGCGTCTTCGGCATGTCGCCGGCGCCGCGCTGCTCCCCGAGGCGGTCGTTGTAGCCGGAGCGCAGCTTGTCGAGGTTGAGGGCGTTGTAGACGTTTCCGAAGACGCGGCCCTGGAAGACGCCGAGCGTCTCGGTGATGACGCCGGAGAGCGCGTTGTAGAGGCCGAAGAGGCAGAGCACGCCGAGCGGCAGCATCAGCCAGCGGCGCATCCAGGCCATGCAGGCCTCGTCTTTCAACAGCACGGGGAAGGCCGTGATCGGCAGGAGGGCCGCGTAGAAGTAGCCGATCATGTGGCCGTCGGCGCGGACGAAGCCGTGCTTCCAGCTCAAATATAGGAAGGCGGCCAGCATGAGGCAGCCGGCGAAGGCAAAGGCCTTGTCGCGCTGTTTCCAAAGGTGCCAGAGCACGTAGAACACGAGGCCGGCGCCGACGACGAGGGCCTTCCAGAGGGCCGGCCAGCCGCCGTCGATGCCCATGGCCTGCTGGTAGCCTGAGCTGATCTCGAGCGAGTGTACGAAGTACGCCGGCAGGTTGAGCGGATTCTGGCGGCAGAGCATCCACAGGATCAGGAAGCCGCCGAAGAAACTCGCCGCATGCACGACGGCCTCGCGGGTGCGCCGTCCCCAGAGGCTGTGGCCAATGACGCAGAGCACCACGAAGGCGCAGAGCATGAGGTTGGTGAACTTGACCACGGCGAGCAGGGCGAGGAAGAGACCGAGCAGCACCTTCGGCCAGTCGGGCCGGCCGCCGTTGCGGTGCAGGAGCGCCAGCCCGAGCAGGACGATGCCGAGCATGTGCATCGCGTCCTCGTACTGGGCGCCGAAGAGCAGGAAGGCCAGGTAGTAGTAGAGGCGCGGATACCCGGAAAGCTTTTCGCCGAAGGACATCACGACCCAGGCGAAGCCGATGCCAATCGCGAGCTGCCAGACGAGCAGCTCCCACCACATGATGCCCGCGTAGGTCTTGCCCATCTGGAAGCCGAGCGGACCGTAGGTGAAGACCACCTCGGTGCCGAACTGCAGTCCCTGCTGGAAGAACAGGGCAAGCGCCATGCGCCACGACGCGTCGAGGTCGATGCCCGGCTTGAACGGAAATGAAAACATCACCGTGACCAGCAGGGCGAAGAGCAGGGCGCGCCCGTACCAGGTGCGGTGCTCGGGCCGGTCGGTGGGCGAAGACGAGGAGGAATCCATCGGGGCGGAGCAGAAGTGAGACGGACGAAAGCTTCAAGCGCCGACGAGCGCTTCGGGGTAGAGACCAGAGGCCGGAGACCAGAGACCAGAGACCAGAGACCAGAAACCAGAGACCAGAGACCAGAGGCCGGAGGCCAGAGCAGAGGCCGCTGCTCTTTCTCTTGAATCTTAATCTCTCTCCCCCTTTTCGCGAAGCGAACTCCGGAAAGTGAAAGAGTAAGAGAAAGATCCAAGAAGAAAGAAGTGCTCTGCCCTCTGGCTTCTGGCTTCTGGCCTCCGTCCTCTGGCCTCCGTCCTCTGGCCTTCAGCCTTCCGCCTTCGGCCTTCTACCTTCCCTCGGCGCCTGGCGCCGCCGTCTCCACCACCAGATCCGCCCAGTACGTCCAGTCGCTCGACGGGTTGCCGGCCGGGCCGGGGAGGATGATGAACTCGAGCTGGCCGGTGGCGTCGGCGGGGATTTCCACCGAGAGCGGCTGGAGTCCGCGTTCGGCGGGGATCTGGCCCGGGCGGAGCAGGCGGCTGAAGAGGATGTCGCGGGAGCCGTCGGGCCGGAGCAGGTTCACCTGGAACTCGGCGCCGTCGGAGGGATGCGGGTTGTTTTCGGCGTAGGCCTGCGGGCGGATGCCGAACTTGCCGCGGACGACGCGCGAGCCGGGCTCGAGGGCGTAGGTGAGGGTCGAGGGCGCGTGGGCGTAGAATACCAGGCGCCCGTCGTCTTCCTCGACGTTGGCCCCGAAGGCGGCGCGCACGCTCACGGGAGGCAGGCTGCGGGCGAGGTGGGGCAGGGCGAAGGCGGCCATCTGTTCGGGCTGCATCGAGGTCGCGTCGACGGTGACGACCTGATCGTCGCCCTGGAGCGTGTGGCCCTGCGCATCCGTCGCCCGCGCCGCGAGCACGTGGCGTCCGACGCCGAGGCGGTCGAAGGGCACGGGGACGCGCACCGTCATGCGGCGCGTCGGGGCGAAGCTCACCGACGTGAGCACCTCGCCGTTGTGCAAAAGTTCGAGGCGCTGGAGCCGGCCGGTCGTGCTGCGCCCGAGCATGGTGAAGGCGGTCGGTTTCGCGTCCGTGCTGGCCGGGCCCATCAGCAGCGGGAGTTCGAGGCCGCCTGGCGTGTCGCCACCGGCCAGCGGCACGGGGCCGCCGCGCGCGGCGTCGGTGATCAGGTAAACGCCGAAGCCCTGTTGGAGGAACTGCTCGGGTTCGACCAGCAGGTAGCGTTGCGCCACGAAATCACGCAGGGCTGGGAATTTGACCAGCGGGTACTTGTCCCACGAGCGGTTGGGCCCCTCGCTCGCGTCGATGAGAAAGGCGGGGCGGTTGCGCGCGAGGTCTCCGAGCAACGTTTCCATCGCACCGGGCACGATCGCATAGGCCGTGTCGATGTCGGGCGCGGTGTTGGTCCACGGGACGAGTCCGGTGACGAACGAGCTGTAGAGGTAGCGCGAGGCCGGCTTGCGGTCGGCGAAAAGGTAGGCGTCGGGATGGTAGCCCCAGACGAACATCGTTTCTTCCGGGGCGGTGTGGTCGCGTACGAACTCGGCGGCGCGCTGCGAGGGGTCGACGGTCTGCGTGCGTTGACGCGCGTCGAGCGTCTGGCGGGCCGTGAAGGCCACGAAGACCACGAGGGCGACGCCGGCGGCGAGCCGCGCGGCCTTCCCGCCTCGGACGAGTCGCCGGGTCAACGCGTCCAGCGCCCATCCGCCGGCGAGGCAGAGGGAGGGCAGGGCTTGGATCGTGTAGTGATCGAAAGAGCGCCCGCCGGAGGCCGTTGCGAGCAGGGAGGTCAGCGTCCAGGCGGTCACGTAAGCGAGGAAGGGGTTGCCCGTGCGCTCCGCGGCGGTCGGTGCGCGTTGCGCGAGCCGGTAAAGGAAATGCAGCAATCCGCCGAGGATCGCGAGGCCGGCCAGCGGGTAGGCGCGGGCGAAGAGCACGAACGGATGCCAGAAGACCGCGGCGCGGTCCGACCACGAGATCTCCGGCCCGTAGTAGGCGAGGTTGTAGGTCCACGCGTAGAAGACGTAGTCGCCGAGCGCGCCGTGAAATGCGAACCAGGCCGCGCTGACGACCACGGGTAGTGCGAAGCCCGCGACGAGCCAGGCCCAGCGGCGGAGCAGCACGGCCGGCCCGTCGCGCTGCGTCCAGGCAACGTAGGCCAGGGCAAGGCCCGGAGCACCGAGGTCAAGCAGGGCGGGCTGCTTGGAGAGGAAGGCGAGGCCGATCAGCGCCCCGGTGCCGGCGAGGGCGGCCGGACGCGCGGCGGCGCCGTCGCGCAGGAAGACGACCGCCGCCGCCGACGTGAAAAGGGCCACGCACCACTCCGTGTTGAACGCGAAGGCGTCGCCGTGCCACATGAGGCCGGTCGAGAGCACGGCGTAAAGCACCGCCGCCCACGTGCCGACGCCGGCGAGGTCCGCGAGGCGGCCGACGCGGGCGAGCATCAGGGCTGTCGCGACGATGAGCAGGGCGGTGAAGATGTGCAGGGCGAAGATGTTGCCTTCGCCGAACACGCGGTAGAGTGCCGCCACGAGATGGTAGGTGAGCGGTGTGCGCTGATCGATGGCGTCACGGTAGAGCACGCCGCCGTCGTTGAGCACGCGCGCGACGGCGGAGTGGATGGCCTCGTCGACGTTCCACACGCGGAAGTCCATCGTCGGCCAGCGGAGCCAGACGACGCCTGCCGTCAGCAAGACGGCAAGCAACAGGGTGAGGCGGGCGGCGCTCGGGACAGGTGCGGGCATGGTCGAGGTTCCTCAGACGCCTTCGAGGGGAAGCGGTGCCGTCCGGAATCGCCTCACAGGAACTCCGGCGAACTCCAGCAGGTCCAGTCGCGGCGCGCCGACTCGCCCGTCTGCGTCGAGAAGATCACCGTCGCATCCGCGGGCAGGCCTTCCGGCAGGCGGCCTTCGAAACGCTGGACTCCGCGGTCCTCGGGGCGGTTGACGGGATCGAGGTGGCGTTCGTGCAGCACCGTGCGCGTCGAACCGGCGAGCACCTCGATGCGGAAGACGGCGCCGTCCGTCGGCTCGTTCGTGTCCGCGTAGGCGTCGGGCGGAAAGCCGTAGTAAATCTGCACGCGGGTGGCATACTGCGGCACGATGGTGCTCATGGAGCCCGGCGCATGGATGAGGGACATCGGGATGTCGTCGATCCGCCGGTCGTGCACGTCGAACTCCGTCGTGATCACCACGCGCTCCAAGGCGAAGCGGGTCGGGCGCTGGCGGCGAAAGACCGTGAACGTGGCGTCGTGCTCGAGGTATTTGCGGCCGTTGACGTTGAGGCGGGCGATGTCCTCGAGGCGCGTAAAGGTCTTCACGGGCACGAAGACGCCGTCGAGCAGGTCCTCGGTCTTGCGCCGGATGCGCTGGATCTCGTCGGGGCGCAGGACGAGCCACTTCGGGTTGAGTTCGCGGATGACGTCGCCCCACTCGGTGCCGACCTTGCGGATGGCCTCGACGGACTCCTTCGACGACATGCCGGGGAAGTCGTGGGTGCGCAGGCCGGAGAAGAAGCCGATGTAGCCGAGGGGCTCCATGAAGACGGAGTCGTTGGGCTCGGCGCGTTCGCGCAGCCATTCGCCGATGAGGCGACGGTTTCCGTCCTCGATGTAGGTCTGCTGGGCGTGGGCCTGGCGGCCGACCTGCACGAGGGTCCAGAGGGCGCCCGCGAGCGAAAGCCCGGCGACCGTGAGGACGCCGCGCCGGGCGAGGCGCGACCAGCCGGCGTCGTGACCCCGCAGGCGCCGAGCGAGGCTGGCGGACCAGATCTGCGCGAAGAGTCCGCCGAAGGCGATGAAGGCGAGCAGGGTCGTGCCCGGCAGGTACCAGGGGAAGGGGAAGTAGGGGAAGAACGACAGGTAGGCGTGCGCCCCGAAAAACGCGAACGAGGCCACGCGCGTCTCCGTGCGCACGCCCGGGACGAGCCAGAGGTAGTAGCAGATCCCGGCGAGCGCCTTCGCCGGCCAGACGATCCACGCCGGCCAGTGGGGGAACATGTAGTACGAGGGCAGGAAGGTGCCCTCGAGCGAGGTGTAGGTTTCGTGGGGCTGGAAGGGGAGGAGGGCGGTCTCCTTGAGGAAGGCGCCCAATGTATGCACTTCGCTGATACCGCCCTTGGCCGTGATGGTGTGCGGCACGGGCGTGCCGTAGTAGGCGAAGGCGAAGAGGATCCAGGGCAGGTAGAGCACCGTGGTGAGCAGCCCGGCCTCGACGAAGAGCTGGAGCAGCGGACGCCGCCGCGCGCGCGTCAGGTCCGGGTTGTTGAAAAACCAGAGACCCGCGGCGAGCAGGCCGACGTAGATGAAGCTGTCGGGCCGCGTCCACATCAGCCCGGCCCAGGCGACCCCGAGGTGCAGCCACTGACGCTTCCCCGGGGTGAACTGGGCGAGGAAGGCGTAGGCGAGGAAGAACAGCAGGAAGCCCGTCTCCATGCCGTTGATGGTGAAATCGACGGACTTCGCGTCGGTGACGAGAAAGACGACGGGCAGCGCGGTTGCGAGCGCGGGATAGCCGAAGCGCCGGGCGAGCGCGAGCAGGAGGACGGCGGCGCCGCCAAAGGCCGCGGCGCTCATGGCGCGGAAGACCCAGAGGGCGGCCGCGTCGGAGCTGTTGAACGTCAGCAGCGAGGAGACGGCGGGCAGGAGCACGCCGAGCGGGGAGGTGAAGGTGTGGAGCTTCTCGCCGGGCGTGAAGACGAGGCCGTGACCGGTGGCGAGGTTCTTGCTCGTGCGGTAGGTGATGTAGTAGTCCTCCCACACGTGGTTCGTGAGGTACGCGAACGCGAGCGCGACGGCGAAGGCGCCGAAGAAGACAGTGCGGACGTACGGAAGGCTGCGCAGGTTGAACATGGGTCCGGGCGGAAGGTACGGGCAGGCCGAATTCGAACGCAAGGACGGACCCGGCGCCGCCGCCGGTCCGGGAAATCGCTTGCGCCGCCGCGGGCGCGGTGGCCACGCTGCCCGGCTTTGTCCCTCCGTCGTCTTCTCTCCGACCGGCCGCGCGCATTCTGGTCCGTGGCCGGCGTCGCTGCGCTGCTCGTGCTCGTGTCGCTGCTTCCGTGGTGGCGAAATCACGCGCGCCTGAACGACTTCTACGACTACGGTCTCGTCATGGCGGGCGTCGGGCGCATCGAGGCCGGCGAGCGGCCCTACCGCGATTTTGTCACGCCGATCCAGACGGGTGTCTTTCTGGCGAACGGGCTCGCTGAATCCGTCTTCGGACGGAGCTACCGTGGCATGACGGCGGGCGCCGCCGTCGCGGCGCTCGCGAGCCTTGGAATTTTGACGGCCTTGCTGGCCCGCCGCTTCGGACCGGTGCCGGCGCTTGCGACCGCGGCCGCGCTGACGTGGGCGACGCATGCCCAGCACACCATCGTCTGGTACAACGGCGTGGGCGTGCTCTTGCTGGCGATGGCGACCTGGTCGGCGGCGATCGCGCCCGTGTGGCGCCGTGCCGACCTGGGGTGGCATGCCGTGCTCGCCTTGGCCCTCTTTCTCGGCGGTCTCAACAAGATCAGCTTCCAACTCATCGCGCTGGCCTTCGCCCTGGGCTGGGCGTGGCGTGCCGGCCTGCGCGGCCGGGCCTCATTCCGCGCCGTCGCCGCCACCACGGGCGCGATTTTCCTTTGCGGGGCGGCGCTCCCGGCGGCGTTCGAGATGCTCTGGACGGGGGCTTCACCCGCCGCGTGGTGGTACAACGTCGTGGCCTTGCCGGCTTCGGGCCGCTCCGCGGACCTCCCGTCGATCCTCACGTTGAAGTTCTTTCTGTCGCATTCGCACAACTACTACGGGAACCTCGCGCTGCCGTTCGTCGGGCTGCTAGGCGTCATCCTTTCCTTCACCGTGCTCGGCCTCGGCTGGCTGCGCATGCCGGCCCGGGAATCGCGGCTCGAGTGTGCGCTCCTCGCCGCCGCCGTGTTGCTGGCGATCGGTGGTGGCATTGGCCTGCTGGCCACGAATCAGGACATCGCCTACGTGTCGTTCGCCGGCTGGCTGGTCCTGATCGTCGCCGTGTGGATCGGCTTCGGACTCGAGGCGCGCGGTCGCCTCCCGCTGGCCGTGCTGGTTGCGCCGGTCGTCGCCGTCGGTCTCTTCGCCTGGCAGGCGGCTTGGGCGGGCAGCCGGGCGTTGTGGGGGTACTCGACGGCAACCCGCGCCCATTACGAGACGGTCACGGAGGCGGGCGACGCCTTCGGCTACCTCCGGGGCATACGGGTTCCGCCCGAACTGGCGAAGTCCCTCACCAGCATCGGAACGTGGCGCGACGGGCTGCCGCCGGACGATCTCAACGCGATCTTTTACGGTGCCGGTCTGGAGTGGTTGGAGCGGGTCTGGCCATCGAAGAAGACTCCCGGCCTGCCGCTCTGGTTCGCCTACGGCACGAATTTCGGGACGGAGGAGCAGGCGGCCCTTGACCGCGCCCTCGGGCCGGAGGGCGTGTACCGCCACGTCATCGTTTCCATCGCCCGGGATGTGTGGTTCGACGGCACCGTTTCGGTTCTCGAACGCGGATATGCTCGCCGCCTGCTCGGCCCCGTGGTCGTGGCCTACGCCCGGGTGCCGTCGGAAGGCGTTTCGATCCACCCGCTGGAGTTCCTCGGGGACCACGGCGGCAACGTGGATTCCAACCTGCTGGCCTCGGCAATGGGTTCGCACCTCGCCGCCGACGGGCGGCAGTTTCTTGGGGTCAAGACCGGCCGCGGCGAGATGACGCTGCTCGCGCCCTCCTACCGGCTGCGGGGCGAGGCGGTGTTGCGGCGTTTGCCGGACGCTCCGGCCGTCGAGTATGCGGCGGACTTTGCCATTGCCGCCCTGCCCGCGGAGGGCGCGCCCATCGATGTCTGGATCGAGCGGCACACGTTGCGGGCCGACGAGAACGAACGGCTGGTGCCGTTCGAGATCGGCGGGGGCGGCATGCCGGTGCGGTTCGTCGTCACGGTCGACGCAGCCGCCGCCGACCGGGTCGTGGCCGGCTGGCGCAACCCCGCTCTCATGCACGCCATGGAGGTTTCGGAGCAGCCGCCGCGACTCCATCACACCACACTTGATTATCTCGAGATCGGGGCCGAGGCGTGGCCGGCACTGCTTCCCGAAGGCACAACTTGGCGGCCCCGGCGGATGCTCGCGCGTGGCGGGCGGTTGACGCCCGACGGAATCGAACTTGCGCCCGGCGGCGAACTCTGGGTGCGCCCGGAGATGCCCGTGGGCGCCTTCGCGGGCGAGGGCCGCCTCGTCGATCCGCAGGATTCCCGAGAGCCTCCGCTCGTGCGGGCGTTCTACTACAAGGGCGGTCGCCTTGAAATCACCTCGCAGGCCAGCACGGGCGAGGAGGGTCGCCTCGAGTTTCGCACCTGGTCGGCCGAACCCGACGGCTGGCTCGTCGTGGCCTCCGAACCCAGCCCGCGTGCGGCCCCCGTGGTCCTGAAGATCACCGAGGTCCGGGAATAGTGGCGGCGGCGCGATTGGGCCGGCGGGCCGGCGCCTTCACGCCGGTTCGCGCACGAGGTTGATGACTTCGGTGGGCGAGAGCGTGGCGGCGCGCTGCTGGATGCTGCCGGCGTGCGTGGAGAAGAGGCTCTGGCCGTCCGCAAGCAGGCGCGCGTAAGTGTCCTTGAGCACCGCCGTCTCCATCTTGCGTCCGCCGGCGTAGTACCGGTTGGCCAGCTGGCCGAGGGCCCAGGTGGTGGCGAACGTGAAGGCGGCTCCGGTCGCGGCTTTGGTGGTGCCGCGGGCGAGTCCGCCGATCATGCCTCCGCCCAGAGCCTTGCCGACGAGGCCGCCCAGCAGTTTGCGCGCATAGCCTTCCACGGCCTGCGAGGCGAGCCCGACGCCGGCGGTGGCGAGGAAGTCGCGGATGTGGCCGCGATCGAGCGCATAGCCGTGCTGTTTGCCCACGCGGTACACCATTTTCATCTGCAGCGGCAAAATGGCCATCGAAGCAAGCGATTGCGGCAGCAGTTCGAGGGCGCTGTTGAGGATGGCGTAGTTGAGCACCATCTTGTCCAACGCCGCGGTGTCGACCGGCACCAGGCGGGGCGGGGCGGCGACCGGGGCAGGGGCCGGCAAGGGCGGAGGAGGGGCTGGCGGGACGGAGGCTGCGGGCACGGCGGCGGCGAGGTCCGCGCCCTCGGCGTCGATCGGCGCGGTGCCGGCGTTGCCGTCCAGACCGAGCGTCCGCCGAAGCTGCGCGAGGAAGGCTGCCTCCGCAGGATTCGGCGGCCCGTCCGTGTCGCACACGCCGACCGCCATTTCGTAGGCGAGCAGACGCGACTCGGGTGTGGTCAGGCCGGCGGCGGCCTGGTCGAGTCCGACCTTTCGGGCGATCACCTCCTGGTAGATGGTCCACAGGTTCACTCCGCCGCCGTCGCCGGCTCCGAGGCTCTCGGCAACCCGGCGGACGGCCGCGCGTTCGCGATCGTCCTTGGCGCCGTCCGCGAAGGCGGCGAGCAGGACCACGGCGAGGAGGGAGCGTTTCTCGGAGTCGGTCATAAACGACAACTATACGCGGGCCGGGTCGTTTTGGCGATTACGCGGCAGCGGAGATTTTCCATCGCGCTTTCGCCGGCGGACACCCGGATGAGGGCGGCGGCCACCAACAACAGGGTTTTCATCCGGCGTTTTTCGCGCACGATATCCGCCCATGGACTCCGCAACCCCTGCCTCGCCACTCCGGGATTCGTCGGCGAAAACGTGGCTCGTGCTGCTGCTCGTTCTCGGCGTGCTCGCAGGCGCCGGCTGGTACGGCGTGCGCAACGTCATGGAGAAGCGCGCTGCGGAAAAGGCGAAGGTGGAGGCGGCCCTTGCCGCGCAGCGGGAGCGCCGGCTCGAACTTTACGGCGAACGCGCCCTGGCCGAAGGCGTGGAGTTTCGCTCCAGCGGTCTCGGGTTGCGCATTCTCGAACCGGGCGAGGGCCGCACGCCCGGCCTCAGCGACACCATCCGGATCCGTTACCGCGGCACGTTGAAGGACGGCACCGTTTTCGACGAAGCGAAGGAGCCCGCCACGTTCACGCTCGGACGCCTCGTTCCCGGCATGGCGACGGGCCTGCAACTGCTCCGGCCCGGTGGGCGCATGGAGCTCTTCATTCCGCCGGCGCTCGGTTACGGCCATCGCCCGGTCGCCGGCATTCCCGCCGGCTCCGGACTGATCTTCGAGGTGACCTTGGTGGCCATCGAGTAACCCGCCGTCCTCCACCGCCCATGAGCTCTCCCGTTTCGCCGCGCCGCCTGCGCTTCCGTGCCGCCCTCCTCGCGCTCGTCGCCTCGCTCGGTGCGGCGTGGGCGGGCGCGGAGCCCCGCATCGAACCGGTCTTCCCGCTGCAGGGCGAACACACCCACGGCTCGACGCTCGTCGAACTGCCCAATGGCGACCTCCTGGCGGGCTGGTTCCAAGGCAGCGGCGAACGCTGGGCCGACGACGTGCGCATCCTCGGGGCTCGGAGGAAGCGGGGCGCGCAGAACTGGAGCGAGCCCTTCCTGCTCGCCGACGTGGAGGATTTTCCCGACTGCAACCCGGTCCTCTTTCTCGATCCGCAGGGCCGCCTCTGGCTGATGTGGATCGCCATCCTCGCCAACCAGTGGGAAACCTCGCTGATCAAATACCGGATCAGTCACGACTATCTGGATACACCGGGCCCGCCGCGCTGGGCCTGGCAGGACACCCTGCTGGTCAAGGCCGGCGACCGCACCGAGCGGGGCATCCAGGCCGGCGACGCCTTCGCCGTCTCCGTGGAGCGCCAGGTGCGCGACTACGCGGCCTTCCTCGCCGCCGATCCGGCCACCGCGCCGCTGCTCCCGCGCTGGGAGGAGCGCGCCGCCCGGCTGGTCTCGCTCGCCCGCGGCGAGGACATGCGCCGCCCGGGCCGCGTGCAGGCGGTCGACGGTTCCTCCGATGCCGCGGAACTGGGCTATCCTTACTTCCGGCGCATGGGCTGGCAGACGCGCAACAAACCCTTCTTCACGCGAAGCGGCCGCATGATCGTGCCGCTGTACTCGGACGGCTTCAGCTTCTCGCTCATGGCCTTCACCGACGACGGCGGCGAGACCTGGGGCAGCAGCGCCCCGCTGGTCGGTGCGGGCAACATCCAGCCGGCGATCGCCGCGACGCGCACGGGCGGGCTGGTCGCCTACATGCGCGACAACGGACCGCCGCCCAAGCGACTGCACGTGAGCCGCTCCGACGACGACGGCCTCACCTGGTCGCCTGTGCGCGATTCGACGCTGCCCAATTCCGGCACGTCCTGCGACCTCGTCACGCTGGCGAACGGCGACTGGGTGTTGATCAACAACGACACCGAGGAAGGCCGCGAGCGCCTCACGGTCTCCTGGTCGGCCGACGAAGGCCGGACCTGGACGCACCGGGTGCTCGTCCACGAACCCGGCACGCGTTCGCATTACCCTGCCCTGATTGTCGGCGCCGACGGCCGTCTGCACGCGACCTTCAGCCACTTCGCCGCCGACGGCACGAAGCAGATCCGGTACGCCACCTTCACGGAGGCGTGGCTGCGCGGCCTGGCGCCCTGACTTCTTGGCCACAAAGAGGCGCAAAAGGCGCAGAAGGTCGCGGTGGCGTGTTGACGTCCGTTGCGCGGCGGTAGACCCGGTCCCCTGACCGGGTGGGTTGGAAAGCGCGAGCAGGATGCTCCCGCCACTTTTTTTTTGCTGCGCCTGCCCGTCATCCCTTTCCTCCGTTGCCTCTGTTCCCTCCTGTGCAACGGATCGGGGATCGTCCAGACTGCCGGTCCGCCGAGGGAGAGAGAAAGATTAAGGGCTTCCCGAACCGCGCCCGGTCGGGGGACCGGGCCTACAGCTTGCCCTTCAGTCGAGGCTGGAAGTTGAAGGACCCGGATCAGCGCCGAGGAGCGTTCCCTTTTTCCGGGCTCGAAACCAATCCGTGTGATCCGTGCAATCCGTGGTTAAATTCAGTGGTTCGGAACCTTTGTGTCTTCGTGCCTTTGTGGTGAAAAAGGGTTCGGCGAGATTGAACCGCGGAGACACAAAGTTGGATCCGATCGGAGTTTTCTTAACCACGGATTACACGGATTGCACGGATTCAGAACCGATTTCGCACAGGAGCAAAGAACCCGGCGTCCCGGGTGATATCAGGGAAGAAACTTGGCAGGAG
>VFQQ010002055.1_pt1 | contig 24657 bp, 55 predicted proteins | sample 3512341 | NCBI WGS metagenome assembly VFQQ01 (sample SAMN10412373, study PRJNA504923) | tailings metagenome | isolation source: Relicate 2 Philex TSF1 revegetated site | place: Philippines: Tuba, Benguet | collected 2017-08-29 | reverse complement strand
CACAAGGTCTGGGGGGCAGGAGAATGAGGGGAGGGGGTGGGTGGGGATGAGGGGAGGCATGCAGAGCGACGCAGAGCTCGTGCCTGCGGCGGCATTAAGAGAAGAGACCAAGGTGCACGCGCATGTGTTGGATGCATGGCAGACATGCTGCAGAACAGCGTTACAGAAGCAGCGCAGCACAGCGCAGCACAGCACAGCGCGGCGCAGCGGGGGCGCACCCGAGGCCATGGGCGCGTAGTGGAATGGGTAGTACCAGTTCCATGAGGCCACGCCCCGGTAGTAGTACTCCAGCACCCAGTGCAGGCCCTGTGGGAGGTTGAACGGGAAGGAGGTGCGGGGCAGGTGGGCGTGAAGGACAAGAAGCGGGCGTGGAGCAATCGCGTGCCGGGGCCCAATTGTGGCTCGAGCGCGTGCGCCTGCCGTTGGCACCTTGCACACACACGCACCCTCTCCAGCCGCGGTCTCAACCCCGACTGTAGCCATTTCCTTCCACTCTGCCACCCACCGCCATCTGCATGAAACCACCACTCAACCCAATCTTCACCCAAACCCTCACACCCACCTGGATGTACGACTCCACCACGGCGCGCCGCCCCGCCTCGCCCGACACCCGCAGCTTCTCGCGGTAGTAGCGCGCCTGAGACAGAGGGGGAGGGGGAAGGCAGCAAAGGGAAGCGTTGATCAGGCGGCTGTGCATGTGTGGCCCCGATGCCTCGAACGCGATCCTGTGGTGCGCAGCACCAGGGGGCACACCGGGTGCCTTTCAGGCCATCTGCAGCCACGGTGTACTGCCCCCGCCCTGCCCTCTCACCAGCCAGCCTTACTGCTTCCCACCTTCCAAGCCGCCAGGCCGCTGTCCTTGTCCCCGTTGAGGAAGAGGTTGCGCGCCTCCTGGCTCATCATGGTGGGCTCCGCGCTCACTGCCGCCTTGGCCTTGCCGCCTGGAGGCAGGGGCGGGGCAGGGCGGGGGACAGGTGGGCACAGGGTGAGGAGGCGAGGCGCAGGAAGCAGCCGGAAGTATGCACACAGCCGCCTTGACCGCATGCACAGCCAACTATCGCTGCGTGCAGCATGCCGCCTTCCCCATGAATCCACCCCAGCAAAACAGCCCCACCCACTCTGTTCCCTCACCTTCTTCATCCTCCTCCTGCTCGCCCTCCCCCTCCACCGCCGCCAGCAGCTCCAGCTCGTGCCCCTCCGCCTGCAGCGCCAGCTTGGCCATGTCCAGCTGGAGGAAAAGGGAGGAGGGGAGAGGATGGGGCAGCTGAGTCAAGGGCAATCGGTGATGATGAGCAAACGGGGCCTGTCACGCACTGCACAGCCGGCCAGCGCCGGCGACAGCCTCCAGCGCACGGCAGCCAACCCACAACACTGACCACGGCCATCCTCACAACACATGGACCGCCCTTCCCTTCCATCACTCACAGCAAACGCGTCGTCCTCGTCAATCTCGCTCTGCAGCCGCGCCTGCTCCTCCGCGCCGCGCTTGGCGGCCACGCGGGCGGAGGCCCAGGCCGGCTCGCCGCCGCGCTCGCCCCGCCCCCGCGACCGCTTGGCTTCAAAGGACTCCGCATCCTGACGGGGTAGTGGGTGGTGGGTGTGGAGTGTGTGGGGGCGTCAGTTTGCAGGTGGCATGCGGATGAACCCAAAGCTGCGGCGCTGGACTCCGACACATGAACACATGCCGGCTCTGCACATGGCAGCCCCACATCAGGCACAATGGGGTACCCCTCATGATCCACACAGCCCCACCTCTGCGCGCGCGTGCAGCACGTCTGCCTCCGCCTCTGCCAGGTGCCGCATGAAGGTCTCCAGGCGGCCGCGGCTCAGCTCGCCGGCGTGGGTGAGGTAGCCGCCCAGCTGTGGCAGCAGCTGCTTGTACAGCGCAAACATGGCGTCCAGGGAGCCTGTGAGAGGGGGAGGGGCGGGTCGATGAAGGTGCTTGCGGGTGGCTGCATGGCCAGCAAGCAGCAGCCACATGCAGGCTGCACAGCGGCGGTTGGTTCGAAAGACCCCGGGCCAGAAAGCAGCTGGTGGGTTCAATGCACATCAACATTTGCCGCCGCGCCTCACCCTCATTGATGTCCACGGTGGGCAGCGGCGGCAGGAAATCGTTGCCGACCTGCAGGCAGGGAGGCAACATTTGAGCAGTTCGGTTGGCCTCGACAAACCCCAAACGCTAGTCCAAGCCATGATTTCGAACTCTCCAGCATGCACACGAGCAGAAAGCCATGCAGAGGACCAACAGCACAAAGGCAGCCCCGCAAATCCCTCCCCGCACCAGCATGCAGAAGAGCACAAAGTCGTCCACCACTCGCTCCAGGTCGTAGGGGAAGGGCAGGCGGCCCTCCAGCGCGGTGCGGAACTCGGCATCAAAGTAGTCGCGCAGCAGGCTGTAGGGGTGGGGGGAAGTTAGGAGTTAGGGTTAGTGGGGCAGGCATAAAGTGGGTGGGTGATGGGCGGGTGATACAAACGCGCCCACCGACTTGCCAAGCCTACCAGGCAAGCATGAACCATTGCACTGCACCCTGCATGGCACCACAGCCTGCAGCAGCAGCCCCTCCCTCGCCCCTGGTTCTCACCCGATCTGCAGCAGCACAAAGTGCTCCTGGCAGGGGTTGTCCAGCACCTCCCTGGCCGGCTGGCCGCGGCCGCCGCCGGTGAAGGACACCACCTCTCGCAGCAGGCAGAAGTGGGGCTCGTGGGTCACCAGGCTGGGAGGATGGGGGGCGGTGGTGGGCAGGGAGAGGAGGCATGCGTGGTGAGGCTGGCGGAGGTTGTGGAGTGATGCAGTAGCAGGTGCAAGGTGCCAATGGCAGCAAGCAGGCAGGGTCATCCATGGCACAGGAGCAGAATGCGCCATAGCAGCCACATTATCCAAGTGCCAGGCGGCCTGGCGAGATCAATCGCAGTGCCCCTCTCAGTCACACCTGAGCATGATGAGGTCGGCGTCCAGGCCGTACAGGCAGTGCCGCATGTTGGGCGCGTAGTCGGGCCGCCGCTTCTGCGAAAGGTGCAGCGGGGTGGTAGGGCAACATTGTGGTTGACATGCGTCTATTTGCAGGAGGCACGGAGGGGAGGCAAAGCTGCTCAAACTATCCGCGCACATCGCACAAGATTCAGGTTACCCAATATAAAGTTGACCACACACCACAGCGTGCGCAGCGCACCTGCCAGCGGATGTACTCCATGATTTTGTGCTCGCCCTCGCCCGGCACGTCGTGGCCTGAGGGGCAACACAGGCAAAAGATGAGCTGGGCGGCATGGCTTGGGCATGTCGTGCCACCCAGCCAGACATGCCAACCAGCACTCGCACGCACCACCATTACACGGCACACTGCACAGCACCACATAGAGTGGTGCTGCACCAAATCCAGCCCATTCCCGCCCCCTCACCGCTGAAGATGATGGTTGGCTTCTGCCAGGCCGGGTCCTCCGCAATCTTCTTGCGGATGAAGAAGCGGATGTGGGCGCCCAGCCGCGCCATGAAGGCTGCAGGAGCGGTTGGTTGGGGCAGGACAAGACGGCCAGGGTGTGTGAGAGCCCTTGGGTGCCTCACGATGTGGTTGTGCTGCTCCTGCACAAATTGTTCCTAGCTGCAACACAAGCAGCCACAGCACCCCTCTGCTCACGTGTGCCGGGAGTGATGCAGTTGGAGTCGAAGCGCGTCTCCGGGTCAGGCACCGGCTCGCCGCGCCGCTGTGCCGCCTCCATCGCTTCCTGTGCCTCGCGGGCTGCAAAAGCCGGGCATGACAGAGTGATGGGGAGACGCATCGTAGGGATTTAGAAGGTGCGGCCGAAGCATGCATGGCCTTCATGCATGATTGCACACAGTCTTACACAAAACATCAAGTGTCTGCCAACATGAGCTGCTGCTCTCCATCCCACACAAACAGCCCCGGCCTGCGCACCCGACTTGAAGCGACGTGCGCGCTGCTGGTTCATCTTGGCGCGTGGCGCCGAGCCGTCAATGGCCATGAACAGCAGCTTCTGCATCAGCAGAAGGGCCAGGGAGGCGAGCACGCCGATTTGTCACAAGCATGGCCCCATAAGCAGCTCCGTGCGCACATCGGAGCGCCTGCAGCCAGCCTCGCTGTGCACACAACGTAGCAAGCACAGTGCACATGGCATCTTGCAAGTCCATAAGCATGCCCCCCTCAGTCGCGCCTGCGGCTTGACGATGTGGAACAGCTTGTCCAGGTAGGTGAAGATCTTGACTATCATCTCCTCCTCCGTCAGCTTCACCTCCGGGTTGTTGCCGTGCGTGCAGTTGTGGATGATGCCGTTCTGTGGCAGCGGAGAGGAGGGCAGGGTTTTGTTAGGAGGTCGGTAGGGGGATGCGACCTGCCGCAGGAAACAGTTGGGAGCAGCAGGCAGGCATGCAAGCTAGAACGCTGGCCGCCTGGCCGACAACACGACGTGAACAAAACGGCGGCTGGCTGGCATGCCATGGGCAAGGAACGCAGCTCATGCTGCTCCAGGCGCCAGCTTTCAGCTGTTTAAGAACGAATGCGCTGGCAGCAGCATCCCATCGCATCCTCTCCACTCACCATGTCCAGGTAAAGATTGTCTGCAAGCAGTGAGGGCATGGCGGGAGGGGTGCGCAGTGCTCAGCAGCATGTATGGTATCAACCAGAGCATGGCCACCACAATGGCTCTGAAGCAATCAACAATACACCACCATCAGCGCACATGCTCCAAGCTGCTGCCAAGCTGCAAGCATTGCTGGCAGGTCTGGGCAAGAGCAAGACCGGCAGCAGCAGAAAAGAGGCGCCGGCTCCTGAACGCCAGCAACGCACCGATGATGGGCACCACCGTGGCGCCACCCGGCTGGTTGATCAGCGGGTAGCGCTCGGAGAGCCATCGGAAGAATTTGGGGATGCCTGCAGTGAAAAGTAAGGCGCAGGCAGGCTGTGTCAGGGCCAAAGGTGGCCGGCGGCGGCGGCAGGCGGCAGCAACGGCGACAGTGTGGCTGGCAGTTCAGCCGGCAGCACGGCCCGACGCAGCGTGCGACAGGTGAACATGTGCTATGCTCGCAGTGACGTCGGCAGAGCCCGGGAGGCTGCGGTGCGCACCACGACCGGCAGGGCTGCCGGGAGGAAGCCTGCGCCCCTCCCCAAGCGCGTGACGCCAGTCATCACTCACCCATGGTTGCGGATCAGCGCCTGCCGCGCCTACACGGGCTGCAAGCCTTCCGAGCGAAGAGTGGAGCCAATCACTCGGTTCAACAAGCTTCCATAGCCGCTCGGAGCCCCTCCTCCGGGCCCAGGATGCGCCACCGAAACAGAATAACGAGCAGGGCCGCGCGATCATCGCCCTCGACAGCAGGGCGGCCCGCTGCCGCCGCTGCGCCGTCGCCGTCCCCACGTGCCATTCAGGCCTCCTTTACTTGGGCAAGGTGCCACTGCACTTTACATGACCATGCTATATTTGTTATGGGAAGTGGCGGCGGTGCAGGACAGTTCTGAGGCGCAAGCACAGGGGGTGCCGCTGGGCGGCTGGGCAGGGGGTGACGCACAGTGTCTGAAGGCTGAGGGGGCCCACACTAGCAAACAAATTCGGCAGCAGTCAGCAGGGCAGAGCTACTGAAAAATTACAAACAGACAGGAGAAACAGGGGGGGAGCAGGAGCGCTATCATGCGTTGTGCCGGAACGTGGGTGCGCAGGGTGCGTGCTGGTCGCGTTTGGGGCGCCAGTGGCCCGCTCTGTTGGGGTGCCTAAGGCGGCTGGCGGCTGGGCCGGCGGCGCCATTGCCTCAGCGGGCGCTCACTGGTTGTAGCCGGTGGTGGTGATGGAGTCGGAGGAGCTGCACGGTGGAGGCGGGAAAGGAGGGTAAGGCCCGGAGGATCAGCGGTTGCCAGCTGAGGAAGTTGCCCTGTTGAGAACTAGATTGCCACCATTTCAGATGGGCCCAACCAGCCAGCTGTACATGACTTCCCACATTATCCAGGTGGCCTCACCCAAAGGTGGGGTCCCACACGGTGTGGAACCAGCCCTCCTTGCCGTCGGTGCGCTCGTAAGTGTGGGAGCCGAAGAAGTCGCGCTGGGCCTGCGGTACAGGCGGGGAGGGAGGCAAGGCGGGGAGCAAGGTGGCAAAGCTGGTCGTGAGCGGCGCCGGGTGCCTCGTCCACCAGCTTGCCGCTGTGCATTACAACTTTCCATGCTTGCACCAACCCAACCCAAGCCCGCCCGCCCACACCCCCGCCACCCACCTGCACCAGGTTGGCGGGCAGGCGGCCGCGGCGGTACGTGTCGAAGTAGGCCAGCGAGGCCGTCATGCCGGGCACAGCGATGCCGGCGCCCACCGCCAGCTGCACCACGCGGCGCCAGGCAGCCTGCCTGCGCGGCGGGACAGGCAGGGGGGGATGGGGAGGGAGGGGTGGTGAGTGGGCGGTCTCAGAAGGGCATCCTTGGTGTCAGAGGGATGCATGCGATGTAGCACTGCCGTGCACAGCGGGCCGCAGGGCCGGTGGTAGTAGATAGCTGGTGCAGCTTGCGAGCTTCTGTGCACCTGAGTGCACAGCTTCATCGCCATCAGAAAGCACCGCTGCCGTGCTCACCGCTCGCCCAGGTCCTTGGCAAAGGCGGGGTCCACCAGCAGGTTGGGCAGCTCCGGGTTGCGCTGGTACGCCTGCTTGATGCGGTCCAGGAAGCCTGGGGGGAGGAGAAGCAGAAGGGAGGAGGAGGGAGTTGGCGGCAGGGACAGGGGATGTGAAGCTTAGCTAAATGGGAGCTCGAAACCAGGGCATGCAATCGGGCACGCAACACCGTGCACGAGCAGGAACAGGGGATGAGGCCGCAAAGGCCTACCAGCGGCATCCCTCCACCCCACATATCTCTTGAAAGGCACGCCCTTGCACACACCTGCGCGGATGATGCAGCCGCCCTTCCAGATGCGGGCCAGCGCGCCCAGGTCAATGTCCCAGCCCTGCTCCTGGCTCTTGGCGCGGATGATGTTGTAGCCCTGCGCGTAGCTGCACACCTGCGGCAGCGAAAGGAGGGGGGGTGGCAAGGAGCGGGGAGCGGGTCAAGATTGGCGATCAGCACGCCGGCAGGACACCACTTAGTTCGCTTGACCGCTCAATACTCGCCCCTTGCACTGCACCAGGCGCCAGGGAATGCAGGGGTGCCCACACAATCCATCTATTGTTCACAAAAAAAACACATGCGACCCGCACCTTGGCCGCGAACAGCGCCGCCTTGACGTCCGCCACCAGCTGCTGCTTGTCCACGCCGTCGGCGCCCGCTGCGGGCGGCTGCACGCCGATGCCTGCGTACACAGCCTCAGCGGCCACACGCTCATCCTTCAGGCCTGAACAGCAAGCAGAGGGGATGGAGAGCGGGGTTGGTGCGGTGCAGGCAGGACAGGTGGGGTGCACACATGCGACGCCAACAGTTGGTTGGCACATGCACCGGCTGTCCGCTCAACAGGCCGTTGATTTGGCATAGCCAGATTGAAGGCCAGCAGGCGAGAGCCCCGCACCCGACAGGAAGCGGGCGTCCAGGGCGGCCTCCATGGTGGGTGCCGCAACAGACAGCTCAGCCGCCTGCTGGATGGTCCACTTGCCGGTACCCTGCAAGAGGCGAGCGGGGCAGAAGGAGCAGCTGTTTGGCGGTGCACATGTCGAGTACGTGTAGGGATGCAGCTGCGCGGCAATTGGCATGCGTCTGCACCCTAATAGTTGGCAGAACCCCAGGCAGGTGTTGCTACCCACACTCTCCACTTCACTGCCACCGCAGCTCTAGCCCATCACCCAGCCCTCACATCACTCCCCAACCGCACCTTCATGCCCGTCTTGTCCAGCACCTTGTCGATGAGCCAGCCCTCGGCCATCTCGTCCTTCTTCTTGAAGATGGAGGCCGTGATCTCAACCAGGAACGACTCCAGCTCAGACTGCGGAGCAGAGTGAGGGTGAGGGGTGCAGGCGGGGTGTGAGCAGCAGATGCGACAGCGGACGGCTGGGGCACGTGGTGACGCATGCAGAGCACTGCCATTGTCGACTAGTTGGGTGCAGTTGAAAATTGAACTGAACTCTGCGCCGAGGCATTTGGCACCCAGACGCGCACCTTGTTCCACTCGTCAAACACGGCCGCCAGCTCGGGGTTGGTCAAGCCGCCCACCTGCGTAAAGGAGGGAGGGGAGGGGAGGCATGAGCAGCGCCGCGGAATGTCAGGCAGCTGCTGAAGCCCAGGCAGGCAGGGCTGGCAAATCGGGTCGCATGCCAGCTGGCTTGCCATTGCAACTCGCATCAGCCCATGCAGACCGCAGCGTGCTCACCACGCGCAGCACGTCGTACGCCTCTGCAATCAGCTGCATGTCGCCGTACTCGATGCCATTGTGCACCATCTTGACGTAGTTGCCTGCAGGGCCGGGTGCGGGGCGGAGAGCAGGTGATGTGGCAGCAGACTGGGGGAGTGCTGCGCTAGCACCGTGGGGCGGCGGCAGGCGGGAGCAGACACAAGCAGGCGGCATGCAGTAACGTCTCAGATGTTCAAATCTACCAGCAGAGAGCACCAAATGGGCAGTGTGAGATTAGCGCTCAAGCGTACCCGAGCCGCCCTTGCCGATGTAGGTCACGCACGCGCCGTCATCGGTCTGCGCCGCCACCTTCTCCACAATCGGCTGCAGGTGCTTGTAGGCCTCGGGGTCGCCGCCGGGCATCATGGCGGGGCCTGCAGGGCAGCGGGGTGGTTGCAGCGGGGAGCGCAGTGTGCAGGAGGGCAAGGCAGAAGTGCGGTGTGGTGTAAAGGGCTGCACGGCGCGCCTTGAATGGGTAGCCGGGGCTGCACACAACAGCCATGGTGGACTCTATTTGTGTGCAGCCAGTGCGCACCGTTGCGTGCGCCCTCCTCGCCGCCGCTGACGCCCATGCCGATGTGGAAGATGCCCTTCTCCTTCATCAGCGCCTGCCGCCGCTCCGTGTTCTCGTACCTGAAAGGCAGCAAGGGGGGCAAAGGCAACTGTTCTTGAGCCTGTTGCTCACACAAGGCTTCAAAGCAGCAAAGCAGCACCAGCCCCAGCAGCTAGACAGCGCATCCCATGCCCCAGCGCACCACTCGTTGCCGCCGTCAATGATGATGTCTCCCGGCTCCATGTACTCGGCCAGCTGTGCCACAGTGGCGTCCACGGGGGCGCCCGCCTTCACCAGGATGATCACCTGCTCTCAAGGGTGGAGGGAGGCAGCAAATCAGGCGATCTATGCTTTTGAGACGTGCAAAACTTGGTGCGCGCTTGCCAAACCGAGTCCAACATGACTGACAGCCGCTGAAACTGGGCGTTCAAAGATCTGTCGCTTGTGGGAGCAGCCCACAAATCACATGCATTTAGTACGGCGCAAGCGCAGCTCACCCGCCGCGGCCGCTCCAGCGACTGCACAAAGTCCTTCAGGTCATGGTAGCCTGCACGCACAGGCAAACCAAGCATCCATCAGCAAGCTTGTTGCAACCAACCGGTGCACCAGCCGCTGTTGATGCTCAGCGCAATAGCAGCAAGACACCGCAATTGCAGCACCGCAGGCACACAATGCTCCGCTGCAGGCTGGATGTGGAGACAAGCGCTAGGTCACAGCTGTGCTGCTCACCATGCAGGCGCTCGCCCACGCCCTCCTTCTTGGCACGAGCCACCGCCGCGTCCGTCTTGTCGCCGCTGCGGTTGTACACGCTGATAGTGAAACCCTTCTCCGCCACGTTCAGCGCCAGGTTCTGCGGCAATGTGGAGTGGTCATTGGCACGGCAGTGAGCAGCTGAGCTGAGGGGCAGACCTGTTGTTGCAAAAGGGCTCGGCCTGACGATCGGCCGGATGACGAGAGCGCGCAGGTGGGGCGCGAGCGGCGGCGGCGGCCTCCCAGGCGCCTGCAGGGCGCGCTCACCTGGCCCATCACCGCCAGGCCGATCAGGCCGATCTGGCTCGTCGCCGTCTGGGCCATGGCGCCGCTGAGGGAGGCGGGGGATGGGGGCAAGTCGTTCGGCGAGGGCTCCCCGACAGGTTTGAGGGCCAGATCTGAATACCAGTGGACTTGCACAGGGACACAAAGCGCAGCGCCGGCCTACCTGCTCTGCTGCGAAGAAGGAGCTGCGGCTGCCAGCGTGGTGAGGCGCCGGGGCACCCTCGCGGCAGCCGGCCGCTGCTGCAGGCTCTGGGCCGAGGTCTGAACCTGTCGCAGAAAGCTGGCGCTGCGGGGCTTGGGGTCCCCGCGCCGCTGCACTCGGGCTTGCTGGACGCTGCTGGTGACCGCCTGGGCGACTGCGGACATGGTGAGCAACACAATTCGCAGTGCTGGAGCCCAGGAAGGTGCGGGACCGTGCCCTGAGCAAGCTTAAGGGCGGCGGCGGCCAGCGCCCCATGCGCAGCACGGCGCCAACCCCCGCTTGAGTCAAGGCCAAACTGGCGCGCAGGGGCTGCCAGGCCAGGTTTTGCCTATGTGAGGGGCCTCAAGGAACCAACCCACAATGACACCATTGCCATGCGGGTGATGCAGCCTCTGATTGATGCCGCCCCACGGCGCCGGCGCCAGCCCTTGCACTCGAGCATGGGGCCAACTGTCGTGCCTGTGCCGGCTAAAGTTTCGGGTGCCATTCGCAGCTACACGACGCATATCAGTAATATTGGCAAAGGTCGCAATCAAGCATACATAAGCAGGCTAACAGGCTCGCACAAGCACTTTGGCGCCCTCGCAGCGCCACTCAGCTCAAAAGATTCTCTCGGGGCTGCCCTGCTCCCTCAGGCCGCCGCCCAGGCACGCCGGCGCGAGCGAGGTGCAGGCTCCTGCTCCTGCTTCTCAGCGTGCTGGCGGGCCCCACGCCCCCTGGTGGCGGGACGGTTGACAGGCGCCTGCTCCTGCTCATCCTGCTCATCCTGCTCGTCCTCTCGTAGGGCAGCCCGCACCTGACGGGCTGCTGCCCGCCTGCGAGGAGGCGAAGCACCAGGGGAGAGTGGCTCGTCGCCCGCCGCTGCCTGCGCTGGACCGTCGACGGTGCCCGCCGCTGCCGGCGGTGCCTCCCCATCCTCTGCTTGGGCTGCGCCCGCCACCTGCGCCTCGGCAGGACCCATGGAGGGCCGTGCTGCAGCCCCACGCTGCTGCTGCTGAGGAGGCGGCCCCTCCTCTCCTAGGCCTGCCATGCCAGCTGCGTTGCCGCCCGCCCGGTATTCTGTGAAAAGGTGGTCTAGAGCAGCTGCCGCGCCGTGCAGCGGCGCTGGCTGGCGCGGGTGCACAGGTGCTGGTGCAGGTGGTGCAGCGCAGCTGCTGCTCCACGCTCGAGTGGGTCACGCAGCAGCAGGTCGCGGAAGTTGAAGGCCCTGCCAAAGGCTCCAGGCTGGGCTACGGCGGCCCTGGGCGCTGCTGCTGGGGCTACCACTGCTGGGGCCGCGGGTGCTGCCTCTTGATCAGCCGGGCGCAGGTTGGGGGCGGCGGCTGCCGGCGCAACGGCAGCGGGGGCCCTGGCTGGTGCTGGAAACGCAAAGTCTGCCGGCTCTTGCAGGTCGTGCATCAAGCCGAAGCCAAGGCCAAAGCCGCCCGCAAAGGGCAGGCGGCCGCCCAGCCGAAAGGGCTGAGGGGCTGCCGCCCTGCGCGCCGCCTCCTCTGCCGCCGCCGCGGCCTGCGCCTCGCGCCGCGCCTCCTCCTCCTCCCACGCCTCAAAAGCAGCAGGGGGCGGCAGCCTGAAGGGGCGTGGGAGGGCGGTGAACAGACAGGGGAAGGTGGGGAGGTTTCCCTCGAGAGCTGGACGAAGCGGCATGCAGGCTCAGAGCGAGCCCCGTGCCCCACGATCTCCCCAGCATTGACGCCCTCCCCGCCCTCCCCACCTGCCCAAACTTGCCAGCCGATTGGCTCCTCGGGGTGCAGGTGGCGGGCTGGGTCCTCGTCCTCCTCCTCCTCATCGCTGTCGTACGCCTGCGGAGGCACAACCACCTGGATGGCGGCCATCTTGGCGGCCCGCGCTGTGTGCTGGCGCTGCCGCGCCACATTCAGCGCCTTGCCCGCCGCCTCATGCTCGTCCTGCAGCGCATGCCAGCGCACTGCTGCAGCGTGCTGCACAAGGGGTGGGGTTTGGCAAGGGGTGGGTTGTGGCAAGGGCTGTGACGTCAAGGTATGGGTGGCAAATGCATGACCGGTTCCAACACGGCAGCACAGCGCAGTGCACAGCAGGGCAGGGCGGCAAAAGGTCACACCAGGCGGCGGCGCTGGCGCAGGCGCTCGGCAGGCGGGACCACAGCTGCGCCGCCCTGCAGCTCGCGCTGGGCGGCCTGTGCCTCGTCCGTAGCTGTCTGCATGTCGGCAGCCAGGGAGACCATCTTGGCGCGGGCCGCCTCCACTGCCAACGCTGTTGCCTCCAGCTCGCTGTTGGCCTCGCGCACAAGCTCCGCCAGCTCGTGGGTGAGGCATGCCTCGGCCAGCAGGCGCTGCTCGCGGGCCGCCTGCAGGGAGATGAGGAGAAGAGAGTTGGGTGAGCAGTGCTGGGGTTGTGTCCCTGGGCAAGCAGCAAGGCAAGAGGGCCTCAGAGCTGGTGGCATCACCACGCACGAACAGCAGCACCCAGCTGCAGCCTGACAACCAACAGCCCACCTCGATGCGCGCATGGCGCTCCTCAGCTGCATCGATGGCCTCCACCAGAGGCAGGCAGCCAAAGTAGTCGGCTTCAGAGCGCAGCGCGAAGCGCTCGGCGGGGGTGTCGGGCACCGGGGCCTTGCCGTCGCGCATGAAGCGCAGGATGGCGGGAAAGTGGTCGGCGTCTCTGGAGGGTTGAATAGATCGGTGGGAGGGAGGAGCAGCTCTGAATGGCAGTTAGCAACGTACAAGCGTCCTAACTTGCCCCATTTGCTGCGACCTGCACCAACCGCCTCAACCGCCGCGGCCACTTACCGGTCGATGAAGGGGTGTCCGTGCTCGTCATGCACCGCCGTTGGCTCCCACTCCCCGCTGAACATGGCGGACAGCAGGCTGCCAGGCCGGCTGCGCAGCGTGGCGCGCAGGACGGTGAACAGGCGGCCACCGACATTGAGCGTAACGAGCGGCGGCTGCTCCGCCATGGCGGTGGGTGGTGGCGGCTGGTGGAACGGCTGGCGGGGGATTGGGAGCGGCTGCCGGTGACGCCTGCTCTTCAACACTGGCGGCCTGCCGGTTGGAGCACGCGTGGCCGTCGTGAGGCGGCCGAACTTTCGCTTGCGCGTCTGGTGCGTCGCTGCTGAACTCCAAACAGGTGGGGACGAAAGCCGGAGCACAAACAAAGCACAAGGTAAGGTGCCAAGGCTCCCAACCAGGCGGCCCCAACCGCCCAGGCAGCGGCATGGGGCGGCGCACGCATGTAGCACCTGCCGCTCAGCCGCCCTTGTGCTCTGTTCTAGTGGCAGGTGTTACACGGGATACAGCTCAAGGTGCAGGCCGTCACTCAGCAGGCCACGCTCAGGCGCAATGCTCAAAATTGGTCAGCCGCTCTGCCGTCCCAATGTGGGCCGGCAGCATCGACTGCGGGCCCGCCGGCTCAATTGCTTTTGGTTGCTTTATGCCAGCTCGCCGCAGTCCTTGATCACCACGTTCTGCAGCAGGGCGGACGTGCCAAGCTTGGTGCAATTACAAGCTAAGTTGCCCACCGCTGCAGCCCGTGCGCCTGCGACACATGTTCACATGACAGTCGCCGCCAACCACCCACCCACCTGGCGGGGGCGGTCCATGGGGCCAGTGGGGGTGGACTCAATCTTCCGCACAACGTCCATGCCGTCAACAATCTCGCCAAACACGCAGTGGCGGCCGTCCAGCCTGGTGGCAGCAGGGCAGCAGGGTGGCAGCATGGGGTTGGCAAGCGGCAGCAGGCGCTGCATGCGGCCTGTGCTTTCCATCAGTCAGTCAGCCTGCCAAGTAACGCCGCCATCGCCGTCGCCACTAAGCAACAAAACGCAATGCAAAATACTGACCAGGGGGTGGCAACCGTGGTGATGAAGAACTGCAGGGCAAAGTGGGAGCTTCAGTTTCAGGCACAGTTTCAGGCACAGTTTCAGGCACACACAAAGGCTGTGATGGGAGGCTCAGCGGCAGCGCAAGGCAGACTCTGCAGGAGGCATGCGAGGCTTGTGTTGGTGCAAAGGTAGTGCAGAAGCAGATTGCATGGGCCAGCCCATAGCTGCAGCAGCGGAGCAAGCGCCGCACCTGGCTGCCGTTGGTGTTGGGGCCGGCGTTGGCCATGGACATCAGGCCGGGCACGGTGTGCTTGTACTTGAAGTTCTCGTCGGGGAAGGTGCGGCCTGCGCAGTGGGCGAGGTGGGGATCGACATACGCAAATGAGGCACAGGTGTGAGGGGTGCAAGCGGCCGCCGGGAGCCGGCGAAAATAACGAGGTCATGGCCATGGCACCGCAGCCTCAGCCTCTCACCGTAGATGGACTTGCCGCCGGTGCCGTTGCCCGCAGTGAAGTCGCCGCCCTGGATCTGTTGAGACAGATGGATGGTAGTGTAACAACAAGCAGTCAGCAGTGCGTTAGCAGAGTGGGTGTGACTGCATGCAGCGGCCACGGCATACGCACAAGTTGGCTTCCGCGACAGTAGCTGGCAGGACAGCGGCTGCCGGATTTTTGCAATCATGAGGCAAGAACCTCACCATGAAGTCAGGGATGACGCGGTGGAAGCCGCAGCCTGCAAGGGCAGGCAGGGACAGCAACAGGCATGGAAGGTTGGGTGAAAGGATCCTGCAGAACAGCCTGCAAAACGTCCCCTCGTGCATGAATAGCAGCCCTGCCTCCCAGCGGCAGCCCCGCCCAGGCACCCACCCTTGTAGCCGAAGCCCATCTCGCCGGTGCACAGCGCGCGGAAGTTCTCGGCGGTCTTGGGCACCTCATCTGCAGGGCAGGCGGCCAGTGCGCAGGCCTTGCCAGGTGCAGGCGCTGTGCCGCAGCGGGGCAACGGCGGCATGCACAACCGCATGGATTCATGCCTGCAGCAGCGCCTTGTGCTCACCGCCGTACAGGCCGATGGTGATGCGGCCGGCGGGCTGGTCTCCAATCGTGATGTCGAAGTAGACCTGGTTGGGGGGTGTGGGTTGTGGGCTCCTGAATAACGGCACCGTGTGCAGGGCGGTCATGCAGGCCAGTGTTGGCTGCCGCATGCTCCGGTTGCAGATTCCATTCTCCATGCAATACATGGCCGCGTCGTTGACTCTCCGTGCACAGCAACGCATTCCAGCAGTACTCTCCTCACCTTCTTGGTGACAGGGCCGTTGGCGGTGGCCATGGCACGCACCGCCGACAGGCGAGTGGCGGCACCCATGCCCGCGCCCTGCTGGCGGCGCAGGCTGGCGGCGCCACTGACGCGGGCCACCGACTGCAGCTGGGCAGCCCGCTGCGCCGTGGTGCTGCTGCGGGGCAGCTGGCAGGCGCGGGTGACCGCGCTGGCGACCTGTGCAGGAGAGTGGGGGCAGCAGCATGGGTGCAGTGGGCCGGCGGCACAGGCGGCGGCGGCGGCGGCCAGTGCCTCCTGGACGGGGACGCCATGCAACCTGTGATGACGGCCACATCCTGCCACCCAATGACATGTGAGGCCCACCTTGAGGCACTGCATAGCGGGTGGGTGGAGGGGAGGTCGGGCCGAGGGCTGGAGGGTTGGGCAGCTGTCCGGGGCTCGCACGCGACTCGGCAGTTGCACTCCAGCAAGGGAGCCGTGCGATCGGGGCGCCTTGTGAGGGTGGGGACACTGCATGGGCCGAAGCCGGTCCATGCCCTTTGCGGCCCATCGAAGGGCACGGATCGCTTTCCTGCAGTGCGGTGAACGCATCAAAGGCCTCGCCAGCGGCCCCGAGGTCTCCCTGCCGGCCTCACGGCCCCCAGGCCCCCAGGGCCTCCCTAATCTCGGTCTCGCCGTCGAGGAGTGCGGATCAGCCAGGCACCATGGCATCCGTCACGCTGTCGCTCATCCTGGAAAAGGCGAGGCGCCATTCACCGATCACGAGCTCTGACTTGGCCTGCTCCTGCCCTGCCTGTGCTTGTAAACGCCCCTGCTCACCCGCCCGACATGCGTCGTCCTGCCCGCAGATCGCCTCGCGCGACAAGGACTTCAGGTGAGGGCACGGTCGTGCCGCCGACTCCGCCGGCCGGTTTTGCATTGGCTCGCTTGCTACTCGCTAGGCCCCAAGCAAACTCACATGCACCTGTCTGCAGGTACATGGCCACGTCCGACCTGGCCAATGAGCTGGCCAAGGAGACGTTCCGCTTTGACAACCCCACGGCGGAGAAGCAGGCGAGCGGCGGCATGCCCATCGTCAATTGTGGCCGACTTCCAGCCTCTTGTTCGCTCACTGGCACATGAGGCCCGACGTTTCATGCGACGACCTTGGACTGCCCAGCTCGGCTTAGCACTTGCATGGCGCCACACAGCGTTCAAATAATCAATGCTCATTGTCCTCCTTTGCGCCGCCCCACATGGCTGATGGCAGGTGTCTGATGTGGTGCTCAATCAGCTGGAGGACGCCTCGGGAGACATTTCTGGGCTGGCAGTCAAGTGGTAAGGCTGGCTGCTGGATGCAGGCATTTTTGCCGCCTCGCCTGGGGTGCTCTGAAGTGCATGCACAGCGCCCATGCCGACGCCATGGTGCCACCTGCACCACCTGCGTATGCAATGCACATGCTCATTTGTGCAACACGCCCCACCTTGCCCCAACCGCCGCAGCCTGGGCTACCTGGTCAACCGCAACCAGCCGGAGCAGCTGCAGGCGGTGGTGGCGCAGCTGTGCGACAAGCTGACAGACGGCAGCAAGGAGCAGCTGCGGGATGTGGCCTCCCTGGGGCTCAAGACCGTGGTGGCAGGTGCGGGAGCAGAGGAGGCTACTGCAGTAGAGCATGAGAGTCACACTACAGGCATGGCATGTTGGTTGGCTGGTGTGGGTTCGCTTGCCTCAAGCCAGATGGATGTGGCCCTGCCTGCAGCGCATTGCGGTGCCTGCCCAGCTCTTTACGTTGCCCCCCCCTGCTGGCCCCTGCTTGGCCCTCGAGCAGAGCTGAGCCCCAAGAAGGCGAGCACTCTTGTCACGACCGCCACCCACAAGCTCATCGTGGGGCTCAAGTCGCAGGTAGGCTTGAGTGGCTGGGCCCTGGCTGGCTTGCACTGAGGATGGTGTGCTGAATCGGCAGCCATAGCATCTGTTGGGTGGTGCAATGTGCACACCTGGCCTCTGGTCTGGCAGGCCAGCGCCGCCTGGGGTCCTTCCACCTGCACCTGTCCAGCGCCCTGCCTGCTGCCCCATCTGCCCCCGCGCTCGCTGGCCCATCTGCGCCCATCTGCTCCATTTGCGCCCGCAGCACTCTGATGTGGTGGCTGCCAGCCTGGACATCCTGGCTGAGCTGACCGCCCGCTACGGCTCGCTGCTGCCCGACCCAGAGGGCCTGAAGAAGGTGGGGGGGAGGGTGAAGGGTAGGGGAGGCGGATGCGGTGAGGCTGGTGGAGTGCGGCAGATGGAGTGAGGCAGACGACAGCCTGTGCAACCTCTGACACAGACTGTGCCGCTGCATTGGTTGGCCACGTGTGCCAATGGCCCCCATTCGCTCATCCAACCTGCCTGCTGCTGCTCCCTGGCAGGCGCTGCTGCCGGAGCTGGATGAGAGCCGGGCGGGGGTGCGCAAGCGCGCCATCCAGTGCCTGGCCTCGCTGGCGGCGGCGCTGCAGCCCGAATCGCTGGACGACCTGTGCGACACGGGTGAGGGGTCTTAGGAGGGCTGGCTGGAAGGAAACAGCTGGCTGTGGGCAGGCAGCCCTAAGGCAAGGAAGGAAGCAGTTGTGGTGGCAGGCAGGCTGTCTTGCAGGGCAAGGCAGCTGCCGAGCATGGTCAGTGTGCGGCCAAGGAGATTGCCCTGCTGTCGCTCTGTACTGCATGAGGGCGCCCCGTGCCCAGCGTAACTGTCATGCTCTCATGCCCATCTCTCGCGCCCCCGCAGTGTTTACACGGCTGGAGGGCAAGGGCCTGAAGCCCGACACCGCCCGCACCTACATCCAGGCCGTGGGCGGCATCAGGTGCGTGCCAGCAGGACAATGAACTGCACATGACTCTGTTCATCGCATCTGCGGCCTCTCAGATTTCTTTCGTCAGTTGGTCAGGCGTGAACCACGCCCCCCTGCACCGCTGTCCTGCCCGCTGTGCAGCAAGTCTGTTGGCTACCGCTTTGGCAAGCACCTGGGGCGGGCGGTGCCGCTGGCCATCCGCTACCTGCGCGGCGCGGCGGAGGGCGATGAGGAGCTGCGCGAGTACTGTCTGCAGGTGGGGTGCCTGGGGAGGGCATGCCGCCTGTGCATGGGTGGGCATGGGGGAGCATGCCGGGCATAGGGCGGTGGGAGGAGGGATATCCCTTCAGCTGCAACTTCGTCCATGTGGCCAGGAAGGGCACCCACACACTGCATGCTTACACAGCTTCATTCTCTGCCCACTGTCGCCCCGCAGGCGCTGGAGAGCTTTGTGCAGCGCAGCCCGCAGGATGCGCGGGCCCAGCTGGGCGAGATCCTGCCCACCTGCCTCGAGTTCCTGCGGTGCGCGCTGCCGCCATTTTGCTGCCGTGCTTTTCCTTGTTTGAGCAGGCCGTGCTTGGCTGTCTGCTGACCTGAGACCTGCCCTGCCAGCTCCTGGCGCAGATGCGCATGCTCGCATGCCTGCTGTGCTGCGTGCTGCTGGCCAACCTGCTGTGCTCCACGACACCACCAATCATGCCTTGTCCTCCCCATGCAGCTTCGACCCCAACTATGCTGATGACGAGATGGATGAAGAGGAGGAGGCGGAGGACATGGACGCCGAGGAGGAGGAGGAGTGAGCTGGCTGTGTAGCTGGCGGCATGTGGAAGGGCTTGGGGCTCGCCGGGCACACTGCTGGCTTCTTGCAACAAGCTGGAGCGCTGCTGGCTTCAATGTCTCGTCTTATTCTGTCCCTGCCTGCCCCTGCCCTGCCCGCCCACCCACCTGCCCTGCCCTGCCGCCCCGCCCATTCACCGCCCCGCAGCGCGAGCGAGGAGGATTGGAGCGATGACGAGGATGTGAGCTGGAAGGTGCGGCGCGCGGCTGCCAAGGCCGTGTCCGCCGTCATCACGCACTTCCCAGACTTGCTGGGAGAGGTGAGGAGCGGGGGATGGGGTAGGTGGTGTTAGTCTGACGACCGCTCGGATTCGAGCTGAACAAGCCAGTTGTGCTGCCAGCTGACGCTTTGCCATTGTTAGAAACTGCATTGTGTGCGATGCACAAACGCCAGCTCATTGGCGCGTTTGCGCCCCACCCCCGTGCACCGCCCTGGCTGCTGCCACCATCGCCACCACGCCGCACTCCGCTGTCCCCCGCTGCCCCGCAGATATACCCCCAGGTGGCGCCGGTGCTGGTGCAGCGCTTCCGGGAGCGGGAGGAGACGGTGAAGGCGGACGTCTTCCAGGTGAGCTGCATGAGGCATGTGGGTGTGCTGGATGGCCCACAGGAGCGCACCTGCAGACTCGGAGCGGTGGGTGTGCATATGCACAATACTCGCTGTTTAGCTGTGCAGCAAAGAGAGCGCGAGCGCCCGGTGTCAAACCTGGCCACAAACATCCTGCCTGCCCTCCACCCATCCCTCCCCAAAACAGGCGTATGTGGACCTGCTGCGCCAGGTGGGGCTGGCGGCACGCCGCTCCGACGGCGCCGCGCCCGGCCTGCTGCGTGCCGACATCCCCGCCGTCATCCGCGCCGTGGCCAAGCAGCTGCGCAGCCGGAGCGCCAAGACCAAGGCGAGGAGTATATTGGGAGGAGGGGAGGCAGGGGGATTTGCCAAGCGATTGGAGCAGGGCTGCCGAGGTGGGCCGCTGGAGCGGCGCGCTGCCTCCTGCCCACTCCTCATCCTCCTCCCCGCTGGGCGTGCAGTACCTGGAGATACTGTTCGAGCTGCTCATTGACCAGCTTAGCTTACCTTGCCCTTACCCACTCCCTTCTTGCCTGGCCAGGTGGGCGTGTTCCGCGTGCTGCTGGAGCTGGTGGCAGTGGCCCCCGATGCCGCGGGCTCACACGTCGCCGAGCTTCTGCCCGGCATCCAGGCGGCGCTGCAGGTGGGGGCGGGCAGGGCAGGGGCCGGCCGTTCGAGGGGGCGTGTGGGGGCCTGAATGGACCAGTGACGGCTGCTGTGTGAGAGCAGCTCCTCTAACAATGCTTGCTGTTCCACGGACAGCTCACCCAAAGCGCTGCTCAAACACTTCTTGTTCTTGCTGCCCTGCCCCCATCCTGCGCAGGTCTCGTCCAGCACCGGCTCCAACAGCAAGGTGCAGGCCCTGCAGTTCCTCAACTCAGGTGCGTGTTGTGGCTTCCTGAAGGCGGCGCAGCATTTGCTTGCAGCGTAGAGCATCAAGACCTTGCACGTGCACTATCATGTGCTGTTCCCCTCACCCACCACGCAACCCTCGTGCTCCCGCGCCGCATCCTCCCCCCTGCGCGCAGCCATGGCCTCCAACAACCCCGCCACCTTCCAGCCGTGCGCGGAGCGCCTGTCCAAGTCAGTGTACGCCGCCGTGGGCGAGCGATACTACATGGTGAGGCCCAGCTAGTTGGGGTACGCTAGGGGCTGTACGCGGCTGCTAGGAGGTGCAGGCGTGGAGAGCTTTCCACCGCGCTGAAAGCAGGAACATGGCATGGGATGAATCCCACGTGCTTGCCTGTGGGCATCGCTCCTTGATTATGCCATGCAATTAATGCCCGTCCCGCCCCTTACCCCTCCCCCTCCCAACACAGGTGGCTGCCGAGGCGCTGCGCGTGTGCGAGCAGCTGGTGCGCGTCATCCGCCCCGATGTGGGCGCCCCCATCCCAGAGGCCATGCAGGTGTGCAGAGTGGATCGTAGCATGGTTAGAGTGGATCATAGCAGAATAGAGTCAGGAGTGGCATGTCTAAGTGCAGGTGCTTTGCGCACAGGGGCAGGGTGGTGGGCATAATCTGCACACAGTCTGCGATGGTAGCAGTGCTCACTTTGGTGGCTGACGATCCATGCCGTTGCCATGGCATGCCTCTGCCTCCAACTGTTGTATGAATGCATTGCCACCCCTGGCTGCAGGGCCTGGTGCGCCCGCTGTACGATGTGGTCATGGCGCGCCTCAGCGCGCAGGTAACATGGGGATGCGGGTTCTTGCAAGCTCTAGGCAGGAACGCTGGCGTATTTTGCAGCCAACAGGGCAGCCAACAAAGTTGGCGGTTGAACGTCCATCCAGCCTATCCAACCGCCCAACCATTGACAATCGTACCCAGCCCATCACCATGCTACCTGCCTCTTCGCCTCCACCCCTCATCAGGACCAGGACCAGGAGGTGAAGGAGTGCGCCATCTCCTGCATGGCAGCCGCTGTGGCTGCGCTGGGCGACGCGCTGGGCGCTGACGTGGCGCAGGTGCGCCTCTGCACCACTTCTTTGGTTGGCACTGCTTACTCTGCACATCTTGCAGACTCTTTGGCTTGCTTGGTACAGCGGCCCAGCAAGCTCCTGGGGGCAGCGGGCGGGCGACTGACCAAGCCGCCGCCGACGCCCTCGCTCGCTGCCCCCTCGTGGCCTCAGGTGGGCGCGCTTGCTGAGGAGTTTGCTGAGCTGCCGCCGCGGGCTGCGGGGAGAGCCAAGAAGCGCGCCAAAACTGAGCACAAGAAGTCGCCGCCAGCTGCAAAGGCCGCCCAGCCGGCGGCTGCAGCTGCCGGCGACGGCCCAGAGGTGGGCTTTGTTGCGAAGCCAGTGCAGTTCTGGCCATTTTGCTACTAGATGCTGCAGGTCTGTGCCATCGTTGCAGCTGACCATCCTGTCCAGCTTTGCCATGGTCCCCGTCACAGCCACACCCCCGGCTCCACCCCCACCCCTCACTCCCAGGTGCTGCGCGTGCTGCTGGACCGGCTGAAGAACGAGGTCACGCGTCTGGCGGCTGTCAAGGCGCTGGCCACCATCGCGCGCTCGCCCCTCAACATAGGTGCGCGCACACTTGGTGTCGCGGCTGAACCCAGGGTGCCGTGGTGGGCACCTGGCTACTCTGTGCCGCCACCTGCGGCCAGCAATGCTACCGTGTGGCTGTCCATTTTCTGGGCAGCTGATGCGCTGCCATACACTCACCCCGACCTGTGTCCTCTTGCCCACGCCCTCCCTTCACAGACCTCTCCTCCGTGCTGGCACCCGCGCTGGCCGAGCTGACCACCTTCCTGCGCAAGGCCAACCGCCAGCTGCGGCAGGTGGGGCATGGCAAAGTAGCGGCGGTTGAGGGCGGCTTGCCAAGGGGAGGGGCAAGGAGTGGTGAGCACAGCAACATTCACGGCGCCTGTCCTGCACCTGCAGCCACAACTCTTCCTGCGTTGCTGCCCTCGCCTGCAGGCTGCCCTCACCGCGCTGGAGGCGGTTGTGCGCAAGGACGGCTCGCGAGTGGAGCCAGCGGTGCTGCAGTCGGGTGAGCGCGGGCAGTGGCAACCGCAACGTACCAAATGCCGGACTAAGTCCATCCACGTGTTTTACGTGCACGTTCCCTCAGTCACCCTCCCTTGCTTCCTGCCCTCGCGTCACACCCTTGTTGTTTCCGCCGCCCCGGCTGCAGCGCTGGAGGAGGCGGCCACGCTTGTGAACGAGGGGGACCTGCTAGTCACGGCGCTGTCGCTAGGCTTTGCCACCACCGCGCTGCGCGAGCAACCCGCACGCGCCGACGTCGTGGTGGACAAGGCGAGGCAAAGGAGGCGGGGCGGGGTATGGTGGGGCTGGCATTGCGGGCCGCTGAGTGGATGCGCGGGCAGGCTGGGCAAGGCTGGAGGCGTGTCCGACTGCATCGGTACAGGCGCCAGTATGACCTGCCGTCCATCCCGCTGCTGCTGCTTTCCCACATGTGTGCCTAATTTGGGCTCCCCACATGCTGTGCAGGTGCTGCCCCAGGCCCTGGCGCTGGTCAAGTCGCCGCTGCTGCAGGGTGAGCACCTGCCTGCTGTTGCACCTGAACGAGCACTGCTGGGAATCTTTAGACCACACCCCAGAGCGCATTCTTTCCAAGCATATTCAATGTGCGGTCTCAAGAGCGAACCGCACATTTTGGTGCCAGTGTCTGCTACTTAGCTCGCCCCCACCACTGCCCCACACCTCACCTCCTCAGGTGCCGCGCTGGAGGCGCTGCAAGCCTTCTTCCAGGCGTTGGTGGGCAGCGGCGCACGGTCCACCTCAGCAGAGAGCCTGCTGGAGCAGCTGCGCGCCGCCGGCACAGGTGGGCGGTTGACAGGTTGTGAGGGTTTCACTCCCTCGTGCAGAGCAGCAGGGCACTGGGCTGCACAACTACGCTTTGCATGGCGTGCAGCCCGTGGTCTACCGCCACATCCCCAGCTTACCGAGCCTCCCCCACTTTCTTCCGGATTCCCACAGAGGCGGAGGCATCCAGGAGCGCGCAGCACGCGGCGGCGCAGTGCTACGCCGTGCTGAGTGCGACAGCGGGGCAGAGCGACGTCAATGCCACAGTGCAGCGCCTGATCAACGTGCTGCAGGTGGGCGCGGGAGACCAGGATACCGCCAAGTGCCGTGCATGGCACCGCGTCTGGTCCCCTTCAGACATCAGTGTTCAGACATCAGTGAGGAAGGGGCAGCCTTGTAGTTCTGGGAGGCCATTCACTAGCGCTGTGTTTCCTGCCGTCTCCCCTCATGCAGGACCCCAAGCAGGACGACAACACCAAGCGCTTTGCGCTGCTGTGCGTGGGCGAGCTGGGGCGGCGCGCGGACGTCACCGCCTTCCCCGCCCTGCCAGACGTGCTGACCTCGGCGCTCAACCAGGGTGCGCTGCGCACGCTGCGCATGCTGTGTGCATGGTCTGGCTGACCGTGCGCCTGCTGTTATGGCGCCTGCTGTTATGTTGCCTGCACTGCCCGTGCGCTCCGCCCCATCTGCCATCCACCCTCAAACCCCTCTCATTGCCCTCAACCCTACTCCATCCCTTCCACTCTACACAGAGCTGATTGCGGAGAGCGCGAGCATGGCGCTGGGCGGCGTGGCGGCGGGCAACCTGGGCGCATACCTGCCGCTGCTGCTGCAGCACGTGCACGCACAAGCCAACTCGCCCAAGCAGCTGTACCAGCTGCTCAAGGTGGGGCGGCGGCTGAAAGAGGGCCGTTGTGTGGTTGTGATAAGTTGGCCTGGCTTTAAAAGCACTTCTTGTGCTCCTGCATTTGTCCCTTGCCTCGCCTCTTGCTTTCGACAAAGCTTGCCTCACAACGCCTCCCATTACCACACAGGCGCTGAACGAGGTGATCACCACCATTGCGCATGGCGCGACGGCGGCGGGCAGCGCGGGCGCCATGAGCGCCACCCAGCAGGCGGATGTGCTGCAGCTGCTGCTGGGGGCGGCGGGCGAGACGGAGGAAGAGTGCCGCGCGGGTGGGTGGATGTGGGCAGGGGTGGAGGTGGGGGCAAGTTGGCAAGGTGATGCGCTAGTTGAGTTGGTAAATAGGATGATGCTGAGGTGGTCCTGCTGTTGAGCAGGCTGTTTACAGCGGTGCTTCACGCCTCCTCCCATCCGTCCACCCTAAGACACGCAACTGTCCCCACCTCCGCTCCCTGCTCCAGTTGTGGCCGAGTGCCTGGGCAGCCTGGCGCTGCTCAACGGCCAGCTGGTGCTGCCCGCGCTCAGCTCCAACCTCTCGTCACCCTCGGGTGCGTTTGCGTGGCTGGATGCGGGGCGGCCCTTGCGGACAACATGGGGTTGTTTTCTC